>Ga0068711_1001698_pt1 | contig 12098 bp, 3 predicted proteins | sample MTBAKMMethaMetaG_FD_62224 | JGI IMG/M metagenome (GOLD analysis project Ga0068711, IMG submission 62224) | Enrichment culture microbial communities from Arthur Kill intertidal strait, New Jersey, USA, that are MTBE-degrading - MTBE-AKM (Arthur... | ecosystem: Environmental > Aquatic > Marine >...
GAGATCGACCAGTTCATCCAAAAACTAGATCAATTGAAGCTGGATGCCCAAAAGAAAAAGGGCTCCCTGGTTTCCATCAGTGAAGAAAAAAAATCCCTTCAGCCGCAATATAAGGCGTACCAGTACAACTGGAAGGGTGTACCTGAAGTAGAACGCTCCTTCTCCTGGAAAAGACCAACCGATCAGAACGTCGAGGAATTTTTGAATGCGGTTGAAAAAGAAACCGCCTATCATTCCTCTGACAGCAAATTCTTTATCCAGTTGGCTGAAACATTTCACACACTGGGAGATTATCGACGGTCTATTGAGTATCTGAAGATCGCGAAGATCCTGGACAGCAGTAATACAGGAATTGATGAGAAATTGGTTGATGCCTGTGTTGAGGGTCGTCAATGGAAGGCTGCTCTCCAGCATCTTCATGCAGGAAATTCAAAAGAAAAGGGCGCTGAACTAAAGAGCTTTTATCTCGAATCAAAGCAGCTGCTTGAAGAAGGAGATACCTCAGCGGTCAAACAGCGTCTCAAGGGACTTACGGAAGCGTTTACCAGTACAGATGCAGGCATATTGTTTGAAATTGGCGATCTCTTTCTGAATTCAGAAGAATGGGAGAAAGCTCAAAATTATTTCAAGAGCAGTATCGATGCAGGTACAGAAAATTATCAAGCCTGGATCAATTCTTATATCTGCTTATACAAGCAGAATAAAAAAGAAGAGGCGGAACTGGTATTGAACCAGGCGATCGGTACCTTCTATGAGCAAAATGGTTTCTACGAACGGTTGATCGCGGCACTGTTGACCTGCGGGGAAGAAGATAAAGGACAATCGTTCATTGAAAAGATCGATGTAGAAAATGGGGATCCTGATGCTGCTGCCTCCATCATCCAGTATCTGGAGAACAAGAAATTCCATGAACATGCCTACGATATGGCTTCGAAGGCGGTTCACTATTTTCCACTGCATGCAGATTTGGGAATTCGAACTGCCCGTGTTTACATGGAAAATGGAGAATATGAAAAAGCAGCCAGACGCCTTGATTTGGTCCATGATGCTAAAGAGAATGATCAAGAATTTATTCTTTTCCGTTCCCTGACTGCATTGAAAAGCAATGTATCAACTTTTCCGTTGGGATCGTCAAAAGTGGATGATTCGACCTTAATCGGCATCCTGGAAAGCATAAAGAGATTACCAGAAGAGGATTACTGGCGGGGTTTGGTCGAAGCACAGGTCCTCTCCCTGCAGGAGTTTCATAATAAAGCAGTAGAAAAATTCAAAGACTTGATCTTTGAGAATTCATTGAGTACCCACCGGCATGATCTATGGCGGGCACAGGTTGGTTTGGCGCAAACCCTGATGAACGTGAACCAGATCGAAACTGCTATCACGCTGCTCAATGAAGCGGTAAAGGCTCAACCGGAGAGTCTTGCTCTCTACGAATTACTGGCAGATGCGTATAGGAATAAAAACCTTGGCGAAGAAGCAGAAGCTACCATAAAAATAGCGAAAGATATATGCTCGGGTGAAAAGAAATTCACCACCTGGTATGTCACGCAGATGTTAAAACTTGGGAAACCGGAAGAAATTCGCTCATATTTTTCAGAAGAATCTGTATTCCATCAAGCTTCTCCTGATTTTCTGGTGGAGCAGCTGACCTTTGAAAACCGCTATGGTTCTCAGGAGGCAGCCAGGACGATCATCAAAGACCTGATTTTACTGGAAAAAACCAGCGTGAAGGATCTGCATACGGCATTGGAGATAGCACAGGCATCGAAATACCATGACCTGAGCTTGAAGATCATCCAAAAATTACAGAAGATCGACCAGAATGACCCGGAATCGTGCATATTGAAAGCCTGCGTATACTGGAATCAGGGTGATCATCAAACTGCCATTGCCAGTTTGGACCCTCTTAGTGAGGGGCAGCCGTGGAATATGATCCAAAATGCGCTCAAAGTGTTAAGCGATCCTACTAGTTCTAATCCAGCGGATATCCATTCGATCATCGAAAGCAAAGCCAGCATTGAAACACGGTTCAAGGAACTGCCGGAGTATATTACCGGCATCCTCCCGGAAGAGTGGCTGAATGCTTTTTCGTCAAATGATTTCTGGATCAAGCTTCTTCTCTTGAAGACGTTTGAGGACAGCAGTGAAGATAATACCAAATACCTGGATTCTCTTTTTAGCCTGCAGACAGAGCAGGTTTCCATTTCTGCTTTCCAATCCATCTGCAGCTGGTTGAAAGACAAAAAGAGTGAAGATATTGACTGGGTTCAACTGCTAAATGGTCTTAATAAAGTAAATGATGTACAAAAAAGAAAAGCGTTAACCGGCATTGTTTTGAATATTTTGCTTGATAACGGCAATGAAATTGCGGCTGCCTCGATCATCAATCCTCTTACCGAAGAATCTCTGGATGAGAGAACGATCCTGTTTGCACAAGCACGCTTACTGCAGAGAAATAAGAATACTGCTGATGCTAAAGAAAGTTATCAACGGGCTCTGAATATACCGGTAGATACAAGGGCAGGCAGCGGTCTGGATGAGAATATTCTCTCTGTTCTTGTGAACTTGCCGAAGTGGCAGGCGGATTGCGCATTTGAATTAGGGGATTGGCAGAACGCGGTTTCCGCTTCGATCCAAAGCCTGGATTTTCCCGTGTATTATGCAGGACTGAAAGAGAACAGCGTCGATAGAATTTTCAATCTGGCTTTGAAGGAATGGAGCTATCAAAAAGTCGGCGTGCAAAAGAATTTACCTGAAATTCTGCAGAAGGAAGCATTTACCCATCTATCTGATCAATTTTCAGCATTATCAGCAGAACTGCAGGATCAATATAGATTTCTGTATGCGTTTCTAAAGGATAAACAGGTTTTATCATTCGAAAAAACAAACGATAAAACATTGTCTGCTATTTGCCTGATGATCAGCAGCAGCCAGAAGAAACAATATGAAGCTATTCTGCAGATCATGGACCAGAATAATAAGAATAAGAGCTTACCGCTTATCGCTCTGGGTTTGTTCCCGGAAAACAAGTATGGTGAATTGATCCCCGCTTTCCACAGTGTTTTATCCGAATATAAGAAAGATCCATACCTATCTGCCGGGATGGCGGTGATCTTTACTGCCCAGAAGGAAACCGATCTGGCGATCGACGTGTATGAAACGGCATTAAGTATTCTGGAAGATGAACCTGTCTGGCGCACCGAGCTGGCGAAACTGTATGAAGAAAAGGGAGAGATGCAAAAAGCGCTCTTGCATTCTGAACAGGCGGTTGCGCTGGATCCGGAAAATCAAAATAATAAAAAAGAATACCTTGAAGATCTGTATGCTCTTCAAAATTATGAAAAGGTCATTGAGATCTTTGAAGCGAACCAGCAGCAGTTTAACGGGGATGAAGAGATCATCCGTAAAGTTATCAATGCGTACTTTCAAATTGAAGAATACCGCAAAGCTTTGAGCTTCATTCAAATGAAGCATGTGAAGGACGATCTTGAGATGCTGCTGATCCAGGCGCGTATTGCTGAAAAACTCGGCAGCATACCGAAAGCAATAGAGATCATCCGCGACGCATACCGTATCGATCCAAAGTCGCCGGAGGTGATCATCGAACTGGCAAGGATCAAATCGATGCAGGAAAATGATGCCTTTGGATTGGAAATCATTGAAAAAGCGCTGGAATCGAATATCTCCAGTATGGAATTAGTCCTTGAAAAAGCCGCTTACCTGGAGCGCGTACGCGGAAAGAAACGCGCGATCGATTTTCTGGAAGGATATCTGGAAAAGAACCAGGATCCGGATTTTCAAGTATTAAACAAGTATGCAGATTTGCTTGAGCAAAACGGAAAACACGATGAAGCATTGAACATGTATGAGAGGTCCATTCAGGTCAATGAATCTCAAGCAGAAGTTCACAAGATGATCGGGGTCCTTTCGATGAAAAAGGGAAACCTCGATAAAGCGATCTTTCATTTTGACAAAGCCATTCATTTCGAGCCGAAGGATAAGCAGGTGTATCTGGATATGACAGATGTACTTCTTTCACGCCGTGAAACACAGCGAGCCGAAAAAGTGATCAAAATGGCGCTGGAAAACTGCAGAGAACATTATTTAATATATGAAAAAGCATCCAAAGTATATAATCAACTAGGAGATGCGGAACAAGCTGAAACCTGCCTTCGAAAAGCGGCAGCTCTTAATCCCAATGATGATGACCTGCGTGAAAAGCTTGGGATCCTTCTCGCAAAACGCATCTTCAATAAAGAATAAGGACTGCTTTTATTCATGAAAATTACAAGGAGTGATCTGCTAAAGTGGGAAAAAACAGCTTCCACCCAGGAAGAGCGCAGTGCGCTGGTAGACTGTTTGAAGACATGGAATACCACTTTCCCCGGAGATCTGGAGATCGCACTTGTGTATGCTCGCTTTCTTCTTGAACAAAATGAACGGGAGCAGGGGAGAGAACTTCTAAAAAAGATCGTCACAGTTCATCCTGAATTCGAAAGTGCTTATGAGAGCCTTTATAAAAGCAGCCAAACAGATGAAGAACGCAACTATTATTACGAGTTTCTCTCTTTCTTTCAGGGGAAATCAACGAACAGCAGCTCACCCTGGGCTGGTCGATTAATAAAAGTTAAAGAAGCAATATCCAAAGGTGCATCTTCGGAAGCAGAAAAAGATGTTCTCGATCTGACCCAGGAGTATCCCGAAAACCCACTGTTTGCGATCTATCATCTGCGCATTATTCAAGAAGCAAAGGACGATTACTCGACCCTGCAGTTTGCCAAGCTGTATCATGAAAAATGGACGCAGTGTGTTTATTTTATTGTTATCTATGCGGATGCGCTTTTCAATTTCAGTTCCGAAATAAACGCCATGAATGTGATCCGCGAAGCAGTTTTTTATGATCATCTGGGTACAGTGATCGATACGATATGGGGACCTGATCATTCCTATGCTCATTTGTGGCCAGATTCCAGCGCATTCTCGATAGAAAAAGATACAACGGATATCCTTACCAGGCTTAAAGCAAAAGAACCGCAAGAAGCCAAACGTACTGGAAGCAGACGGATACATTCGAAAGAGATCAGCGAGCTGCCTGATAAAGGCTTGTTCACCAAATCGGTTTACGTGATCCTGACCACAAAGGCGGGTATTGAAACCAAATACGGGACCAATACCCTGAGCATCGTTCTAACACGCATGACAGAACTCGCGGATGCGATCAGTCTGCAGAAGAATTGGAGCGCTGTAAGCTTTCTGCCGGATGATGAGAACAATATGATGCAGTATGGGATGGAAGCAGTTGATGGTGCCGACCCCTGGCAGATCAAACTGGCGCTGCAGGATCTGGCGGCTTATCTGCAAGAGCATGATAAAAAGATCGGAGCAGTGCTGATCGTGGGGGGAGATGAGATCGTTCCTTTCCATCATCTGCCCAACCCAACCGATGACGCCGATAGTGAAGTCCTTTCTGATAATCCTTATGCCAGCAGCGACAGCAACTATTTCGTACCGGAATGGGCTGTGGGCAGGTTCCCGGATGAAAAAGGGAATGATCCCGGTTTGCTGTTGAAGCAGTTGCGTGAAGCGATAAGCTGGCATCAAAAGAATGCGAAAACCAAGACATTTGCAGAAAAAGTAGCCGATTCACTGCGCATCTGGGATTCCATTTCCGATTTCTTTCAGGAAATTACTGAAAAGAAGATCAACTACGGCTATTCAACAGCCATTTGGCAGCGTTCTTCCATATCTGCATTTCGACCAATTGGGAAAGCCAATTTGCTGCGCATTTCCCCTCCATACAATGTGAACAATCTGGATGCGATCAGCATTGCAGAAGCAGAATACGCCTATTTCAATCTGCATGGACTGGATGATTCTCCCAACTGGTATGGGCAGAAGGATATTTCTGATACGGATTCCACTCCCGATTACCCGGTTGCCATGCAGCCGAGTTTGATCGATTCTCAGGCAGCGAATCCCAAGATTGTCCTCTCAGAAGCGTGCTATGGTGCTTATATCATCGATAAAACCAACAGTGATGCCATCAGCCTGCGTTTTCTAACATCCGGCTGCCGCGCTTTTGTTGGTTCTACCTGTATTGCTTACGGCTCTGTATATCCACCCTTGATCGGAGCCGATCAGTTTGCCTATCTGTTCTGGAGTCTGATCGAAAGAAGTTATTCGGCTGGCGATGCTTTTATCAGAGGAAAATTGAATCTGGTCAAATCCATTTTACGCAGGCAGGGATATCTGGATGGCGAGGATCAGAAAACACTGTTGTCCTTTGTGCTTTATGGGGACCCTCTTTATTACAGCGATACGCAGGCAGAAGATCATCTGATCCAGGAATCTGAAAAGATCATGGAATCGTATCAGGTTGTACGTGATCAGGATCTGGATGCGGTTGCGGTTCCCAAGGTTTCAACAGAAGTTTTAATGAATATCAAAGAAGTTGTAAAAGAATACCTGCCCGGCATTGAAAGCGCAGACCTGGACATTCGCGAAAAACAGATGAAAGTGATGAATAAGGTGCAAGATGCAAAAGGCGCTGTTACCATGCAGAGCCAAACCGCTGGTCGAGTTTTTCTCACTTACAAGAAGAGTTTTCAAGTAAATAAGAAAACATTGCGCCAATATACCAGAATTACTCTGGATGACCGCGGGAAGATGATCAAATTTTCCGTGTCAAAATAAGAACTCCGGTTTTGAATTGAAATGTCGGTTTTCCTCATTTATAATCAAGAAAATTTAAGAAATTATTATTTTTTAAGGAACACTTATGCAAAATAAACCAGATGGCAATTCCATTCGAAAAACTTTTATTGAATTCTTTGAAAAGAAGGGACATACCTTTGTGCCATCTTCCTCGCTTGTGCCGGGAGGTGACCAGACCCTACTTTTTACCAATGCAGGCATGGTGCAGTTCAAAGATGTGTTCCTGGGTTTGGATAAACGTCCTTACAGTAGAGCGGTGAACTCGCAGAAATGCATGCGCGTAGCCGGCAAGCATAACGATCTGGAAGATGTGGGAAGGGACGATATCCATCATACCTTTTTCGAAATGCTGGGCAACTGGTCATTTGGTGATTATTACAAGAAGGAAGCTGTTACCTGGGCATGGGAACTGCTTACCGAAGTGTGGAAACTGGATAAAACAAAGTTATGGGTTACCTGCTTTGAAGACGAATTAGGCGAGATCGATGCTGATATAGAAGCTTTCAATGCCTGGAAAGAACAACCGGGCATCGATCCATCTCATATTTTGAAATTTGGTAGAAAAGATAATTTTTGGGAAATGGCAGATGTGGGACCCTGTGGTCCGTGCAGTGAGATCCATATCGACCGTGGAGAAAAGTTCTGCAATAAAAAAGATGATCCCAATCATGAATGCAGAGTAAATGGCAACTGCACACGCTATGTGGAATTGTGGAATCTGGTTTTCATGCAGTACAACCGCATCAGCCCTAAAGAATTGATCCCGCTTCCAAAGAAGCACGTGGATACCGGTATGGGATTTGAACGCATTGTATCCGTTCTGCAGGATGTGGATTCCAATTACAAGACCGACCTGCTGCTGCCGCTCATGGATGTTGTACTGGGATTGACGGGAGACAGCGAAGAAGGACGTGATCGCAATTTGACACCCTATCGCGTGATCGCTGATCACGCACGGGCTGCTTCGTTTCTGATCAGTGACGGTGTAGTACCCGGAAATATTGGCAGAAATTATATCTGCCGCATGATCATCCGTAGAGCAGCACGCTTTGGCACCAAGCTGAACCTGCATGAGCCATTTTTAGCAAAAGTAGCCCAGGAAGTGATCCGCATTTATGGGGACGCTTACCCGGGCTTGAAAAAGAACCAGGCTACCATTCTGGATAACCTGACACGAGAAGAAAAGCGTTTTAAGAAAACGCTGGATACCGGGCTTTCATACCTGGATCAGATGATGGAAGAAAATAAGCAATCGAAATTGATCTCAGGTGAAGCCGCCTTTGAGCTGTATGCGACCCACGGACTGCCCTTTGAGATCACACGCGATATTGCTGCAGAAAATGGATATAAGGTAGACGAAGATGCCTACCAGAAAGCTATGGAGCAGCACCGCATTGAATCCGGTGCGGGCAAAGAATTTGGACCGCTAGGTGGCGAAGACGCGGAAAAATATGCTGCTTTCTTCAAAGAGATCTGTAATTCAGGGAAATTACCCAAAGAGGGTGTGATCTACGATCCTTATGACGCTTCTAATTTAGAGCAGCCTATTCTGGCTTTGATCCAGGATGGGGATCTGGTGGATACGGTCAGCGAAGGAGATGTGGTTGAAGTCGTATTGAAGAAAACCAATTTCTACATTCAATCCGGCGGGCAGGTGGCGGATACCGGTACGATCGCTGCAAAAGATGGAAGCTGGACAATAACTGTCGAAGATGTTCGCAAACCCACCACAGGATTGATCGTGCATCTGGGGCAGGTAACCAAAGGCAGTCCTATGGTTGCAGATACTGCGGTTACTGCCATCGACTTCAAACGCCGGCAGGATATCATGCGCAACCATACCGCAACCCATCTTTTGCATGCCGGATTGAGGAAAATTCTTGGTATACATGTACGCCAGGCGGGTTCTCTGGTGGCTCCTGACCGTCTGCGCTTTGATTTCACCCATCCTGATGGGATGACGAAAGATGAGATCAGAAAAGTGGAAGATTTCGTCAATCAGGCAGTTCTGGATAACAAGCCGCTGCATAAAGTGGAAAAGAGTCTACAGCAAGCCATTGACGAAGGGGCTATGGCTTTGTTTGGTGAAAAGTACGGGGAACAGGTCAGAACGGTGGTCATCGGCGAAGAAGAGGTTACCTCATACGAATTATGCGGCGGCACCCATGTGGATGATACCGGTGAGATCGGCACATTTATTATCATCAGTGAGGGCAGCGCTGCGGCGGGAATCCGTCGGATCGAAGCGGTGACAGGCAGAGAAGCGCAGGCACTCATTAAAAAGCGGCTTACACAATTGGAAAGTACTGCTGAAAAGCTGCAGGTCCCTGTGGATCAGGTTGAAGATAAATTGGTTGCTGTTCTTGAACTCGAAAAACAGCTGGAAAAAGAAAATCACGACCTGCAAAAGAAAGATGCTTTTGCTAAATATATAGATGCAAAAGAAAAGATTGAAAACGTTGGTGAGATAGCTGTTCTTACCTTATATGTGAAGGAAGTTATCCCCGATACCCTAAGGGAGCTTGCAGATCGATTTAAGGGTGAAATCAAAGATGGTGTGGCTGTATTCGCCACGACCAATGCAAAAGGGGATCCTGTATTGCTGGTAGCCTGCACCCCAACGGTCATTAAAAAGGGTATAAAAGCCGGAGATGTGGTGAATGCAGCTGCCGAAGTGGTTGGAGGACGCGGTGGGGGCAGACCGGATCTGGCGCAGGCTGGTGGAAAAGACGCCACGAAAATAGAAGAGGCATTGGAAAAAGCCAAAGAATTCGTTAAAAATAAATTGAAATAAAAAAAACCGCCCGAGATGAGGGCGGTTTCTTCTTTAATCCTGTGGAGGGATCCAGCAGCATAGGACCAGTTCCTTGGCTGCTTTCACCTCATCCAACCTTCCTAATGGGGTATTATGCGGGGCATTGTGTAGCAAATCGGGATCGCTGTGCGCTTCCTGCGCGATCTTTTTCATGATATCCGCAAAATGCTCAAGCTCCTGCTTCGATTCTGTTTCCGTGGGCTCGATCATCAGGGCTTCCTTGACGATCAGTGGGAAATAGTTCGTGGGAGGATGGACACCGTAATCCATCATACGCTTGGCAACATCCAACGCATGAACACCCGGCGCATCATTCCAGAATCCCTCAGCAACAAATTCATGCATGCAGTTTCGGTCAAACGGAATGGAATACGTATTCCCCAGTAAATGCTTCAAATAATTCGCATTGAGAACGGCATTCTCGGCAATATTTCTTAATCCTTCTTTACCCTGCATGGCTATATAAGTAAAGGCGCGCACCAGAACTCCAAAATGACCGTAGAAGGCTTTCATTCTTCCAATGCTCTTGGGTGGATCAATAAATCCATACAGCGGGGGTGTTTCCTCATCACCTTGTTCCACAATACCTACCACCGGAGAAGGGAGGAAATCAACCAGGGAAGCAGCTACAGCCACCGGACCAGAGCCGGGACCGCCGCCTCCATGCGGGGTGGAAAGGGTCTTATGCAGGTTGAAATGCATGATATCAAAACCGATCTCACCGGGTTTGATGATCCCCAGCAGGGCGTTGAAGTTGGCTCCATCACCATATACCAACCCGCCTTTTTGATGAATGATATCAATGACTTCCTTGAGATGCTCTTCAAACAATCCCAGTGTGTTGGGGTTGGTGAGGATAAGCCCGGCGACGCAGTCATCGCAAATCTCTTTCAGCTTTTCAATGTCGATGTTTCCGCGCTCATCAGAAGGAACGTTTATCACATCGAAACCGCTCATAGAGGAAGTGGCTGGATTGGTGCCGTGAGCAGAATCAGGAACAAGGACCTTGGTCCTTTTCAGATCATTTCGGCTGCGGTGATATGCCCGCATGATCAAGCCGCCTACAAATTCGCCATGAGCGCCAGCTGCCGGTTGAAGGGTTATGCCTGCGAACCCGCTGATCTCTTTCAGCCATTCCTGCAGTTGGAAGATCAGGGCAAGGTTGCCCTGCACGGTTTCAATGGGCTGCAGAGGATGAGACATGGCAAAGCCCGGCAGACGCGCCATTTCTTCATTGATACGCGGATTGTATTTCATGGTGCAGGAACCCAACGGGTAAAAGCCAACGTCAATGCAGTAATTCAACTGCGATAATCGGGTGAAATGTCGAATGACATCTATCTCAGACATTTCGGGAAAAGGAAGATCATCGCGCAGCAGTTCTTTAGGCAGAGGAGAAGCGGGAACATTCGGTTCCTGGAACAGGAAACCGGTTCGACCAGGGGAGGAAAGTTCATAAATGGTTGGTTCAGTCATGATTGCTCTCCTTCAAAATGTCGCATAACACATCGATGACTTCTTTGTTGGTCTTTTCGGTGAAAGCCAGCAGCATGCAGTCTTTCAGATCGGGGTAGATCGATTCCAGTGCATACCCTCCTAGAATACCTTCTTCAAGAAGATGATGATTGATATGCTCAACAGAGGTTGGACATTGGATCACGATCTCATGGAAAAATGGTTCGGAAGTAAGGACTTTGAATCCATCCAATTGGGTGATCTTCTGCGCTGCATAATGGGCATTCTGATAGCAGAGATTGCTGACCTGACGTATGCCGGTCTTGCCCAGCAGGCTCATGTACACGGTGGCAGCCAGAGCCATCAGCCCCTGGTTGGAACAAATATTGGAGGTTGCTTTTTCACGACGTATATGCTGCTCGCGGGCGGTGAGAGTAAGGACGTAGCCGCGTTTTCCATCTTTGTCTACCGTCTCTCCAACCAGACGTCCGGAGAGTTTTCGAACCAGTTCTTTCTTGGCTGCGATAAAACCCAGATAAGGTCCTCCAAAAGAGAGCGGGATACCAAGCGGCTGTCCTTCGCCAACTGCAATGTCTGCTCCCATCTCACCGGGAGTTTTCAATAATCCCAGAGCAGTCGGGTTTACGATCAAGCAGACCAGAGCGCCTTTTTGGTGAGCTTTCTCGATCAGATTGGAGAAATCATAAATTCTGCCAAAGAAATCAGGATACTGCACCATAACCAGTGCGGTATTTTCATCTATCGATCCTTCGATCGCAAACGGATCGGGAAGAGAGTTTTGACCATCTCCGATCGTTTCAATGGTAACATCCTGAATTCCGCTTAGATAGGTATGAACCACCTCTCTGTATTGGGGATTGATAGCACTGGAAAGAAGGATCTTTTTTCTTTTTCCATGAAAATGTGAATATGCGGTGATGCAGGCTTCCGCGGCGGCAGTAGCTCCGTCATAATGAGAAGCATTGCTTACTTCCAGGGAAGTCAGATTGCAGATCAGGGTTTGAAATTCAAAGATCGTCTGCAGTGTGCCCTGTGATATTTCCGGCTGATAGGGCGTATAGGCTGTAAAGAATTCTCCCCGGCGTAAGATGCT
>Ga0068711_1001707_pt1 | contig 12045 bp, 10 predicted proteins | sample MTBAKMMethaMetaG_FD_62224 | JGI IMG/M metagenome (GOLD analysis project Ga0068711, IMG submission 62224) | Enrichment culture microbial communities from Arthur Kill intertidal strait, New Jersey, USA, that are MTBE-degrading - MTBE-AKM (Arthur... | ecosystem: Environmental > Aquatic > Marine >...
CCCCGGAATGGGGCGGGTTCCCGAGGGATTCCGGAAGGCCCCGGGACCGAACCGTTCATACCAAAGGAGAGTGTGGGCCGTGGAAAGGGACCCCGCCCAGGGATAGGGGGAGAGCCTCCAGAACCGGGAAAGCCGGTCGATCTCCCCGTCGATTCGTTCCTTCTCCCCGCCGGTTTTCCACGGCGCCGCGGCTTCGTAGTACAGGCCGGTTTTCAGCCGGTCCCCTTCCACATGCCAGATCCTGCCGATCCCGAAGGCCGCCGGGTCCCGGGCCACCGGGGAACCGCTTACCAGTTCGAAAACCCCGCAGATGAAAAGGGAGAGCCGCTCCCGGTTCCTTCCGATGAAACGGAGGGTCTCCATGGCCTCGTCGAATGTCTCCGTGGGGAAATCGGTGAAGCACATGGCCTCCACGGCGATCCCATCCCCCGAAGCGTCCCGGACGGCCCGCTCCATTGCGGCCGGGTCGATCCCCTTGCGGATCCTGCGAAGCACCCGGGGCGACGCCGACTCGATGCCGAAGGAAAAGGCAAGCGCCCCTCCTCCGGCAAGTTTCCCGCAGGCCCTCCCGTCGAGCGACCGCTCCGGCCGGATGTCGGTGGCCCACTTCCAGCGGCTTCCCCGCTCCCGCACCGCCCCGGCGAAACGGAGGGCCGTCGCCGGCGACACCGTGTCCTGGGAGAGGTAGAAGACCGTACCCCCGTGCCGTTTCGAAAGGTCCTCCAGGTGGTCCACCGCCGTCTCGACGGGCCGTTCCCGGTAACGGGCCGTCCCGTAGTCCGCGAGGCCGTAGTGGCAGAAGGCGCACTTTCCCCAGTAGCACCCCCGGGTCAGGTCGTAGGGAAGGACCGGGGCGGGGGAAAAGTAGCGTTTCAGGGGAAGCCCGTCGAAATCCGGCGGGGGAAGGGCGGAGAGGTCCGCCGTTTCCTCCCCCCGGAAGACCCCCGAGGGGCGCTCCCCCCTTTCCACGGCGCCGGCAAGATCGACGAGGGTCTTTTCCCCCTCGAAAAGGACGACCGTGTGGAAGGGGCCCAGGGCCTTCGACCGTTCTCCCGGATCGAGGCGGAGCATGAACTGGGTCATGGCGGGACCTCCCGCCGTGATATGAAGGCGGGGAAACCGTTTTTTCAGGATGCCGGCGATGGTGTAGGCCTGCTGGATCTGGGCGGTGAAGGCGACGGAGATGCCCACCATGGAGGGTTCCTCCTCCCCGATCCGGCGGACGAGATCCGCGGCGTAATAACCGTGGAAGGGATTCCGGTCCCGCCGGGCGTCCTCCTCCACGTTCCGCATGGAGAGGAGCGAGAAGGGGGTCCGGTACCGGACGAAATCCACCTGGAGGGGGGTGTAGGCGGCGGAAACCATTTCCAGGGCCCGTTCCAGGGCCGTCACGGCCTTTCGATACGCGTCGTGGCCGAAAAACGCCGCACCTCCCGGTTCCCGCAGCAGGGAAAGGGACTCCTCCACCCGGGCCGGGCATCCCCGGGCGATCTCCCCGCCCCGGCGGAGCGCGGCGAGGAACAGGGGTTCGGGATGTCTCAGAAAGGCCTTTTTTTCGAGATTTTTCCTGCGCCTCTCGATCCGGTCGGCCGCATCGAGAAGCGTTTCCCTTCGGAAAAGCCATTCGAAGGCCTCCACGTTGACATCCACCGGCACGGCCTCGATGCCGCTGCGCCGGAGAACGGCGGTCAGGAGGGGAAGGGCGATATAGGGTGCCGTCGGATCCGCCGCGGGCGGATAGATGAGAACGATTTTCACGGCTTTCTCACGGGCGGGCGGGCCGGCCGTCTTCCGGGAGGGCCGCCGCGGCGCTCCCTTCCGAGAAACCGCTTCTCCAGGTGACGGGCGTCGAGCTTCTCCAGGGCCTCCCTCACGAGGGTCCGGTTCGACGCGTTTCCCGGCTGGAGGAGCGCCCGCTGGAGTTTCCGTTCCCGGAAAGTCCGGGGGACATGCAGGGGTTCGCCGGTCACGGGGTGCCGGCCCGTGCGGTACATGGCCGACGAAAGGGTCATGGGCAGGGGGATGAAGTCCTGGACCTGCTCGGGGTGGATTCCCCGGTCGAGGCAGTGGCATCCCAGGTCGAGGGCCTCCGGGAGGCCCGCTCCCGGGTGGGCGGTCATGAAATAGCGCACCAGGTGGCGCTTCACCGGAATCCCCTCGTTGAGACGCTCGAAGATCCGGAGGAATTCCTCGAAGGTTTCCCGTCCCGGCTTTCCCATGGCCGAGAGAACGGCGCCGGAGACGTGCTCCGGGGCGACCTTCATCCGGCCGCTCACGTGATGCCGGAGCACCTCCTCGAAATAGGACCGGGCCTCCGGCCGGACGAGGAGATCGTGACGGAATCCGCTGGACAGGAAGACGTGCTTCACGCCGGGGATCCGCTTCATTTTTCCGAGGAGATCGAGGGACGCCTCGTATCCCGGGCGAAGGCTCCCGCACGTTTCCGGAAAGAGGCACTTCCGGTCCGCGCAGGCCCCCTTCCCGTTCCACCGGGAACAGGCCGCCCCGTACAGGTTCACCGTGGGGCCGCCCACGTCGCTGATGGTCCCCCGGAAGTCCTTCCTCCCGCTCAGGGCTTCCGCCTCCCTGAGAAGGGAACCGGCGCTCCGGCTCTGGACGATCCTTCCCTGATGGAGGGTGAGGGAGCAGAAACTGCACTCCCCGCAGCATCCCCGGTGGGAAACGAGGGAAAACCGGACCGTCTCCAGGGCCTTCACGCCCCCCCGCCGGTCATAGGAGGGATGCCACGCCCGGCTGTAAGGAAGTTCGTAGATCCGGTCCAGCTCCTCCGGCCTCAGGGGAAAGGGCGGTGGATACTGGACCACGTACCGGTCCCCGTGCCGCTGCGCCACCGTCCGGCCCCGGAACGGGTCCTGTTCCCCGTGGTACAGGCGGACCGCCTCGTTGAAGGCGTCCCCGCCGTCCCGGACGGCCTCGTAGGAGGGGAGGAAGACCGTGTTCCCGGGGTCCGCCACCTCTTTCCGGATCACCGCCGTGCCCCGGATCCCGTCGAGTTGGGAGGCCCCGCCGCCGGCATCGAGCCGCCGGGCGATTTCGACGGCCGCCCGCTCCCCCATGCCGTACACCAGCACATCCCCCCGGGCGTCGAGAAGGAGCGACCGGCGGACATTGTCCTCCCAGTAATCGTAATGGGCGAGCCTCCTCAAGCTCGCCTCGATCCCGCCGAGGACAAGGGGAATTCCCGGGAAGGCCTCCCGGAGGCGGTTGGCGTACACGACGGTCGCCCGGTCCGGCCGCATGCCCGTCCGTCCCCCGGGACTGAAGTCGTCCGTCTTCCGGGGTCGCCGGTTCGCCGTGTAGTTCGCCACGAGGGAGTCCACGTTCCCCGCGGTGATTCCCGCGAAGAGCCGCGGACGGCCGAGTTTCGTGAAATCCTCCAGGCTCCGCCAGTCGGGCTGGGCGACCACCCCCACCCGGAATCCTTCCGCCTCCAGAACCCTGGCGATGACGGCGGTCCCGAAGGCGGGATGGTCCACGAAGGCGTCGCCGGTCACGAGGAGAACGTCCACGTCGCTCCAGCCGCGGGCATCGAGTTCGCTGCGTGTGACCGGGGGAAATGTTTCCGTCTTCTTCGCCTCTATTTCAGGGCGCCCGCAAGGAGCCCTGCCACGGCTTCACCGCCCGAGGATTTCACGTAGGACACGATGACAGGGACGAATTTCCCGATCATGTCCGAACCGAGGCCGAGTTCGGCGAACTGGCCGGACAGCGACAGGAGCCCGCCCCCTTCCTTCTTTCCTCCGAGGAGGGAGGAGGCCCCGCTGACGGCCCCGGCCACGCCGCCGGCTTTCGGCGCCGCATCCAGATATTCCCCCACTCCGGGAATCGCCTGGGCCACCTTGGCGAAATCGGCTTCACTCAGTTTGTCCCTGGCATAGTTCAAAATCGATCCCGTTCCGCCCTTCGCCTGTTTTTCCGTAACGCCCAGCTGGCTCGTCAGAAGGCCGACGAGCCCCCCTTCCGCGGCCCACGCCGCGGCGGAACAGAGAGCAAAAGCCACGTACAGAACGGTTGCTGCAGGCAGGATTCTTCTCCGAACCATCGCGGTTTCCTCCTCCCCGAAAAAAAAGCGGCCGGAACACGTCCCTCCGGCGGGATTACGCGCCCTCCCCCTGGCTGACCGCGAAACCGCTCGGCGTAAGCCCGGTTGCCGACGGGGTGCCGGCGATCCGGGCGAGGAAGGCGGCCCCGAGGTTCTCGATGTGGCTCCTGATGTTGTCGAAATAGTTGAAATGAATCTGTTCCTCGTCGATGACGGTCTCGAAGATCTTCGCGGTCGTGCTGTCCCCGCTTTCCTGGCACACGCGGAGAAATTCGTTGTAGACCTCCATGGTGTGGTCCTCCAGGTTCGAGTCGAACTTGAAAATGACCTCCACCTTCTGTCCCTTGTCCACCTTGCCCGCCGGATCCGTCGTCGGCTCCCCTTCGAGTTCCTTGATGCGCTCGGCGAACATCTCGGCGTGGCGCATCTCGTCGATGGCGATGAGCTTGACTTTCGCCGCCAGTTCGCCGTAATCCATGGCATCCAGGTTGTAATGCTGGTTCATGTATTGATGGATGGCCTGGATCTCCATGGCCCGGGCCTTGTTCAGGGCTTCGATCACTTTCTGCTTCTTCGTCGTTCTAACCTTCTTTACCGCCATGGCGGACCTCCTTATTTTTTCTTGAGGCTAACTCTACCATACTTTCCGCGGGTTGAAAAACGGGACTTCGACAAAAAACAGCCCTCCCCCCGTGCGGGGCGGCGGTGCGGGGGAACGAGGATCGTCCGGCGCCCGGAGGGGGCGGTGGGGCCGGTTCTTGACAGGCCGGGTAAATCTGATAGTTTTTTAATGTTGAGATGTTGTGATGGAGGGGACGGCGGGCCGGGACGCGGCGTGATGAAACGTATCGTTCCGGAAGGAGGGAATTCCATGAAAAAGACGATCATTGCAGTCAGCGTGGTCCTTCTCCTGGCCGGGTCCGCCATGGCGGCCGGTTCGGGGGGGACGCCCGATGAAGCGAAGGCGCTCGTCGAAAAAGCCGTCGCCCTGATCCAGTCGGACGGCCGGGACAGGGCCTTCGCCGCCTTCAACGACCCCAAGGGGGCTTTCGTCATGAAGGATCTCTACATTTTCGTGGTCGACATGCAGGGAAACATCCTCGCCCATGGCGCCAATGCCGCCCTCATCGGGAAAAACCTGATGGGATTGAAGGACATGATGGGGAAACGCATCATCAAGGACATGCTGGACATGGCGGGAAAATCCCCGGAAGGCTGGATTGATTACAAGTGGATGAACCCGGTGACCCAGGCCATCGGGGACAAATCGACCTATTACCGGAAAGCCGGAGATATCCTTGTCTGCTGCGGCGTGTACAAGTAAATCCGTCCGCGCCCCGTGAAACCGGTTTCCGTCCCCGCGGGAAACCTCCCGCCTGCGGCCCTTTCAGGCCCCGGCGGGAGTTTTTTTTGCGATCGCCCCTTTCCCGGACCGGTCCCGGTCAGGAACCGCCGGAGAGAAGGCCGTCCAGACAGGAAAGTTCGTGGTAGGTTTTCCGGGCCTCGAAAAGGGCGCTTCCGCCGTGGGCGTCCCGGGCCATCTCCCTCGCCCGGGCGCACAGTCCCAGGATCCGCTCCAGGTTCAGGCCCTCGTAGGACTCGAAATAATACACCCCTTCCGATTCCCTGTACCGCCCGTCCCGGATCAGCGTTTCCCGGATCGCGGTCCCAGGGAAGGGATTCAGCGTTTCCCCGTAGACGATCTCCCCCCCCTGTTCGAAGACCCGCTTCGCCAGGGCGATGGTCTCCCGGATCGTCCCGACGGTATCCCTCGGTCCGAACAGGATGAAGTTCACCACCGGCGTCAGGTTCTGCTGGACGCAGCAGTCCACCGCCCTCAGGATGTCCCCGGGACCGATCCCCTTTCCGTAATACTCCAGGACGGCGGGGGAGCCCGACTCGGCGCCCATGTAGAGCGCCCGGAACCCTGCGTCGCTCAGCACCTGTGCGGTGAGGGGATTCCTGCAGATGTCGTCGGCCCTCCCCTCGGCGAAGAATTCAACCGCCCGGGGCAGGTTCAGGCGAAGGATCCCGGCGCACAGTTCCCGGACCCTTTTGGGGCTGAAGGTGAAATTCTCGTCGGTGAAGAGGATGCGCCCCGCGCCGGCGGCGGCGAGCCGGCGGATCTCCTCGAGGAGGGACCCGGCGCTCCTCGTCCGCACCGTCCGGCGGTACAGGGCCTGGATGGAGCAGAAGGTACACCGGTGAAAGCACCCCCGGCTGGAGGAAACGCTCCGGGTCCGGTATCCGAAGGAGTCCCACAGATGGTGGGCGGGCAGGGGAAATTCGTCCAGATCGGCCCTCAGGGGGCGGTCCGCGTTGCGAAAGACCTCCCCGCCGCTCCTGCCGCTGATCCCCTCGACGGCATCGACGGGAAGACCGTTCAGGACCCTTTCCGCCAGTTCCAGGAAGGTGTCCTCGCCCTCGCCGCGGACGACGACGTCCACCTCGGGATGGGCCCTCAGGATTTCTCCGGAAAGGACGGTGGCGTGCATCCCCCCCATGACGGTGAGAACGCCGGGATCCCGGTCTTTCACGACCCGGCAGGCTTCGAGGGCCGACGGGAAGCTGTCGGACAGGGCCGTGACGCCGGCGATCCGGGGCCTTCCGGAGGCCACGAGGTCCCCCAGGAACGACGGGATGTCCTCCCGGGGGAGGGTGTCGAGATCGACGGTGGAAACGGAAATTCCCCGCTCCAGAAGCGGCGCGGCGATGCAGGCAAGCCCGAGGGAGGGAATCTCCGATCTGCCGTTGTAACGGGGGTTGACGAGAAGAACCTCCGCCCCCTCCTGGGGCGCCCCCCCCTCGCCGCCGCGGGCGTCCCGCCGGTTTCGAGCCGGTTTCATCCTTCCCCTTTCGCTCCTTTCAGGATATAATGATGACGGCTTCGTAAAAAGCCCATATGCTGCGTTCCCCTTCTTCCCTCGTCCCTGCGGCGTACCATCCGTACGCCTTTCCTCGGGATTCGGGCGCCTTGCCTATGGAGCTTTTTCCTTTGCCGTTCGAAAAAGTGTTGACGTGGCCTTTTTACGAGTTCGTCAATTATAGGTGAGGAATCACCTAATTTCCCCGGACGGTTCCCCCCGTCCAGCCGCCATATCATCACGGGGACCTTCCGGATGCAAGGATTTTCATCGGTCCCGAACCCGGGGAGTCGAAACCCCGCCGCCCGGCAAGGAGCCCGGAGAAAAGGCTGCGCCCATGGAGAGGATCACGACAAAATCGTCCCCGCGAAATCCCGGCCCCCGGGGCAAAAGGGAGCGCGGGGCACAGGCGCGGGAACTGCGCGACGTCGAACAGGCCCTCCGGGTGTCCGAGGGGAAGTACGAGAGCGTCGTAGAAAACATCGGCATCGGAGTCGCTCTCATCAGCCCCGGGATGGAAATCCTCGCCCTGAACCGGAAAATGCGGGAGTGGTTTCCCTGGATCGATCCTTCCGAACGGCCTGTCTGTTACCGGAGCTTCAACGATCCGCCAAGGGATGCCGTCTGCGGGTACTGCCCCACCCACCGCACCCTCCGGGACGGCGGCGTCCATGAGGCGATCACCGAAACCCCCGTGAAGGGCGTCATCCGGAACTACCGGATCGTATCGTCGCCGGTCATCCGGGAAACCGGGGAAATCGAGGCGGCCATCGAGATGGTGGAAGACATCACGGAAAACCTGGATCTCCGGGAACGGCTGTCCCAGTCCGAAAATCTTTACCAGACGATCTTCGAGACCACGGGAACGGGCATGGTCATCGTCGAGGAGGACATGACCGTGTCCCTGGTCAACAGGGAGTTCGAACGGATGTCGGGGTACCGGAGCGGGGAGTTGGCCGGGAAAAACATGAGCTTCCTCATTTCGCCGTCCGACGTCGAACGGATGAGGGCATATCACCGCGAGCGGCGCGGGGACCCCGGCACCCCCCCCGCTTCCTACGACTTCACCCTCATCGACCGGGAGGGTCGGGAGAAAGACATCTTCATCACCGTCTCCATGATCCCCGGGACGGCGAAAAGCGTCGCCTCCTTTCTGGACGTTTCGGAAACAAGGCGCCTGCACAAAAGACTGTCGGAGCGGAACCGGAAATACCGCCTCCTCGCCGACAACGTCTCCGACGTGATCTGGACCATGGACATGAACCTCCGGTTCACCTACGTGAGCCCCTCGGTGGAGCAGCAGCGAGGGTACCGCCCACGGGAGACGATGCGCCAGTCCCTCCGGGAAATACTCACCCCCCAGTCCTTCGACCTGGCCATGGAGGCCTTCAGGGAGGAACTCGCCCTGGAGCAATCCCCGGAAAGGCAGATGGACAGAACCCGGGTCATGGAACTCGAGATGATCCGGAAGGACGGGTCCACCGTGTGGGTGGAAGTCAAGCTGTCCTTTCTCCGGGACGGCGCGGGCCGTGCCGCGGGCATCGTCGGCGTTTCCCGGGACATCTCCGACCGCATCCACGCCACCCGGGAGATCGAAAAGACCGGCCGTGAGCTGAAGGCCAAGTCCCTCTATCTCGAGGAGACCAACACGGCCTTGAGGGTGCTCCTGAGAAACATGGAAGAGGAAAAGATGAAGGTCCAGGGGAACGTGCTGGCCAATGCGAGGGAACTCCTGCTGCCCCTGGTGGCGAAGCTCAGGGGAAGCCGTCCCGAGAGCGAAAGGAATTCGCTGCTCGACGCCCTGGAAACCAACATCGTCGGAATCATTTCCCCTTTCGCGAAAAACCTGACCCTGAGGGAGTTCCACCTGACGCCGACGGAACTTCGAATCGCCGACCTGATCCGCCAGGGGAGATCGACGAAGGAAGCGGCGGAACTGATGAACCTGTCCATCCGTTCCGTCGAGTTCCACCGGGACAACCTCAGGCAGAAACTCGGCCTCAAGGGGAAGAAGGTCAACCTCCAGTCCTTTCTCGCGTCCCTGTCGTAGGATCCGTTCCGACGAACCCGCACGGAACCTCAAAAAATCCTTCTTCCAGCGGCAAGGGAAAAAGCTCCACAGGCAAGACGACCGATCCCCGATGACGAAGCGCACTCCTGCGTATGCCGCGGGGATGGGGCATGAAGGGGCGGCATGGCGGCCTTTTCCGAGGCTATCAGGTTTTTCCCCGTAGTATGACCGTATTGGATTGTCCTGTTTCTCCATCGTCCCGTCCCGTATAATTCATCCAGAAAGGCCGGCGATCCGAGGACAGGCTCCCATCGAGCGAATCCCGTTTATTTTCCGGGAATCGCGAATTTTTCACGAAACCTTCACAGGACGGAAACCTTTCCATGGGAGGATCGGTTCCGAAGAAGGATGTCCCCCGTCGCGGCGACGGGTACATGGATCCTCGCGGCCGCCGGCGTCGATTCCGTCGTTGTCCGGCAACGGGAACGGACGATTGGAAATACGAATTGCCGCGCCGGCCCGGAGTTTCCCCGACGCTCGTTCCGGGACCGGGGCCGCGGATGGAAAAAAGGTTATCGAAAGGAGAACGCCATGGGAAGGTCGATCGACGATGGCAATCGTTTTCCCGCGAAACAGGGCGCCGTCGCGGCGTTCGTGGAACCGGGCAACCGCTCCTATACGAGTCTCGGGGAAATCGTGGACATGAACATGGAGGGCCTCTCGCTCAAGTACCTTTCGAAGGAGGGAGGCTACGGAGACCGGGAATCGGTGGTGGTCGACATTTTCGGCATCCACCGCCCCCTTCTCGGCGCCGGGAAGGTCCTGTGCAGGGTCGTCAAGGACGTCTCCCTGACGCACCACCGCCCGGATTCCCTGAACATCCGGCTTTGCACCCTTGAATTCCAGGATCTGTCCAGGGAGCAGGCCTTCAACATCAGCCATTTCGTGGACGTCTATTCGATTCACGGGAAGAACGGGCCGGCAGGGTCCCCGGGGTGATCAGAACCATCGCCACGCGAAGCCGAGGACGATGCCGAGGACGATCCACAGGGGGATGGAGATGAGGAGGGCCCACATGACGCCGCTCACCTTCCGGAAGGACGAATCCATCCTTCTCGCCTCGGCCGCCCGGTCGATCTTGATTTTCAGGTCTTCGAACCGGAACGGCTTGGTGATGTAATCGTACGCCCCGTTCTGGATGGCGCGGACGGCGTCCTCGATATTCGGATGGCCCGTGATCAGGATGAAAACGATATTCTCATCCTGGCTTTTGATCCTGCGAAAGAGATCGATGCCGTTGATCCCGGGCATCACGATGTCGGAAAGGACGACTTCGAACTTTCCGGGAACGAACCGCTTCAGGGCCTCCTCCCCGTTCGCGGCATCGACGACGGAATAGCCGATCCGCTCCAGGCATTCCCTCAGCATTTCGCGGCTGCCCCTGTCATCGTCGACGACAAGTATGAACTTTTGCTCCATATAGGTCTTACCCGGCCACCGGGTTCCGGCCGCCCCGTCGAAAGAGGATCCGGACAGCGGGACCGCCCCATTCTGTTTTGCCCCCTTTCCGGCCGGATGCTGCTGGCTTCCGGCACGGACGATTGCGGGCGGCTGTTCAGGCTTTCACGGACGGAATGTTTCCGCCCGCCGGGTCCGAAACGAACCCCCATTTTTTCATAGACGTTCATCTTTTCCGAAAGCCCCCCCGATGTCAAGCTTTTCGTTGGCGACAGTCTCCCGCCGGTTCCGGTCCGCCGGCGTTCCCCGCTTCCTCCATCGAAAAACTCCTTTCCCCCATCCTTGACGGCTTCGTAAAAAGCCCATATGCTGCGTTCCCCTTCTTCCCTCCTCCCTGCGGCGTACCAAAAGTACGCCTCGGTCCTCGGGATTCGGGCGCCTTGCCTCTGGAACTTTTTACTTTGCCGTTCGAAAAAGTGTTGCTCTGACCGTTCATGCGTTCGTAAAACCTGACGGCTTCGTAAAAAGCCCATATGCTGCGTTCCTCTTCTTCCCTCCTCCCTGCGGCGTACCAAAAGTACGCCTCGGTCCTCGGGATTCGGGCGCCTTGCCTATGGAGCTTTTTCCTTTGCCGTTCGAAAAAGTGTTGAAGCGGCCTTTTTACGACTTCATCATCCTTTCTTTTTTGTGGTATGTTCTCCCGGCAGGGGAAAGCGACGGTCTCACCCGAGACCGTATTCCTGCAAGGGGGCGACGATGACACACCGGCCGGAAGAAAAGTTCATCCTGACAGACCGCCTGCGGATGCATTACCTGGAATGGAGCGGCGATCCCCGGCGCACCCTGGTTCTTCTCCACGGAATCGGCGACAGCGCCCATGTCTGGGACGATTTCGCCGGAAAGGCGGCGGGCCGCCACCGGGTCCTCTGCCTCGACCAGAGGGGTCACGGCCTGAGCCAGTGGGCCGTCCCGCCGGCCTACGGCTGCGACGATTACGTGTGCGATCTGGAGGTCTTCGTCGACGCCCTCGGGCTGGAGGGATTCGTTCTCATGGGACACTCCATGGGCGCCCTCCACGCAACCCGTTACGCCGCGCTGCGGCCGGAAAAGGTCCGCGGCCTCATTCATGCCGATATCGAACCCCGCCCGCCGGACTGGAACCGGAAATACCTCCTCAACCTTTACAGGGACCTTCCCTTTTTCTACGACACCCTGGACGACGTCGTCCGGGAGGCCCGGAAAAACAGTCCCTACGCCGACCCGGAAATGCTCTCCCGCATCGCTTCCGCCACCCTCGCCCGGGGGGAGGACGGGAAATTCCGGCACCGTTTCGACCGGGAGGTTCTTTCCCACTTCGACCGGTACGATCTCGAGCCCTGTCTTCGGAACATCCGATGCCCCGTACTGATCGTCCGGGGCGAGGAAAGCCGGGTCATGGGAACGGAGGCGGCCCGGGACATGAAAAACGCCATCCCCGAAAGCCGCGTCGCCGAGATCGGAAAGGCGGCCCACCCCGTCCACACGGACAACCCCGGGGAGTTCTACCGGACCGTTTCCCTGTATCTGGAGGAAACGGGCCTCGCGGTCCGGCCCGAAAGGAAGGATTCACCATGAAACGTCCGGACGGAACGAGAGGAAAAACCAGGACC
>Ga0068711_1001711_pt1 | contig 12029 bp, 8 predicted proteins | sample MTBAKMMethaMetaG_FD_62224 | JGI IMG/M metagenome (GOLD analysis project Ga0068711, IMG submission 62224) | Enrichment culture microbial communities from Arthur Kill intertidal strait, New Jersey, USA, that are MTBE-degrading - MTBE-AKM (Arthur... | ecosystem: Environmental > Aquatic > Marine >...
GAACCCCTGGTAGCCAGGAACAATAAAATCACCATCCGTCAGATCGAAGCGCTGGCACCTTCGCATATAATAATATCCCCGGGCCCCTGTACACCACTGCAGGCAGGAGTTTCCAACGACGTAATCGGCTGTTTTTCAGGTAAAATCCCGATTCTTGGCGTATGCCTGGGGCACCAGTGTATCGGACACGTTTTCGGTGCCGTGGTTTCCAAAGCCCCGGCACCCGTTCACGGCAAGAGTTCACCGGTTTTTCACGATGGTACCGGCTTGTATGAAGGTCTGCCCAGTCCGTTCGAAGGCGGGCGTTATCATTCCCTGGTGGTTGAAAAAGGATCTGTGCCTGCCTGCCTGCGTATCACGGCAAGCACCCGCGATGGGCTGGTAATGGGATTGAAGCATACCGCTTACCCTGTCGAAGGAGTACAATTCCACCCCGAATCTATTCTTACCGCTCATGGCCATGCCATGCTGCAAAATTTCCTCGCTTATTCTTCCGAAGCAGTAAAGAGGGGGCAAGATGAATGAAATAATATATTTAAACGGTGAATTCATCCCCGCTGCCGATGGCCGGGTACATATATCTGACGCCGGCTTCCTGTACGGGTACGGGCTATTCGAAACAATGCGCGCCCGTGAAGGCAGGGTTTTCAGGCTGGAAAAACACCTGCAAAGACTGTCCGGCGGTGCCGGAGCGCTGGGCATAGAACTCGATGCCGTACACCTTGGCCATGCGGTTACTAAAACCATCCACCTCAACAACCTGTCTTCGGCGCGTATCCGTGTTACGGTTACTGCCGGTAATGGTTATTATCCCGATCAATCCTGCCCTCCGGAAAAAGCTAATGTTGTCATCACTGCCCGCTATTATGAACCCCTTCCACCCGGGGTTTACCGCAGGGGATATTCCGCGGTAATTTCTTCAATAATGCGCTGCAGCCGGTCCCCGGTACCGGCCATTAAAACAACCAGCTATCTGCAAAACCTGCTGGCAAAACGCGAAGCGCTGGAGTCGGGAGCAGACGAAGCCATCTTTCTGAATGAAAAGGCTGAGGTATGCGAAGGCAGCATGACCAACCTGTTTATCCTCTCAGGCGCCACGCTGGTTACTCCGGCTTTAGGCTGCGGGGTTCTTGCGGGCATTACCCGGGAGGCAGTGCTGGAACTGGCGCGGCGGTTCGGCATGGAAACCCTGGAGACCCGTTTTGGCGTGGACGAAATTGCCGGAGCCGGGGAAGCCTTTTTAACCAATTCAGTTATCGGGCTGATGCCGCTTGTATCCATCGGCGGCAAACCTGTCGGCAGCGGCCGGCCCGGCCACATAACCGGACGGCTGGCGGCAGCCTACACGGATATAGCGGCAGGCAGTGTCTGAAACACTGTCGCCTGGTTCGAGCACGCTTAGTGCCTGCTTATGTTAAAATAGTGTAAATGAATTACAGCCTGGGAATAGATGTCGGTTCGGTAAATGCGCATATTACGCTAATCGACAACCAGGCCGAACCGGTATATTTCGATTCCGAAAAAATCGCCACTTCTTCTCTTGATACCGTAAACACGCTTCTCGAACGCCTGGGTCAAAACATTCCGCTGGAGTCTATCAGCGCCGCAGGTTACTCGGGCCCGGAGATTTCACCGGAAATAACCCGCCTCGGCTGGGCCCGTTATTCCAGTTCAGCCGCTCTGGCGGCGGGAGTTCTGTCCGAAAACAACCATTCCCGGACTATTATTTACGGCGGCGGTCAGACTGCCCTTATCATAGAACTCGAAGACGGGCTGCACCGGCCATGGAGAACGTATTCGAATCCGCTCTGCGCCGCCGGCACCGGACGGTTCCTGGAGCAACAGGCATACCGGCTGGGTATCAAGCTCGATGATCTGGCTTCGCTGGCCCTTTCGTTCAGAGACAGCCCGCCGCGCATCGCTACCAGGTGCTCCGTGTTCGCCAAAAGCGACCTGATTCACCTGCAGCAGAAAGGGGTTTCCCTTGAAGCCATGCTGTGCGCCCTGTGTGAAAGCATTGCTAGAATGGTGACTTCGCTGAAAAAAGGAAAGTTCGAAGAACCGGTCTATTTCACCGGTGGGCTGGCCGCCAACCGGGCTGTAGCCCGGGCACTGGAAGACTCTCTTTCGGCAAGAAACGGACACCCGCTCAAACTGGTGATCCCCGGCGATTACGAGTACTCCCAGTCAAAAGGCCTGGCGCTTCTTGCGGTAAACAAATCTGCCCGGGTCAGTTTGCTGCCAGGCGAAGAAACGACTGTAAAATACCACATGCTGGCACCGTTGCCCTGCCCCGGCCGGGTCCCCGACCCCGAACTTCAACCATCAGCCGGCGACGGTCTTCATTACCTGGGGGTCGATATCGGTTCTACGTCCACCAAGGCTGCCGTTATCGATTCGAGCGGCGCAGTCGTTCTGAAAGACTACCTCATGACCGCCGGCCGGCCCGTCGATGCGGTCAAACAGCTTTTTACCCGGCTTATGGAAAAAGGCGCCGGCCGGATAAATATCGCCGGTGCAGGTGTAACCGGTTCAGGCAGGTACCTGGTTGGGAGCCTGATAGGCGCCGACCTGGTCAAGAATGAAATCACCGCCCAGGTCAGAGCGGCCAGGGAACTGGACCCCGAAGCCGATATCATTGAAATCGGCGGGCAGGATTCCAAACTGGTTATCAAAAGGAACGGCGTAGTAGTCGATTACCAGATGAACAAAGCCTGTGCCGCCGGTACCGGCTCTTTCCTTGACGAGCTGGCGGATATGCTTGGAATCTCGGTCAAAAACGGAGATTTTGCCCGCATGGCTTCAAGTGCCGGATATACAATCGATCTTGGCACCAGGTGCGCCGCTTTTATGGGCCAGGCGGTTGCAACCGCCGTTCAGCAAAACACCCCTTTGAACGTTATTACCGCCAGTCTGTCGGATTCCATTGCCAAGAATTACCTTTCCAAGGTGGTAGGTTCACGAAAACTCGGCATGAAAGTCATCCTTACCGGAGCGGTATTTTACAACGAGGCGGTTATTGCTGCATTCATCAAACAACTTGGCGGTAAAAGCATTACGGTTGCCCCGCACCGCGAAGTCAGCGGCGCTATCGGTGCGGCCCTGCTGGCCAAGGAATCTATGATGGGAAAGGATTCTGCCTTTAAGGGATTCAGTGCCGTTATCGAATCCGACTGCCGGCTCTCGTCCTTTGTATGCACCCGGTGCGACAATAACTGCACCATCACCCGGATGCAGCTGGATTCGGGGCAGAATACTTATTTCGGAAGCCGCTGCGACCTCTACGATGCATCCCTGGGTGACAATTCCGTAAAAACTGCCTTTGACGAACGGGAAAAGCTGTTATTCGAAGACTATCGCCCGGCGGAAGGAACCGGCCCGCTGGTGGGTATACCCAGGGCGTTAATGGTGTACGATTATGCACCGCTGCTTATCGGATTCTTAAACCACCTCGGCGTCCGGGTGGCCTTATCCGGCAAAACCACCAAGCGCATGATGGAAAACGCCATCGAACTCAGCTATTCGGATTCCTGCTTTCCCATGAAATTGCTGCACGGGCACGTTGATTCACTTTCCGGCGCCGATTTCATCCTGTACCCGTGTTTTATCCGGCTGGGCCAAAAGCAGGCCGATACCAACCAGAAGTACGCCTGCCCGCTGGTACAGGCTTCACCTTTCATCGTCCGCGAGGTGCTTCAGACCGGCCGCCGGCTGCTTTCTCCAATCGTCGACCTGAGCCTGGGTGACAGGGAAACCATCGACAACTTTGCCCGCACCGCCGTTGAAATGGGTTTCAGCTACCGGAAAGGCAGAGAAGCAGCCATCGCCGGCTTGAAAACCCAGTCGGGTTTCAAGGACAAACTACTCAAGCTGGGCCGGCAAACAATAGAACAGATTTCAAAAAACAATACCACCGGAGTTGTAATCGTTTCCCGCTCCTATATGTCCCAGGATGCAGGCGCCAACCTGGGTATCGCCGAAAAACTGGCCAGGCTGGGAGTCGTGCCCATACCTCTGGATTTCCTGCCGCTCGATACCCGGGACCCGTCCCTCTACAGCGACCGCCCTTACTGGTCGTACGAAAGCAAATTTATGTCAGCGGTGTCCATCGCTACTCATGAACCTTCGCTTTACAGCCTGGCGGTCACCAATTTCGGTTGCGGGCCGGATTCTTTCATCCTTAAGGTCCTTGAAGACATCAGTGGTTCCAAGCCTATCGGGCAGATTGAAATCGATGAACATGCCGCTGAAGCGGGCATGGTTACCCGGCTCGAGGCTTTCGTAGACACAATCAGCGAACATGCCCGGTTTCAAGGACAAGCCGGGCCCGTCCGGACGCAGAGCATATACCGGGGAGCATCTTCCAGTATCGACCCGGATAAGCCGCTTTTAATTCCCAATATGGCTCCGCATGCCGTTGTGCTGGCATCAGCCATGCAGGCTTTCGGCGTGGATGCCCGGGTACTGCCTGAAGCTGACGAATCCGACCTTCTGTATGCCAGTGAAATGACCGCCGGGACCGAATGCCTGCCCTACCGGGTTACCCTGGGCAGCTTCCTGCGTTTTTTCAGGGAAAATCCGTCCGAAACGAAAGCCCAGGGATTTATGAGCGGTTCATACGGACCCTGCCGGCTGGGCAAGTACGCCATCGAACAGGAAAGGCTGCTTAAACAGGCTGGATTTGAAATGCGTATGTGCACCACCGTATCCAATAACGCCTACCGGGATTTAAACCTCGGCTCCGGATTCGAGCGACTGGCATGGAAAGGCATCGTTGCCGTGGACCATCTGGAGAAACTGCTGTGGCATACGCGCCCGTATTCCGGGAATGCCGGCGAAGCCGACAGGCTGTTCGAACACTACCTGGACAGGGTTGCGGACCTGGTAAGCCGGAAACAGAGCTACAACCACCTGTTAAGGCAGGCAAGTGCCGAATTTGCCAGCCTCGTTGATCCAGATGCAGCCCGGAAACCGCTTGTCGGTATAAACGGAGAAATTTTCCTGAGGGCTAACCGTTTTGCCAACTCCGACCTTGTCAGGGAATGCGAAAAGGCGGGCCTCGAAATAGTGGTTTCCCCGATGAGCGAATGGTTGAAGTACACCACTTTCCGTAATATCGAGGATTCCGTCAAGGATCGCAGCGCAGCCAAGGTCATCAAGGGGCTGATAAAGAAACGCATCCAGCTCTACGATGAGAGTTCCATAGCCGGAGGGTTTGCCGGAGTCCTGGACCGCCGCGAACCTTCCACCGAAGAAATCCTGGCGATGTCGGCTGGCATTCTTTCGCCAAGGTGCGGCAGCGAAGCCGTTCTCAGCCTTGGCAGCGGCCTGGAATGGATGAAGAACAGCATGTTCGCTGGTGTAATTTCGGTGATGCCCCACGGTTGTATGCCCGGAGGCATCGTAGCGGCCATGGCTGAGAACTTCAGTTCCCGTTATCACAAGCCGTGGATCAGCTTAACCTACGACGGTTTCCTGGAAAGCAACAACCTGGCCAGAATAACCAATTTCGCCGAGATATTGAAGTTCTGCGCCGGGCAGATGGTTTGACTAGGAGCCTGACTGCAGATAGCACACGCCCATGTTCTTCCCAGGGTCTACCAGCAGGGCGCAGCTGGCGCCGTGGTTAGCAGCCGGTACATCGATTACCCGGATAACGCCGGAGTATTCATGATAGTCCGGCAGGAGCCTGTCGAAAATCGAAGGTGCCCGGGCGAAGTATTCCCGGTTGAAACAGGCGTCTTCCTCATCCGGAAAAACCGGCAAATAGATAATTTCAGCCTCGACAAGATCCAGGAAAAAATGGGTGCCGTAGGAAACTTCAGGAGCATAGCCGGCTTGAGGCTGGGCAATCTCGACCAGAGCTGATATAGAGGCGATATCGGCAAAACTTACGTTAATACCCAGATCGATATTGCCGGAACCCCACCTTCCGGGCCCGACCAGCATTACCTGGCCTTCCCTCCTGGAAAGTATTTCGTTGAGCCGGCCGATAATTCTTCCCAGGGATTTCTTCCCGCCGGCAACGTCAAGACGGCTGTAGGCTGAAGGATCCACGTAAATTATGTGGTTGATGTTTTCCAGTGCCCCGGAACCTATTGCCCGGCTGGTTCTGAAAAGTATGTCCCCCCGGCACTGGCCGGACTGCAGTTCAATCTGTACCGGCTTCAGCCTGGGCAGCCTTAACGAGCGGCACTGCAGCAGGTTTATTGTTATGTCATTTTCGTTACCTACATGGGCGGTAAATTCTATGTCTACAGGCTGCCCCCAGGCAGCTTCGAGGCAAGAAAGCATTTCATCCATTAGCGCCACGAAGCGGGTGCGGTATATCAGATTGCGGAAAGTAAGCCCGTACCCCCTCTGCCAGCCGGCCGGGGAAAGTATATCGCTCTCATAGCCCTCCTCAAGATTGGAGGCCAGCAGTTCCATGTTCGGATACACTTCACTGCCAATCACCTCCGGCACAGCCCTGGTCTCAAACCGGTTCGTCTCGATGTCGATAAGGTCTATAAATTTCTGGGAATAGACGTGAATTTGCTCCGGTGTTTCCGGGCGGATTCCCGGATGGCTGAGTGCGATCATGCGCGGGTAATCGCCGCCGATCCGGTTCACTGCCCTGGTTCCCAGGCCGAACACCATCCGGACCATTCCCCTGGAAGCATCAATCCGGTCTGTCCAGGCATACAGGTTCCTGGAGAAGGCTACTCCGGCCAGCGTCGGAAAGAAATACTGCCGGAAGGGTATGCCGGAAACCCTTTGCACCAGAACGGCCATTTGCTCGTCCCCTTCGGTAAGCATCATCCTGCGGCGGTAGGAAAGCACGTCCGGATTCAAAGCGCTGGCATACACCAGCTTTACGGCGTTCAGGAACTCTTCCAGTCGCCTGTCGGGAGTTCCCTGGTTGGCACAGAATTCACTGCGGTATTTACCGGCATAGGCGTGCTGAAAACCGTCCTCAAGCAGGCTGGAGGATCGCACGATGATGGGAGCCTGTCCGAAGTGTTCCAGCATATCGCGAAACTGTTCCATGGTTTCGCGGGGAAATTTTCCTGCCAGAAAGGCCCGCTCGACTTCTTCGAAGTCTTCAGGAGAGATATCGGGATTGCGTGAAAGGTTCAGCCGCAGCCGGAAAAGGTTATTGTTAACCAGGAAAGAAAAGAATACGTCCGAGCCGATGTAGAATGAATCATGGGCTTCGAGGATGCCGGAGAAATCGGTTCCGCCGGGTGCATTATGCAGAATACGCCTTGCCAGCAGCATTCCGGCAGCCTTGCCCCCGATTCTTCCGGAACCTATCAGGCGTTCACGCGTATGAATCACATCTTCGGTCGTAAGGCAGCTGTCAGCCAGGCGGTTGATTCTCTCGTTGTCGCCGAACATCATGCGTGTAAGTTCCGTTTTCAGGGCATCGATTTCTGCTGCCGCTCCCGGAACGCTTTCCGGGTTTTGCCGGTATCCGGCCAGCTTGCGGTAAACGCTGTTCCAGGGGGATTCGGAATCCGGCAGGGTATGCACCAGGTGTGTCCCCGATGCTGAAAGAACCGCCGCGGCATCGAAGCTGGTCATGACCGGAGTCCAGCCTGTCTCTGCCATGAGGTGGACCAGGAACATGTTCGGCGAATAGCGCTTCCATACCTTGAGCGGGTGTATATAGCTGTTGCCTCCGGTATGGTAGGTGGAAAGGAAAATCTGGGTGGTGGTTTTTATCCTGGCGATGGTGTTGTAGTCGTGCTGGTCCCGCGTCAGGGCGAAATAGGCCACGCCACCCAGTTCATAAATGTACGGACAGGTTATCTGGTAGAAATCAGCCAGCAGTTCGTCGGTAGCCCAGAACTCCACCAGGGCCGAAACGTTATCAAAAACATAGTAGGCCCTGTCGCCCCTGGTCTCTATTACCTCGTGTACCTTGCGGGTAAATATATCAAACCCGGCAGACGGATCCAGCTCTACAACCTCAAGGCCATCGAAGGGTTCCAGGACGGGAAGATGGGGCGCAAAACGCAGATAGACGCACTCGCGTCCGCTTTCCACCGCGCAGCGTCCGAACCGGCCGGCAAATTGCAGGTATTCTTGCATGCGGTCTACCTGCCAGACGACGTTATCACCCGGGCGAAGGCCCTGCAGCAATTCATCCAGAAAAGATGAGCCTGTACTGATTACATCCGGTTTCTTTTCGATCATCCGTGTTAATCCGCGGGTGCCGGCGGCGGGATATTCCTGAAGCTGAACAAATATACGGCAACCTTTTACCGTATCATGACGTTATCACATGCACCTGACCCGAGTCAATACTCGGAGTTGCCGACGCGCCTTCAAGCCGCAGCCGTTCATATCTCATAATTTCATGCGGTTTCAAGCTCGCCGGGCTATTGAAATACCGGTTTGGCAAGGTTATATTAATTACCGGATACTATAAACCGGAGTTACCGGGGAGGGGACTATGGAAAAATTTAAAAACAAATCCAGAATTTCCAAAATGCTTTCGCAGGGAGAACTCAATTACAAAGACCCCAGGACCGGCTACATCTACACCCTGTGTGCGGTTTGCCCGGAAGACGGGCATGATTGTCCGGTAACCAGCCATGACCGGGATACCGAAGCAAACCGCACCCGGATTACCCGGGTGGTTTTCGCCTGCCCCGCCTGCGGCAACCGTTTTGCCGCCGGGCCGGCTGAAATGTATTTAATGTAGCCGCCGCCGGGGCCGGGTATTCTTACACCAACCTGAAATCAAGGATAAGGAGGTGGCATAACCGTGCTGGAAAACCAAGCCTATAATCTGGTGTCCCAGCTTACCGAAGAAAGCAGGAGCCTGTGGCGGTTAAAGAACGCCTACTCCCGGGACGCTGACTGCAATACCTGCCGCGTTTACTTCCAGAAGGCAATCCAGGAAAAAGAAGATGCCATAGCCGAACTGCGCCGGCTCGTCAAGACACACCTGGAACAGTGAAGCAGTTCGCTTATGGCTGTTAAGATACTTACCGACAGCGTCGCCGACCTCCCGCCGGAAATCGCCAGAGATCTTGACATCACCGTAATTCCCATCATCCTGCGCTGGGGCGAAGAAATACTGCGGGATGGCGTAGACATAACCGCCGAAGAGTTCTACGAAAGGCTCAGGCGCAGTAAAATTCCGCCTACCACTTCACTGCCTTCGCCGGGCATGTTTGTTGAAGCTTACGATAAAATTGCCGAAAGTGCCGATGCCATTGTGGCAATAACCGTCAGTTCCAGAATGAGCGGCACCTGGGAAGTAGCCGTCAGCAGTGCCGGGCTGATGCAAAAAAAGCGCCGCGTCGAAGTCATAGATTCTCAGACCGCTACCATGTGCCAGGGGTTTCTGGTTATAAAAGCCGCCCGCGCAGCAAAGGCGGGAAAAAGCCTGGATGAAATAACTGAAATCGTAAGGTCAAATATCCCCAGGGTGGATTTCCTCTGCACTTTCGATACACTGGAATACCTGAAGCGCGGCGGGCGCATCGGTAAGGCCCAGGCTTTTCTGGGTTCACTGCTGAAGATAAACCCCCTCATCAACCTGAGAGGGGGCGTTGTAGAACCGGCGGGCCGGACCCATTCCCGTTCGCGTGCTATCGACCGGCTGGTGGAATTCGTTTTGGGTTACAGGTATATCGAAGAACTGGCGATTCTTTCGGCCACCACTCCGCATGAATCGGAAATCATAGCCAAACGCATAAGCCATATTTTTCCCCGGGAACGCATCTTTTTTTCCAGGCCTACACCGGTGATAGGAACCCACACCGGCCCCGGGTTCATACTGATCGGGATACTGGGGGATAAAAGCTAGAAACGGTAGCCCCAGCGCCGGAGCACCGCCCTGACCCTGGCGGCAAATTCCATCAGGCGCAAAGGTTTGCTCGCATATCCGTCAGTCCCTGCATCAAAGGCCTGCACCATGGCATCCAGGTCTCCGGCGGCAGCTACCGTTATCACGGGAACACTGGAGCCGGAGCGTATTTTTCTCAACAGCTCCAAACCGGTATCATCACGCCTGGCAATACCCAGGACTATTAATCCCGGGTCCAGTTGCAGCAACGTCTGGGCATCCACCGGCTGCTCTATGATAATGAGTGAAGAATCCGGCAAAACTATTTTTATTACCTGTCGGATTTCATCCAGTACAAACGGGTCATCATCACAAACAACAATGTTCACGGCAATGCATCTCCGGCCGCATAAAGCTATATGTGAACAGTATACAGGTGGAACAGTTACAATCCCGCTACAGGCACCAGTTTGCAGGTATAACAATCATGTAATCAAATTGCTACAATCCGTCAAACGGACTGCACCGGTTTGAACAACAAGCACCAGGAGCGGTACCGTGTTAAATACTTAGAATATATCCGGCACCGGCATGAGCGCGGATGGTTATTTTATGCTGATAATCCCCGGCCAGTTTTGCCCGCAAGCGGCTGACGTATACCCGGATGGCATCAGCCGAGTTGGGGCATATTCCCGGTTCTCCCCAGATCACTTCCTCCAGTTGGTAATAGGTTACCAGCTGGCCCGGATTCTGCAGCAGCGCCCCCAGTATAAGGCTTTCGGTACGCGTAACATGTATTTTCCTTGCGCCGCACAGCAGCTCTCCCCGGCCCGGCTCGAGCCTTATCGGCCCGCGAATAACGGGTGAATATATATTGGATTCCTGCAGCCTGCGCAGAACGGCACGCCCGCGGGCAACAAGCTCCAGCTGACCGAAAGGCTTGACTATGTAATCATCAGCGCCGTACTCCAGGCCCTTTACAATCTCGGCTTCCCCGCTCCTGACAGTTGCGATTATTACCGGTGTGGTATTCAGGCGCCGTATGCCTTTCAGGACTTCATAACCATCGATATCCGGCAAACCCAGATCAAGGACGATAAGGTTGTAGTTTTCCTTTTCGACAAGCTCGATTGCCTGCTTGCCCAGGTGGGTGCGTGTCAACCTGGCTTCCGGCCAGGCCATCTCGAAAGCTATGGAAACAAATTCGGCAATCTCGCCGTCATCTTCGACTACCAGTATATCCATGGAACCCGCCTCATCGATTAGTCCTGCTAAGCGGCAGGGAAAAGGAAAACACGCTGCCCTGCCCTTCTTCGCTCTCAAGCCAGAGTTCGCCCCCGTGCAACTCGACCAGGAGTTTGCACAACGGCAGGCCGATACCCATATCAGCCGCCGGATCGGCCGGTTTGGGAGAATGGGAATAATCGTCGAAAATATTTTCCTGCCGGTCTTTGCCAATGCCGTGTCCGGTATCGTGGATGCTTACCAGCAGGTTGTCCAGGCACATCCTGACCTCGATAAATATCCTGCCTTTGACCGGGGTAAACTTGGAAGCGTTTTCAAGCAGGTTCAGTAAAACCTGCTTCAGACGTTCGCCGTCAACCCACATTAAGGGCAGGTCGTGTGCCAGGTCCAGGCAAACGATTTGAGACCTCCTCTCGAACTCGATGGCCATATAACCTACGATATCTTTGACCAGCCCGTTTATATCTACCCAGCTGCAGGACAGGTGTAAAAGGCCCATTTCTCCGCGGGCCAGATCCAGCAGGTCGTTAACCCTGTTGTTGAGGCTGTAGGCCCCCCGCTGGACATTGACAGCCAGCCTTTCCAAATCCGAACCCCTGACCCGGCCCAGCAAGATATCGGCCGAACCGATGAGAGGTGTAAGCGGCGTTTTCAACTCATGAACCAGGAAACGTGTGAACCTGGCCCTTTCGTTGACCGTATGCTGGAGTGTTTCGCACAATTCGGTTTCCTTCTGCAACAACTGTGTTATTTCTTCGGCAAGCTGCCGGCTTTTCTGTGTTTCGGCTTCCAGTTTTCCGGTACGCTCTTTTACCAGATCTTCAAGGTGAGCCTGGTAACGTTCGAGTTCGGAGGTTTTATTTTTCAGTTCGGTAATATCGAAGAGACACACATATACTCTTGCCAGCGTTTCTTCAGATCCCGGGGAAACCACCACGCTGGCCTTGACAGTTTTCATGTTTCCTTTTGCGGTGACAATCCTTTCCTCTTTGGAAAAACT
>Ga0068711_1001713_pt1 | contig 12006 bp, 9 predicted proteins | sample MTBAKMMethaMetaG_FD_62224 | JGI IMG/M metagenome (GOLD analysis project Ga0068711, IMG submission 62224) | Enrichment culture microbial communities from Arthur Kill intertidal strait, New Jersey, USA, that are MTBE-degrading - MTBE-AKM (Arthur... | ecosystem: Environmental > Aquatic > Marine >...
CACGCAATCAACTTCAGGATGGCGAGCCCTGTCCATTGTGCGGAGCCAAAGATCATCCTTTTGCCGAAGGGAATATTCCGGTCCCTGATGAGACGCAACAATGTCTTACCACGGTAAGGGGCGAGCTCAAATCGGTTACTGGAGAAGTTTCTGACCAGAAGGTCAGGTTGGCGCAAGTGAACAAGGATCTTGAGCAAACGGCCACAGCACTGACGGAATACGGCGAGAAAATAGATGAAGCACGCCGGGTGATCAGTGACAACTGCGCGGAATTAGACTTCGACCCAAAACTAGCCGTATCCGATCCTGAGCTTCCCGAGAAACTCAGAGACTTGAAGGATGAGAACTCTCGTCATCTCATTCGCGCCACAGGCATTTTAGAAGATGCTGATTCCATCGAAAAGGAATTGGCTAATTTCCGGGATTCACTGGAGAAGGCCAAGGATTCAGTAGTAGAACGTGAGCGCGAGGTTCAGGCTGCTGCTCATAAAAAAGAATCTGTCGAGCAATTGCTGAAGCGGCTGGGAAAGGAAGCGGTTGGATATCAGGAGCAACAGGAAAAATCGCTCGATGCACTGCAGAAAGAGGTTGAACCTTACGGGATAGCAGCACTCGCTATCGAAACCATTGACACGGACTATGAACAGTTAGCAGCGCGACGCGATCAGTGGGTTTCCAGGAATAAGCAAACGACCGAACTTCAACAGAAGATAGCGGCTCTTGAAATACAGGCAAGCCACCAGGCTGAGCAGATCCTCAAGGCTGAAAACGATATTAAGAGACAGCAAGAGGTGTTCGCTGGGCTCCTCCGTGATCAGGATACCCTCCAGAGTGAACGGCGTGAGCTGTTTGGGGAGAAAAAGACCGAAGATGAAGAAAAGCGTCTTTCCGAGGCCATCGAATCCGCCGACAAGGACCTGGATGGTGCCCGTCAGAAATCATTGGCAGCCAATCAGGCACTCAGTCAACTGAAAGCCAAAATCGATGAATTGGAGAAATCAATTCACGCTCGGGATCTTCAGTTGAAGTCGACTGATGAGTCTTTCCTGACGCGACTGAAAGCATCCGGTTTCACCGATGAAAAAAATTACAAATCATCCTGCCTCCCCGAGAGCGAGCGCAGACAGCTGGCACAACAAGCTCAGAAGCTATTAGACGAGAGAAACGAAATAGCCTCCAAGGAGCGTGAGAAGACCCAGGCGTTGGAGGCCGAGCGGCAGAAGAATATCACTGAAGAACCCTTGGAGAATCTCAAGAATGTAGTGGCTGAACTGACTGTAACCCTAAGGGATCTCCAGCAGGAGATCGGTGGTATTCGGCAGAAGCTCAAAGACAATGAGCGCTTGAAACAACAGCAGCAGGACCGAGTTCAGGCCATCGAAGCCCAAAAGCGCGAATGTTCAAGGTGGGACCAGCTTCACGAGTTAATTGGCTCAGCAGACGGGAAGAAATATCGCAATTTTGCCCAGTGTCTGACCTTTGAAATGATGACAGGACACGCCAACCGGCAGTTGCAGAAAATGACCGACCGCTACCTGCTGATACGTGATGATGCCCAGCCGTTGGAGCTCAACGTGATTGACAACTACCAGGCTGGGGAAATTCGGTCCACGAAGAACCTGTCCGGCGGCGAGAGCTTTATCGTCAGTCTGGCCTTGGCTCTGGGTTTGTCCCATATGGCTAGTAAGAATGTCCGAGTCGATTCTCTGTTCCTGGATGAAGGTTTCGGCACCCTGGACGAGGAAGCTCTCGACACCGCCCTGGAAACCCTCGCCGGCCTGCAACAGGATGGGAAGCTGATCGGTGTCATTTCCCACGTCCTGGCACTTAAAGAGCGCATCAGTGCCCAAATTCAGGTAATCCCTCAAACCGGGGGTAGAAGCCAGATATCCGGGCCTGGATGTAGCAGGTTGAGCGCTACTGGGCAGGCCTTAAATTGAGAATGAATCGACAGGCGATGCGTTCACCAAGAGAACATCATTTCTACGTTGCGATTGCCAAGTTCCTCTTCCACCATCCGGAGCATGGCATCGTATCAGTGCGGGACCCGATCAAGATCAAGGATGCAGAGCGGTACGAGCTCAATCCGCTCATACTCTATGGGGTGACCGTTGCCGGGTTACCCATTCGATGGATAACCTTCACTCCAGTCGACCAGCCCAGAGCTTTCCAGGATGTTCTTCTGGAAGCGTGGTGTAACGCTAAGGGCTTGCGTGGCAGACCGAACATCCTGCGGATCAACCGCCACCTCGCAACGGCCAGCCCTGAACTGGTGGCGGAAATGGCAAAAATCGGAGTCCAGGTCGAGGTCGCCGATGCAAAGGAGAAATCTCTTCCAGGTTCCCTGCGCTCAGCCCAGGACTCCAGTCGGTGGCTGCTGAGGAAGCAAGACGGAAATGACCGGTCTCTTACCGGGTCCGTCCAAACCCTTTGCCGGTACGCTCAAGTTGACCACGATTTTCGTGTCAGGGATGGTCACAGAGGCGTGAATAGCCGCGAGGTTGAAGACAGAATACAACAGTGGCTGACCTTACCGACGCAAGTGCCAGTGCTAACAGTGACCGGTGGACTCGACTGGGACCCCGGTCCATGGCTGTCATCCTGGGAGACCTCTCTGCCGCCCGATCAGCCCCGATATTTCAACCACGATGGGTTTGATGGCTGCACCTGGCTACTGACAGGTGAGAAGGCACCGGAGGATATCGTCGAAGAGGATGATTTCTGGGCCGACAGTGACTATGACAACGCAGCCGAAATCACCAAGAACCTCGTGGCATGCTGGCCCAATTCGCCTGCAGAGATTGCCAGATGTGCCGGGATCACCCTGCGGGAACTTCAATGGTTCACCTCGGGGAAGGCCCCCCTTGACCGGCATGCACGCTTTGACCTGGAAGACTTGCTCGGCATCGAATATGACGAGAGCATGGGGAGCTATGTAGGGGCCGGGCCTTATGTCCTGGTGGCTCACAAACCCCAGGCCATCAAGGAGGTCTATGAATCCATTTCCAAGGGCGGAGATGCACGTCCTTGTGAGATTGTCCCTCGCCAGGGAACCGCAGACCCAAGCTGGCGATACGTGCTGATCAACACGTTTGGAGAACCCCCGAGCATTGTGATGACGCCTCGCGGAGCAAAAATCACGGAGCGTCTTCCGGACTTGCTTATGAATTATGCCGGCATCACGCATGTCTCCCCGGAGTTCTACAGGGATGTTGTTTCTACCTGCGCCCAGGCCTGTCGCGAACCTGCCGCCAACATTCGGGAGATGAAAGACTTTGTGAAACGCTACGAAGCGCACTGGGCAGATTGTGCCTGGCAGCCGGAGTGAACCTGTCTGGTTGAGTCAAAGCGCGGGGATTGAGATCAGTGGAAACGGCAGAAACATTATTCGGGCAGAAAAAATTGAGCCGTAAGCACCTCAAAAACTAAGGTTCGCATCCCTTGATTGGCTTACAGCATTTTGGAGAATCATTTTGGGGATTGTTCACCTCGGAGGACACTCGAACGGCATTCAGCATATCAGCAGGGAAAGGAGTGAAAAACATTTTCTGTTTTTCGACATCGGTCATCTCACGATCCAACCAAGTGTCGAACTCGGACGGAGAGAGAATAACAGGCATTCGATCGTGAATTTTTGCCACTAAATTGTTCGCATCGGTAGTCAGAATGGAACAGGACTCGATCACTTCGTCTGTACTTTTCCAGGTGTCCCATATTCCAGCAAAAGCCATGGGCTCCTGATCCTTCCTGTGGATGTAGAAAGGAACCTTTTCGTCGCCCTGCCGGGACCACTCGTAAAATCCACTGGCTGGGATTAAGCAGCGGTGATATCGGATAGGGCCACGAAATGCGGGTTTCTCGCCCACTGTTTCACTACGAGCGTTGATCATTTTATTGCCAATAGTAGGATCTTTTGCCCAACTCGGAATCAACCCCCAGCGGAAACTTCGAACGTGCCGGTACCCATCCCCGTTTTGACAAATCGTGTAGATTTGCTGTGTGGGTGCAATGTTGAACCGAGGGACAAGTTCAGGCACTTCCGGTACACCGAAAAATGGCTTGAATTTGTCCGGCTCTATTGTCATTACGAATCGGCCGCACATATTTATATCCACATTTTAGGGAATAAAAAACCCGGCGAAGCGGAGGGGGATGCCGCGCCGGGTTAAGAAGGACTATGATGATGTCCCTCTGTTCCAAATAATCTAATATACGATCTTTTAGGTCAAGCCAAAAGCAAACTTCCCTCAAAAACCTCGTCACAAATCGCCTAACAAAACATGCCTTGATAATCAAGTGATTTTGTGATAAATGTTATATGCATGTAACATTATATGCTTGAAAGGGGAAAAGTCATGGTCGCGGAAGTTATGCAAATCAGGACGTACCGGGAGCAGGCTAAGCTATCGCAAGAAGAATTGGGTGCCTTGCTTGGCGTCACGAGACAAACGATTGCCGCCTGGGAAAAGGGAGATCGCGCCCCTTCGCTAGAGCAGTTTTCGAAGCTTGCTCGCGCACTGAATATCCCTGTAGATTTCCTTCTGGATAAAACAGAGGATCCCGGAACTTCTCTTTTGTTTCGTGCCGACAACCCAGAAAGCCTTGGCCCAGAGTTGCGGGCGTTGCTGGCTCGTAAATCTCAAGATTATGCTTCCGTGGAAAGAATGACAGGGGAGTTGTCCGCCCTACCTCCTTCCCACAACCTCGAAGGCTATGACCCCTTATTGTCCGAAGCGATGGGTCGAGAAATCAGAGACTGGCTTGGAGTCGAGCAAGCTCCCTTGGGAGATGTGTTGTCTCTCCTTGAGGAGAAGGGAATCAAGGTTATTCTACATTCACTCCCAAGTGAAGTATCTGGCCTTTCGGCATATACGGAGGAACTAGGCGGCGTTATCTTTGTCAACGCAGAACACCCGACTGAGCGGAAGTATTTCACCGCACTTCACGAGCTCGGGCACTTGATCTTCCATCGGCGGGAGTATGGAAAACCCCAGTCTGGCAAAGACAGGGAAAAAGAAAACACTGCCAACCATTTTGCCGGTGCAGTCCTGATGCCGCGAAATGTAATAGAGAAGGAACTGCGCAGCTATAGAAAGCAGTGGATACCAGAACCCCTTCTGCAGGACTTGAAGCTTCGCTATCAGATCAGCATGAGAACGATTCTGATCAGAGCCCATCAGGTTGGAATGATCCTTCCTTCGCAAAAACGGCAGCAGTACGATGCTCTCGACAAAAAATATGGGCCAACAAAGGAGGACCCAGTTCTCCCGCCACCCAAGACGCTGCGTAGACTTGAGAAACTGGTCTACCAAGCTTTACTCAAGGAAGAGATCACCACTTCCCGGGCAGCGGAGATTCTTAGTAAGCCCCTAGTTGAGGTGCACAGAGAATTGAACTATTGGCTCGAAGAGGGGGACGAGTCTTGATTCTGGTGACCGATGCAAACATTCTGATTACCCTGTTCGATGTGGGCGGGGTGTCAGTTCTCCCTCGGATCTCGCCGACCGAAGTGCTTGATGTGGTTCTCGGTGAGTGTGAGCACGAGAGCCAGCCGGGCCTGAGGGACGCCGTCGATGCGGCCGGAATTGCAATCGTGACCTCCGATATGGCATGGGCATCGCCCGCCAGGCAGATGATGAATGGAAAGCTAAGTTTTCCGGACGCCCTCTGCCTTTTTTATGCGAAAAGCCAGGGCAGGGTTCTTCTCTCCGGAGATCGCCCGTTAAGAAATCGTTGTGAGGATGAGGGTGTCGAATACCGTGGAGCTATTTGGGTGGTGCAAGAAGCTTTTCATAGAGGTCTGTTGCCACCAGAAGAATTGTGTCGCTGGATTAAAACCTGGCCTTTGATGGAAAGACGTTTGCCTAAAGTTGAACTAGATAGGTTGAAGGAGAATATGGGTTGTTAGTCGGCGGAGGAAGAGACACTACGGATTTTCGCAAAACACTAGAGGCGCAGAATTTCCAGCACAGAAAACCACAATATGTAGTATGTATTTTTAATTGAAGATACTATATGTAGATTTTACGGTTGACCTGCGATATATGGAATATGGTAGAGTGTGCAAAACAAAAGCCCTTCGCCGGCAAGCGAGGGCTTCTGAGAACCAGATGACTGAAGAATGGTTAAATATCAGCCAACGAGTTATGCGTGTTGGCAACTATACCTAACCTTCTTCGGCATCGCAACCCACATTTTGTGGAAGTCGAAGGAGGTCGCCATGTCCCCGTAATCATCCCTCTCGTCCGAAATATCCCCAGGAAATTCTCGTGTAACTGCTGTCAGGTCAATTTCTATCCGACCTGGGACGGAGAAGTTTATCTGACAGCCCGATGGCGATTCGCCGAGGACATGAAATCATGACCTATTTTAGCAACCCAGCCTTAGAGCTTACTTGTCCAAGCTGTAACAGGACATTCCGAAAGGTACTCAGTGAGCTAAGCTCTGGGAGACAGCATCGTTGTGTTTCTTGCGGTACCGACATCGTTTTCCAAGGCAATGGTGCAAAAACGATCCGGAAAACTCTCGGGGGTTTTGAGAAATCCCTGACAAACATTCAAATTAAACTTTAAACAATAGGAGTATCGATATGGCTACAAACCCACCAAAAGGTGATGGTCACAGAAACGGAGCAGTCAGAAACCGCTCCCAGGTTTTCAACCCCCAAAACGAACGTTGGACAAAACGGGACGCCGACACTGGGCGCTTCATGGATCAGAAAGCCGACGACAAGCCGTTTAAAGGCGTCAGGAAAGAAAAATAACCATAAACAGGGCTCTCCTTCCAGGGAGGGCCCTGTTTTTAGGAGATCAAAAATTATGAAGTTTAAAGGCGCAGTCATAAAAGAGCAGGGAGCCACATTTGCGGTAGTGGTCGTCAAAAAGCATATCCTCGATTCGTCCTTAAAGTCTTCGGAAGCAATACAGGCATTTCGAAGGCATTTCCCTGGCCTGCCCATAACTCTTATGGCTCAGGATGGTAGAGGAGTTCCGAGCTATAGAGGGGAACGTTCCGATATTGTGAAATTTCTAGCCAGCATCCCTTTTCGGGCTATTCCCTGGAAAGAGTACACTGTCCACTGAGAACACCTTGAAAGCCTAATGCGAGCCCCTGAATATGAATATTCAGGGGCTTCTTTTATTTATTTAGGAAGTGTTGTTTATACTTTCAAGTTGTGTGACAGCGGAATACGCACTCTGAACCTCCGTTATGACATTTAACTCATATACGCCTCGCCTGTGAGGAGCAGAGAGGTGAGTTCAGGATCTGAATCTTTAAGGTTTTGTAGAGAGGCAACATATCGTCTAGGCTCAGCGTAAGGGATGGCAACACCGTAGTTTTCATCTTGGTTGGAAGGCTGCATTTCAAAACAGGCGAGACCTGCGCCAATTGAGATTAGCTTACTAGCCAGCGGAGTAACAACTAGCCTACAGCCTCCGAGAATCATAAGGCTATCTCGATATCTCTCCATAGCTTCAAGTAACTGCCTATAGGCCTCAAACGGGTGGCTTTCATGAGCATGAAGAATATTGCTTGTCGGGGTTTTCAATGCGTCAAACAGTGCCAGTTTGTACTCAACAATCAACCGATCGCTCCTCCTTGGGTCTGCTGAGGGGTGTGGCACGATGGGGCAAATTTCCGCAGTATCCGGAATACCAGCGCTAATTGCTATTTTCTCAAACTGTTTGACGCGGTTTTCTCCAAGGATAGGAAACCAAACTAAAGGCCAGTCTTGAAAGCTTTCCGCGTGCATTGCGCTGGAAAAACCAGGGATCAGTACTAGGTCGTTATCAGGGTCTTCCGATTTGATTTGGCTATCCAGGTTAGAGTCTTCAGCTACTAGAACTTGAAAGTTAACACCATTGGCATAAAGGTCTCTTCCCCCGTTATTGTTTGGGACTAACTTGCTAAGAATACTGGTTAGTAACCCAATGTATGCGACTCGGGGGAGGGAGCTAACGTCTAAAATTATATCTGTTTGGTCAGTAATCTTTGCAAGTACCTCCCTAATGGTAATTCTTAGGGCTGTGCTAGCGCTAAGGTCGTCTTCGCCATCAGAAGATTCACTAATTGTGACGTTTGTTACTTCGCCAACCTCCTGAAATAGCGACTCTAAGTCCTTTGCATTGCTTTCGGTTAGTTCTGCCAAATCTTCACTAAGTTCATATCTATCGAACCCGACTAAGAGTAACTCGGCCTTTTCAATTGTGTGGCCTGACAGGCGGATATTGTCCAAAAACTGGGACAACACCGCCTTGACCCTTATGTCAAACCCTCGTCCAGCAATATATAAAAAATTTATTGGACGATTGTGAAACAAGCCGTCCCACAGGTCGTGCACCGCATCTCCGCGCCGGTACACATAATGCTTCCAGAGCATACTACCCCTCCTCCCACAGTGACTTTCTTTCTGGCCTTAGACCGTTCTGCATCCAGTCCATTAACTCACTTACTCTAACATCTTGCCACCCGCCCATTTGCAAGGGCAAATCGTAATGCACACATAACGTTCGATTTAGGTAGAAAACAGTTCCACTCTCACGAGATGTGCTAGCAACACTTGGTTTGGTAAACACCAGATTTTCAGCAACACATTCCGATAAAACGTCTCGAAGATGTTTGAGCCGGGTGGCAAGAGGTTCAACTGTTGAATTTAACTTCTCAAGCTCTGGATACGAAAGCCTTATGCCCGTAACACCCGGCGCATATGGGGCATTAATTTGAAAAGTTTTTTTCCGGCAGTACATGCCTATGGCATCAAGAAGACGTTGTGCGCGGGTTCCTTCCGTGTGGGACTTGGGGATAAAGTCACGTTTTCTCTTGGCTGCTTCTTTTGCAAGCTTTTCTTGTTCCTGTGGCGACAGAATAACTTCAGAATGACGAAGAACCTGCTTGGCTTGAAGTCCCTCATACATCACAGCAGCTAAACCCAAAAGTTCTTCAATGTTGTTGGTGGCCATGTTGCAGAACTTTTCAATACTAAAATAGTAAGGAAGCCCCAGATCTTCGTGCATAAAAATTTCTGCAGCACCTTTAACTTGGGAACTATCTCGATCTTCCATTTCATCAGAAGAAAGTGGTAGCAAGTTTAAAGAAAGTTGTCTTTTCCCCTCGTTTCTGGCAATGAGGATGAGTATTGTGTACAACTCTGTTAGCGATTCTACAGTTGGGTTCTCAGAGTGTGTTTGGGCCAGTTCAATCCAGTTATTGTATTGTTCTTTTGCTCGGTATTGTTTTATTCGCTTAAGGGCTTTATCGGTACCACTTTTTACTATTTTTTCAACCTCTTCGTACTGAAGTTCTGCTCGAAGATATTGCGAAAAGCTTCCTTTAGGAATCACAGTTTGAGTGGCTAGCCGCCTCTCCAGTATATTTTGCGCAAAAGTAGTGAATTGGTGATGTCCACGGCCAGAACTCCAAAGCTCTTCAAGATTTATTTCATGGAGATCTCGGCCGGTTCGTGCGCCTTGGGACAGTAGCTCTGGCCCAAGAGCAATGCTTCGTTCGGCAAGCCAAACAGGAATGGTCGGTCGTAATTCTATTAGCTCTTCCAGTAGCAGGCTTCGCTGTTTTTTGCGAAGCTTGTGAAAGTCGTCAACCATGAGGATACGCTTAGGCGCAACGACTTTCTCCTTGTGTAAAAACTGCACTCCTTGAAGCCACAATACCCCTTCAAATCTAACGTGGGTTGGAGTCTCGCTAGTAGCTGGGTCATCTAGGGTGTCAAGCTGAGCGTATACACTTCGTTCTCGTTGCTCTGCCCAAGAGATTAGTTCGTTTGCTGTTTCTGCCAAGGGGATAGACTTGAGATCAAGTGCCGGACCGGTGTACTCAAGGCGAGTTTGAGCGAGCTGTTCGGGGGAGGACACCCCTAGTAGTGACGCAAGGTTTCTGAGTGACCGGAGAACGATGCGACAGTCAAGCAAAGCTCGGAACAGGCCTTCATTTTGAATTGATGCCCCAGGGGGGAGATCTGCATACCCCGAAGCACATGAGAGGAGGACCCCTAGAACCTGAGGGCCTTCGTTGTCTCTCATGACGTCTCTTGCCTGCAAGCGCTGGTAGGACTCGTTCATTTCGGGGGATTTACGAGTATTCCAAAAGGCTTTCAGAGCTGCAGGGGTAAAAGCACGGAGTAGAGTTGTTTTCCCCCCTCCCGGAGGGCTCCTAAATATGTGGACTGCACCTTCAAATGCGTCTTCAGGTAGTCGTTCGAGAATCTTTGGAGAAAAAAGACGTACGAACTCTTGGTCAGACGTAGTTCTCTCCGACATGCGCTCGAGAAAGGGGTTTGTTTTGTAGGCCATTAAAACTCTCTATGTCTGCTCACGCGTGGGAACAAGCCGTGGAAGCTAAAGGACTCGGGGCCCCAGAGAAGATAAACAGAATTATTTGGGGTGTTGTGTGCTAGCACTACTGGCAGACCGCATTTCGCAAACCCCCAACGAGCATCATCAGTACCACCAATTTTTATATGTTTGTCTGATGCAATCTCGTCGTAGTACTCGGGTTTGTTAATGATGTTGCTTAGTTCTATACTTGAGGTTCCATCCAGTGAGGAGGCAGGTTCAAGCGGGCACAAAACTTTCACCTGGAGAGACTTATAGCCATTGGTCGAAGTAAACTGTTCAGCCCAATATTCGATATGGTCAACGGCTTGGCGTGTTGCTACGTAAAGCATAAGATAAACTTCATAATGAGATGTGTCTATTAGCCCCCCCTTATGTAGGCGTTCGTACACCTTCTTGATTTTTCCTTTAAATTTTTTGCTTTCATTGTCCCATCGAATGTAGGTGTTTCCACTCCCAGAAAAATCATCCAGTAGCCAGACCATATTGAAGCGAGGGGGATCTGCAGAGAACCCAGCGTCCTTCAAAAAACCACCAAGTTCCTCTACCATGTCACTGGCTTTTTCTTCTCCAAGTTCGTACGCTTGCCAAATTTGTTCATTGCTGATTTCGCCATCGCTTGCTCGCCTGAGTTCGTTAGTTCTCGCTCCATCACTGAGACCGAGATACAGAGACTTTATTCCCAACTCTTGAAAGCGGCGGTTGGATGTGATTTCTCTCACGCGATGGTCGGGGATGTTATTCTCTTCAGCGACTAGTCTGATTCTCTCTTGGACAATCCAGTCTGGATACGCTGTTTGCACTAAGTGTGATAGTTCTTCATCAGAAACGAAAATCAGTTTTTCAGTTACAAAATTTAACGCCAAAATTCGATCGTTCGGCGAGAACTGTTTGAGCCAGTTTGCTAAGCTTTCTATAAATCTTCTACCAGGTTTAAACCTTTGGTACTGGTCGTATTTATGGCCAGCTAGAAGTTGGAGCTTTGGTACGTGTTCAAGGACGGCACTTTCATCCCATGCCATGACTTTTGCTAAAAGTTGAAGAGCGTTAATGTCTTTCATGCCAGCGCGTCCTGGCTATTTGAAGGTACGTCTGACAAGTTAAACTTAATCATATTGTTTTTCAATGTCTCCGCCCTTTCCAAATACCATAGTGTTGCATCAACGTCTCGCTTGTGTGGAGGCGCAAATTTCCAACCTCGATCTATTCTGCGAGAAGGCAAATCAACGCTTAGGGAGTAGCGATGTTCAAGTAGTGCCGAGTCGTTTCCAGGCCAAGCACCTTGGTCGCCCATGGTAAGAATTTGGTATGGAAGTACCCTAAATTTCTCAATAATACTAGAAATTAAAGTAGATTTCCCAACGCCCTCTGCAAGGACGTCAATGGAATGCTTACTTTTAACCATCCGTGAAAGGTCAAGCCCTGCTTGACGCAGTGCATCTGCAACTACGAACCACATCTGATCTGTGGGAATGCCTTCCCGAAACCGAATGCTAACTTGGAAAGGATGAGTTGTTCTAATGACTTCAATTGGCACCCCAAGGCTTTTGAGTTTTCCAGCAATGCGAGTTACGTGGCTTAAAAGTTCACTTGTCTTGGTACTCTCTGGCTTGTCCCCATCCAATCCGGTGACCCACCCACCATTGTACAGTCCAAG
>Ga0068711_1001725_pt1 | contig 11956 bp, 9 predicted proteins | sample MTBAKMMethaMetaG_FD_62224 | JGI IMG/M metagenome (GOLD analysis project Ga0068711, IMG submission 62224) | Enrichment culture microbial communities from Arthur Kill intertidal strait, New Jersey, USA, that are MTBE-degrading - MTBE-AKM (Arthur... | ecosystem: Environmental > Aquatic > Marine >...
TCATCCGCAACGCCGGCATCGTAGTCGGCGGCACCGCCGTCGGCTCTTCCATCCTGCTCTCAGCCTGTGGCGGCGACGGCGAGACGGTCACCAAGACGGTAACCAAGACCACCACGGTAGCGGGCCAAACGGTCACCAAGTACGTCTGCCCCTACGACAACCAGGAGTTCGATACGCTGGCGGCTTTGAAGACCCACTTGGAAGCCGAACACGGTGACGGCGGCGCAGGTGCAGCCGAGGGCATGATAACCCTGAACGTAAACGGCACCAACTACATGCTCAAGGTCGAACCTCAGTGGACGCTGGCTTACACCTTGAGGGAGAAATGTCTCCTGCCGGGCACCAAGGTCCCCTGCTGGCGCGGCGAGTGCGGCGCCTGTACCGTAATAATGAACGGCCGCACCGTATATGCCTGCCTGGTACTGGCAGTCGAATGCGAAGGCGCCCAGATTAGAACGGTGGAAGGGCTGAAAGTCAACGGTGAACTGAGCCCCTTACAGCGTTCATTCATCAAGAACCGGGGTTTCCAGTGCGGTATGTGTACTCCCGGCTTCCTGATGACGGGCGTTGCTTTGCTCGAGAAAAATTCCAACCCCACCATTGATGAGGTGAGGCAAGCCGTATCCGGTCATATTTGTGCCTGCGGTAACATGAACCGTAACGTACAATCGATCTTAGAGGGAGGTTCTTAAGATGGCTGATGAATTATCTGTAATTGGAAAACCAGGTAATATTGACCAGCAGGCCGTAGAATGTGTCACCGGTACTATCGAATTTCCGAACGATGTGTATCTCGGCCAGAAACTGCATGCCAAGATCCTGGGCAGCCCCCATGCGCACGCCAGGGTCGTCAGCATCGATGCCAGTAAAGCGCTGGAGCTCGACGGCGTCGAAGCAGTGGTAACCCATGAAGAAGTACCGGGCTGGTCCGATGTTAAATACCACGTAGGCGATGCGGTAGCTGCAGTTGCCGCCAGGGATGAAAATACGGCCTACCACGCATTGACTCTTATTGAAGTCGAATATGAAGTCAGGGCGCATGTGGTGGACCCGGACGAGGCTATGGCTTCCGGCGCTCCCCTGGTGGGTTTGTTTCCGGACGGCAACACCACTCTCCGAACCGACATCGTCCGTGGCGATATCGAAGCCGGCTTTGCCCAGGCCGATGTCACCATTGAGGATGAATCCGGCTGGACCAACCGCTGGATGAACTCCCCCATGGGCGGCGGCAATACCACCGCCTGGTGGCAGGATGATATCCTGCATGCCTGGGTGGATACCCAGAACCCGCACGGCGAACATAATGGATTTGTGGGTTCTTTCGCCCTGCCGCACAACAAGGTGCGCGTTTTTGCCCATGCCGCCGGCGGCGGTTTCGGCGGCGGCCGGGCTGCCGTGCAATCCGTTGCAGCCGCTCTGGCCAAAAAGACCGGCAAGGTGGTCAGCCTGCATACCGACAAGAGAGACAACCAGATGCGGGGCGTAACCCACTTTGCCTGTAAATCCAAGATCAAAATGGGAGCCAAGAGCGACGGTACCCTGACTGCCATCGATGCCCAGTTCTGGGGCGACGGCGGCGTCAACACCCGGCCTCCCTACTCCGGCCTGCCGGATTGTCTGCAGATAGGGTTCAGGTGCCCCAATGCCAACTTCAAGGTTACCGGCATCATCACCAATGCTCCGCCTTCCGGCTACTACCGCTGTGTACAGCATCCCCCGGGAGCTTTCCTGATGAACACCGCCCTGGAAGCCATGGCGGAAAAACTGGGCATGGATCCGCTGGAATTCCGGTTGAAGAACGCCCTTGAACTCGGAGAACCGGATCAGGACAACGGCCGGGCGTTTTCCTTCAATACCCTCAAGGAATGCCTGCAGGATGCGGCCAACGGGATCGGCTATGCCGCGGGCAAGCATGCCCCCGGCGCCAAGACCCTTCCCGATGGGCGCAAGCACGGTATGGCGGTAACCGGCCACCTGGACGGACACGGCGGCTACGGTTCCGGCAGAGGCGCCATCATCACCCTTCGTCCTGACGGCACCGTTTTCATAAACGCCGGCATCGCCCGTTCTTCCTGCGGCACCAACACCGCCCACTGCCACTTCGTGGCCGAAACGCTGGGCCTCAAATACGAAGACGTAAAAACCGGCGATTACGGCAATACTGCGGTAACCGCTGACGGCGGTATGCAGGCCGGCAGTACCAATACCAACCAGACGGGCGCTGCTTTTACCATGGCAGCCAGAGATGCCCGGGCACAACTGTTCGAGGCGGCCGCCAAGATGTTCGACCCGCCGGTAAATGCGGCAGACCTGGACGCCCGGGATTCAAAGATATTCCTGAAATCCGACCCCGCCAAGTCGCTGACCCACAAGGAAGTATGTGCCCGCAACCAGCGGATCATCGGCCGGGCATCTGCCGGCTGGCCGGCAGTTCTCCAGTTCGATGTAGGCCCCTGGCCGGCAGGCACAGCGGCTAATCAGAGGGTTCCGGCTGCTGCCGGCGCCGAAGTGGCTGTCGATACCGAGTCGGGCGAAGTTGAAGTCCTCAAGTTCGTAGCCGTTACCGATATCGGCCGCGTGATTTACTATGACGGCGCTCATGCCCAGGCGTGGGCAGGCCTTTACCACATGTTCTGGCAGGCATTCTACGGCGAGCATATATATGACAGGGAAACCGGCATGAGCCTCAACCCCAACTTCCTGAACCACCGCTGGCCGGCCAGCCTCGATATTCCCTACGATGCCCTGCAGGAAGTGCTGCGGGAAGGCAACAGCGGCCTGGGCCCGTACGGCGCTACCGGTATGGGTGAACCCGTTGCCTCGCAGTACTGTGTCATAGCGTGCGCTATCTATAACGCCCTCGGTGTTTGGATCAAACAGCCCCCATTCACCCCCTGGAAAATCCTGAAGGCGCTGGGAAAGGCTTAAGGAGGTAAAGAGATGAATCAATTTAAACATGTAAACGCAAGTACCGTAGCTGAAGCGGCTTCTCTGAAAGCCGGGGGTAAGGCAGCCCTGATAGCCGGGGGCACCGATCTTCTGACCACTCTGATTGACTATGTAAACCCTACCCAGCCGGAAACGGTGGTCAACCTCAAAAATATCCCCAACCTTGACTACATCAAGGAAGAAAGCGGCATGCTCAAAATCGGCGCCCTCACCCGGCTGACCGACATCGCCGATTCTTCTGTAGTCAAGGGCAAATGGGCGGCGCTGGCTGATGCCGCCGGCAAGGTAGCCACCCCGCAGATACGCAACATGGGCACCATCGCCGGCAACCTGTGTCAGGAATCACGGTGCTGGTATTACCGCTCGGCCAACAACTATTTCCACTGCCTGAGAAAAGGCGGCGTTATCTGCCAGGCCGTTCCCGGCAACAACACCTATCATGCCATTCTGGGCGGCGAAGGCTGTTTTTCTCCCTTCCCTTCCGATACCGCCATCGCCCTGGCAGCCCTGGGGGCGACCGTGGTAACCAACAAGAAAAGCATTGCCATGGCCGATTTCTACACTGCCCTGGGCAATACCCTCGGCAGCGATGAACTGGTAACCGAAATCCAGGTCCCGGCACCGGCTGCCGGGACCAAGCAGGTTTATTCCAGGTATGCCCTGCGCAAGTCCTTTGACTTCCCGGTGTCCTGTGTAGCCATCGTGGCTACCATGTCGGGTTCGAACGTCAGCGATTGTAAAATCGTGCTGGGCGGTTGTGTAACCCGGCCCTGGCGCGCAACCGGCGCCGAAGATGCTTTGAAGGGCAAGGCCATCAACGAGGCCAATGCCGAAGCTGTAGGCGCAGAAGCGGTCAAAGGCGCGCTGGCTTTGCCTTACAACAAGTGGCTGATCCAGCTGACCAAGACCCTGGTCAAGCGGGCCGTATTGTCACTGGCATAAACGGTTAAACTTGATTTGACCTGGCGGTGCCGGGAAGTCACTAGTGACTTCCCGGCACCGGCCGGATGGGCGGCGTTCAGGCACGCTTGTTGATTTTAATGTTTTTTGGTAGTAGCATAGTAATACAGGCATATTTATGCAGAGGTTTATTAACCAAGACGGGATGATGCGATGAGGCTGCTGGAACACGCTAAAATTCAGAAAAAATATGTTGCCTTTTTTGCCCTGGTGCCTTTAATAGGGATTACAGCACTGGTTGACACCGCTTGCCCGGTGTGTGACGGCAGCGGTTTTGTATTCTCCAACCCGGAGATGGAATATGTAAACATTACGGGCATCGAAAGCACCGAACTGCCGGTTACACGGGATGCCTGCGGCATGTTTATTATCTACAATTTCGAAATCAAACTCTCCGTTGAAAACAGCGGGCCGGATACCGCCACCGGGTGGCTGCTGATGCACCTTATAGACTTCAAGGACGGCCAGCTCATTGACCGGCAGTATACCGTAATCGAGATACCCGGTAGCGAATCCTGGACTATAACATATAGAATTTCATTCCAAGCAGGCCACGACGAACCGCACCGCACCGAAGTGCAGCCCAAACTGCTCAAGGGGGAAGTCCCCTGCGAAACGTGTGGCGGCACCGGCGGCATATCCATTAACACCTGGCCGATAGTCAACGCCCTGAAGGATGATTTCCAGGCACTGCAGTACGAACCCAAACCCTGGGCGCCGCCTCCATGGCCTGTAGATGACGAAGGATAGAGCAGGGGGACAAAATTATGATTAAAAACGCTACATTATTTCCTAGAATAATGGTCGTTGCATCCCTGGTGGTTGCCGCGGCTTTTGTTTCGAACCCGCAGCTCGAAGCCGGCACCACAGAAGCCCAGGGCGACTTTATGGTCAGCCTTGAGATCTCTCCGGAAGAAATTTTTCAAGGAGAAACGTTTACCATTACCGTAAACCTTTCCAACACCGCCGGCGTGGACGGCGTGTATGAAGCCAAGCTTAAAATAAACGGCACCCAGGAAGGCGAAAAATCGCTCCGTATAGATCCGCGAGGTACCGGTAGGATCGAATTCGAACTTTCCAAGGAATCCCCGGGTGAATACTTGGTTGATGTTAACGGCCTCAAGCGTTCATTTACAGTGCTCGAGGGCACCAACCCGGATCAGCCTTCAAATACTTCGGCGGTCGTATGGATAGCCGTTGCGGCAGCGGTGGTTGTTGCCGGTGCTGCCGGTTTGCTGCTGCTGAGAAAGAAACGCGCCACCGGCAGCTAGCACTTTTATCCAGATTGTTAAAACACTACCGGGGAATTCGTTCAACCTAAAAGAGACGATAATGGTCTGCAATTAATATATAGATATAAAATAGTAGTTCTGTAATTGTTGCAGGTACGAAAGGGATGAAGCTGATTTGAGCCAGATATCCAGGAGGGAATTTATTAAAGATGCCGGCATTGCTTTTGGTGGTTTGCTGGCCGGCGCCGGCGCCGGCGCAATCTATTCAGGCAAATACGTTGCGGCCGGGGTGCCGAAAGCCGGAAAGCGGCTGATACAGTTAAACGCATCGGAATCGGCCTGTACCGGCTGCGGCACCTGCGAACTGGTATGTGCCGTGTTTCATGGGGGAGCAGCCGGCCCCAATCTTCGCAGGATCTGGCTGGAAAGAAATGAAGCCGGATTTACGTACCGGATTCTCACCTGTCAACAATGTGATTACCCGGCGTGTTATTATACCTGCCCCCTGAAAGGGAAGGCGCTTTGCATCGACAAAACCACCGGAACCCGGTATATAAACACCGGTGATTGCACTGACGGCTGCAGGGAATGCATCGAAGCCTGTCCACTGGAGCCTCCTCGAATCAATTATGACCCTGAAAACCGGGATGTTTTGATGTGCGATATGTGCAGAAGCAGACCGGGAGGGCCTGCCTGCGTTGAGTTTTGCCCGTCTGAGTGTTTGAAGGTGGAGAGGCTTGGGATTTGAGCAAGCTTTGCGGCTGGACAGGCGGCATTCTGGATGTCGATTTAAGCGAGGGGCGTATTTCAGTCATTGATACCATGGAATATGCCCTGAAGTATATTGGCGGCAAAGGCCTGATGCATCGCCTGGCCTGGGAGCGTTTGCCAAGGGGAACGGCTCCATTCGGGCCGGATAATTGTCTTATGCTTGCGGCGGGACCGTTGACCGGCACACCGGCCCCGACTTCCGGAAGGATGGAAGTGGGGGGCATTTCGCCCCACAGCGTTCCGGAAATGTATTCCCATTCCGGGGTTGGCGGCTGGTTTGGAGCTGAACTCAAGTACGCCGGATTTGACGGGGTATTGATCCGGGGTGCCGCCCCTTCGCCGTGCTACCTGTATATCACTGACGGTTCGGCTGAAATCAAGGACGCGAGATATTTATGGGGCCTGGGCAGTTATGCCACTCTGCAGGAACTAAAAAGAATTCACGGCAATAGCATTCGCAGCCTGGTCATCGGCCCGGCAGGAGAAAACAAATCGAGAATAGCGGTGCTGCTATCCGATTCCGGCAACGCTGCCGGCCAGGGCGGCTTCGGCGGCGTAGCCGGCTCCAAGAACTTGAAAGCGGTTTGCGTAAAGGGGTCCGGAAGTGTAAGTATTGCCCGTCCGGAGGAGCTTCTGACCCGGCGCAGCGAAATCGGGCGCCGGCCTACGGTCAACCCGCTGGTCAGGGACAGCAGCCTGGTATATTTCGGCCATTCCACTGGACCGGTTGCCTGGCAGAGATTAAACCTGTCTTGTACCCAGGCCTGCGACCGGTTCTGTTTTCCGGCCTTTGTCGATGTGCCGAGATCGAGCCGGGGCGGTTTTCACTGCTCTGATTTTGCCTGTATCGGCCAGATGAGCGCCGGCTGGCAGCAGGGCGATGTTTTCGGCGAGGAACCCGGAGTCGAGTGGCCGTTGTGGCAACAGAATATCGAGCGGGGCCTCGAGGTTGTCGAATTGATCAATGACCTGGGCTTGAACCAGTATGAAATCCTGGGGGGCATGATGCCCTGGATAGTGATGTCGGCGCATGAAGGACTTCTTTCTGAAAAAGAATTCGGGTTCGCCATAGATCCGGATAGCCCTGCGTGGTGGGTTAAGCTGCTTAACGGCATTGCCTACCGGCAAGGTTTCGGTGAACTGCTGACCGAAGGTACTACCAGAACCATAGATACCCTGGGAAAGGAAAAATACGGGCAAACTCTTTACACCGGAAGGCGAAAGTTCAAAGGAGTCGATATGCCTACACCGGTAAGCCTGCAGCAGGCCTGGGGTTATGCCGCCCACTACTCCGGCAGAGGCATAAATGCCTCGGTGCCGTTTCCCGACTGGCTGCTGAGGGCTTTGACCTGGATGACCCAATCCCGGGATTCCAACAACGATACGCATCACCGTTCCAGGGCCCAGGACCTTGAAGTTTTCCGGGCCGACCCCTACCGGGGTGAAAAAGGCCCTCAACTGGCCGTATGGGATGAACACCGCTCGGAAATCAAATGTTCGCTGACGCTTTGCGACTGGGCCTTCCCCATTGCCTATTACACCAGCGCCGAAGCGAAATTTTATTCGGCGGTGACCGGCCTGGATACTTCCGAAGAAGAGCTGGATTTTATCGGTGAAAGGCTGAAGAATATGCAGAGGGCAGTGCTTATCCGAAACAATGACAGGACCAGGGACACGGAAGTCGGCGAAATATTGCCGTTTTTTAAACACCCTGACGGAACCACGGGAGCGGAGATCGATGAAAATGAATTCGGGATTCTGGTAGACAACTATTACCGGCAGCGCGGCTGGGACCAAGCTACCGGCTGGCCCACCCGCGCAAAATATGAAGAACTGGGGCTTGGAGACGTAGCCGGCGAATTGCAGAAACTGGGCAAATTGCCGGATACAGGGCGAAATTAGTACAAGGGGGCAAACGTATGAGTGAACATATCGTAGCCGGGGTCGATATCGGCAGTACCACTGCCAAAGCCGTAGTGCTCAAAAACGGGGAATATTTATTGGGCAAAATCCAATCCACCGGTTCCAATCCTGCCCGGGCCGGCCAGGAAGTACTTGAATCGACCATTACCGATACCGGATATGATCCGTCACGGCTTGAATACACCGTGGTTACCGGGTACGGCAGAGTCAGCGCTTCCTTTGCCGACAAGACGGTCACCGAAATTACCTGCCACGGCCGCGGCGCCCATTTTGTCTCACCCGACATCAAAACCGTCATCGATATCGGCGGCCAGGATTCAAAGGTAATCTCGGTGGATTCGAGCGGCCGCGTTGTTGATTTTGTGATTAATGACAAATGCGCTTCGGGTACCGGGCGTTTCCTGGAATCGGCGGCCCAGCTGGTGCTGCACGTGCCCCTGGAGGACCTGGGCAAACTATCCGCCGGCGCAACGGCGGTGTGCAAGATTTCAAGCATGTGTACTGTTTTTGCCCAGACCGAAATCATATCGCTGCTGGCAGCCGGAGAAAGCAAGGAAAATATTATCGCCGGCCTGCACAGCTCGATTGCCGGCCGGGTGAGCACTATGGCTAACCGCCTGGGCGTCAAACCGGTGGTTATAATGACCGGGGGGGTAGCCAAAAACAGCGGGGTTAAATATGCCCTGGAGCAGGAACTGGGCACCAGTATCATAATACCAGCAGATATCGACCCTCAACTCATCGGTGCCCTGGGAGCGGCATTGATTGCCGAAGATATGCTCAAGGCAAAAACAGTTACATAAACCGAGGAGACGAAAGCCGTGAACGATGATAACAGAAGTATCTTGCTGGCCGGGCTGCCGGAGAGAGTTGAAAGGGATTCGGCTCGAATAGCACAAGCTCGAAAAGAGGGCAGGAAGGTGGTAGGTTATTTTTGCCCGCATGTTCCGGAAGAATTGATAATGGCTGCCGGCATGATTCCGGTGCGCCTGGCCCAGGGCGGGGATATGGAAGCAGTCTCAGCCGGTGAGGATTATCTCAAGGCCGACAGCTGCCCTTACGCCCGTTCCTGCCTGGGGTTCAGAAAAACGGGAAACCCTATCTATACCGGTGTCGATGCGGTTTGTGTTGCTTATACATGTGACAGTATGCGTAAAAACCAGGAGTACTGGGCTGAGTACCTGGGGGTACCCTCCTTTCCGCTTGGCATCACCCAAACTCATGACAGGCTGCGGTCCAAAGCCCAGTCCCTTGAGTATTTTAAGAACGAATTGAACCTGCTCGCGAGCCGGTTGGAGGGCCTTTCCGGCCAACGCGTTACCGGAGGCAAGCTCAAGCGTGCCATAGAGTTGGCCAACCGGATAAGGGACAGGCTTTGGCAAATGTTTGAATACCCGGCGGACAGGCAAACTCCCATTGAGTGGAGGGACGTTTTCCGGATAGCCCAGGCAGGTTTTACCATGGACCGGCAGGAGTACCTGGATGAACTTATCCTGCTCGGCGAAAGGCTGGAAAAAATTAATAAGGAAAGCCTGGTGCCGGATAAACGGCCGCGCCTGATGATCTGCGGCAGTGTTATTGCCCAGGGTGATGACAAAGTACTGGATATAGTTGAGCAGGCCGGCGGCAACATCGTGGCCGACAGCGTATGCACCGGTTCGATGTTTTCCCGTAAAAGGGTAACTCTCTTCGGCCTGGTAGGCAACCCCATGGATGCCCTGGCCGAGAGGTACCTGTATAACATACCCTGTCCCTTTATGACCGACCTGCCCAAACGGCTGAGCCGCATTGTGAAAATTGCCCGGGATTACAATATTGACGGCATAATTTATTACAGCCTGAAATACTGCGATACCTGGCGGGCGGAGTTCAAGGCTGTCAGGGACACAGCCCAAAAACAGCTGTCGATTCCAACCCTGTTAATTGAAGCCGAATATTCTCCGGCAGATATAGGGACGATCAAGACAAAAGTAGAAGCTTTTATCGAAATGATGGAGGGCAGGTAATGACCGCTATATCAAACTCTCCCGGATACAACCGCCTGGTACTGGATAAAGAGCTGAAAAGTTTCGACGGAGTGCTGGCGCTGTTGGGCGCCGATGCCTGCACGTTGAACCAAACGGGTAAAAAGCTGGTCGCCAAGTCCCCCCTGTCTCCACCGGAACCGGTGTATGCCGCCGGGGGCCTGGCTTATGATTCCTCTACTCGTGAAACCATCATACAAGCCGTTATGCAGGAGAACTTCAACCTGGCTAATGCCGGTGTGGATGCCGGTCTGAGCCCGGAATTCAACCCGTGGAATCTCATCATGGTTGGCAGCCTGGCAGGGAATTCAACCGGGATCGCGCCGGCCGGCGCTGCCATTGCCTGCGGGTGCTGGGATGATCAGCATAAAAAGAGCTGGCAGGTGTTATCCGATTGTCTCAATATTCCCGTGTATTTCTGGGAAATCCCGCGTTACGATGCAGATTCCGAAATTTGGGCTCTGCGTTTTTTAAAAGCCGAACTCGAGCAGTTGTTCAAATGGCTTGAATGCCAGACCGGCCAAAAGGTAACCCGGGAGTCCCTGGCAGAAGCCATTCGCCAGGGGAATATGATCCGCCGCGACCTGGCTGCCTTTGACGAGTTGCTGCAGTCCGGTAACAGGCTGCTGGGGGGGCTTGAGTATTACATGATACAGCTGATCTCTTCAGATTACCTTCCCGGCCCCGGCCGGCTGCATGAAGTCTATTCCCGGCTGATAGATGAAGTCAGGCATAGAGATCAAGAAAAGCAGGTGCCGCCGGTATCAAATAAGGCTAAAGCGCTTCGTATTTATTTAATGGGCGATGAGACCCAGCAATTTCAACTTTTAAACACAATCGAAGACTGCGGCGGCCAGGTAGTGGGAGCCGATTTCCGACTGGCGCTGTATTATGAATTAATTTCGGAAGAAGGCCCGCCGCTGGATAACCTGGCCCGCTGGATATGGAAAATGCCCTGCAATATGCCTACCGGTGAACGGATCCGGGCAACTATACCCTTTATCCGCCGCCAGAAGCCTGATGCGGTAATCATTAACAGCACCACCGGGTCCAGAAACCTGCCGGGCAGCGAAAGGATGGTCCGGGACATCATAAAACAACAGATGGATATCCCGGTACTTTCCATCGAAACTTCCTTGCCCCGGCAGGACACCGAAAAAACAGAATACCTGGTGCGGGCTTTCATAGAAATGAACAGCTATTAAAACAAAGATGATAATCATTACTCAAACTGGAGGCGATAATGAAGCCAGCCGTTAAATCAAAAAAGAGAGCCCTGATAGCTGCCTTGATAGTAGGCGGTTTCGGTTTGTGGTGGTACTTTGACCCGTTTCCCTGGCTGGGAGCAGTGGTGGGCATCCTTGCCGGATTGTTTGTGTATTACCTGCTTACATCGTCAAGAATGGAGACCGGGCGCCGGTTATTTTTTATCGGCCTTAACCTGATGGTAATTGCTTCCATTGTCGTCGTTATCGCCCAGATGGGCATGGGAACTTTTTTGCGATGGGCAGATATTCACGAAAAGGAATACTATTTACAGGGCCAGACCTCGAGCGGGACCCAGAGCTTCCCGTGTACGCGTGACGTGCCCCAGGTATGGCTGGGAAAGGCCGCCTACCTGGATTATGCTTCGTCCTGGAATATCAAGTTCCCCACAACCCTGGGCGCTTTCCTGATTACTCTAATTCCCTATATAGCCATCGGTTTGCTTTTCGGCAGGGGCGTGTGCGGCTGGCTTTGTCCCTTTGGCGGGCTTACCGAGATATTCGTCACCGGCAAGAAGGTGCGCTGGAAACTGGATGGGCTCAAGCGCAAGGTCAGCACTAAAAGCGGTTTCAGCTACGCCGGGCTCAAGGAATGGGTGAAGGATACCAAGTACGGCCTGCTGATTACGGTTGTGCTGTTGTCTATTTTTCTGTCCTTTCCCCTGGTTTGCGTATTCTGCCCGGTTTTCTGGCTGGAACCCCTGTTTATATTATGGATAATGCTGGCGTTCATTATAGTTTTTGCCATAATACTGCCTTTTATGACCAAGCGCAGGTGGTGGTGCCTCATATGCCCCATCGGCGCCTGTTTCGGGCTGGTCAACCGGATAAG
>Ga0068711_1001726_pt1 | contig 11954 bp, 13 predicted proteins | sample MTBAKMMethaMetaG_FD_62224 | JGI IMG/M metagenome (GOLD analysis project Ga0068711, IMG submission 62224) | Enrichment culture microbial communities from Arthur Kill intertidal strait, New Jersey, USA, that are MTBE-degrading - MTBE-AKM (Arthur... | ecosystem: Environmental > Aquatic > Marine >...
GAGCAGCGCGTCCATGTTGGGGGTCGGTATATGCAGCTGCTGGCCGATCTCGCGTACGCTGGCGACCAGCGCGTTCAATTCCACGGCACGGCCGGCCTCAACGTCCTGCAGCATGGACGTTTTGAAGGCTCCCAGCTTGCGCGTCACGGCATTGCGTTCTTCGCCGGTTTGGTTTACCGAACAGCCGATTTTGGTACCGATCTGTGCCGCTTCGGCCATGACATTCAGGCAGAAGCGATTCACCAGCGGGTCATCAAGGATCTTGTCGCAGGTTGCGCCGGTGATGGCCGAGACCGGATTCATGGTCATGTTGCCCCACAGTTTGAACCAGATGTCGTGCTGGATATGAGAAGAGGTTTTGATTTCAAGTCCCGCGGCTGTGAGCAGCGCAGCCAGTGTGTCCAGGCGTTCCGAGCTGCCACCGATCGGTTCGCCGATGATCAGTTCCTTGCCGAAGTTGTGCCTTACAAAGCCGGGTTCCTTAAGGGCAAAGCTACCGTGCACCACGCCACCGACCACGTGTTTGGCTGGAATGGCCTGGGCAATGGCGCCGTCAGGGTCGATCGATTGCAGCTTCAGGCCGGAACACGGACCTCCGAAACCATCGAAGAACCACCAGGGAATGCCGTTCATGGTTGTCAGCACCGTGGTTTGCGGACCGATCAGGTCGGGGATCAAAGGGGCAATCGCGCCGAGGGAATGGGATTTGACGGCTACGATAACCAGATCTTGGATGCCCAGGGTCGCTGGCTGGTCGGTTGCCTCTACCGATTCGCAGATGATTGCATTGCCGGTCTGCAAGCGCAGGCCGTGGTGACGCAATGCCTCCAGGGTCGTGCCACGCGCCACCACGCTAACCTTGCAGCCGCTGCGGGCGAGCAGGGCTCCGATATAGCCGCCGACAGCTCCTGCGCCATAGATACAGACGTTTTTCATAGATTGATCCTCCTTGCCGCAACGAGCCTTATTTAAAATTCAGATGCGAGATCGTTTGTTCATGGTTCGGTTGTTCTGTCAAAGCGTCCGCCGCAATCGCTCTGGTCACCGCGAATTTTCTCCACCGCATGACCCACCACCGACCACACCGCCTCAAGGTTTTCCAGCGCCCCTTTCGGGCTCCCCGGCAGATTGATGATCAGTGTCTGGCCGCGAATTCCGGCCACGGCTCGGGACAGTGAAGCCATGGGCGTCTTCTCCAGACTGCGCAGCCGCATCAGTTCACCGATGCCGGGGATCAGCCGTTCCGCCACTTGTGTGGTGGCTTCCGGGGTCACATCGCGCGGCGACACTCCGGTGCCGCCGGTTGTCAGCAGCAGGTCGGCCACGTCCTGGTCCGCCCACTCGCTCAGCACGCCCACGATCTGGCAGAACTCATCGGCGATGATGCGCGTCTGCATCGTCACGGCACCCTGCTTCTCCAGCCACGCGGCCAAGGCTGGGCCGCTTTCGTCGACCCGTTCCCCGCGGGCACCTTTGTCGCTCAGGGTCAGAATGGCGGCTCTGATCGGTTTCATGGCTGGTCCTCCCGGCGGAACACGCCGCTCTTGCCCCCCTCTTTATAGAGGAGTTTGATGTCGCCGATGGAAATCGATTTGTCGCTCCCCTTGCACATATCGTAGATGGTCAAAGCGGCCAGGGAGGCTCCGGTCATGGCTTCCATCTCGACCCCGGTCCGTTCCAGCGCCCGCACCATGCATTTGACCCTGATCCGCCCGGCGTTCAGATCCTGTTCGAAATCGACGGTGATGGAATGCAGCGCCAGCGGGTGGGAGAGGGGGATCAGCTCCGGGGTTTTCTTCGCCGCCATGATCCCCGCCAGCCGAGCCACTCCAAGCACGTCGCCTTTGGCCATGCCACCGGACTGGATCGCTGCCAGCAGTTCGGTGGACATCTGTACCGTCGCCTCGGCGATAGCCGTGCGCAGGGTTGGCTGTTTAGGGCTGACGTCCACCATGATGGCGTTGCCGATTTCGTCGAAATGGTTGAATTCCATAGTCTCTCCTTCTGTTCGGTTGGGGCGGAAAGCGCCCGTATTCAGCGTCTTAAAGAGTTGCTTCCTTTGATTAAATCCTTGCCGTCTGCCGCGTCTCGCCGCTCGTTGCAAATCCCAAGCTGAATAAGGCCGGTCCCAAAACGAGACGCAAACGGTTATTTGCGGTTAAGGATTATTTTTAAGTATTACAAATAGTTATGTGGCTTTTAAGTCAATTTTTAATTTGGCATGTTACTGGCAATTTCACCCCGGTCATACGGTAGGACGAGGTTGGCTCCCTGCATTTAATCCCTGGGCGATGGGGAGCCATTCCTCCCTTCTGCACACAAAATGCCAAAGGATTTGCGACCATTCCAGCCCGTCCCCCTGTTGTCGCCACAGCGATAGCGGACGAATCGGTGCGGCTGATTTCTGAAACGGAATTTATGAATAAGGAGATGAATCATGGAAGACAAGATCAATCAGACACTTGAATCACTGCGACCTGCGCTGCTGGCTGACGGCGGCAATGTCGAGCTGGAAGGGGTGCAAAAGGACGGCACCGTGGTGGTGCGGCTGACCGGGTTTTGCGGCTGCTGCCACGCCACCGCCTGGACTCACCGGCTACGGATCGAACGGGCATTGAAGGATCTTCTGCCCGGAACGCAGGTAGCGGTTCATCTTGGCGCAGCCGCCTGTGCGACCAATTGAGGTGTGGGCGTAAGCCATTGAGAGGCGGAGCCAATTTCACGGCTTGGAAGGTTGTCGAAGGCAGGTGAAGCAATGAAGGGACAGGGCACTCATGATCGCTACGCGCCCCCTTTTCTCGCTGAGGGGAGCCGTGGCCTGCTGTGCGGCATCAGCGCCTATCTGATCTGGGGCGGGGCCTTTCCGCTTTACTTCAAGGCTCTCTCCGAAGTGCCCCTGCTGCAGATTGTTGCGCATCGCATTGTCTGGTCTCTGGTTTTTCTGTTGTTTCTGAATTGCGGCCGCTGGGACGGAATCCGCCAGGCTTTAGCGCGGCGCTCCCTGCCGCTTCTGATGATGACGGCCCTGCTCATCGCCACCAACTGGCTGTTGTTTATCTATGCTATTGTCGCGGGGCAGATTCTGCAGGCCAGTCTCGGTTATTTCATGACCCCGTTGGCCAATGTTCTGCTTGGGCGGGTCTTTCTTCGTGAAAGGCTCAATCCTGTACAGGTCCTGAGTCTGTCGCTGGCAATGGCCGGAGTCCTTGTCTCAGTGATCCGTTTCGGCAGCGTGCCGTGGATCGCCCTGGTCCTGGCACTGTCCTTCGGCTTCTACGGCCTGTTGCGCAAAGTGGTCAAGGCCGATGCCCTGGCCGGGTTAACCGTTGAAACCGCGCTGCTGGCGCCGCTGGCCGGCGCTTATATCTGTTTTGTCGCCTGGCGTGGCGACGGCGTCTTGTTCGTTTCCGGGCTGGAAACGGATTTCCTGCTGGTGATGGCCGGGGTTCTGACCGCGGTGCCCCTGCTGCTGTTCGCTGCTGCTGCTCGGCGCCTGCGTCTGACCACTATCGGCTTTTTGCAATACATCGCTCCCTCCCTGCAATTCTGTCTGGCCATCTTCGTTTATGGCGAAACCTTTTCCGGCGGGCAGATGGTCAGCTTCGCGCTGATCTGGGCCAGCCTGTTTTTCTATTCCTGGAGTGCCTGGCGGGTGGTGAATCCTTCACGGGGGAAATTTTCTGAAAAATCTCCCCAATCGGCCTGACCTCAGCCTGCCTGGCGGGATGTCCCGCGTCTCAAAATGAGACAAAGCAGCCTTTGGGAATCAAATTGAAAACGCTGCGAATCCGGCGTCTCAAGGGATATGTACCAGACTGGCCCGGTTACATCAGTTGGCATGCTAATGGCAAAATTTTTTTTGCAAACAGACCTGCTGATGTCGATGGCCGGTCCGTGGCGGACGCCCATAAAGATTCACGGAGGCCTCTTGGCATCGTTTCAGGTTGGAAAGAGCACCACAGCCAGCGCCGCGTATCAGACGCCAACCCGGTCGTCCCGCAGCGTTGGCCCGTTCGCTGAAACGAACAGGACCAGCTACTCCCTGGGGATCTGGCTGGCCGTGCTGTCCGCCTTCGGGTTCTCCTTCAAGGCGATACTGATCAAGCTGGCTTACGCGCTGCCCCAGCCGGTGCCGGTCCAACCTGTGACCCTGCTGACCTTGCGGATGATCTTTGCCCTACCGTTTTTTCTCTGGGTCGGGCGTCGTGAATCGCAGCGGGCCGCTCCTTTGAGCCGCTCCGATCTGGCTGCAGTGGTGGTGCTCGGGCTGTTCGGCTACTACGGAGCGAGCATCTTCGATTTTATCGGCCTGCGTTACATCACGGCCGGGCTTGAACGGCTGGTGCTGTTCACTTATCCGACCCTGACCCTGCTCCTTGACCTGCTCGTGTTCGGCAGGGCCATCACACGCCGTCAACTGGTGGCGCTGGTTTTCTGTTATGCGGGTATTGCCCTGGCCTTTGCTCACGATCTGGAGTTGGCCGAGGACCACGCCGCGGTGTGGCTCGGTGGCGGATTTGTGTTTGCCTCCTCGCTTTGTTACGCCCTGTATCTGTCTGGCGGGGCGCAGATCATGACCCGACTGGGATCATCGCGGTTTGCCTCGCTCGCCCTGCTGGTGTCGACCCTTGCAACCCTGGTCCATTTTGCCACCACCCAGCCGGTCAGCGCATTGGTTCAGCCTTGGCAGGTCTACGCCTTGTCCCTGGCCATGGGGGTCTTTTCCACGGTTATCCCGGTCTTTGCCCTGGCCGCAGCAATACGCCATATCGGCAGCGGTTCAGCCGCCCTGATCGGCACCCTCGGCCCAATGCTGACCATTGGGCTTGGCTGGTGGATTCTGGCGGAGAGCATTTCCGTGTTCCAGATCTGCGGAGCGCTGCTGGTCATCGGCGGAGTGGTTCTGGTTGGCAGGAAAGAGAAGCAGCCGGGCTTGCCGATCCACTGTCCGGCCGAAGACTGACGATAAAGGATTCAATGGCGCCGCTTCAGTTGCGACTGCCTGACAACCACAGTTCAAATAATTCAGGGAGGACTCATCTCATGATCTCGATAGAACAGGCCCAGCAGATCATCCTGCAGAGCATCGACGCCCTGCCAACCCAGGAGGTCCCGGTGCTGAAATCGTTGGGGCGGGTCGTCGCCGAGAATATCCACGCGCCGTGGGATATCCCATCCACAGACAATTCGGCCATGGACGGCTTTGCCTTTTCCTCCCCTCTCCCCGATCAAGATCACTGGCGCGTCACCGATTTTGTTCCCGCCGGGCAATTCAGGACGAGTTTAGTGGCTCCTGGTGAGGCGGTAAGGATCATGACCGGAGCACCAATTCCGCCCGGCTGCGAAACGGTCGTGCCGTTCGAGGAAATCGACCTGACCAATCAGGGGGTCCGGCCGTTGAAAACACCCAAGAAGGGGGCCAATATCCGCCGCCGCGGTGAAGATATTCAAGCCAATGACCTGGTCATCACCGCCGGTTCGGTGATCCGGCCGCAGGAGATCGGCATGCTGGTCTCGCTCGGCTGCACCATGGTCAAGGTCTTCCGCACCGTGCGAGTCGCTATCCTGGCTACCGGTGACGAGCTGCTCGAGGAAGGTTCGGTGCCGAGCGCCGGCAAGATCATCAACAGCAACAGCTACAGCCTGGCCGCCCAGGTTCTGGAAGCCGGCGGCGAACCGATCGTGCTCGGCATCGCCAAGGACACGGACCTCGCCACCAAAGAGAAGATACGCGAAGGACTGGAAGGCGCCGACATCCTCATCACGACCGGTGGCGTCTCGGTCGGTGACCGGGATTACGTCAAGGAAGCGCTGCATGAACTGGGCGGTGAGCTTTTCTTCTGGAAGGTCAACCTGAAGCCCGGCAAACCGGTGGCTTATGCCATGCTGAACGGCAAGCCGGTCTTTGCTCTCCCCGGCAATCCCGTGGCAACCATGGTCGGTTTCGAGCTTTTTGTCCGTCCGACGATGCTGCGCATGATGGGACATCGCAATCTGTTCCGGCCGGTGGTCAAGGCCACCCTGATCGAGCCTGCTCATAACAAGGGGGATCGTCCGCACCTGGTGCGGGTGAGGGTTAAATTGGAGCAGGGCGGATATTCGGCCAGTGTTTATAAAAATCAGAGTTCAGCCAACCTTGCCTCCCTCACCCAAGGGAACGGTCTGCTGCGTCTGCAGCCGACTCAGTCGATTGATGCCGGTAGCGAGGTACAGATCACTCTCTTGGATCGGGGCTTCGAAATGGGGGGGGCGGAAACACTCTTCAAATCGTCCAGCTATGAAGCGGATGAAGTCGTTTTTGCCCAGCAGTGCTGTGGTTCGTGACCACTATGCCCCGTGTTTCAAAATGGAACGAGAGAAGAAGATTGTTTCAAAAATAGAAAACTGCGCAAAGATCCTTGTGCGTTTTGGTTACGGAAAATCTCTTGAATAGGCTGTTTAAGGGGAATTGTCTTAAATCTTAAAATATAAAATTGTGGCATTGGATTTGCTATAGTTTAATAACAAGTGATTTTGATTCAAATTTTATAAAATTCAACAATTGCAAGATATTACTATTGCGATCAAATTGGTTTTTTAAAAAATTATAAATAAACAAAAAATAAAAAGCAGAATAGTTATGGAAATGTCATCGCGTGCAGAATATAAAAATATTTTTAATAGATTCTCTGTCGAAGATACGTGTCTTGATTCTGATGGAAACGAAAGAAACGACAGTAGATACTCTGATATTATCTGCAAAATCGATACAATTATTGAAAAATTGACTGATGACCCAGGATGCAGTGTTGTCAGTGATGTTTATGAACTGTTCAATGCGATGACCCAGCATATCATCAAAGAGAATATTTTTATCAATATGCTGGATTTCCCTCACGCCAACCAGCATTTTGAAAATCATATCCAAATTTATTCCACCGTGGCGAGCCTCTGCTTCAAGTGCATTCAGAAGCAGAAGATCGGCCTGGCGGAACTGAACAACGTGCGCAGCATCTGGGTGGAGCATATCGGACATCACGATCGGTTGCTGGAAAACTACCTGCTGTCCTGATCCCTTATCAACGTTAAGAGCTGGCGAGGACAACCTTCATGAACATTCAAGAAACGATTGCGCAGTGGAAACAAGACCCTGAATTCATCAAGAACGTCGGCATGGTTTTGTCCCATTACGGTATGGTGCGCGGTACCAGCCGGGTGGGGGCGAAGCCGGTTGCGGTGATCAAGGTCACTCCCAATCATGAGCGAATCGAAGCCTTGCGCCTGGAATACGAACAGCGTCCCGGCATCTTCCGCATCGCCGCTGAAGCCCATGGCGGAACGCTAACTCCCGGGGATGACCTGCTCTACATCATTGTTGCTGGAGATATCAGGGAAAACGTCAAATCCGTACTGGCCGAGCTGCTTGATCGGATCAAGTCCGAAGCGGTCACCAAACAGGAAATCCTGGCTGCGGTGTGAATATTCCCCTGGCTGATATGGCGAGAAAATTACACTTGGCCGACAACCTGCCGGACATCGATGTTCGCTCCAAGGTCTGGTTTGAGGTCCAAGGGAAGACGGTCATGTGCGAGGGCCGAGCCGAGCTGCTGCGCCGCATCCAGGAAACCCAGTCGATCAACCTCGCTGCAAAGCAGATGGGGCTGTCCTTCCGCAGGGCCTGGGCCATGATCAAGGAAATGGAAGACAGCTTCGGGGTCGTCATGGTCGAGCGCAGGCGCGGCGGCAGTGGCGGCGGCCTGGCCATTGTCCAGGACAGGGCGATTGAATTATTGCATCTCTATGAGAACGTTTTTACTAACGATCAGGTGTTTGCGAATGAGTGAATTCTGATCCTTTTTTACGCCCGGCATTATGCGCATTGTGCATAACGAGAATTTAGCGGTGTTTGGTGTCTTCGCGGGAGGGTGAAGCTTATGAAACGATCAATCGCAGTCTTTGGCAGCGGTACCGCAATCGGAACGCTGGGAGGATTGATCGGACTCGGTGGGGCCGAGTTTCGTCTGCCGGTTCTCATGGGAGGGTTTCGTTTCGCCGCGTTGGAAGCGGTTATCCTCAATAAGGCGATGAGTCTGGTGGTAGTGGCCACCGCGCTGCCGTTTCGGGCGCAGGTCGTTCCGTTCCAGGTCCTGGCCGAGCATTGGCAGGTGATCGTTAACCTTTTGCTCGGCAGCATGATCGGTGCCTGGATTGGCGCCGGCTGGGCGACCCGGCTGAAATCCGCGTCACTGTGCCGCGTTATATCAATCTTGCTGTTTGCAGTGGCGCTGGTTTTGTTCTTTGGCCACGACTGTCGCGGTTGCGGAGTGCCCCTGCTGAATGGCCCGGCGCTGCGGGTGGCCGGAGTTGTTGCCGGACTGGGAATAGGCGTCTTTGCCTCCCTGCTGGGGGTTGCCGGTGGGGAATTGCTGATTCCGACCATCGTGATCCTCTCCGGGGCGGATATCAAACTTGCCGGCAGCTTGTCGTTGGCCATCAGCCTGCCAACCATGCTGACAGCGTTCGCTCGCTACAGTCGTGATCGAAGCTTTATTGTTCTGGGCCGAAATCGTCGTTTTGTCGTTGTCATGGCCATTGGGTCGATCGTGGGAGCATTTCTTGGTGGCCAGCTGCTCGGGATTGTCCCCAGCCATCTCCTGTTGCCGGGTCTGGCGATGATATTGCTCCTTTCCGCGGCCAAAACCTGGCAGCACAAACAACCGGAGCAGCCCCTGGCAGTAAAGATGCTGCCGCGCACCGGGCACGCAGCGAAGAATCCCCAACCTTAGTTTGGGAAGCTGTTCCACGAAATCCGGCTGCTCGGGAATGGGCCCGATGCCCCACATGGAGGAAGTATGCTGTTGCGTCTTCAAGATCATGCCGAGAAAGTTTCTCCCCCCATGCAGGCACCGGTTTCTGCTCGCGAAATCGCTCCCCAGCGCAGCATGCTCCTGCATTTGCAGGATTACGAAATCGAGCGCCTCATCGAGGAGGATGTCCCTTATGGTGATCTCACCACCCATTTGCTCGGCATAAGCCAGCAACAAGGCGTCATCTCTTTCACTTGTCGGGAGGATACCGTTCTGTGTGCCACTGAAGAGGCCGGGTTGCTGTTGGAAAAGTGCGGCTGCCGCATCATCGGGATGCAGCCGAGCGGCACCTTTGTTTCGGCCGGGACCACCTTCCTGGTCTCCGAGGGGAATGCCCAGGCCCTGCACACGGCCTGGAAAGCTGCCATGAACCTGTTGGAATATGCCTCGGGCATCGCCACCCGCACTCATCGAATTGTCAGCGCCGTCAAAAGCGTCAACCCGCGGGCCGAAGTCGTCTCTACCCGAAAATCTTTCCCTGGCACTAAAAAGCTGGTGATCAAGGCGATTACCGCCGGCGGCGCCCTGCCGCACCGCCTCGGGTTGTCGGAAAGCGTGTTGGTTTTCAGGCAGCACCTGAACTTCGTCGGTGGCCTCGGGCCGTTTTTGAAGATGCTGGACGACCTGCGGCGACGCGCCGTAGAAAACAAAGTGATTGTCGAAGCGGAAAGCCGGGAGGAAGCTCTGCTGATCGCCCAGGTTGGGGTCGATGTCATTCAGTTGGACAAACTCCCCGCGTTGGTTTTGAAACGGCTGATCCCCGAAATACGCGCCATCGATCCCCGAGTCGTCATCTCCATTGCCGGGGGGGTGAACGAAAACAACGCCGCCGAGTACGCTGATACCGGTGTGGATCTCATCGTTCTGTCGTCGGTCTATTTCGGCAAGCCGGCCGATATCCGGGTGGACATGGAGCCTTTATAGTTTATTACCCAAACCCGCCACCGGGTCTGAAAAATAACCAGCCAAGCATTTATTCGGGCGATTTATCCTGTTTTTATTAAGGAGCTAATTGATGTCTTTCACCATGGTAAAATCCAGCAAAGAAGAAGCCGTCTTCACTATTGAAATAGACGCCAAAACGATCGAAACCGCCATCATGGAAGAATTCAAAAGGGTAACGGCGGGAAAAGAACAGAAGAAAATGACCGCGCCATTGAGTGACAAGGCGATGTTGGCTCAATATCCGGAGCTGAATAAGGTTGCCAGCCAGGCCCTGAACAACTTGCTGCCCTCCTATTATATGGATGCCATCAAGAAATTCGGTCTGACTCCGATGACCTATCCCAAGATTAGGCCGAATGAAACAAAACTTGGGGAACCCTGCCTGGTTGAAATCCGCGTTGCGCTCGAACCTAAGATCGAGTTGAAAAAATATGAAGGCCTTGCAGCATCCTATTCGCCGGTCATTGTGACGGAGGAGGACGTGAAGCAGCAGATCGCCGGCTTGCGGCAACAACGTGGAGCCGAAAACGATGATGAAAAGCTGTTGAAAACGCTCCCCTTCGATACGATCGAGGCATTTACGGCCGAAGTCCGCAGTTCACTGCAATCGATGGCTGACGAGAAGACCGAATCGAACAAAAGAGAGGCGGTCATCAAGAAGCTTATTGAAGGCAATCCCTTATCCTTACGGGAAGAGGTTGTCGACCAGCAGATTATGCTTATGATCAACCAGTTCCGGCAGCAGGTCGGAGCACAGAATTTTGATGGTTATCTGAAGTCGAAGGGGATGTCGATTAATGACGCCAAGAAGGAAGTTCGTCCGGAAGCAGAGGAGACCGTCAGGAAGAACCTGCTGCTGGCGGCTGTTGCCGATAAAATTTCCCCGGAGATCACGGAAGAAGACATTAAGAGCTTCATTCTAAAGCAGGAAAATTCCATTCAGGATATGGGGCTCAGTTATGAAGCCCGCCGGAAAAAATTGGAAGCCACTCCCGGGGCCTTGGAACAGCTGCAGCAGGCAATCCGGATGAAAAAAGCCGCCGATCATATTCTCGGCACGGCGGTGCTGAAGGAAAACGAGCCTGTGCGAATTCTTGATCAGCTCCCGGAATATATGAAATAATCCAGTGTCGGAAGGATTGTGATCAATTCAAAAAGCCCCCTGTCTCAGACCGGGGGCTTTTTTATGGTGGGATGGAGGAATTTGCTGTGCCCTGCGATCCTTTCGCGGTTTCATCTCAGCCCTTATTTATCCCGTTGCATATTACGCAAGAACGCTCTTATGTCACTCTCTGACTTCAGATGATGAACGCGCTTGGACGCTGCGGACTCGGCCACCAGCTGCCGATATTTCGGGGTCAGGCGACGGTGACAGAGCCGCAGAACCCGGTAGCTGTTCAGCGAGCCGGTCCATATGGGACTGTTTTCGGGCCAGCCTTCGGGGTTGACAAAGAGTCCCTTGAGCAGGCGCTTGGTCACCCACCAGAAATGCGTGCGGAAAGGCAGGTCGATGTAGATCAGCGTATCTGCCGCCGCGAACCGCTCCCACGCCGACGCGACACAGCCGAAACCGTCGATGATCCATGCGGGGCGATTCAGAAGGTCGGTGTGGATCTGCAGGTATTCGCCATGGGGAAGCTCTTCGCCCTCTGGCCGGTACTTGATCGTATCGAGCGAATACAGAGGCAAGCCCGTGGCCTCTGCCAATTTTTTTGCCAGCGTCGATTTGCCCCCGCCGGCGTTGCCGAATATCGCGATTTTCTGCATGGTGCCTCCATTGGCTTTGAGTTGTGCCCAGGAGACAGACAATAAAAAACCCGCCTCTTGGGCGGGTGTAACGAACCGTTAACTTATCAGAAGACCCACCATCCCTATGGAATGATGGTAATAATCTGAACAAAATTATGCTGAAGGTTGGTATTCATAGAGCCATCATGCTGGATTAGAAAATGGGTGTCAACCGTGCTTCGCCGAACAAATGTGTGTGAACCCTTTCGGGGGGGCGTCTTTCTACCGGTGGAGCCCAGGCAAAGATAAATACGCTGTTTGAATGCATAAGTAACTAAAGCGGGAGCCTCTAGGTGGCGGACAGCTCATAATGAGCGGCAGGGTCGAATAAATCGCCCCGAGTCAGACCCACAAGGAGGCTCCCATGGAAAGTAT
>Ga0068711_1001727_pt1 | contig 11953 bp, 8 predicted proteins | sample MTBAKMMethaMetaG_FD_62224 | JGI IMG/M metagenome (GOLD analysis project Ga0068711, IMG submission 62224) | Enrichment culture microbial communities from Arthur Kill intertidal strait, New Jersey, USA, that are MTBE-degrading - MTBE-AKM (Arthur... | ecosystem: Environmental > Aquatic > Marine >...
GCCCGCAAATGTATCAAGTTTTTTATCGACCTGGCAACGGATGCCCGCATTCCCCTGTCACCCTTTGTGGTTAAAAAGAACCGTAAAAACAGGGCCGCTTCAGCTGGCAGGCGGACAAAAAACCGGCTTGAAAAGAAACAGGAAAACGGTTTTGTCCCAAGTGCCAAAATAGTGCCGGATGGCACTGCGGTGGACAAATTATTAATTCATAAATTTCCCGAGTTCGATCCGTCCTGGCCGGATGAAATAAAGCTCAAATGGTTCTCGGCTTTTGACGAACTTATTAAAAGGATTCCCGGTCCCCCGGCCTAGAAACCCGCCTGACCGGTGCCCGGCATGCCCGGTTCCTCGGGCAGCATTTGCTCTGCGGCTTCCCGCTCAGGGGTGGTGAATGTGAGTATCTTATCTCTAAGCTTGTCAATTCCCCAGTTTTTTATAGCCGAGACAATTACCGTATCAGGCCCCCTGTCGCCCATGGTAGAGGTGATGAAATCAACGGCGCTTTTTTCGTTCCACGATCTGGATGGATCCAGCAGCCGGTCGACCTTGTTAAGGATGGTTATTCTGGGTTTATCGTCAATTTCAAGGTCTTTCAGAATCTCTTCGACCGTATCACACTGATCCCCGGCCCGTGGATTGGCAATATCCACCACGTGCAGGAGAACATCGGCTTCCCTGAGTTCTTCAAGAGTGGCTCTGAAAGCGGAAACTAGGCCGGGGGGCAGCTTGCGGATAAAGCCGACTGTATCGCTTATGAGGGCGGTTTTGCCGCCCGGCAGTTTTACCCGGCGGGTGGTCGGGTCCAGGGTAGCAAACAATTTGTTTTCCGCCGGGATGTCGGCATGGCTGAGGGTATTTAAAAGGGTGCTTTTGCCGGTATTCGTGTAGCCTACCAGGGCCAGCACAGGAAGATCGCTTTGCCGGCGGGTCTTGCGGTGGAGTTTGCGCTGTTTTCTGACGTCTTCGATCTGGCGCTTGAGGCGGCTGATCTTTTTCTGTGCCAGCCGGCGGTCGGTTTCAATCTGGGATTCGCCGGGACCGCGGGTTCCGATGCCGCCGCCGAGCCTTTCAAGGTGGCTCCACTGCCCCGCCAGGCGCGGCAGCAGATACTCGCTTTGTGCCAGTTCGACCTGGAGGATACCCTCCCTGGTCCGGGCATGACGCGCAAAAATATCTATGATAAGCGCGGCCCGGTCAATGATTTTTACACCGAGGGCATCTTCCAGGTTTCGCTGCTGCAGTGCGGAGAGTTCGTCGTCGAAAATCACTACCGTATAACCGGTGGGTTCTTTCAATTCCCGCAGTTCTTCAAGCTTGCCCCTGCCCAGGTAGTAATTACGGCTGGGGCTGGGTATCTGCTGGCTCATACGGCCTACCACGGCAGCTCCGGCTGTAGCTGCCAGCTGTTCCAGTTCGTTCAGGGATTCGTTTACCGGCCAGCATCCACGCCTGGTGCCGGTATCGACGGCTACCAGGAAGGCTTTTTCTTCAATCGGTGCTGTTGATACGGTTTCTCGGGTTATCGAATTTTCCTTTGATGTTTATCTCGATTTGGCTTTAAACGGGTTCTTGCTGTCCTTCCAGTTTCCCAGCCTTGATAAACCCTTGATAAGAACTGCATCATGAACTGTAAGCGAAAAACGCACAAAACCTTCGCCGGCTTGCCCGTAACCGGTTCCGGGCGTGACCACTACTCCGCACTGATCGAGCAGGCTGGTGGCGAATTCGGCCGAAGAATAACCCTGCGGTACTTTGGCCCATATGTAAAGGCCGGCAGCCGGGGGTTTGACTTCAAGGCCGATATCCTCCAGCACTTCGCAAATCAGATCGCGCCTCTTGCGGTAGATTTCGTTGAACCTGCCGACTACTTCAGGCGGACTTGCCAGCGCGGTGACGGCAGCCCGCTGAATGGCCTGGGGTATACCCGAATCGAGATTCGATTTTAGCGTAGTCAGGCTTTTGATGATTTCGCAGTTGCCTACAGCCATACCTATGCGCCACCCGGTCATATTGTAACTCTTGGAAAGAGAATGAAACTCGATGCCGGTTTCTTTGGCCCCGCTGGCTTGCAGGAAACTGACCGGCGGCCTGTTTTCGAAATGTATCTCGGAATAGGGATTGTCATGGCAGATTACCAGGTCGTTTCGCTTTGCAAAATCAACCGCCCGGTCGAAGAAATCCAGTCCGGCAACTGCACCGGTAGGGTTGTTTGGGTAGTTGAGCCACAAAACTCTGGCTTTTGCTCGTGTGTCTGCCGGAATACGGTCGAAGTCAGGCAGGAAGGCGTTTTCTTCCTTCAGCGGCATGTAATAGGGCTCCCCGCCGGCCAGGGTGGTGCCGATAGCGTAGACAGGGTATGCCGGGTCCGGTACGAGGGCAATATCTCCCGGGTCTATCAGGCAGAAGGCGACGTGCCCGATGCCTTCTTTCGAACCGATCAGGGGCAGCACTTCACTTTCTTCGTCCAGTTCCACGTTAAAGCGTTTCTTGTACCAGGCACAGACAGCCGAGCGCAGTTCCGCCAGACCGGCTGTTTCAGGATAGCGATGATTCACCGGCTCGCCGGCTGCCTCCTGCAGGCTCTGGATGATGTGTGCCGGCGTGGGCATGTCCGGATCGCCGATGGCGAAGCTGATAACTTCTTCACCGGCAGCCCGCTTTTGGGCTATTTTCCGGTTTATCTCCACGAACAGGTATGGTGGCAGGCTGGACAAGCGTTTGGAAAACTTCATTTAAATTAACCTCGTATCAATCGTCGTTAGGGAATTCGCCCCTGAAAACGGTTCTGGCTACGCCCCTCAGATATACCTCCCCGGGTTTTTCCCACCTGACTTCAAGCACCCCTCCCGGAAGGTTCACCTTGACGGGATTGTCCACCAGGTCCAGGGTTTGAGCGACGACCCCTATGGCGCAGGCGCCACTGCCGCAGGCCAGGGTTTCACCGGCGCCTCTTTCCCAGACCCTGGCTTCTACCCGGGTCCGGTTGAGCACTCGAACCACTTCGAAGTTGGTTCTTGCCGGAAAGATTGCAGCCGTTTCCACCTCCGGGCCGATGCGGTACAACCGAAAACCGGCAACGGGCTGTTTTATAAAATACACGGCATGAGGATTGCCCATTGAAACAAAACTCAATGACAGCTGCCTGCCGCCGGCTTTCAGCGGGAAACCGGTCAATAATTTTATGTCAAGTGTTCTGCCCTGCCGGCCATTGTCTGCCACAACGGGAATGCGGTCTGCCTGGAACTCCGGCTCACCCATGGAAGCCTCAATTTCAGTCCCATCCGGGCCGGTTGATACAATCAATGTGCGTCGGGTTCCGGCGATGGTTTTTATTGAGGCAGGATTGCTTTTAAGGATGCCGTTGTCGGCTCCGTATTTTACCAGGCACCGCAGGCCGTTGCCGCAGGCTTCTGCCTCGGAACCATCCGGGTTGAAAATCCGCATACCGGCATCGGCCGAGGCTTCCCTGGTAAGCACCAGCAGCCCGTCGGCGCCGATACCAAAGCGGCGGTTGCATACTTTGATGGCAAAACGGCCCAGGTCTTCGATACCGTCAGTTTTGTCAATAAGTACGAAATCATTACCGGCGCTTTGCAGCTTGGTAAATGCTATATTCATCTTTCGTAAATAAACCTTTCAACCCGCTGGCCGGCCTGTTCCAGCCAGCCGGATTGCATTATATCATACCACTGGATCCTTTCGTCGCCAGGGCTGAACCAGTTGTACTGCATACGAACCAGGCGGTGGCTTTCGAACTTTATGCGCTTGATGGCTTCCTCCAGGCTGGTTTTGCCGGCAAGGCAAGCCGTAATCTGGGCATAACCGATGCCGCTCATAGAGGGCAGGCTGGGCTCGTACCCCTTGTTTAACAGCCATTTTACTTCCTCAACAAACCCGTTTTGTATCATTGCATCAACGCGCCGGTCGATAATTTCATACAACCTGTTGCGCGGAGCCGTCAAACCGATAGCCAGGTAATGGTAAATTGGTTTTTTAATTACGGCTGGCCTGGTGCCGGTCAATGCTATTTCCAGGGCGCGGATTACCCGGCGCGGATTCCTGGAGTCAACGCGCTCGGCTGCCGCCGGGTCCAGCCGGGCAATTTCCGAGAGCAGTTTGCCGGTCCCTTCGATGGCCGCTCTGGATTCCAGTTCCCGCCTCAACCCGGTGTCCGGTTGAGCGGGGGGAATCTGCCAGCCTTCCAGTACTGCCCAGACATACTGGCCGCTGCCGCCGACAAGCAGCGGCAGTTTTTCCCGGCCGGAAATCTCTTCGATGGCGCGGCCGGTCATATACAAAAAATCAGCCAGGCTGAAACTTTCATCAGGATTGATTATGTCAACCAGATGATGCGGGATTTCATCCATTTCCCGGCGGGAGGGTTTGGCGGTGCCGGTATTCATGTAGCGGTATACCTGGCGCGAATCAGCGCTGATGATTTCACCGTTATATGCGCGGGCGATGCTCAAACCCAGGTGGCTCTTGCCGATACCCGTCGGGCCGACTATGGCAACAAGTTTCTTCATCGAAGAAAATTAAAGGCTTTTAGCGGCGGCTGCCAGCTTGACAATAGTGGTAAACTGGCCTGCATTCAAGCTGGCCCCTCCCACCAGCGCTCCGTCAATTACCGGCTGGCCGAGGTAGCTTGCAGCATTTTCGGCGGTGACGCTTCCGCCGTACAACAATCTTATTTTATCTGCGGCTTCGGTGCCGTATATTCCGGCTGCAGCCGTGCGCAGGGCTTCCATTATCTGGCATACTTCCTCGACGCCGGCATTGATTCCGGTTCCAATAGCCCAGACAGGTTCGTAAGCTATGACCAGCCCTTCCGCTTTGCTGAGTTTGCCAAGAGAAGCTGCCAGTTGCCCGGTAACGGTGTCTACCGCCCTGCCGGCTTTTCTCTGCTCGAGGCTTTCTCCCAGGCAGAGAATAGGAATCAGTCCGGCTTCGACAGCAGCTGCAACCTTGGCACTGATGACCTCGCTGGATTCGCCGAAAATCAGCCGGCGCTCGGAATGGCCCAGGATAACGTAACTGCAGAAGGTTTTTATCATCGATGCGCTGACCTCGCCGGTAAAAGCTCCTTTCGGCTGGAAATACATATTCTGCGCTCCCAGCCTTACCGGGCTTTCAGCCAGGATTTCGTGCAGCGGCGCCAGTGAAACGAACGGCGGGCAGACTACCTTCTCGACCCCGTCGGCAGGCTCCAATCCGGCGAGTATGGCTCGGGCCAGGGCACAGGCTTCCGGTACCGTTGTGTTCATTTTCCAGTTGCCGGCAATCATGGGTATTCGATTCATAATCTATGCTCCGTACTTGGATAGTTTCAGCGCGTTGGCCATGGCCAGGGGCATAATACTGGTTGCCGGTATGTTGCCCAGCCCGCCGCCCAGGCAGGCGGATTCGGAAAACGCCGTGGTGTTGTCGGGACGGCAGTACGGCGAGTAAACAAGCAGCGGGACCGGGTGCCAGCTGTGGCCTTTCATGACTGCCGGTGTGGAATGGTCTCCGGCTATTACCAGCACCTCCGGTTTCAGATTGAGGATGCGTGGCAGGCAGCTGTCGACTTCCTCGATTACCTTCACCTTGCGCTGGAAATCCCCGTCTTCCCCGGCAGAATCGGCACCTTTGACGTGCAAGAAGAAGAAGTCGTACAGGGTGTATTTATCTTCGAGGGTTTGGATTTCTTCGGCTATGGCACTGCCCGTTTCCAGAATATCCATACCTGCCAGTTTGGCCAGGCCGCGGTACATGGGGTAGCCGGCTATCGCAGCCGGCCGCAGTTTGTATACTTCTCCCATAGTCGGCAGGGCAGGTAATACTGAAAAACCCCGCAACATAACCATGTTTGCCGGCGAGTGAGGGGCCAGGATTTGCCTTGCCCTGGCCAGGAACTGGTTGACGGCGCCGGCTGTTTCTTCCCCTAAGGGGCTGGTCGCTCTGGCTTCGAGGGGGGCAACCCCGGTTTGCTGCGGGTCGGTATCGGTGATCCTGTCGCTTAAGGCGTGGCCGGCGCGGAACAACACTGCCAGGCGGTGTTCCCGGACCGGACGCACGATGGCTTCGATGCCGTTGAACTTCTGCCCGTCAAGCAAAGCACACAATTCAGCGGCTTTCATACTGTCGATACGCCCGGCGCGGCGGTCGGTAATCAACCCCGCGGAATCGATGGTGCAGAAATTGCCCCGGGCAGCGACATCACCCGGTTTAACGTCAATGTCTATGCCCAGGGCTTCCAGCACCCCTCTGCCGATGGTGTACTGCACCGGGTCATAACCGAAAAGCCCGAGATGTCCCGGAGCGCTGCCCGGGGTAATACCGTGGTCGACCGGTACGGAAAAACCGCAAACGCTTCTTACGGCCAGTTTATCCAGGTTGGGTGTGCGTGCTGTTTCCAGTTCGGTCAGGCCGGTTTGCGGGTGGGGCAGGCCGCCCAGCCCGTCTATTACCAGCATCACGATTTTGTTGCTGTTTTGTATTGAAATGTTTTTTATAAGATTATTCTGCTCGGGCTGTTTGATGGTGGTTTCCTCCGTAAAACCGCGGTAGACGCTGTATTTCTCTTCGTTGTCCTTTGGCATAAGGACACTCACACCGGGAAGTGGTTCACCGCTTAAGAATTCAAGAGATGCTCCGCCACCGGTGGAAACGAAGGTCATTTTTTCGGCAAGTTTCATCTCGGTCATGATTTCGGCCGTCGAACCACCGCCGACTATGGTGGTTGCCAGCAGGTTGGACATAACCCGGGCGATAGTCCGGGTGCCTTCAGCGAATTCAGGGGTTTCGTATATCCCCATCGGGCCGTTCCAGAATACGGTGCGGCACTTTTCCAGGATTTCGGTAAACTTGGTAATGGTAGCCGGGCCTATATCTACCACCATTTTATCCGGGGGTATCTGGTTCACAGGCACGTTGACGGCCGGCATCACCGGGTTGATGCTTTGGGTAACCATCACATCATCCGGCAGAAAAAGTTTGACCCCGTTACCGGTTACCCTGTCAATCAGCATGGAAGCGGTTTCCAGGGAGCCGTCTATAAGAGAGTTGCCGACTTCATACCCTTGAGCTTTCAGAAAGGTGGCTGCCATGCCACCGCCTACTATTATATAATCCACCTTGCCCATGGTATTTTCCAGGAGTTTTACTTTATCGGTTACTTTGGCGCCGCCCAGCAGTACCCCGAAAGGCCGCCGCGGCTGCTCCAGAATGAGTCCCAGCGAGTTGATTTCTTTCTCCAGCAGCAATCCGGCAACCGATGGTAGATATTTGGTTACACCTACGATGGAAGCATGATTGCGGTGAGAAGTACCGAAGGCATCGTTGACAAATATATCACCCAGCCGGGACAGCTTCTGAGCGAAAACCGGATCGTTGCCTTCCTCTTCCGGATAGAACCTCAGGTTCTCCAGGAGCAGGATCTGGCCGCAATCCAGATGCTCAACTGCATTCTCGACCTCCGTACCTATGCAGTCGTTTACGAACTTGATTTCTTCTCTGAGAATATAGCCGAGCCTTTTGGCTACTGGTTCAAGGCTGTATTTGGGGTTCCGGGCACCCTTTGGCCTGCCCAGGTGGGAACACAGCACAATACGGGCATTATGGTTGGAAAGGTATTCAATGGTCGGCAGCGATGCCCTGATGCGGCTGTCGTCGGTTATTTCCCCGGTCTTCTCGTTGATGGGTACGTTGAAGTCCACGCGAACCAGTACACGGTTGCCGCAAATAGAAACATCCCTTACTGTTTTTTTCTCCACTTTTCACCTTTGGCCTTGAATTTTAATTCGTCAATTACCGGACCGTATTCAGGATCCCTGGCTGAGGTTGGCTTTCAGGTCCAGTTGGCCGGGACTGGAAGCCTGCCCCATCAGCAGGAGAGCCTGGGTGAGGATTCCCCGGCTGTCAAGCAGGTTGGAACTCCTGAGTATTTCCTGCGGTCCGTGCTCGGTAAAAACATCTTTAATGCCTATGCACCTGAGATTGATATCGGATATGTTTCTATTATGTAAAGCTAACGCTACTCTGCTGCCCAGCCCCCCGGAAAGAACGTTCTCTTCCACCACCAGCATGTTCCTGGTGGTGAGAACTGCCTGTTCCAGGATAGCTTCGTCCAGCGGTTTGATAAAGCGGCAGTTGACAACACCGGCTTCGATGTTGCGCCCGGAAAGCTCTTGCGCTGCTGCAAGAGAAGGCATTACCGTGGCGCCCGTAGCTATTATAGTCAGATCCTTGCCCTGCCTGAGCTGCTCCGCCTTGCCGATTTCGAGCAGTTTGAACGGCTCTTCCATGGCGACCCCGTAACCGCAGCCGCGCGGATACCTTACCGCGAAGGGTTTGCCGGTGCTGATGGCGGTAAACAGCAGGTGGCGCAGTTCGTTTTCGTCCCTCGGAGCGCTGACAATCATGTTTGGAATCAGGCTGAGGTACGAAAGGTCAAGAGTTCCCTGGTGGGTTTTACCGTCTTCGCCGACGATGCCGGCCCTGTCCACAGCAAACACAACCGGCAGGTTCTGCAGGCAGGTATCATGAATGACCTGGTCCAGAGCACGCTGAAGGAAAGTGGAGTATATGGCGACCACCGGGCGATAGCCCTGGGTAGCCATGCCGGCTGCGAAGGTTACGGCGTGCTGTTCGCAAATACCGACGTCGATGACCCTGTCGGGCATTTCCTGCTGGATCCGGGTCAGGCTGTTTCCCTCGGGCATCGCGGCGGTGATAACGACCACTCTGGGATCGGTTTTCATTATTTCAAGGCAGGTATCGGCAAATACCTTGCTGTAACTCGGCGCCGGGGCTTTCTGGCCGTTGGAAGGCGGAATACCGTGGAAGCAGACCGCGTCATCTTCTGCCGGGCCGTATCCCTTGCCCTTGGTGGTGATAATATGCAGCAGAACCGGTTTTCGGGTGTAGTCCTTGGCATAAGCCAGGGCCCGCTCAAGGTCGATTATACTGTGGCCGTTGACCGGGCCCATATAGGTGAAACCGAATTCTTCCCATAACCGGGTTGGCATGAGCAGCCCCTTGAGGGCACTTTTAAAACGCCGGGCCAGTTTCCACCAGAAGCCGGAAAAAGGCACAGCCTTGAGCAACTGCTGGCCGTGCGCCATCGCCCGGTCGTAATTATGGGTAAACCGCACCCGTCCCAGTATCCTGGCAATGGCACCTACCGAAGGTGAAATCGACATGCCGTTATCATTTAATATTACAATTATTTTAGAACCGAGCTGTGTAGCGTTGTTGATTGCCTCCAGCGCCATGCCGCCGCCGATGGAGCCGTCGCCGATGACGGCGATAACACTGTAATTTTCTCCGGCCAGGTCGCGGGCTTTAGCCATGCCCAGCGCGGCTGAAATGGAAGTGGAAGCATGCCCGGTACCGAAGTGGTCGTGGGGGCTCTCTTCCCGGCTGGGGAAGCCGGAAAGGCCGCCGTAGGTGCGCAGTGAGTTGAAGTGCTCTTTCCTGCCGGTTACGAGTTTGTGGGCATATGCCTGGTGCCCGACATCCCAGATGATTTTATCTTCCGGGCTGGAAAAAATACGGTGCAGGGCAATGGTAAGCTCAACCGCTCCCAGGCTCGAAGCCAGATGCCCTCCGTTGGTAGTAACAACGCTTATCAGTTCGTTGCGGATTTCCAGAGCGAGGGCCTCGAGCTCCCGGGGGGCTAAAGCCTTGATATCAGCAGGTGAGTCAACCCTATCCAGTAACCTTGACATTGGCAGCTGCAAAGCTAAAAAAGCCGGTGTAGACAAACTTAATACTAGCAGTGACTCTTCTGTTGTGTCAAGCATTCAAAGGCCGGGCAAATTGCCAACCGGAAAGCCAAGCGTTATAATTCAACCGCGCCTTCTCTGTGCAGTGGAGGTACATTTTCAGCAACCGGCCCTGTTTTGCCGTACGTTTGCAAGAATGCATTGTTAAAGGATGTTTTTATGCCCAGGACCGATATTATTCTTCTGCATGCGCCCCATGTTTACGATTTCAGGCGCATACCCCAGCTCTACGGCCCGGTAAGCGACCTGGTTCTGGCTACACCGGTTTTCGAAATGTACCCGGTAGGCCTTTCCTCCATCGCCGAGTACCTGGAAAGGTACGGCTACCGGGTGCGCATCGTCAACATAGCCTGGCGGATGCTACGGGACGCCCGCTTCGATGCCGAAAAGTTCATCGCCAGGCTGGATGCCCCCGTGTTCGGCATCGACCTGCACTGGATGGTGCATGCCCACGGCTCCATTGAAATCGCCCGGCTGGTCAAGAAGCATCACCCCGCCTCCAGGGTAATCCTGGGCGGCTTCTCCGCCTCCCGCTTTTACAGGGAAGTCATCGACTACCCCGCAGTGGACTACGTCATGCGGGGCGATTCCACCGAAGAGCCGATGCGGCAGTTCATGGACAGCTTCCCCGCCAAAACCTTCCAGAACGTCCCCAACCTTACCTGGAAGGACGAAGCCGGCACTGTGCATCACAACCCCCTGAGCTATGTCCCCGATGACATCAGCCATGTCATGGGCAACCACTACGGCTTCATGGTGCGCCAGGTGCTTCGCTACCGCGACCTGGCCAGCGTGGTGCCCTTCAAGGGCTGGCTCAAGTACCCGGTAACGGCTGTATTCACCGGCAGGGGCTGCAGGTATGACTGTATCTTTTGCAGCGGCGCCAAATCGGCCATGCCGCTTTTTACCAACCGTTCCACCCCCGCCCGGCGCAGCGCCGAGGATATTTTCAAGGACGTACAGAATATCGCCCAGATATCCCGCGGGCCAATACTGATAGTAGGTGATATTCGGGAAGGCGGCGATGAGCGGGCGCACAAACTGCTCGACCTGCTAAAACAGAACCCTGTAAGAAATACCCTGATGTATGAGGCTTTCAATCCGGCAAGCCCGGAATTTATCCGCAAAATGGCCCGGGCGACTCCGGGCTTCTCTCTGGATATGTCCCCCGAATCTCACGACCCGGAAGTGCGCAAGGTATCTTTGGGCAGGCAGTTTACCAACCAGGCGATGGAAGACATGATCGAAGCCGCCCTTGACGCCGGGGCCAGCCGCGTGGAAATCTTTTTCATGATAGGCCTCCACAAGCAGACCAAACAGTCAGTCCTGGATACGGTTGATTACTGCGAATATCTGCTTCAGAAATTTCATGCCGACAAGCGGCTGTTTCTGTTCATGGGCCACCAGGCGCCTTTCATGGCTCCCGGCTGTCTGGCTTTCGAGAACCCGGAAAAATACGGCTTCAAGCTGATTTACAAAACCTTCGAAGAGCACCGCCAGGCACTGACCCTGCCCAGCTGGAAATATCAGATCAACTATGAGACACAGTGGCTTTCCCAGGACGAAATAACCGAGGTAACCTATGAAGCTATTTCCCGCCTGGCCCAGCTTAAGGCCAGATATGGACAGATTCCTCAGCAACTGGCAGACCAGCAGGTAAAGCGCATAGAGGAAGCCAGAGCCCTGGAAGTTAAACTGGATGAACTGGTCAAAAACGGTCTTGCGCATGAAATTGCCAAACTTAAACCTGAAATGGACCGTATTAACGGCTTCAAGGCAGCTGAAAGGCTGGAGCTTGAAATCCCGGTGGGCCTGGTAAGATTGCGTTACTGGAATGCGGTTAAAAAAGTACTTTTCGGCAGAAAGAAGCCAAAAACACCACATGTTTAAAGACAGCCTCCGCGCCTGGATAGAGGTGCAGAAGTTCCCGCGTCACTCCAATGACGTCTTTTCCTTCGTACTGGGGTCGGTGCTCGCCTGGTATCATACCGGGTTGTTTCACTGGGGCGTGTTTGCCGCCGGCTTGGCCGCTGTTTTCTTTATGGCCAACGGCATCTACCTGACCAACGAATTCCAGGATTATGAAAGCGACCGGGCGAACCGGGAACGTATCGGCGGGGAAAACCGGGGTATGGGCCTGGATACTACCGGCGGTACCCGTGTACTGGTAAACGGCAGGCTTGACC
>Ga0068711_1001731_pt1 | contig 11920 bp, 9 predicted proteins | sample MTBAKMMethaMetaG_FD_62224 | JGI IMG/M metagenome (GOLD analysis project Ga0068711, IMG submission 62224) | Enrichment culture microbial communities from Arthur Kill intertidal strait, New Jersey, USA, that are MTBE-degrading - MTBE-AKM (Arthur... | ecosystem: Environmental > Aquatic > Marine >...
GAAGAACAAGCCGAGATGGTCGTTGATGCGGCCGGCCAACCGGCTGACGGCCTGGACGGAGGCGAGATGGCCGGCCCTGGACGGGGAGAGGATGGTGGGCCTGCCGGCGCCGCTGCGGGGACCGAAGGTGATGACGAGGCAGCGGCGGCTGATGAACTGATTGAGGCCGATGAGTTTGAGCTGCTTGATGAGGCGGAAATCCTAGAAGAAGCCGAGATGGTCGTTGATGCGGCCGGCCAACCGGCTGACGGCCTGGACGGAGGCGAGATGGTCGGCCCTGGACGAGGAGAGGATGCTGCGCCTGCCGGCGGCGCTGCGGGGACCGGCGGTGATGACGCGACACCGGCGGCTGATGAACTGATCGAGGCCGATGAATTTGAGCTACTTGATGAGGCGGAAATCCTAGAAGAAGCCGAGATGGTCGATGCAGAGCAAATCACTCCGGTTTCCGAAGTTGAGGTCCCAGATGATGCCAGGGGAGAAGCGGCCCGCCCCCTGGACCTCAGCCACTATATCGAACCGGATGAGGCACTTGCATGTCCGCCCGAAACCCTGGTTGAAACCCATGATGAATATATCACCCAGATCCTTGAACGCTTCTTGCCGAAATTTATCAAGATTCCCGCCGGGCACTATCTGACGGGACGTGATCAGCCGGCTTATAATGAACGGCCGGCCCGGAAGATCTTTCTGCAAAGTTTTTATATGGGTCAACTGCCGGTGACCAATGATCTTTTTGATTTTTTTGTCCGGGAGACCGGTTATGAAACCGATGCCGAAAAAGCCGGTTTCGGTAATGTCGTGGAAGGACGGATCAGCAACAGGATTGATCCGGATACGGGCCGTACCGTCTTGTCCATCAGCCGCGGCACCCGCTCGCAAAGAATTCGGGGGGCAAACTGGCGTCATCCTTGCGGGCCGGACAGTTCCCTGGAAAACAAGGGAAATCATCCGGTGGTGCAGGTGAGCCGCCAGGACGCCCTGGCCTTTGCCGCCTGGGCGGGTAAGCGGCTGCCCAGTGAGGACGAATGGGAGGCAGCGGCCCGTGGCCTTGCAGGTCTTCTCTTTCCCTGGGGAAATGAATGGCGCGGGGAACTGAGCAACACCGAATCATCGCTCACAGGTGACACAACCCCTGTTATCCGCCATGGCAAACCATCCATGAGTCCATTCGGCGTCTATGATCTGCTGGGCAACGTCTTTGAATGGACGTCAACGGTGCACTCTCCATCCCGGCCTGCCAACCGCCCACCCCCGGTTTATGTGCTCAAGGGAGGCTGCTGGACCTCCAAACCAGGGGTTACTGCGGCGGCCCGCCTGCTGGAGCCGGACACCTGGGCAAACACCATCGGCTTCCGCTGCGCGGTGTGACTGAAGTGAGGAGTGAGGAGTAAGAAGTGAAAAGTAAGGAGTGAGGAGTGAGGAGAAAAATCTTTCCAGAAAATTCACCTCGAGTTCCATGAAATCAAGGTACACTCTTCTCCCTTTTCACTTTTCACTTCTTACTTTTCCCTCCTCATGCCAGCGCCAGATCAATCAACTCCTCCGCCACGTCATCGGTAATGGTCACCTGGCCGATGCGGGTCGGCAGGACGAAAAAGGGACGGCCGGCCACCGCCTTCTTGTCTGTCTTTAAAAATGATTTCATCAGGTTATGGTCAAGCTCCCGCGGAATTGCCACCGGCAGCCCGAAGCCGGCAATGACCTGGCTGATCCGCCCCGCCTCAGATGCGGCCAGAAGGCCTTTGGCCACCGCCAGTTTACTTGCGGCAACCATACCCATTGCCACGGCCATGCCATGGGCAATGGCGAAATCCGATGCCGCCTCCACCGCATGGCCCAGGGTATGACCGTAATTCAAAATGCGCCGCAGGTCCGCCTCCTTTTCGTCCGCGGCCACCACGGCCGCCTTGATCTGGCAGCAACGGACAACCACCTCCTCGATGACCTGCGGATCCACTTGGAGAATCTGTTCCCGGTTGGCACCCAGAAAATCAAAAAAATCCCTGTCATAGATCACGCCGTACTTGACCACTTCCGCCAGACCGTTTAACAGCTCATCGGCGGGGAGAGAGGTGAGAACCCGACTGTCGATATAAACGGCGCGCGGCTGATAAAAAACTCCGACCAGATTCTTGCCTTCAGGAATATCAACGCCGGTCTTTCCTCCCACCGAGCTGTCAACCTGGGCCAGCAGGGTGGTCGGCACCTGGACAAAGGGAATACCCCGCATGTAGATGGCGGCAACAAAACCGGTGATATCGCCCGTGACCCCGCCGCCCAGTGCAACCAGGCAATCCTTGCGATCAACCCCGAGCTGGGCAAGGGAACTGGCCAACCGGGCAATGGTTACCATATTCTTGCTGGCTTCCCCGCGGGGAAAGGTGAGCAGATCACAGCTAATCCCATTGCCGGTTAAGGAGTCGATCAGTGTCTTGCCGTAGAGAGCGGCCACCCGGTCATCGGCAATCACCACATAGCGCTTGGCCACAGCCCTTTGCCGCAAATCCCGGCCGACTTCCCGGAGCAAACCGGCCCCCACCATGATCGGATAAGATCTCTTACCCAACCCCACATCAATTATTTTCATCTGCAGATCCTCAGTCAACTTTCAGTTTTTGATACAGTACCATACAATCTTTATCAGCCGTTTCAAGTCGCTTGACAATAAAATCAGTTTCGCTAGAGTATTACCATATACCTTGGAAGATCTGATGATTTTTTTCTAGCATGGAGGAGGACATATGAGTGAAAAAAAAGAAACGAAAACCGATGCATCTGCTGATAACAAACTCATTCATGCCGGACAGGAGGTGGGCAGGGTTATTGCCCGTTCCACCTTCCAGGCGGAACAAACCGGCAAAAAAATAAAAAAGAAGGTGGAAGATACGGTTTCACGGCTGGGCAGCAGCAAAGCTAAAGAAACAAAAAAGGTAAAATCACCGTTCACCGACCAGGGAGAGTTTGCCCTGGTGGACCGGATGGGCTTTGTGGCCGGCGAAATTTTCGAGCATCTCAGCCAGCATGGTGAGATGGCAACGGAAAAACTGGTCAAGGCGATTATGAACCGCAAAAACTCCAACCCCATGGTCTTCTGTGCCATCGGCTGGCTTGCCAGGGAAGGGAAAATCAATCTGTCAGCGGATGGCGCCTTGGTTTCACTCAAACCGGAATGACAGCCAGGACAGCCCGCAGCGGCTCCAGGTAATAGACAATAAAAAAGGAGGTGCCTTGCAGCGCCTCCTTTTTTTTGTTGCTATGAGAAAATCTTATTTACTTCTTTATTTCATTGCGGCTCCGGAAGCGGCTTTCTGCATCTTGACCTCAACTTTCTCGGTGAGACCTTCATAGTAAGCACGCAGGATAACGAGAACCTCTTCGCGGCCGAAGTGATCAGGAATCGAGGCACCCTCGGACAGAGCTTTACGCAGTTTGGTTCCGGAAAGGATAACGCGGTCAGCTTTGTCATGGGGGCAGGTACGCAGAGAAGCCATACCATCGCATTTATGGCAGTAGAAGGTCCAGTCGATTTTCATCGGTTGGCACTGCAGATCTTTACCTGCATCGCCGGTTTTGGGAATGGTGTCAAAAATCTCCTGGGCCTCGAACAGACCGTAGAAGTCACCTACGCCAGCGTGGTCACGGCCGATCAGCATGTTGTTAACGCCGTAGTTCTGACGGAAGGTGGCATGGAGCAGACCTTCGCGGGGACCGGCATAACGCATATCCAGAGGGTAACCGGCCTGGATGACGTTGTCTTTGACAAAGTGATGAGTGCACAGGGTGTCGATGGCTTTTACGCGAACATCGGCGGGAATATCACCGGGTTTCAGGTTACCGATCAGAGAATGGATCAGAACGCCGTCACATACCTCGATGGCGATCTTGGCCAGATACTCGTGGGAACGATGCATCGGGTTACGCAACTGCAGAGCGGCAACTTTGGACCATCCTCTTTCCTCGAACATGGCGCGAGTCTCGGCCGGGGTCAGATAAACACCTTTGTACTCTACAGGATAAGCGCCCTCGGACAGAACTTTAACAGGTCCGGCGATATTGACTTCTTTCTGGGCCATAACCATCTGCACGCCTGGATGATCTTCCATGGCAACTGTCCAGAATTTGTCATCAGCACTGTCTACGCCTTTGCCCTTGAAAACTTTCTCGCTTTCAAATCTCTTGTCAGCTTCGGTCATCTCATACTTTTCGGTGACCTTCATGGTGGCCATGATCTCGCCGTTACGCTCAAGAGCGATCTCCTCGCCTACTTTGATGCCATCTGCATCCGCTTTGGAAATATCAAGGGTGATCGGTACGGGCCAGAAGGTTCCGTCAGCCATCTGCATTTTCTCGCAAACGCCTTTCCAGTCGGCTTTGGTCATAAAACCTGTGAGAGGGCTGAAGCCACCAATACCCATCATGATCAAGTCGCCTTTGGCACGGGCACTAACTTGAATTTTTTTCAGACCAGCGGCTTTATCTTTCTCAGCAGCCAGTTCACTGCCATGCAGCAGTGCGCATACAAGACCTTTTCCACCATGCGGCGCAACTAATTTTGCCATTTGATTCCGTCTCCTTTAATAAAGTTACAGTCAGACATGTCCTCTCTAACAGATAATGACAGATAATGAACCATTATTCATTTCCGAATGGACTATATAAAATGGGATGGACGGATTGTCAAGGGAAAAAATAGGGGGGAGGAAGGGGAAAACGGCTCTGGAGCTGATGGTGCCAGGGCGCAGAAGTGCATTAACGACCGAAGAGATCGCCGCTCTTTTTCAGTGAAAAAAAAGACTTACTCAGACTTTTTCGTCAAAAAGCAGGCCGACGAGATCCTGAAGTTTTTCCCGCAGTTTGAGCACCTCTTCAGAGGGAAACTGCTTGATGACCTCGTCTGTCTTCTTGTCACGCAGCTGGCCGACAATACTTTTTGTCTCGAGGTGGCTATAAAGTCCGAAACGAAATGCGCTGCCGATGGTCTCAAGACGCTTGCCGATCTCCTTGGCCGCCTCTTCAAGGTTTTCTCTTGCCAGCTCCTTCTGGCTTTTCTCCTCTTTGTTTGCCTTGCCGTGCAGGGCCTGATCATTCAACTTGACCGTCGTCCCCTCACTGCTTTCAGGCACAGGCTGCACCGGCACCTTGGCCGCGTCATCCATTTCGACCGTTGACACGGCGGGAACACCGTACACTTTGACATCGGTGGTTACGTTGACATCCATGACAACCTCCAACTTGTTGATCTACGCTTTACTGCTCAGATACTTCGGCCTGGGGCCAGCGCCATGGTTGAGATTATATCCCTTGACCACGGCCTTGCCCCGGCGCAGCGTCTGCAGTTTCTCTCGAATTTTTCCCCGCTGACTTTGCACTTGAATTTTGAGCGCCCGCTCATCATTTAATATAACTTCCATGATTTCCATGACTTGCGCCGCACATTCACTTTTCCCATCCAGTACAGCCGGATCAAACCGCTCAAGACACTGCTGGAGACGCAAAAATGCCCGATCACGACTCCTCGTCCACTCCGGGAGTGTTTTCAACCGACCTTCGGCCAGAAGGGAGGCATGATTCCGTTGCATTGCGGCAAACCCCCTGAGCGCCGCGGCAAGCTCTTCATGTATGTTATTTATCTGATCCACGTTTCCGCCTGCTCTTTAAATGGAAAAAGAGAGCCCTCCCTGATGGGCGGCGGCCTTGCGCTCAACTTCACCCAAGACCTCACTTGTCGCTCCGCTGTAAGACTCGAGCTTGCTCTTCTCCTTTCTTTCCATTTCAGCCATGGCGGTTTCTTCCCATATTTCTTTCAGGCGGCGGATATAAGATATGGTCTGGCGCAGGATCTGTTCGTCGTTATTGACTGCCGCCTTGGGCAACTCCACCAGAATTGCGTTATAAAGACCTCGCAGGAAAAGAGCTACTTCCGAGTCATCATCTTCCTTCACCGAGGCATTAAGCTCAGTAATAATAGCGATGGCTTTCCCCAGATTCTCCCCTCTCATCTGGGGATTTTTATTTTCAATGCCAATAATAGCCATATCAAGATGAACCAAGGTCCTTTCATACATGAGGTGGATAAGCTTTACTGGATGAATTTTTGACTGTGATTCGGATTGCCGGTAGGCATTACGTGCTTGGGCTGAATTCATTCTTTTCTCCTCGTTGGACAAGATTCCATTATTTCATGCTTGACGGCGTTACCTGCTATTTGTCACCAGTGCCCCATGACTTGGCGATGCTGTCAAACTGGCTGGTAAGATAACTTGAAAGTGATGTCATCTGGTTCATATATCGGTCTAATTCAATAAATTGTTTAGTTAATAATTCATATTTTTTGTCCAGACGGTCATTTTCCTGCTCCATTTTCAACTCCAAATCATCAATTCTTGCCTGGGCTGAATCCTTTTCACCCTCAATCTGCCCTTCCGCTCCGGTTATGAAGCGAAGCTGATTATTGACCTTATCGGCAAAACCTTCAATATCACGGGTGCTGTCACCCAGAAAGAAAGCGCTGATACCATCAGGATGGTCCGCAATGGCCTGGTCAAGCATTTCCTCATTTAATGAAATTGATCCGTCCCGGTTAAATTCCAGGCCAAGATCAAACAGAGATCTGATATCCCCTCCCTCATCCCCATAAGCAGAGGATGTCATGAGGCTCTGCAGGCTTTTCGGCAAATCCCGTACCGTGGTGCGGGCGAGCACGCCGAACTCTTCTGCTTCACTGTCATACCCGGTAGTTGCCTTCATTTCACTGACGGCAGCATTATAGGCGGAGATAAAATCCTCGATCATCTCCTTGATGGCGCCATCATTTTTTTGGATGGTAATGGTTGCCGCCCCCTCCCCTTCCAGGGTCAGGGTCAAGCCGGAGACGATATCGGTAACGGAATTGGTCTGCCGTTGGTAATTGATATCATCCACGGCGAACTGGGCATTCAACGACGCGCCACCCGCACCTTCCTGCTCCTCCATGAGCATATCGGGCAACTGGGAAAGAAAGGTGATTCGTCCGTCCTCCCCCGTGCTGTTTGAGCGCAGACTCAGACGGTACGGGGCCGTGGCATCACCGTCATTAATCACCTTGGCGGTGACCCCGGGATTATTGCTCGCGCCGTTAATCAGATCGGCAAGCCCGGCCACGGTGGTATCCGCAGCTACGGCAACGGAAGCGACGTCGCCATCGCCGACCTGGTAAAAAAGGGTCTTGTCCGGGGCGGCAAAATCAAGATCCGCGAGATCTTCACTGATCATCACCCGGTTCTCTTCACCCGTGCCACCGGCAACATCGCTTCTGATGCGCAGAAATGTCTCGCCATTTGAGCTGTATGTTTCCGCGGTGACCAGGCGGCCGTTGTCGCCTCCGCCGACATTGTCGACATGGGTATTGATGGCCGAAACCAGGCCGTCCATGGTCATGTCCCCGGCAATGGCCAGGGCAATGGCACTCCCGCCGCCGAAGGTGATGGTCATTGTTTCTCCGGCATGGGCGACGATATCGGTGGCGCTGTCCGCCACCCCGGTGGTGGACTCCTGGCTCACCGGCACATAGACAGTTGTATCGGCATCCGCCATACCCTGGGCCGAGAGCCAGGAACTCTGGGAGGCGAGCCTCGTGATATCCAGAGAAATAGTCTGGGCAGCCGTACCGTCAAGCACTGCCGCCTTGGCTACGCTTTCATCGGAACTGGTCACGGTCCTGCCTATAAATGAGCCCGCCAGGGAGAGCTTCAGGGCCACGCTTTTCATGGACAGCAACTTATTATTGACCGAGGTCAGGTCGGACAGTTGATTTTCAAACTTGGTAATCTGACTCTGCTTGCGGTCAACAACCTGCTGGTCAATCTCCCGCAACTGCTCCAGCATGCCCTGCAGGTCGATCCCTGATCCCACCCCAAGTGTTGTTATTGATCCGGCCATTACCCACTCTCCAATCCATACGTTATTCTGCTAAATTACTCTATCTGTATTGTATATCGACATCTCATGCGGCAGACTTGAATATTTTTTATTTGCACAGGCAGGACCGGGCAGCACCCACGTCGGGGACGCACGCAAAAAAAAGGGGGGCGACAGCCCTACGGCCATCGCCCCCCCTGTTGAGGTTTATGTATTTATTGCACCATCAGCCTCTTATCCTTGCAGCAGGCTCAGAACGTTCTGGGCGCTGGCATTAGCCTGGGCCATGGCAAAGGTGCTGGCCTGGGTCAAAATCTGCATTTTGGAGAAGTTGGCTGACTCCTCGGCAAAGTCAACGTCCCTGATTGCCGATTCAGCAGCGGAGATGTTTACCCTGGTGACCGAGACGTTGGAGATGGTCGCGGTCAGCTGATTCTGGACAGAACCAAGGTCAGAACGCACCTTGTCCAGATCCTTCAGGGCGGAGTCCGCCACGGTGATGGCGATCTGGGCGTCCGCCTGGGTCAGCACGCTGAGGCTTGACAGACGATTTGTCTCTGTGTCAGCCACTTTTGTGCCTGAGGCGCCGCCGGCATTGGCTGCCAGGGTGGAACCGGACTGAATGACGGAATCCTTGGCAATGGTCATGTCATTGGCCAGGGTCTGAGTCCCGCTGGTGACATAATCACGCTCAAGGGTGGTGCCGGCACTCAGGCTTACCGTGCCAGCTCCCTCAACAAAGGTCATGTCGTTGGTCAGGACAGTTCCCTGAGCCAGGGTGGTGCCGTCGATGAGGATAGAGCCAGCGGCCAGACTTACGGCGTTCTGGGCTGTCAGGGTGCTGCCGGCGGCGGTAACAACATTGCCGCCCAGGGTGGAGCCTGCGGCCAAGGTACTGGCCGTGGCGATGGTGGAACCGGACTCAAGCGCCATGCTCTGGGTCGTGGTTAAAGCCGCGGTAAGAGTAACATTGCCGCCGACCTGGCTTCCGGCAAGAAGGGTTGAACCCGTTGCTTCGATTGTGCTGCCTGCCTTTACGGTCATATCCGCGGTCAATGTCGTGTTTCCGGCAGTGACGAGATCCACGCCGAAATAGGAACCGCTGTTCAAGGTGCTGGAGTTATTCAGCACGGTTCCATGGGCCACGATCATATCAGAGCTCAAGGTCACCGCAGAGGCGGCAAGGGTGGTATCCGCATTGAGCACGGTACCGGCCGCGATGGTATCGCCATTGGAATCGACCAGATCCTGGGTGATAACGGTGCCGGCCGCCAGGGTGGAGCTTGCCGCCAGGGTGGAGCCCGCGGTCAACAGGGCCGCGCCCGTGGTGGTATACGTGGCTGCGGAGGTGGTGAATTTGCCGCCCAGCACGGAACCGGACTCAATGGTGGATGTACCGCCGATGGTAGAACCGGCCTTGATGGTGGAATCGAAAGTACCGACAATATTAGCCGTAAAGTTGGTATCACCGACCAGATTGCCGCCGATGGTTGTTCCAGCAGCAAGGGTACTTGCCGTGGCAATGGTGGAGCCGGCCGCCAGGGTGGAATCCATGACGGTGCTCATCGCGCTGCCAGTGGTGACATTGGTGGTGAAATCGGTGGCTGAACCGCCGGCCAGATCATTGATCAACAATTCATTGGAACCATACTGGGTCAGCTGGATATGCCCGAAAGTGCTCATGTCGGAGCCGGCCAATACAGACCCGGTTCCACCGCTGACACTGATCGCCCGGCCATCGACTGAGGTCAGGGTCAATTTACCGTCCGCACTGGTACTTGCGACAATACCGTGATCGGATGTTTTATTGTTGATCGCCTTGACCAGCGCGCCGTCCGCATCATTATCATCTACCGTTACGGCACCAATACTGACACCGTTGATGGCAAAATCAGAACCTGTCGTGCCGGCGGCAACCGCATTGCTGCTGGTTGACTCAACAACCGCCTTGGCCGAAATACCGAGAACGTCCGACAGTTTATTGATGGCATCCTGCAACGCGCCCATGCTGTTTTCGCGGCTGTTGTCAGCGGCAATGTTCACTGCTTCAACGGAAAAGGCCTGGCTCTGCAGATTACTGTAAATGCTGAGCTGCACCGTGCCGCCGGAAGAGTTGGTCAGCGACAGGTTACCGCTCGTGACATGGCCGATTTTGTTTGATTCAGAGGAGCCGATGGAGATGGAAATCGTCTCACCGGAATAGGCGCCGACCTGGAATTTCTTGTTGGTGAAATTACCGGACAGCAGTTTCTGGTTGTTAAATGATGTTGAACGGGCGATCATGTCAAGCTCTTCCAGCAGCTTGTTGATGTCGGACTGGATCGCTTTCCGTGATTCAGTGGTCTGTCCGTCCTGGGCAGCCTGGATCGCCTTGGTTTTAATGGTGTTGACGATATTGATTGATTCTTCCAGCGCGCCATCCGCCGTCTGCACCATGGCGATACCGTCGTTGGCGTTCCTGATGGCCTGGCCGAGACCGAGGGCCTGGGACTTCAACGAGTCGGCAATGGCCATACCCGAGGCATCGTCCGCCGCACGGTTGATCCGCAAACCCGAAGACAGCTTCTCAAGAGATGCCGACAGCGAGTTGTCGTTTTTCACCATGTTTTTATGGGCGTTTAGTGCTGAAATATTAGTGTTGATTCTTAAAGCCATGATTTTTCCTCCATGATAGAAATATTGGGAATCCTTTCCCGGGTGTTACGAAATAAAAACCTGTAAAGCTGACATTCTTAGAATTTTTGCCGTGAAATGAGCACCTCCTTATCTTTATTGACATTACAGTTTTATTTACAGTCCGAAATCCGTCTACAATCTCCTTATCGGCGCAGAGGGTTCCCCCTTGAATCTTTTTTTATCCGCTTCACAAAAAAAAAAGACAAAACCCTTTACAACAGACCGTCATGGCACGACAATACCACTATACGCCTGGCGCATTTATTGCTGTCACCTCAAGCACTCATGGAACCTGTTCTTCTCAGGATAAATCGGATGAAAAACAAAAAAACCAACATACGCAAACAGCCCTTCGCGCAATCCGGCACCCGACAGGGGCAAGCACAAAATCTCATGCGACTGCTGCAGCAAGCCCTAGCATTGCAAAATAAGGGAGAATTTTCCCAGGCAGGAAAAATTTACCGGGAAGTGCTGGCAGCAGACCCCAAAAATCAGGACGCCCTTCACCTTACCGGCCTGCTGGCCATGAATGATCAAAAATTTGACACTGCCAAGGAATTCATCAGCAGAGCCATCGCCAGCGCGCCGGACGTCGCTGTTTTTCACGCAAGCCTGGGGATGGCCCATGCCGGTCTGGGTGACTATGCGGGAGCTGTTGAAGCGTTCAGCCGGGCATTACAACTTGATCCGGAAAATATCGAGGCGACATTTCATCTTGGCAATCTGTATAAAAATCATGGGAAATTCGCGGAAGCGGAAGCATGCTACCGGAAAGTTCTGCGCCAGGCCCCAAACCATGTGGCCGCCCTGAACAATCTCGGCAATATCTATAAGGACACGGGGAAGTTCGAGCAGGCCATTGCCTGCTACGAAAAGGCCATTGCCTGCGACCCGTCGGTGGCCGATCTCTATGTCAACATGGGCAACGCCTACAAGGACATGATGATGCCGCAGGAGGCCATCAACTTTTACCAGAAGGCCATTGAAGTACGCCCCGACTTTCCGGACCCTTACAATAATATCGGGTATATCCTGCAGCATACCGGAAAACTGAGTGACTCGATCAACTACTATAAAAAGGCCCTCGCCATAAAGCCGGACCTGCCCGAGGTGTACCACAACCTCGGCAATGTCTGCAAGGACATGGGTGAATTCCCGGAGGCGATTGCCGCATACCGCAAGGCCATCGATTTGCGACCCGATTTCGTCAACGCCCACACCAACATCCTGTTTGCCATGAACTATGATGAAAAAGCGCAGCAGGCGGCAATGTTGCGCGAGGCCAAAAAGTGGTGGACGCAGCAGGCGGCGCACCTGGCGAATCAATACAACCTGACAAACAACC
>Ga0068711_1001734_pt1 | contig 11913 bp, 8 predicted proteins | sample MTBAKMMethaMetaG_FD_62224 | JGI IMG/M metagenome (GOLD analysis project Ga0068711, IMG submission 62224) | Enrichment culture microbial communities from Arthur Kill intertidal strait, New Jersey, USA, that are MTBE-degrading - MTBE-AKM (Arthur... | ecosystem: Environmental > Aquatic > Marine >...
GGCCGTGCTCGATGGTGCCAGTGGAACGGTCGTGTCCGGGAGGGCTCCAGGCGACATCCTATACAAGGGCCTGGCCGGGGCCGCAGGGTCGGTTGCCGCCGGGGGGCTCATCGCGGTCTCAGCGGTCACCCTGCCTACGGTCGGGTTCGATATCGAGGGGCTCCTTCTCGCGGCATTCCCCCTGATCATCGGGCTCATCGTGATCGCATGGACCTACGACGTCTTCCGGTACGGGTCCGAGGTCGTCGTAGATGACCTCTCGAGGAACCGGCGAAAGACCGTGATCGGGCGTTTCATGGGTATCGTCCGGAGACTGCCGGACATTGCCAAGGACAAGGTTATTGATCTTGTGCAGGGAGGGCTCGGGTGGTGAGCATGACGATGAACGCAAAACCGCTCCGCTGCACCAGCTGTCAGGCCTCGATCACCATGAAAGAGCGGGACCGGGTGGTGGAGTGCAAGTCCTGCCATACCCAGATGCATATCGGGAGCGGTGAACTCGCGGCACTCACGGTATCCGTCACCGGCTTCTCTCGCGAGGAGAACCTGCCACGGTTCTTCATCCCGTTCTGGGTTGTCGAGGCAGATATCAGGATAACCGGGGAACAGGTCCGGGGAGCGCGGGTCTCACGCCTTGTCCGCGGACGGGACAGGATGGAAGGGAAGCAGAGATTCTTCATCTGCGCTGCGGACATGCCTCCTGCTGTCGCTGCCTTCTGGAACGCGACCCTGACCGGTGCGAAGCCCCCGGTCAGCCCCGGTGGCGGGGCGATAGGACCCGTCATCCGGATCCCGGCACGCCTCCCCATGGCCGATGCACGAAACGAGGCCGAGTTCCTCTTCCTGCGCCATGAGCTGGATGCATCGGGGACACTCCAGTCGATCGACTATGAATTCCTCGTTGACGGAATTACCCTCGCCTACCTCCCGTTCTACCAGGATGGGGCGAAGTACGTATCAGGCCTCGCACAATTCCGTGATATCGTTCCGCCTGATCCGGCGGCAGGAAAGGGCCGGGAGCCGTCGCCGGGTGCACGCGCCGGGATCCTGTCATCAGTGTCATCAGGGCTCTCCGGGCTCTCCCGATCGCGGGTGGCGCTCCTCGCCATAGTCGGGATCATCATCGTGATCATCGCCATCGCTCTCCTTGTGTCCGGGTTCCACCCCGTCGCATCCCTCCTCCTGATCACCGGCCTTGGGAATAACGGAGGGTCTGATACCCTGGCAGCGACCCCGACCGCGTTTACCGTCTCCCCGACCGATGCCGTTCCGCGGGGAACTGAGGTCTATGTGCAGGTCCAGAAAGTACCGCCGCACAACCTGATCACGGCACTCTTTGCCGGGGGTCCGGGCCATCGCGTGATAAGATCCTGCGAGGTGATCCTGACCACGTCGGACGGCGACCGGTTCATGGTCCCGCTCACGCCCCTGATCAACAGCCAGATCACGCTGCAGGGAACAGCAGGGGACGACCGGATAGAGGTGTACGTCACCCAGATGTCCGGTATACGGTACAAGATCCTTGACACCGTCCTCGAGCCGTACCAGACACGACCGCAGGGCGGATCTCCATAGGGGAGCCCCGTACTCCATTTTTTCCGGTGATCTCCCGAAAGTGGGGGGGATAACCATCGATTGCGAGTCACAGGAAGAATGGCCGGGGCCCGGATAGAACAGGAACTGATGCCGGATATCATGGAACAGCTGTCCCTTCTGCCGGAACTGATAAACAAATCCTCTGAAAATCCGGACAACCGCGAAGCCCTCTTGGGCAGCTAGAAACGATCAGGAGAAGAAGCCTCAGGCGAGATTTGAACTCGCGACCTCGTCCTTACCAAGGACGCGCTCTGCCGGCTGAGCCACTGAGGCACAAAGCACCACTAACCTTGGAACTGAACCCTCTAAAAGATTGCGGATAAGGCCGGAAAAAAATGAGATCTCCCAGCAAACCGGAGCATAAACGGGATGCACCTCTGCCAGATCGCAATCACCCGGGAACCGTAACGCCAAGGTGTTTCAGGCTGCTGATAACCCCCTCGAACGTGGCGACCTCGATAACCGGAGTCGCTCCGGTCCGACTGACTGCCGCCATGACCCGGCGAAAATCGATACTCCCGCTCCCCACCGGGTCATGGGTATCATCTTTCCCGTTATTGTCATGGAGGTGAATGTGCCGGAAGGGCCGGGTGAGGAACTGGTCAAGACAGCCGTTCAGGTGGGCGTGACCCACGTCGAGGGCGAGGTCAAACTTGCCGAGAGCCGGGATCTCACCGGGATCTTTGAGGAAGAAGTAGTTCCAGTTCCCCATGTTCTCGATGAAGAATTCGACGCCGTATTCCTCGGCTATTGCCCGGAGATCGGCAAGCGATACATGGAAGTGGCGGAGTGCATGCTCCCGCTCCTGCTCCCAGGCAAAGTAACCGGGGTGGATAACTACCGGTGCACCGACGTCGCCGGCAAGCGAGAAACAGGTCCCGATCACCTCGACGCTCGCCCGGCGTATAGGCTCGTGGACGCTCGCGATGTTGATGCTCCGCGAGGGAGCGTGGAACGAATAGTGGAACGAATACGATGCGAGGAGCTCGGTCGACTCCATGAAGTGGGGGCCGTCATCCATGATCTCGACGTAATCGGTCACCGGTGCGAGCTGGTCGAGCGCACGCGGGAGCGGTTCGTTGTGGAGGCAGAAGGATGAGACCCCGAACATGGAGGAGAACTTCCCGGGAATCCTGATAAAGTGATACGGTCTCTCCGGCCCGCGAACCGGGGATTCCTGCTGTAATGTATGCAGTGATCAGAGGGTGCAGTGTACGGCGATACTTCCCGGCAATGAGCGGGATTGTACCGGTTGTCCCCGGCATCTCAAAGGGTCAGAGAAGAAGGGAAACTCATGGATATCAGAGCAGGAGCGCAGGAGAAGAGCTGGTCGTTCTCAGTATCAATGAGGGCAGGAAAACCAGGCGCAGATCCTCCAGGGAAATGCTCGACGAACGCTAAAAAATGAGAGGATCAGGGTTGTTTGAGGTGGACGTCCCGCTGCGGGAACGGGATGATGATCTTCTCCTCGGCGAACCGTTGATCGATCCGGGTATTGACAGAATCCTTTGTATCCCAGACTTTCGTGTAATCGTTGCACCAGACGATCAGCTGGAAATTCAGGCTCGAATCGGCAAACTCGAGGAAGTAGACGACCGGTTCGGGATCGGTGAGGACATACGGGTAGCGCTCTGCCACCTCCCGTGCGACCCCGAGCAGCACCTCTTTCACCTTCAAAACATCGCTCCCGTAGGCAACCCCGATGTTGATCCGCACCTTCATCATCACGTCCGGGAGTGCATAGTTGATCACGAAACTGTTGATCACTTTTGTGTTCGGGACCGTCACAATCTGGTTGTCGAGCGTTTTCAGCCGGGTGCTCCGCGGTCCCACGCTGATAACATCGCCATAGTACTCATCGATCTGTATCCGGTCCCCGACCCGGAAGGGGCGGTCGACCGCGATCATGGCCCCGCCGAGGAAGTTCGAGAGGATGTCCTGTGCGGCCAGTGCAATGGCAATCCCCACGATCCCGGCCCCGGCAAGCAGCGGGGTGATATCAAACTCCAGGACCGAGAGGATCAGCATGAGCGCGATGAACCAGATCAGGTACTTGGTGACGATCAGCCCCAGTGCAACCATGCGGTCATCGATATCGGTCTCGGTCTTTCCGGCCAGTCGCGATCCATAGGTGGTGATGATATTGTAGGCGAGGGTTGAGATGACCCAGGCCCCGAGCAGGATATAGATCGCATCGAAGTACTTGCTGTCGATGAGCCATTCGAGGTCTGGCGAAAGCTCGGCGACCTGCAGCGCGAAGAACGTGGATACCACCATCGATGCAATGATGGCGGGTGTCCCGAGAGCAGCGATGATGATATCATCGAGCTGTGTATGCGTCGTTTCAGCTTTCTTCTGGAGCCATCCGACGATGATGAAGAGCGCAACCGCGACCAGAACTCCGGCAAGTACGATCAGGACTGCGAGCAGGTTCCCTGAGATCCCGAACAGCTCTGCCGGAATGGTCGGAGCGGTGTTCATTGCGGAATCATTGCCCATATCCGGTACCCTTATGTCTGCGTAACGTAAATAGCTAGCAGGAATGTCCGTCGGAAAAGAGATCGCCGAAAAGCTCCATGCCGCGGTCGACCGTGACCTCACCTTCATGCACATCTGCGGCACGCACGAGGCTGCCATTGCCCGCCACGGGCTGCGGAGCCTGCTCCCGAACCGCCTGAAGATCGTGATGGGGCCGGGCTGCCCGGTCTGCATCACCCCCCAGGCAGAGATCGACGGTGCCCTCGACCTGGTCAGGCAGGGGTGCATCGTCGCCACCTACGGTGACCTGCTCAGGGTACCCGGGAGCACCGGTTCACTCGAATCTGCGGGGGGCGATGTCCGGGTGGTCCCCGGGGCACACAAGGCGGTGGAGATCGCGGAGGCGACCGACCGGGAGGTCGTCTTCATCTCGGTCGGATTCGAGACGACCGCCCCCACGGTTGCTGCAACGCTCCTTGCTCACCCGCCGGAGAACTTCAGCATCCTCTCCTGCCACCGGCTGGTCCCCCCGGCGATGAAGTGGCTGCTCGACCAGGGAGAAGCAGACCTCCATGGTTTCGTGCTCCCCGGGCACGTCTGCACGGTCATGGGGTACCAGGAGTACGAACAGTTCCCGGTCCCCCAGGTGGTCGCCGGGTTCGAGGCAGAAGACATCCTCCTCGGTCTCCTGATGCTGGTTGGCCAGGTGAAGGAGGGGGTGCACCGGATAGACAACGCGTATCCCCGTGCCGTCTGCCGCGAAGGGAACCTGAAGGCAAAGGAGCTGATGTACCGGGTATTCGAGACCGCTGACGTGGCATGGCGGGGCTTCCCGGTTATACCGGGTTCAGGGCTCCGGTTGCGATCTGAATTTGCGCAGTATGATGCCCAGAAAAAATTCGGGCTCGTGTTCCGGGAGGTGGAAAAGCATTCTGCCTGCATCTGCGACCAGGTTCTCAGGGGCATAGCCCAGCCCTCTGACTGCAGGCTCTTTGGGAAGGCCTGCTCACCCCGCAGCCCGATCGGCCCCTGCATGGTGAGCCACGAGGGGGCCTGCCGGATCTGGCATATATACCATGTCCGGCGGCAGTGAATACCGCCCGTCTCTCGTCTGATGGTCAGCTGATCGCGACCACGGCCCTGTGCAGGATATCCACGGTTGCCCGGAGCGCCCGCCCGGCATCCCGGAGCCGGTAATAGATCTCGCGCCGGCGCAGGGCAGCCATGGGGTTGTCGGTGGCAAACAGGTCAGCCATGGCCTGGACGTAGGTATCCTCGATCTCCCTGATTGATGTCCGGGCATCCGGGATCGTCTGGCGGACTCTCCGCTGGTCGGTTCCCATCGCCTGGACCATGGTTGTCACCCGCTCGGTTCCCCGCAGGAGTGCCCGGGCCATCATGAGGATCGGTTCATCGGGACCGACCCCGAATGCGTACATCTCGCGTGCACAGTCCTTGGCATAGTTGAGGATGTAATCCATCTGTCGGGAGAGGCTGTAGATGTCCTGGCGATCGAACGGGGTGGAGAATGCATCGATCAGGCGCTCCTCCAGTGCATACCGGAGATTGTCCACCTCGTCTTCCATCTCTTCGAGCCGGACCGGATCGGTAGGGGGGTCTTCCTGCAGCCAGTCGACAAAAGCCCCTACCCCCTCGAGCGTCTTTTTTGCCTGCCAGGAGAGCATGCCATAGAAGTCATGCTCGAGGGGGAAGATGGACCGGAATATCCCCTGGATCCGGTCGGTAAATTTCCTTTCAGATTCACGCACCATGGCTGGTCATCCTCCCATCAGGGAATTGACGGCATACCAGATGGCTGCCGCAAGTACCAGAGTGACGGGAATGGTCATCAGCATCGCGGTCAGGATGTCGCGGGCGACTGCCCAGTGCACCTTCTTCGGGTTCTCTGCGGCACCCACCCCGAGAACCGAGAGCGAGATGACGTGGGTAGATGAGATGGGGGCGCCGGCAACCGTTGAGACCGCGATGGATGCGCCCGATGCGACCTGGGAATCGAACGAGTGGATCGGCCCGATAGAGAAGATCCGTCGCCCGAGCGTGGTCATGATGCGCCATCCGCCACCAAGTGTCCCGAGGCCCAGCATGAGTGCACACCCGGCACGCACCCAGAGCGGCACATCCAGAACTGCAGCGTACCCTGCCGCAACGAGAGCGAGGGCGATGATCCCCATCTGCTTCTGGGCATCGTTCGCCCCGTTTGCAAATGCCATGGCCCCGGCCGCAGCCCAGTTGAGGCTGATGATGCTCCGGTTCACGCGGCGTTTTGCATTCCGCAGGAGGAACTTCGAGAGATTCCCCATCAGGTATCCGGCGATAAAGCCCAGGGCGACGGACAGGACGAGGAAGACGAGTATTTTCGCAAGACCAGTCAGTTCGTGCGGTGGAAGGAGGAGGTCGTCAAACCCCCAGGAGATGCTGCCCGTGCCTGCGGCAGCGATACCGGCCCCCACCAGCCCTCCGATGAGTGCATGGGTGGACGATGACGGGAGGGCGTAGTGCCAGGTGACCAGGTTCCAGGTTATCGCACTGAAGAGAGCTGCAAGGAGGACCGGAAGCATGGCCGGAGAGGTCTCGAGTGCAAGCAGGCCCGAGAGGGTGAATGCCACAGCGCTGCCCCCGAGCAAAGCCCCGGTGAGGACCATTCCGGAGACAAAGAGGATCCCCTGTCGCGGGGTTGCGGACCGGGAGGCGATGAAGGTCGCGGCGATCGAGCTCGCGTCCTGGAACCCGTTCGTGAACGTGAAGGCGAAGGCAAGCAGGATGACAGTGGCTGCGATCATGGGCATGGTCTCGTGCATATGTCTCTTTCTCCTTATCCCTGATAGGGGTAGGGTTGGCTGGGTGGCCGCGATCCCCCGCCATGGCAGCGAGGCGGACAGGGCTGCGAACCGCAGGATGAAGCAGCCATGTTATCCAAAGATTTTTCAGCAATCCCGACGGTATTATTAGGGTAGGACCGTATTTCGCTCTGATACGGGCTGACAGGGATGCACCGGGATGAACCCGATCAGGACGTCCCGGCCCGGTCATTTCCCTTCCAGAGGACAGAAACGACGATCCCGAATGCCCCGGTAGGGTAGTGGACATCCTGGGAGCCTCCGGAGCTTCCGACCCGGGTTCAAATCCCGGCTGGGGCGTAAGATTGGAGGGTTTTCTCCCCTCCCCCGTATGCTTCTCCTCGTTACTGTCCTTTTTGCTTGTCGCGATTGGTGGTATCCAGTCAGGTCCCCACCATTGTCTGCATCTCCTTCCCGGGCAGTCCTGTGATGTATGCACTGCCCCAACCGGTACATACCCCGATTTCTATACATTATATGCCCGCTCCGGTACATCTGGTCAGAACGGGAGCAGGAGACTCCATCCCTGGAGCCAACCGAGGTAGAGTGCAGCCAGGAGAACGACCCCTGCAGTGAACCTCCACCCTTCACGATTCCTCCTCCTGTCGAAAACCAGGATTACGCCAGTCCCCGCTGTGACCACCGCGGTGAGCACGGGCAGGAGCCGGATGAGGGGGAAGAGAGGGGAAGGTCCGTAGAGGAGTCCTGCGTACCGGATCGATCCAAAGAAGAGGGCCGGGAAGAGGAGAGCCGGGATGGCAACGAGAACTGCTCTCCGGTACTGTCTCCGGCCCTTCCCGCTGCATGCACATGACCGCACGGTCCCCAGGCCCGTTACGGCGAGAAATGCTCCCGAAAAGAGGATGAGGAGCCCGTAATTGAGCACGGGTGTCCGGTGCCACGGGGCACGCTCCCAGGCAACCTGGGGGGCGTCGCCGATAAAGAGAGAAATGACGTTCCCGGCAGGGTCCTCTTCGAAGACGAGCATGCCGGGGTTGTTCTGCCCGGCAAAGAGACCGGGCTCCACTTCACGGTATTCGGCACTCCCGATCCGGACAGAGCCGGAAGGCAGGCTGATCACGGTGACCTCCGCCTGGTCTCCGCCGCCGATGACGAGTGCCTTCTCGTATCCCGTGACCGGGTTCCGGGTCGAGAGGTAGACCCCGGCATACCTCCCGGATCGCTCCTGGTAGCCAGGGAGGGGACGGATGAGGGTATCCGTCTCTGACGGGTATGCAAAATCGAAGAATGTCTCGAGAAGCTCCGTGCGTGCGCCGGTAGCCCCTGCCCCGGTGAAAACAGCTGCAATCCCGGTACCCCTGGCAGGGATGAGCGCGATGAGCGATGAGGATCCCGGGAGGTCGCCGCCATGCCAGAGTATCCGTTCACCGTTCCGGTACCGTTCGAAGAACCCGTAGGTGATCCCCGGGAGCCGCGGGTCATGGCCGAACCGGCGGGCATGCATCATCTCTGCGGCAGATGACCGCCGGCCATCATCAAGGTGGTGGAGCAGGAAGAGCGCCAGATCCTTCCCGGTCGCATGCATCCCGTCGGAAGCACTCCAGGTCGCATACACCGGGACTCCGCCGGTGAGGCAGGGGCCGGGAGCTTCGCCTGCCGTACCGGCAGGGAGGGGCTGTCGGGTGGTCGCCGTCTGCATCCCGAGCGGGGAGAATATCCGCTCCTCTACAACTGTATCAAAGGGGGTTTTGGTCACAGACTCGATGACTGCTGCAGCAAGGGCAGCCCCGGCATTGGAGTATGCCGCAGTCTCTCCCGGTGGCCGCACCCGGGCAGGGAGGCGCTCCTGCATGCTCGAAAACGGCGCCTGGAGCAGGTCCAGGTCCCTCGTCAGGATCCCGGTGACCTGCTCATCCAGGCCGGATGTATGCGTCATGAGGGTTGCGAGGGTAATTGGTTCCCGGAAGGTCGGCGGGACGATGGGAACAGGGAGGTAGGAGTTGACGTCCGTATGCAGGTCGACGAGTCCTTCATCCGCGAGCGTGAGCACGGCCATCCAGGTGACGGGTTTCGAGAGCGAACCGATGGGGAGGAGGGTCCGTTCCGGATCGAGCGGGAGTGCCTGGTCCGGGCAGGCGAACCCGTATCCTCTGAGGGCAATGATCGTCCCATCAGCAACCACCACGACAACGGCACCATCTGCTCCTGTTCTGGCGATCATCGCAGGCACGCTTTCATCGAGGAACGCTCCCATATTATCGGAATCTGTGGTAACGGCAGCAGCGGCAGGAACTACACAGGAAAGGAGGAGAATCAGGAACGCTGCCGGGAGCCAGGTCATCTCTCCCTCAACCCGGCTGGAGGGGAAAGATGGTCATCTGCACTGCTTCGGGTATGCCGTGGTACCCTGATAAGAACGGGATTACGGTATACACAGCGGAGAGAGACGAAATCAATGCAGATCCCCTGATCCCGGGAGCTGGGCCGGGCTTGCACTCCTGAAACCTGCTGCATCTCTGTGCGATAGTGATCGATCCCTGCTGTGATAGAACCGGTTGGTACCTGGTGCATGCTCTCCGGGCTCTCTCTCCACCACTCTCAGCCTCAACTACGAAGAGTTTTCCCCCGCATTCTCAGGGCCCGGGATGGTCCTGCCATCGGACTCTGCAGAGCGGAGTTGTCCCGCATCACACGGCAGAACGCTTGTCCATGGTGCAGGGAGCGATTTCCCTGACCGGTTGCCTGGAGATCCCGTGCACCGGGCAAGTCAGGCCACCATCGCTGCCGCCGGTGAAGCCGTCATCCCCACCTTCCTGGTGCAGGATTCGCCAGTGATGCCGGGATCCCTGCAACCCGACTGGCTCCTATCCGGTTTTAACCCACGACATCCCCACATTTTTTTATCCGGTACGCCAAGCAGTGAGTATGAAGCACGAGATACGGTACAAGCCATCCTACTCCCTGCTTGTCGTCACGCTCAGCCCGGGCGAGAGCGTCATCGCCGAAGCAGGTGCAATGACCTACATGCAGCCAACAATCACGCCCAAGACCCAGAAGCGTGAGAAGAGCATCCTGGGGTCGCTCTCAAAAGCCCTGATTGGCGGCCAGAGCTTCTTCGTCAATGAGTACACCGCGACGGACGGGCCCGGCGAGGTTGCGCTCTCCGCCGCCCCGCTCGGGGACATCGAGACCCTGACTGTCGCTGAGGGGAAGGGGTTCATTATCCAGAAGGCATCCTTTATCGCCTCCCAGCAGGGCGTCTCCCTTGATACGAAGTGGGAGGGTTTCACGAAAGGGCTCTTTGGCCAGGGCCTCTTCATGCTCAAGGCCACCGGGTCAGGGCTGCTCTTCATCAACACGTTCGGTGCCATCGACAAGCATGTCCTTGCGGCCGGCGAGAAGCTGATCATCGACAACTTCCACCTCGTTGCATTCTCGGATACCTGCCAGTACGTTGTCAGGAAGTTCGGGGGTCTCAAGGAGACCCTGCTCTCAGGGGAAGGGCTGGTGACCGAGATCACCGGGCCCGGGGAGGTCTACATCCAGACCAAGAACATCCGGGAGATGGCCGAGTGGATCTGGACGATCATCGAGCCGCGGGTGCAGGCGAAGGCCAGGTAACACCCGGGTTCTCTTCTCGCTCCTCCCTGGTTCTCACCATCTCATATTTTTCCCGCGAAAAAGTGGGACTTTGATCGTGCTGGTAGTCCTCGCTGTCCCCCTGTGAATGATCGATAACCTCCACTTTCCCAGGCAGGAACGGGGGTCTTCCAGTGAGAGCAAATACATGAACCATTTCAGAATCCTTCTGACAGTAGGGTTACCCTGTGAATAATGGGGGGTAGTGGATGTCCCCAAGATGAGATAGGTATGCGGCCATACCAGACTGTGTCTCCGGGACCATAATCCGGGCTCATTCCGGGCTCTGTTTACTTCCTGAAGGGGATGTGGGTCCATTTCCATGGGAAATGATGTTCATCCGCATGGAATAGTCTGTAATAATACCTTATTTTGAGAAAATAGTCATTAATTTTACTCTGAATTATTGCTTTTTACCGGGCTTCCAGCAGCGCTTCCCTGCGGGGGGTAGTACTGGCCGGATCCAGGGACGATCGTGTGTGAGAACGAATCTGTGAGGGTCGGTTTTTACCGGTGAATGTGAAAAAGTGGTGATTAGCGGGGGGTACTCTTCTAAGAGTGTCGAATATTGAGTATCGAGGGCAAATGATGGCTCCTTTACCGGCAGTATTCTGAATATTCATGTTTGCTGATTTAAGTAGGGGTCGGGAGTGCCTCTCTAAAGAGTGTAAGGGGTGATAGTATCAGGTTGGACTGATTATTTCTTCGAAAATGTGGGGGAAATCCTGTTCGTACTATCACGTTACCACGTAACTTACTGCACCTCCATCGTAATATGTATTTGATGTCTGTATACTGAGTCTCATGAACCTGCTAGAGACTTTCGGGTATATCTGATGCACCTCAATTTTCTGACCATTCTGTCCATTTATGATACTGGCACCATTGAAATCCAACCGTGTCCACACCGGACTGCGGGAAGGGACGATGATAGACAGGGATGATACCAGATTTTCATACTGGCTTATCCAGATACCTGAGACTGCTCCACGCCTCAGAGAGGTCCCATTCCGGAATACCGTGACATCCGGGAATTGAAAGGAGGAGATCCGATTGTTATTCATATCAATCTCGACACCGCTACTGTCTCCATTGATTACGAGGATGAGGGCATCGCCCAGGGTGAGATCGTACCGGCTGCCCGCGATAACAATCCATGAATAGCTTCCGGATACTGTGAATGTCACCTGTCCACCATCCTTTACGTACCCTCCTCTGTTGGTGTTGAGGAGTGTATCATATGACTGGGGGAATGGGGTGGGAGTCGGCGAGGGTGATGTGGTCGGCACAGTGGTTACAACAGTTGTTGGCGGGGAAGTCGGAGAAGTCGGGAATGGGCTCGGGGTTGGACCTATCCCTGTATCAAGTGTAGCAAGTAATG
>Ga0068711_1001735_pt1 | contig 11908 bp, 10 predicted proteins | sample MTBAKMMethaMetaG_FD_62224 | JGI IMG/M metagenome (GOLD analysis project Ga0068711, IMG submission 62224) | Enrichment culture microbial communities from Arthur Kill intertidal strait, New Jersey, USA, that are MTBE-degrading - MTBE-AKM (Arthur... | ecosystem: Environmental > Aquatic > Marine >...
GGAACAGGAATGGCTCCTCATGCGGGGTCCGGTTTCATAATGACAGTATTCACTATACAGCATGACATGGTTGATTTGTGACAAAAAACGGGAGGCATGCGGGCATTGCTCATCAGCCAACTGACCGCTCACTTCGTGCTGCTCCAGGCAGGACGAGAAACTCTTTGACTTCCTCCCTGACAAATATGTATACTCTATATTTATCATGAAAGCGCGGATGTAACCAGAGGGAGTTGAGTCTCATGGCGGACGCCAACCGATTCCGTCCGGTAAAAAACAAGCATGCGGCACTATCATCTGCGCCGCCGGTGCTCCCACCCTCCGATCATAAAGACGGCGGATGAGTGGCCGGCAATGCCCGCGGATTACGGCAGAAAATTACCTGCTGTGAACGATCGACCAGCTAACGGGCATAATGCCCTTTTTAACAATACCCCAGAATGAGGACAAAAAATGAAGAAACTGATCCTGACCGCTTCCCTGCTGTTGGCCCTTGTCATCACCCTGCCCGCCTGTGCCGAGATGACGCAGGAACACGGAAAGCAGGCCGCACCCGAGATGGCGCATGATCACGGCGACCAGGCCGCATCGGAAATGGCGCCGATGGATATGGAAAAAATGGACACCTCGCTGCAGCAGATGCAGGAAATGCGCGAAAAGATCGCAATGGAAAAAGATCCGGCAGCGCGGCAGGAACTCATGCACCAGCACATGCAGATGATGCAGGACGGCATGAAGATGATGACCGAAATGGGTGGCCATGGCATGATGATGGGTACTCACCCCTGCATGATGGGCGGCAAAGGTATGATGATGGGTGATAAGTCCGGCATGATGGGCGGCAAGGGTATGATGATGGATGATAAGTCCGGCATGATGGGCGGCAAGGGCATGATGATGGAACAGGATACCAGCGCCATGCCCATGGCTGATCGAATGACGATGATGGAAAAGATGATGGGCCAGGGAGGAATGATGGGCATGATGGGCATGATGGAGAAAAAAATGATGATGATGCAGGAGATGATGAATGGCATGATGATGCAGCATGAAATGATGATGAAATAATCCCGCTGCAGTTACCCTCCCCAGAAGATGGGGACGGGCACGACATAATGGTGCCAGCTTGATTGTCAACTGAAATGAGAGACAGCAATGGCTGAAAAAAAACGCATATCCTCTTTGTGGCAAGTCGTGATTGCCGTCATCTTTGTTTTGCTCAACCTGGCAACGGTGCAGGCGAAAACCACCGAATACCACCTGGAAATCGCCTCAGAGCCTGTCGACATTACCGGCAAACCGGCCACGGCCATGACCATTAACGGTTCCATTCCCGGTCCGGTGTTACGGTTCCGGGAGGGGGATCTCGCCCGCATTCATGTCAGCAACAGGATGGATGTTGAAACCTCTATTCACTGGCACGGCATCCTGGTGCCCCCCGGCATGGACGGGGTACCGTATATCAGCTTTCCACCGATCGCCCCGGGCGCTGCTTTCACTTACGAGTTTCCCATCCGCCAGAGCGGCACCTACTGGTATCACTCCCATACGGGTCTGCAGGAACAACGAGGCGTGTACGGCGGCATTGTCATTGAACCGCCTGCCCCGCGTTTCCAGGCTGACCGTGATTACGTGCTCCTGCTTTCCGACTGGGCCGATGAAGACCCGCACCAGATTTTGCGCACCTTAAAACGCGGCAGCGAATGGTTTGCCATTGCCAAGGGCAGCGCGCAGAGCATAATCGGCGCCGCCCGCCTCGGCATGCTTGCCGATTATTTCAAGCGCGAGCTGCAACGCATGCCGGCCATGGACATCGCCGATGTCGCCTATGACCGTTTTCTCGCCAACGGCAGGCCGGCAATCCACTTTGACGCCCAACCGGGGGAAATAATCCGGCTGCGGATCATCGACGGCTCCTCCACCACCTTTTTCCACCTGGAATTCGCCGCCGGCCCCATGCAGATCATTGCGGCTGACGGTATCGATGTTGAACCGGTGGAAACGGAGCGTTTGCTTGTCGGCGTGGCGGAAACCTATGACGTGCTCATCAAGGTTCCGCAAAAAGGCGCTTATGAATTTCGGGCAACCGCCCACGATGGGTCGGGCTTCACCACCGTGTGGCTCGGCCAGGGTGATTTCCACGCCGCGCCCGATGTGCCGAAACCGAATCTGTATCACAGCATGGGCGATCTCAGCCTGGGCACCCTGTTTGCTCTCAATCCGGCCGCCGGCATGGACATGGGGGATGAGGCGGTGGCTGCCGGCATGTTCGACCAGCCCGGCATGATGGCCATGGACGGCATGCACGACATGGATCATGATATGGGGCATGACATGGGGCATGCCATGGACCAGAGGGAGATGACGGATAAACCCGCCATGCCCGGCATGGAGCATGGCGCAGCTTCCCCACCTATGGGCCATGACATGGGAAGTCATGCGGCGCCGATGACCGGTGACATGGGAAAAGGCGATGGGAACCAGCCTGCCGTCGGCCACGCCGGCCATGACATGGCGAACATGGCAGACATGCCCGGCACGGGGCAGGGCCAACAGCAAATGCCGGCAAGCGGGGTTGAGCGTAACGGCAAAAAATACGCCGCCGATTTCCGGCCGATGGCCGCCGATGTTTCCTCAGCCGGCCATCTCGCCATGGACGGCATGGACCAGAGCCGGCCCTGGCCCCCTTATGACCGGCTGCGGGCCACCGCTTCAACCGCCTTTGCCAGCAACAAGCCGGTGCGGGAAATCCGTCTCACCCTGGACGGCGATATGGAACGCTATGTCTGGTTTCTGAACAACAAGGCCCTGTCCGAGGCTGACGACATCCCCGTACGCCAGGGTGAGGTTGTCCGTTTCATCATGATCAACCGTACCATGATGCACCATCCCATGCATCTGCACGGCCATTTCTTCCGGGTCATCAACGGCCAGGGCGACCATGCGCCGCTGAAACACACCGTCGATGTCGCGCCCATGTCCACCACGGTTATCGAATTCGACGCCAACGAGGTCGGCGACTGGTTTTTCCACTGCCATCTCCTCTACCACATGGAAAGCGGCATGGCCCGCCTGGTCCACTACGACAATTTTCCGATGCCGGACGCCGTTGCCGCCATCCGTCCGCAGCTTTACCGTGAGATGTGGCACTTCTGGGGAGAGGCGGAGGTGGCAAGCAACATGACCGAGGGTTTTCTCAAGGCCGCCGACACCCGAAACACCATTGGGGCGGAATGGGAGTCCGGCTGGGAGGGGGTTGAGCAAAACGAGTGGGAAGGGCTTCTCTTCGGGGATAGATACATCAATCGTTTTTTCACTCTATTTGCCGGTCTTGATATGCTGGGCCAGGGAAGCGAAACGGACCATACCAGGGGAGTAGCCGGCATCACCTGGCTGCTGCCGCTGCACATTGAGTCCCGCTACTGGCTGGATACCGATGGCGGCGGCCGTTTCAGTTTTGCAAAGGAATTTGCCCTGACCCCGCGGCTGGCCCTGACCGGTGAAGCCGAATACGATACCCACGACTCAAAATGGGAAGGCAAGGCAGGCCTCACCTGCATGCTGTCAAAAAGCTTTTCCCTGATCGGCCAATGGCATTCAGATTTTGGCTGGGGCGCCGGCGCAATTATTCGCTTTTAGCCGGGAAAATCACGGAAAAAAACAAATCTCGTTTAACAGCCTGCCGGGCTGTTTCAACTCCATGCCACCTCCTGTTGTTGGTATTCTTCCGCCAAAGTCGCGCTCCCATGCAGGGCCAGCCAGTAATGCAACTTTCTTGAGTTGTTGAATTGCGCGATCTGACAATGAGTTGTATAAAAAAACAGCACGCAATCCGTCATGCCGGAACGACCACCGGCAATAATGTCATATAATCCACGATTTCAATCCGTTATGCCCGCTCAGCAAGTTGAACCAGCGATATGAACCCCCTTAAGTTGAGGTGATAATGCTATTTTTTTTAAAAATTTCTGTTGTTTTTCTTGTCATTTTTCTTCCTTACTCTTTCGCCCTGGGCGAAGTTCTCATATTGCAAAACGGAGATACCCTTTCCGGGAAAATTATTAAAGAGACCGGTGACTCAATAACACTGGAACATGAAATCCTCGGCATTTTGACACTGCCGAAGAGCAAACTGCAAGCCGATGCCGGTATGGCTGTCTCCCTGGAGCCGGTCATTAAGCCCCCAATTCCCGGAGTTTTCGGGACAGGCTTTCTCGAGGGGTGGAACCGCCGCGTGGCGCTGGGCGTCAAAGGCGAAGAAGGTAATGATGTCAGTTTCAATTTCAATGGTGCTTTTGACGCCTCATACGAAGATCAAGACAATCGTCTGACTGTCGGTGCCGCCTATTTTTATGAGGCACAGAATAAAGTAAAAAATACCAGCAAAGGAAACGCCAGTTATGTAAGGGACTGGCTGTTTCCCGGAACTCCATGGTTTTATTACTCCTACAGCAAGTATGACTATGACGAATTCAAATTATGGGAGCATCGTCTTTCTCTTATCGGCGGGACCGGATATGGTTTCATTGATGAGGAAAAATTAAAGCTTCATGGAAGAATAGGTCTTGGCGGCAACAGAACCTGGGGATCTGAAAATGAGTTCACCCCTGAAGCACAACTTGGCATTGAATTTCGCTGGCTGCCGAACGGCATCCATGCCGTCGCAGCAAAGTTTTTTGTTTTTCCGGATTTGAATGAGGTCGGAGAATATCGGACCCAGACCCAGGCAAAGTGGGAGATTAATCTCTCCATTGCCAGGGGACTGGGGCTTGAATTAGGGATTGAGCACGAATACGAGTCGCAACTGGATGACGGCTCTGACAATGAAAAGCACTACGACCTCCTGTACTTTGGCCGCATGGGTATTGACCTGTGATTTTGCCCTTATCTGTGCTGTCGCTCCCTTTGCAACGGTGTTATAAGGAAAGGAAAAGGGAAGCTGATTTTCAGTAAACCGAAATAACGGGCGCACTCCCCGCTGCCTGCGGCGGAGTAAGGGTGTTAAATATTGTGCGCCTGGCGCTTGGACAACAAAAAACCTCTTTGCGAAAGAACCACGCCTATGATTTCCGAAAAAGAAAAAAAGAACCTCGAACAACTGCTTGCCTTGGCGGCTACCCAGGATTGCGATGACCTCTCGCTTACGGAACTGCTGGGATTTTTCTATGGAGTGGCCATCACCCCGGAGGTGATCGTGCCAAGTGAATGGCTGGCGGCAATATTCGGCGAAGAACTGCCGGAATTCCCGTCGGAAAAACAGGCGAAATCAAGCCTCGATACGCTGTTTCTGGTATACAACAGATTCTCCGATGCCTTTCATAACGGCAAGCTGGCCTTTCCCTACAATATGGCTGATCCGGAAGGCAGACATCTGGAGGAGGCGGAGGAGTGGACATACGGTTTTCATAAAGCCCTCATGCTGCGGCCCGAATGCTGGCTGCGGCAAGAGATACCCCTCCTGGCGGATGAAAACGGGGAAGAGAATATGGACTGCCTGGCAGTTATCATCGCCATTGCCGAACCGGAAAGCGCCGGCGAGCTTTTTGAAGCGGCTCCCGAGTTCGGCGAAGAGGATATTCCCTTCTGGGCCTCTCTCTTTTCCTTATTGCCGGCTGCGGTCCAGTCGCTGCAGAACCATGCGGTAAAACTCGCAAAGGAGCGACAGGCCCGGCTGCAGGAAATCCAGCACCTGGGCCGGCCGGTTCATGCGGCCAAAATCGGCCGCAATGATCCCTGCCCGTGCGGCAGCGGCAAAAAATACAAGAAATGCTGCCTCAAAGGCGAGAAGATCGTGCCGCTTCACTGAGGCAGGCCAGCGGGCAATTTCACAAACCCGGCTGATCACGAAACTGCCGCGCCGGGGTAAGCGTCAGGCTGCTGCATCCAAGGGGAGAAAACAATTATGGATTATGGCCCCGGAACCCGCCAATTCCTTGTGCTGAAGTTCAGCGGTCTTACAGAGCCTGTCGGACAAATTTGGACAGACTGTTAAGGGATAATGTCGTGGTGGAGCTGAGGGGGATCGAACCCCTGGCCTACGCATTGCGAACGCGTCGCTCTCCCAGCTGAGCTACAGCCCCATATGCTCTGATAAACCACAGCTCGCCGGTTTCGTCAATGGCCTGTTGAACTTATTTGCAGTTTTCGTATCAGATCCGCCGCCGGCCCGGGCAATCACCGAAACAGACGGAAACATTTCAATTGGTTTTCGAGACTGGAGCGCCGGGATCTTCCAGCATGGCATGGAGCCCCCGGTTTTCGCCGGCATTCTCCCTGGCCAGGAAAAAGTGGTAGACATTTTTGAGCTTTCTGGTGAAGGCCGCGCCGATGAACAGCGGGCTCCACAGCAGGCCGGCCGAAAGCCATCGGCTGCGGGCCTTGCGGTCCACCTCGTCGGTGGCGACTTCATTCTGTAATGGTTTATATCCCTCTGCCAGCAACTCCACCTGGTAGGTTCTGGCGGTGCTGCTCTTATATTCAAATTCACAGGGCGTCTGGCCGATCGCTTCACCGTCTACGAAAACCAGAGCGCCGGGCGGGGTGGAATAAAAGGCTGTTTTCTGGGCACAACCTCCGGCAAAAAAAAGCACCAGCAAAAACGCAATCATTTTACGCGGCATAATGGTCCTTTTTCAATTTTATATACCCCCTTTGCCTGCTGCCCGTCCTTTCCGGCAACTATCAAGGAGCATATTTTTTCAAAGCTATCGGATGAAAAGCTCTTTAAGCGGGGCACAGCAAATGATCTTATTTCCTGGCTGCCTGAACACTGCGGATAAAAAACAAGGCGCGGGGCGCAATCCGGAGTCATGCTTATGTAGAGTGGATCACCGGCGGTTTTGTTTCATTTTTCAGCTTTTTTGTTTTGAATCTGTTGCCGGCCTGGCGGTTCAGTTCTCGGCTGCAGGGCGGATACAGGCCTTTATATCTTGTTCCGTTGTAATTTCAGCCGCCGCCTTTTCCCGGACGGAAGGGAATGCTGCACAGGGGGAAGCCAGCCAGAAGAGAATGTCATTCCAGACGACCTCGGCCTGCAGGTCCCTCAGCAGCATGTGATAGCCGTTTGCATAGACCAGAAGACGCTGCGGGCCCGCAAGTTGCCCGTGCACTCTTTTTCTGAAAACATCCTCCATGGGCCTGGCCGGAATTATCTCATCCCTGGCGCCATAGAGAAAAAGGACCTTCCTGTTGAACCGGGCCGCTGCCTCATAGGCGTCATCCATCAGATTGGCCAGGCCGTAAATGGCATCGATGCGCGATTCCTTGATGACCAGCGGGTCCCGGCCCAGGGCCTTGAGCATTTCCTTATTATCCGAAGGGGTAATGTCAAGCCCCTCTCCTGTCAGCCGCAGCCAGGGCATGATCCGGGCCCCCAGCCACAGCGCCCAGCGCTGATAAAACGGCATGGTGCTGCGCGACCAGACCGCAGGGGCGACCAGGATCACGCCGTCGCCGGGCAGGGGATCTTCCGGCCGGTCCGCCACCATGATCACCGCGCCGCCCATGCTGTCGCCGAGCAGATAGAGCGGGACATCCGGATGTTTTTTCTGCACCAGTTTAATGATGGTCCTGAGGTCCTCGCACATGGCCCCATGGCCGGCCCATTTCCCCCGGTGGGGCCCACTGCCGAAACCCCGCTGATCGTAAGCATAAACGCCGATTCCCCGGTTACTGAACCAGCCTGCCGCATCCCTGATGAAATTGGCATAGTCGTTATAGCCGTGCAGGGCGATCATAACCGCCCCGGGGGAATCGGACGGCAGCCAGCTTTTCAGCGGCAGTTCGCTGCCGTCAAAGCTGATGAATGCGTTGTCTGTCAGTCGCGGTTCTTCCGTCATCTTTCCCGGAGGCATGAAATGCGGCGAGCAGGCCCACAACAGGCAGCCTGCCAAAAAAATCAGCAATGATCGTGTTAACGTCATTTTTTACAATTCAACTTTCGCAGTTTAACATACTGAAATCGTGAACTATATTACATTATACAACTTGCCGTAATTTCCGTTTGATTCTGTTATTGCCGGCCAACTGCCGCCTGCCCCGAACTTCTTCAGGAGCAGATGTTACTCATTATTGTTTTTCGGGCGGATTTGTTTTAATTATATATGCTGAGGGTCGTTGTTGCAGGATTAACTGCAATTGCGTATGATGACTCTGCAGTGCCGAACGCCGATCCGCCAGGACGGATGGCGATAAACGGAGAGGTGTCAGAGCGGCCGAATGAGCCGGACTCGAAATCCGGTGTGCCCGTGAGGGTACCGTGGGTTCAAATCCCACCCTCTCCGCCAAATGAAAACACAACACAATCCGATAAAATCTCGAAAGCTCGCTTCTGGCGGGCTTTTTCTTTTGATAAATGTCCAATCATGTCCAACAAAATCCATTGACAAGTGGGGGTAACTGGGGGTAACTATGGGGGTATAAAGCATCGCAAAATCAAAGTTACCCCCAAAGGAGGCACCCCCATGGCGCTGACTAATCCCACCATTCGCAACACAAAGGCCGAAAACAAGCCCCTGAAGCTGTTTGACGGAGCCGGGCTATTCCTTTTAGTTACCCCCACGGGAGGGAAGTGGTGGCGCTTTAAATACCGTTTTGGGGGTAAGGAAAAATTGCTTTCTTTGGGAACTTACCCCCAGGTTTCCTTGAAAGAAGCTCGGGAGCTAAGAGACGAGGCTAAAAAACTTCTCCGAAACAATATTGACCCTTCCCTTGAGCGAAAGGCTGCCAAATTAACAGAATCCGGCCATGACAGCTTTGCGACCGTAGCCCATGAATGGTTCAGCAAAATGTCAAAAGTTTGGGTTCCTCGTCATTCAGAGACAATCATTAAGCGGCTTGAATCTTATGTTTTCCCATCTATCGGCAAAAGGCCTATTAATAGCATTTCCGCACCGGAATTATTAGCCATACTGAGAAAACTTGAGGCACGGGGTACAGTAGAAACCGCTCACCGTGTAAAACAGATATGCGGCCAGGTCTTCCGCTATGCTATTGCTACTGGCAGGGCGGAGCGTGACCCTTCGGCAGACCTAAAAGGGGCACTGACTCCCGCTAAAGCAAAGCACATGGCTAGTATCACCGACCCCTCAAAAGTTGGGGGACTTCTTCGCGCCATTGACAGTTATCAGGGGACATTTGTCGTAAAGTGTGCCTTAAAACTTGCCCCCCTTCTTTTTGTTCGCCCTGGAGAACTTCGACATGCAGAATGGCAGGAGTTCGACCTTGACCGGTCTGAGTGGCGCATTCCAGCAGAAAAGATGAAGATGAAATCCCCGCACATTATTCCATTATCAAAGCAGGCAGTTTCATTGCTCCGGGAAATACACCCCCTCACCGGCAACGGGAAATATGTTTTCCCAAGCATTAGAACAAATTCAAGACCAATGAGTGACAACACCATTTTAGCCGCTTTGCGACGCATGGGTTTCCCCAAAGACGAGATGTCGGGCCATGGTTTCCGTGCAATGGCAAGCACTATTCTCCATGAGCAAGGCTGGCCGTCTGCTATTATCGAAAGGCAACTTGCCCACCAGGAGCGCAATAAGGTAAAAGCGGCCTATAACCATGCAGAACACTTGCCGGAGAGAAAAAAAATGATGCAGGCATGGGCGAATTATCTTGATGCATTGAAGCAGGGAGCGGAGATAATTCCTTTGCATGTGAAAGCAACCGGCTTGTAACCAGGGAGGCATGATAATGGTACTCAAAGGTCTTCATGATGAGTCCCTTTCTCATTACAAAACCACGCCTAACAGCAGAGAAATCTGGTGGCTAGAAACGTTTTTCAAAAGAGACCACAACCCACGCCATGTATGGAAAGCTATTCTTCTCTGTGAGGAGGACAAGATAAAAGAATACCCCCTATGGATAAGAGAGTATCTTGCAACAACTGCTGACAATCTGGTGAACAAATGTGACCGCAAAGCAAAAGGAGATAACGGCGTGGTGGCCTGCCTTGGCTTTGACCGGCTTAGCCAACTCCATGAAAATGCTCGCGATAAAACTTTTGCCGCAATCAACCTCATGGAAGAGAAAATTGCCGCCGGTAAAACCCTTGAAGAGGCAGCAATTGAAACTTCCCTTGAAATTGACCAGAAAGGTTTAAAACCTGGCCACCGAGGCTACTTGGGTGAATCAAAATTAGAAAAACTTTACCGAGAAAATAAAAGAGCTTATGAGCGGGCATTCGGCCACTTAGATGCAGAATAACAGGGCTAAGTGTAAAAACTGAGACACGATTTTGCATTCTATCGTAAGAGATTTTGAACAAATATGTCAATTGAACATTCAAGGAGCAATCATTAGTTGCCCGGCAATTAAGCTCACTTCAGTAGCAAATTCAACCGAGGGATTGATGTTTGACTTTTCCAGATGTTACATGTGGCTATCTCTAGGGCTGAACGTACTTTTCACGGTTTCTTCTGCCTACCACAACAAAATATGTGGGTGTGCCCAGTTTGGCTAGCAAGCGCACCCGAACAACTATATGATTGCTCTTGATTGACTCGTCCATCGACAGTTCGTGAAGAGATACTGAAGGAGGTTCCTCTTTTTGCAAACTTCCAATGTATGAATCACAATCATCTAATTTGGCTTCCACAATAGCGGGCAGCAAATAAGGCTCAAAATTCCCGTAGCCGAACTCGCCCACTGCATATGAGTATGCAATCTTGGCTAACATTTGACAAAACTCAGCAACATGAGCCTTCGCTTCCGGCATGATTGAGTAAACCATCAATTCTTTTGTTAGCTCTTCAAGCAGATCTTTGAATACATAAGTTGGAGAGGCGCCCCGAATCCAGAAACGATCTGTAGCCGCTCCACGATTTTCAGGCAATGGTGGCTTTGCCAATAGCAATGGTGCAGTAAAATAGGGAAAGAGAATAAGAAAAGGATATTTTTCCTGCTCGACCTGTGTGTACGACCATGCTGCTGTAGCAATTCTCTTAATCTTTAGTGGAAGGGTACTTGGCCTGTTTTTCTTTCTACGGCTCGGCATCCCGTAAAGCAGTCGCAATGGACCATACATTGTCCTTAAGCAAGTACGTTCAAAGCTGCTAGTTGTTTTCGCACACTCGCGGCAACTTGCCTCTGGAAGTTTTATATTTCCCCCGAGCCCATACGGGATGACGTGCTCAAGCGTTAAATCATGAGTGCTTCCGCAGTAAATACAACTGCCCACGGGTGGATATACCTTCATTTCTTGAGAAGGCAGATAGCTTTTCAGACTGTGGGCAACACTCTCAATCATGCTCTTTAACTTTTGGGTAACCCGCCGTCCACCAAACTTTGCCGCGTCTAGCGCCGCCGCGCTTCTTGCCGTCTGGTGAATGCAATGGTTCGGCATTGACGTTTACTTGCAATTTCTTATTTTTCTCAATGTGTTACTTAGTTTTTCAAGCTGCGTGGTAATAGAATTTTTAAGTTCTCCCACAATAAGCTCTGGACTGCTGTAACCAAGCTGTTTTTCCTCTAAACCACCTCGATTAATGAGGTCTTTGTTTGCTATGATGCTGCATTCCATTTCGTATAGTACAGGAAAATCACGCCTTTCTATTCTGATTAGGCAGTATACAGCTCCAGGGTTTGGACCATATAATGAATTTCTCCTTGCCTCTTCTTGCGCTTGTAATATTTCAAAAAAATTATCATTTCCCCCGTATTTCTTATAGAGTTCAGAAAACCACTCATCACGCCCTTCATCGGTATTATGAAAAGGTAAATTCCCTTTAATAAACCTCTCAAATTCTTTATTAAAATGAGCAACTATTATTTTGTTAGTTTCTTCTCGAGACCGTTGACCAGGGATTTTGTATGTCAAATCAAGAGAGCTTGAATCTCCAGAGTTATAATTGTAATCACTTACTGAGACATGATTTTTTGCCCAATATTTTATTTGTCGATACTC
>Ga0068711_1001737_pt1 | contig 11904 bp, 10 predicted proteins | sample MTBAKMMethaMetaG_FD_62224 | JGI IMG/M metagenome (GOLD analysis project Ga0068711, IMG submission 62224) | Enrichment culture microbial communities from Arthur Kill intertidal strait, New Jersey, USA, that are MTBE-degrading - MTBE-AKM (Arthur... | ecosystem: Environmental > Aquatic > Marine >...
GCCCTTCGGAACCACCTCGACCAGGACATGGTCATCATCCACGACCCCCAGCCCCTGCCTCTCATCAGCCACTACAAGAAGCGCTGCCCGTGGGTCTGGACCTGTCACGTCGACCTGTCTGCCCCCAACCCGGAACTCTGGTCGTACCTCACGCCTTTCGTGGAGCAGTACGATGCGGTGATCCTCAGCCTCCAGGAATACGAGAGGAAACTCAAGGTTCCCCAGGTCTTTTTCAAGCCCGCCATCGACCCCTTTTCGCTCAAGAACCGGGAAATGGAAGAATCCGAAATCGACGAGAGGCTGGCCCACTACGGAATCCCCGTGGATCTTCCCCTCGTGGTCCAGGTGTCCCGTTTCGACACGTGGAAAGACCCGAAGGGCGTGATCGAGGCCTTCAAGATCGCCCGGAGAGAGGTGGACGCCACGCTGGTGCTGTTGGGCAACGTGGCGACGGACGATCCCGAGGGCGAGGAAATCTACCGGAGCCTTGTCGGCGAAAGGGAAGAACGCATCCTCATCCTGAGCAAGGAAGACTCGGGCCTGGTCAACGCCCTCCAGCGCAAGGCCGCGGTGATCCTGCAGAAGTCCCTGAGGGAGGGGTTCGGGCTCACGGTCGCGGAGGCCATGTGGAAGGGAACGCCCGTTATCGGCGGCAACGTGGGGGGGATCCGGCACCAAATCACTGACGGCGTGAACGGGTTCCTCGTTTCTTCCGTCGCCGAAGCGGCGGAGCGGATCGTCACCCTGGTCCGGGACGAAAAACTGCGGAAGGAAATGGGAGCCCGCGGAAGGGAGGTCGTCAGGGAACGCTTCCTGATGACCCGCTACCTGGAGCAGTACCTGGATCTTTTCAGGGCTTTCGAAACCTTCTACCGCCTGGATTACGGGCTTATTTCGGGAACTGGGGCGACCTGGAAGGGATAAGCCCGTGGGGAAATTCCGTTTCTCCCTCGATTCGGAAAACTCCGGGTACGCGATCCTGGCCGGCACGTTCCTTTGCCTGGCCTTGATGGGCCTGCTTTTCGACAGGCCTGCCGGCATCCTGGAAGGTCTCGGGAAGATCGTCACGGACCCTGACTACCTGATCACGGACTACATGGGCGTCGGGGGGATCGGGGCCGCTTTTGTCAACAGCGGTCTTGTTTCCCTCCTCTTCACAGGGCTGCTCTGGCGTCTTCGGGTCCAGGTGACGGGGATCACCTTTGCGGCGATCTGGACGGTGGCGGGTTTCTCGTTTTTCGGCAAGAATCTCCTGAACGTCTGGTTCATCGTGGCCGGGGTGTGGGTTTTTGCCCGTTACAGGAAGGAACCGTTCAGGCACTTCGTGTACTCGGCCCTGTTCGGGACGGCGCTGGCCCCGCTGGTCACCCAGATCCTCTTCGGGTTCAATCTTCCCCTGGTGTTCCGAATTCCCCTGGCGGTCCTTGCCGGTCTCTCGATCGGCTTTGTCCTGCCGCCCCTGGCAACGGCCATGATGCGCTTCCACCAGGGGTTCAACCTCTACAACATCGGTTTCGTTTCCGGACTTGTCGGCTCCGTCTACCTTTCGCTGTTCCGTTCATACGGGTTCATCCCCGCGAGCCGACTGATCTGGACAACGGGGCAGAACAAGGTCCTTGCCCCGCTCTTCCTCGTTTTTTTCGGGCTGCAGTTCCTCCTCGGCTTCCTGGTCAACGGGCGCAGGCTCACCGGCCTTTCAGCCATCATGGGATATACCGGCCGTGTCGTCACCGATTTCCTGATGCTGGAAGGGCTTGGGCCGACCCTCATGAACATGGCCCTTGGCGGGATCGGTTCGATCCTTTACATTCTTGCCATCGGAGGGGACATCAACGGCCCCACCCTGGCGGGGGTCTTCACCGTGGTCGGTTTTTCGGCCTTCGGCAAGCACTTGAAAAACATGGCCCCCATCGTGGCGGGAGTGGTCCTGGGAGGCCTCACGAAGGTCTGGGGATTGAGCGACCCGCCCATCCAGCTCGCCGCCCTTTTTGCGACGACCCTGGCCCCGGTTGCGGGGGAATTCGGGATCTTCTGGGGAATCGTCGCCGGGTTCCTGCATTCATCCCTGGTATTGAACGTAGGGGCCCTGCACGGCGGGTTCAACCTTTACAACAACGGTTTTTCGGGCGGAGCGGTGGCGGCGGTCCTCGTTCCCGTCATCGAGGCCATCAGGTCAGGGAGGGAAAGCGATGGTTCATGAACACGAGCGGGTTGTCCGCATGGTCTCCGAGCTCCAGAATTTTCTCTTTTCCATGGGTGCCATGGAAATCCATTCGGAAATTCGGGAAACCCCGGAATGCTTTTACGTGTCGATAAAAGGCAACACCAGGGGAAATATCTGCAAAAAACTGGACAAGCTCAGGAAACTCCTGCGCATGCCCCGGCAGGCCGACATGGAAGAGGAGCTCTGGCTGCTGGCCGGATCGGTCGATTACGACACGGAGCTTTCCCTGGTGGGGATGATGACCGACTCGGCCGAGATCCGCTGTGACGGGGAAGCCGGATTAGTGGAGATCGAACTTTTAAGAAAGAAGTGAAACCCGCTATTCAACTTAGAACTTTTATAGTTATTGGAAATATCCACTTATTCAGACCTGTAAAGAGGGGGCTTGACAAGGATAGTAAAGCCCCTTATGATACCGCCCAATAAAGATTAACCGGTCGGCGGAAGCCCTTGGCCGGCATCCTGCAAAAAAGGAGGGGAAATCCGTGAAGCCAAGCAACCATTTCGCACTGCTGCTTGTCCTGGTACTGGCGCTGATTATTGGACACGGGTTCCCTCCTGGGATAGCCGGTGCCTAAGCGCCGCGTGTAAGTCAACCCAGGCCGGGACCCGCAAGAAAAAGCGGGTCCCGGCCTTTTTTTATACCCTATATCGCTTCAGGAATTGGAACACGGGAAAAAATCAAGAGACAGAGAGAAACCGTTTCAGGGAGGTGCCATTGTGATGAGAAGAACACTGAGCGTCATTTCCGAGGACAATCCGGGCGTGCTGACCCGGCTGGCGGGGCTGATCTACCGGCGCGGCTACAACGTGGAGAGCCTGAGTGTAGGCCGCACCGACATCCCCGGCTTTTCCCGCTTCACGGTGGTCGTGAACGGCGACGACGGAGTGATCGACCAGGTCGTCAAGCAGCTGGACAAGCTGATCGAGGTGGTCTCGGTCCGTCGGCTCGCTCCCGGGAGGTCGGTGGAACGGTGGCTCCTGCTGATGAAAGTGAAGGCTCCCGTTCACATGAGGCACCAGGTGCTCCAGACGGCTGAAATTTTCCGATGCAGGGTCGTGGACGTGGGGGCGGACGCGGTGGTTCTCGAGCTGACCGGCGATAAGGGAAAGGTTGAAGCCTGCGTGGAAGCCCTGCGCCCGTACGGGATCCTGGAGATGACGTCGAGCGGTTCGGTGGCCATGGAACGGGCCGGCTTCGCCGAGGCCGTGCGCGCGACGGAAGAAAACGGGTATTCGTCCGCGGAAGGTTTTGCTTCCGTGGCTTTTACATTCTGATTGAAAAGGGAGAGGGTAGAAAATGGCAAAGGTTCTTTACGAAAAAGACGCGAAACCGGAAGTTCTAAAAAACAGGAAGGTGGCCATCCTGGGGTATGGCAGCCAGGGGCACGCCCACGCCCAGAACCTGACGGAAAGCGGAGTTTCCGTGGTGGTTGGCCTGCACGCCGGGAGCCGCTCGAAGGCGGTTGCCGAGAAAGACGGCTTTATCGTAAAAAGCGTTCCCGAGGCGGTTGCGGAAGCGGACGTCGTCATGTTCCTGATGCCCGACCACGTGCAGGCAAAGGTCTTCGAGACCGAGGTTCGGCCGGCCCTCAAGCCCGGGACGACACTGGGCTTTTCGCACGGCTTCACGATCCACTACGGACAGATCGTTCCCCCGCAGACAGCGGATGTTTTCATGGTGGCTCCCAAGAGCCCGGGGCATCTCGTCCGCCGCATGTACACCGAGGGCAAGGGGGTTCCCGGACTCCTGGCCGTTTACCAGGATGCCACCGGTATGGCCCGGGAGATCGGGATGGCCTACGCGGCCGCCATCGGCTGCGCCAGGGCAGGCGTCATCGAGACGACCTTCGCCGAGGAAACGGAAACCGACCTTTTCGGTGAACAGGCCGTCCTCTGCGGCGGCGTCACGGAACTCGTGAAGGCGGGCTTCGACACCCTCGTCGACGCCGGGTACCAGCCGGAGATCGCCTACTTCGAATGCCTCAACGAGCTCAAGCTCATCGTCGACATGATGTTCGAGGGCGGTCTCTCCTGGATGCGCTACTCCGTCAGCGACACCGCCAAGTACGGGGACTGCGTGGCCGGCCCGAGGGTCGTGGACGCCCACACCCGCGAAACCATGAAGGATCTCCTCAAGGCGGTCCAGGACGGGACCTTCGCGAAGGACTGGATCCTGGAAAACCAGTGCGGCAGGCCGCGCATGCGGGCCTGGCAGGCGCGTGAACGCTGCCACCTCATCGAGAGGGTGGGCGGGGAGCTCCGTGACATGATGCCCTGGCTCGACGCCAAGAGACCGCCCGAGGCGTAGGGAGGGTTTTTCATGCCGGAGGACTGGGTACGAATTTTCGACACGACCCTCAGGGACGGGGAACAGTCCGCAGGGGTCAACCTGAACACGGCGGAAAAGATCCAGATTGCCCACCAGCTGGCGAAGCTGAAGGTGGACGTCATCGAGGCGGGCTTTCCCGCCGCCTCGCCCGGGGACATGGAAGCCGTGTCGACGATCGCACGGGAGGTCAGGGGCCCCATCATCGCGGGACTGGCCCGGACGCGCGCCGCGGACATCGACGCGGCCGCCGCGGCCGTCCGGCATGCGGAGAAGCCCCGGATCCACACCTTCATCGCCACGAGCCCGATCCACATGGAGCACAAGCTGAAAATGACCCCGGAGCAGGTCCTGGAAGAAGTCCGAAGGGGCGTCACCCAGGCCCGCTCCCTGGTGCCCGACGTCGAGTTTTCAGCTGAGGACGCCAGCCGGAGCGAGATCGATTTCCTGGTGAAGGTCTATTCCCTGGCGATCGAATGCGGGGCGACGACCCTGAACATCCCCGACACGGTGGGCTACGCGGCCCCAGAGGAGTTCGGGCGCTTCGTGAAGGCGATCCTGGACGGGGTCAAGGCTCCGCCCGGGGTCATCTGGTCGGTGCATTGCCACAACGACCTGGGGCTGGCGGTGGCGAACTCGCTGGAAGCAGTCCGTGCGGGTGTGAGGCAGGTCGAATGCACGGTCAACGGGCTTGGCGAAAGGGCGGGCAACGCTTCCATGGAAGAGGTCGTCATGGCCCTCAGGACGCGTCCCGACCGCTACGGCGTGGCGTCGCGCCTGGAGACGAACCGCCTCTACGCCTGCAGCAAGCTTGTTTCCCGCCTGACGGGCGTCGTGGTTCCCCCGAACAAGGCCATCGTCGGCGAGAACGCGTTCGCGCACGAAGCGGGCATCCACCAGCACGGGATGCTCTGCAACAGGGCCACCTACGAGATCATGAAACCCGAAGATGTCGGGGCCCCCGGAACGGCCCTTGTCCTGGGGAAGCACTCCGGGCGGCACGCTTTCCTGAAGCGCCTCGACACCCTGGGTTTCGAGCTGGATGACGGCCAGCGGGAAAAGGCCTTCCTCCTTTTCAAGGAACTTTGCGACCGCAAGAAGACCGTGTCCGACGGCGATATCGAAGCCCTGGTCGTGGACGAGGTCCTCGTGGTGGTTCCCGAGCGGCGTTTCGAGCTGAAGGAATACTCGGTCCAGGTGGCCGGCCGCGGTCGGGCCTCGGCATCCATCACCCTGCGGGACGGGGCCGGAGAGGTCACGGACGCGGCGGCGGGCAACGGGCCCGTCGATGCGGCCTACAGCGCCATCCGGCGCCTCGTGGGCATCGCCCCCGAGCTGACCAGCTACCGGATCCAGGCGACGAGCGAGCGTTCCGACGCCATGGGGGAAGCGGTCATCACGCTGCGGCTGGGCGACCACAAGGCCCAGGGCCGGGGAGCCAGCACCGACGTCATCGAATCGAGCATCAAGGCCTACGTCAATTCCGTGAACCGGCTTTATGCCCTGGCCGCGGCAAAGGGGGAAACCCTCAATGGGGAGAACGCTGGCTGAAGCCCTTATCGCCTCCCACACGGCCGAACCCGTGGAACCCGGCTCCATCTGCAGGGTCCGCGTCGATTTCGCCTTCGCCAACGACATCACGGGGGCCCCGGCCATCGCCGAATTCACCCGGATGGGGGCCGAACAGGTCTTCGACCCCAGCCGGTGCGCCATCGTCCCGGATCATTTCACCCCCAACAAGGATATTGCCTCGGCTCGCCAGGTCCAGGCCGCACGCACGTTTGCGCGCAACCAGGGGATGCTCTTCTGGGAGGTGGGCCGCGCCGGGGTGGAACATGCCTTCCTGCCCGAAAAGGGGCTGATCCTTCCCGGCGAGGTGATCCTGGGTGCGGACAGCCACACCTGTACGGGCGGGGCCCTGGGGGCGTTTGCCACGGGAGTCGGCTCCACCGACCTCGCAGCAGCCTGGGCCCTTGGAGAAACCTGGTTCCGGGTGCCGCAGACGATCCGGGTCGAGGTGGAGGGAACGGCTTCACCCTGGGTCACGGGCAAGGACCTGGTCCTGTCCCTGATCGGGAGCATCGGGGTGGAGGGAGCCCGCTATGCCGCGCTCGAGTTCGGCGGGGAAGCCATTGCCGCCCTTCCGATGGATGACCGGTTCACCGTGGCGAACATGGCCGTCGAAGCGGGGGCCAAGGCCGGCCTTTTCGTCCCCGACGGCAGGACCCTGGCCTACGCGGGGCGCCGGGCGGCCCGGCCCTTCGAGCCGGTTTTCCCGGATTCCGACGCCGCATACAGCCGAACGATCCGGATGGATGCCTCCACCCTCGAACCTGTTGTCGCCCTCCCCCACCTGCCCTCGAACGTGAAGCCCGCCTCCGAGTGCGGCCATCTTGAGCTGGACCAGGTCTTCATCGGCAGCTGCACGAACGGGCGCCTGAGGGACCTGGAACTGGCGGCGGCCATCCTGAAGGGGCGTACGGTCCACGAGAGAGTGCGCCTGGTCGTCATTCCCGCCACGGCGGAGGTGTTCGCCGAGGCGCTGAAACGCGGCTACATCGAAACTTTCCTCGAGGCGGGCGCCGCCATCAGCACGCCTTCATGCGGACCGTGCCTGGGAGGCCATTACGGCATCCTGGCCCCGGGCGAGCGCTGCCTTTCCACGAGCAACCGGAACTTCGTGGGGCGAATGGGGCACACGGGGAGCGAAGTCGTCCTTTCAAGCCCGCTCGTGGCAGCCGCTTCCGCGGTGAAGGGGCGAGTCGCGGACCCGAGGGAATTCCTGGCCCGCGACGAGGTGCCGGGAGGAGGAGAAAGCGAATGAGCGACCGATTTTCAGGGAAGGCCTGGGTCTACGGGGACAACGTGGACACCGACGTCATCATTCCCGCCCGCTACCTTTCAACCAGCGACCCGGCGGAACTCGCCCCCCACTGCATGGAGGACATGGACGCCGATTTCATGAAAAGGATGACCCCGGGAGACATCCTCGTCGCCGGGAACAACTTCGGCTGCGGGTCGAGCCGGGAGCACGCCCCCCTGGCCATCAAGGGGGCCGGCGTGTCCTGCGTAATCGCCGTTTCCTTTGCCCGCATCTTTTTCCGCAACGCCCTGAACATCGGCCTGCCGATCCTGGAATGCCCGGAAGCCCCGCAGGGAATCAAGGCGGGCGACCGCGTGGAGGTGGACCTGGCCGAGGGACGGATACGCAACCTGGATACGGGAGAGGAATTCTCCGCGAAACCTTTCCCGCCGTTTTTGCGAGACCTGGTGGCCCGCGGCGGGCTTGTCCCGACCGTGCGTGCGCGCCTTGAAGAGAGAAGGAGGAAACCTTCGTGACCCAGAAACGATACCGAGTGGCCGTCATCCCCGGGGACGGGATCGGCATTGAAGTGACGGCCGAGGCAAAGAAGGTCGTGGAGGCGGCGGGCGGGAAGTTCGGGTTTGCCGTCGACTGGACCGATTATCCCTTCGGGGCGGAGCACTACCTGGCCACGGGAGAGGTCCTCCCGGAATCGTTCCTCGAGGAGGCCAGGGGCTTTGATGCCCTCCTCCTGGGAGCGATCGGCGATCCCCGGGTGAAGCCCGGGATTCTCGAACGGGGAATCCTCCTGGCCCTGCGTTTCGCGTTTGACCAGTTCGTGAACCTCCGGCCCGCGAAGGCCTTCCCGAAAGTCCCCCTGCCGGTGGACACGTGCGGGAAAAGGTTCGACACCGTGGTCGTACGGGAGAACACCGAGGATTTCTACATGGGAATCGGGGGAGTCTCGAATGACGGCAACGTCACGTTCCCGCTCTCCTGCGGAAGGGCTGCCTATACCTTGGGCGGCTCGGTTTCGGCGGTGACGGATCCTCGCGTCCCGATGGCCGTCCAGCTGGGCATCGCCACGAAGCCCGGAATCGAGCGGATCGCCCGGTACGCGGGGGAGATGGCCAGGAAGCGAAACGAATCCCGGGTGACCCTCGTGACGAAATCCAACGCCCTTCCGCAGATCTACGGCTTCTGGGAAGAGGTGGCCGGGGCCCTGTTTGCAGAGGAGTTCCCGGACCTGGCCCTTGAAAGGGCCAATGTGGATGCACTCTGCTACCACCTGGTCAGGAAACCGACCGCCTACGGTGTCCTCCTCTGTCCCAACATGTTCGGGGATATCGTGAGCGACCTGCTGGCGGGACTTTCCGGCGGCCTGGGGATGGCGGCCGGAGCGGACATCGGGGCGGGCCTTTCCATGTTCGAGCCCGTCCACGGTTCGGCCCCGGACATCGCCGGGCAGGGCAAGGCCAATCCCCTGGCGTCCATTCTGACGGCCTCCCTGATGCTGGACCACCTGGGCCAGGCAGAGGCGGCCCTTGCGGTGGAAAACGCGGTTGAAAGAACCCTCTCGGAATCCGGTCCTGGAAGCCTGCCTTTTGAACTCGGCGGGAGCGCATCGACGTCCGCGGTGGGTTTCGCGGTGATCCAATGCCTCGAGGCGGACAGGGGGTAGGGCTCATGGAAAACCTGACCGGCTCCGCCATGGTGGTTCGCTCCCTGCAGGAAGAGGGAGTCGAGGTGGTTTTCGGATTGCCGGGAGGAACCGTCATTCCCCTTTACGACGCCTTTCATGACGCGAAAAAGCCCCTTCACGTCCTGGTTCGCCATGAACAGTCGGCGGCGCACGCCGCCGACGGCTATGCGCGGGCTTCGGGAAACGTGGGCGTGTGCCTGGCCACTTCGGGGCCCGGGGCCACCAACCTGGTGACCGGGCTTGCGACGGCGTGGGCCGATTCCGTGCCCGTCGTGGCGGTCACGGGGCAGGCGGCGACCGCCGTCATCGGGACGGATGCCTTCCAGGAGGCCGATATCATCGGCATGACCCTGCCCATCCTCAAGCACAGTTTCCCCGTGCGGGAAGTGGAGCGCCTTCCCTTTGCCATGAAGGGGGCCTTCACCATTGCCTCGACGCGCCGGCCCGGGCCCGTGCTCGTGGATATACCCGTCGATGTCCAGCGAGCCCGCGCCCCCTTCGTCTACCCGGAGCGCGCATTCTTCCCCGGTTACCGGCCCGATGTCCCCGAACGGCTCGAGGACCTGCCCGAGGTGGTTTCGGCCCTGAAGGCAGCCGAGAGGCCCCTTCTCCTGGTCGGGGGGGGAGCCAACGATCCTCTTTCGGCCAGGATCCTGCTGGAACTGGCCGAAACGCATGACCTGCCCGTGGCGGTTTCCCTCCGGGGAAAGGGAGCCTTTCCGGAAAACCACCGGCTTTTCCTGGGGCTCTGCGGCATGCATGGAACGCTATCCGCCAACGGGGCGGCGACTGAGGCGGATTTCATCCTGGCGGTGGGAACCCGCTTCAGCGAGAGGACGACCGGTCGCGCCGACCGGTTTGCTCCCGGGGCAAAAGTCGCCCAGGTGGACCTGGACCCTGCCGAGATCGGGAAAAACCTTTCCTCCGAATGGTCCCTGGTGGGGCCATCGAGCGTGGTCCTGAAGCACCTTCAGGAGGCGCTTGCGGGTTGGGGGAAGACCCCCGGTGCGTGGCTGGACGCCCTTGCCGGCTGGAAGGAACAGGACGACGCCAGGCTGATGCTGGAAGGCCTGGGATTTTCCCCGCGGCGGATCCTTCGTGCAATCCGCAGGGCCATGGGAGAGCGGGCGGTGGCGGTGACGGACGTGGGCCAGCACCAGATGTGGGCGGCCCAGCACTTCGACTCTTGCGGGGTAAGGAGTTTCATCACTTCCGGCGGGCTGGGAACCATGGGTTTCGGCCTGCCCGCGGCCATGGGCGCCGCATTTGCGGCTCCCGACCGTCCCCTGGCCTGCCTGACGGGGGACGGAAGTTTCCTGATGAACATCCAGGAACTCGATACCTGCGCCCGCTACTCCATACCGGTTAAAATTTTCCTTTTCAATAACGGATCCCTCGGGATGGTGAGGCAGTGGCAGGAACTCTTCTATAAGGAACGCTATGCCCACACCGTCACGGACGGGCTGGTCGATTTTGCCCGCATTTCCGAGGCCTTCGGGGTTCCGGGCACAAGGGTTTCAGCCGAAAGCGAGGTTGACGGGGCGATCGAGAAGGCGCTTTCCACCGATGGACCGGCGCTGGTGGAGTTCCGCATCGCCATGGAGGAAAAAGTGTTTCCCATGATCCCGCCTGGCGCGGGAATGGACGAGATGATCGAAGGATAAGTGGATGACGCCGGTTTAACCTGTTATACTGAAACGAATACAGTTAACGCTTGAACCGGTGGGGGGAAAAGGGATGAACGGCTTTTTGGCCAGGGCCTGGCGGAAAAGCAAGACGGAAGGATTCACCCTGGTCGAATTGCTCATTGTCCTGGTCATCGTCGGCATCCTGGCCGGTGCCCTGCTCCTGGTGGCGTCGGCCGGAACCGACAAGGCCCAGGCGGCCCGAGTGGTGAGCGACCTTCGGAACCTGAAGGCGGCGGCAGTGGAATTCAATGCATCGACAAGCAACTGGCCTGCTTCGGTGACGGATCTATCCGCCTATCTCGACGGTCCGCTGGAATGCGTGGGACCTGTTTGCTACGAGGTGGCCTCGAACGAAGCGGGGGCTTTCGTCGGCTTCAGGGCAGACCTGGCAAGAACCGGCGCGGGGGTCAAAGACCGCCTGAAGGGGATGGCGGGGACCGTTTCCCTGTATTCGGACACGACCCTGGCGAAGGCCTACGGGGGAGAGCCCCTGGCCGTCTACCCGGTAGGGTATGCAGGGAACGGAGCCATGTCGGCAGCCGGGGAAAAGGATCTTTTCAGGGGCAACCTCGCAAACCTCGATCAATTCCTCCGGCTTTACGGTTCACAGTGGAAGATCGTTGACGGGCGCCTTGTTTCGATTTCCGATGGAGGGGAGAGAAGGCTGGCCTTTGGGGATTCTTCCTGGACCGATTACACACTTTCGCTGACGGGGCATTTTCTTGACGGGTACGTCAAAGGCAACAGCGGCTATGGCGTTTACTATCGTGCGGATCAGAAAACAGGGCTGAAAAACCCCGGAATTTCAGGGTACAGCTTCCAAATCGACGCAGGGGCCAACGGGTTCAAACTGTACAAAGTCACGAACGGCGTGGAATCTTCAATAAAATACGTCTCCTTTCCTTCCGGTTTTGACTATACCGCCCCCCACGCGATTTCCATCAGCGTTACAGGGGATCATCACGTCATCAGCGTCGATGGAAGCGTGGTCATGGATCTTCATGATTCGACTTACCTTTCCGGCAGCGCTGGCCTGCGGGCCTGGTACAAGTCTTCTGCGGAGTTCAGCGATATCGTGGTGAATCCATGAGAAGAAGTGCGCTAAAGGCCCAAGGATTCACCCTGGTCGAATTGCTCATTGTCCTGGTCATCGTCGGC
>Ga0068711_1001745_pt1 | contig 11810 bp, 13 predicted proteins | sample MTBAKMMethaMetaG_FD_62224 | JGI IMG/M metagenome (GOLD analysis project Ga0068711, IMG submission 62224) | Enrichment culture microbial communities from Arthur Kill intertidal strait, New Jersey, USA, that are MTBE-degrading - MTBE-AKM (Arthur... | ecosystem: Environmental > Aquatic > Marine >...
CGTGTTCACCAAGGGGGTTCCCTTGATGGACCCGCGGACGACGATCCCTCCGGCGATGGTGAAAAGGCCCCACAGGAGGATGATGAAGGGGATGTAGTCGATGAGGTAGATGTGAAGCATGTTGTACACGGCCACATCCCGGTAGAAATACCAGAACGGTACGGCGAAAAGGATCGCCCATCCCAGGGAGACCTTCCCGAAATGATGGTGCCAGAAATGCGGTGTCAGAAGGGGACACAGGGCGATGGAAAGAAGAATCCCCACAAACGGGATAATCGACCAGACGGGGAGATGCTTGCCGATTTCATCGCCATGACCGCCGGTTGCGGCCGCGGCCCCCTCGGCATGGGAGGAGCACCACGCCATCGAGGGATCGATCCATTGAAGCACCCACAGGGCGACAACCGCAAGCAGCAAGCCGATATAGAATTTTTTGTTCGTTACCGTATCCATGAATGGACTCCTTAACTCTGAGCGATTATCCAAAAAAACAAGCCAAGAAAGCGGCACCTTCTTGGCCTGTCTTGTTTACTTTTGCTTGATGCGGAAGCGTCAGTGCAAAAGAAGGAAGGTTTCGCCGGTGGCGATCAGGCCTTCTCCGCCGCTTTCATTCTGGCTTCTGCCCAGTCCAGCGCATCCTTCACTTTCCCGTACGCCTCGTCCTCCCTGGTGATCCTGGCCAGTTCCTGCTCGGATTCCTCCTTGCTTTTCCTGGCTTTTTCCTTGTTCACCTGGTCGGCTCTTTCCGCGGCGGACAGAAGCATGGTCACTTTCCGAAAAGTCACTTCAACATAACCTTTTCCGACTGCGTAATAGGTCTTCTTTCCGTCCTTGTTGAAGTTCATTTCACCGATATTCACGGTGCTGAGAAGCGGAGCATGCCCGATGAGTACGCCGAATTCTCCGTCGCCTCCCGGAATCGTCACCATCTCCACCTTGTCGCTGAAGACGAGGCGGTCCGGCGTGGCGATCTCAAGCATCAATTCTTCTGCCATTGCACGTTCCTCCGCGTCTCTTATTCTGCCGCCAGTTTCTTCGCCTTTTCGATGACTTCCTCGATTCCTCCCACCATGTAGAAGGCCTGCTCGGGCAGATCGTCGTGTTTGCCGTCAAGGATTTCCTTGAATCCCCGGACAGTGTCGGGAACGGACACGAACTTGCCTTCCGTACCGGTGAACTGCGCCGCCACGAAGAAGGGCTGGGACAGGAACCGCTGGATCTTCCGGGCCCGTCCGACCGTCAGCTTGTCATCCTCGGAAAGTTCGTCCATACCGAGGATGGCGATGATGTCCTGGAGGTCCTTGTACTTCTGAAGGATCACCTGGACCCTCCGGGCCACCTGGTAGTGCTCGTCGCCGAGGACGTTGGGGTCGAGGATTCTCGAGGTCGAATCGAGGGGGTCCACCGCGGGGTAGATCCCGAGTTCCGCGATCGGCCGCGAAAGAACGACGGTCCCGTCCAGGTGGGCGAAGGTCGTCGCCGGGGCGGGGTCGGTGAGGTCGTCGGCGGGCACGTACACGCACTGGACGGCCGTGATGGAGCCCTTGTCCGTCGACGTGATCCGTTCCTGGAGCTCGCCCAGGTCCGTGGCCAGCGTCGGCTGGTAACCCACGGCGGAGGGCATGCGGCCCAGAAGGGCCGAAACTTCGGACCCGGCCTGGGTGAAACGGAAGATGTTGTCGACGAAGAGAAGCACGTCCTGCCCTTCCTCATCGCGGAAGTATTCCGCGGCGGCAAGCGCCGTCAGGGCCACCCTGGCGCGGGCTCCGGGGGGTTCCGTCATCTGCCCGTAAATGAGGGCGGCCTGGCCGATAACGCCGGACTGCTTCATTTCCAGGTAGAGGTCGTTCCCCTCGCGGGTTCTCTCGCCCACGCCGGCGAACACGGAGATTCCGCCGTGATGCATGGCGATGTTGTGGATCATTTCCATCATGACGACGGTCTTTCCCACTCCGGCGCCGCCGAACATGCCCATCTTGCCTCCCCGGGGGAAGGGAACGAGCAGGTCGATGACCTTGACGCCCGTCTCGAGGACGTGCACCGACGTGTCCTGCTCGGTGAAGGTGGGGGCGTCCCTGTGAATGGGCGCCATTTTCGAGAGGTCCACCGGGCCGAGACCGTCCACCGGCCTGCCGACCACGTTGAGGATCCGCCCGAGGCCCGCCTTGCCGACGGGAACCGTGATGGGTTTCCCCGTGTCCTTGGCCGCCATGCCGCGGATGAGACCGTCGGTGATGTCCATGGCGATACACCGCACGACGTTGTCTCCCAGGTGCTGGGCGACCTCGATGACCAGGTTGTCCTCTTCTTTGTTGATCGCGGGGTTCGTCACCAAAAGGGCCGTCAATATGGTCGGCAGTTTTCCCTCCTCAAACTCGACGTCCACGACCGGTCCGATTACTTGTACGATTTTTCCAATATTCATGCCCATCTCCTTCGAAGGTTGATTGCTTGTTCCGGGGCGCTCCCCCGAGGGGCCGCCCGCTGTGCCGTCATGCCCCTATCCCTTTGCAAGGGCCTCCGTGCCGCCGACGATATCCATGAGTTCCGCCGTAATCGCCTGTTGTCTTGCCTTGTTGAACCGGAGGGTGAGATTCGAGATCATCTCCTCGCAGTTCTTCGTGGCGTTGTCCATGGCGACCATGCGGGCGCCGTTCTCCCCGGCGGACGTCTCCAGGAGGGACCGGAAAACCATGATTTTCAGGTACTCCGGGAGAAGCACGTCGATGAGGGCTTCCTCGGAAGGTTCGTAGATGTAATCGATCCGTCTTTCCGGGGGCAGGTCCTCCACGGCCTCCGTCTGTGCGATGGGAAGGAGCCGAACGATCCGGGCCCTCTGGACTGCGATGTTCCGAAATTCGTTGTACGCGATGTAGAGCTCGTCGTACTCCTCCTTCACAAAGGCGGACACGAGTTCTTCGGCGATCTTTCCGCCGAGCGAGATGTCAAACTGCCTCAGAACATCGAGGTACTGCCCGACGACGGATGTTTTCTTCCGGAAGCTGTCCCGACCCTTCCTTCCGACCGTGATCAGGGACATTTCCTTTCCCTCCGCCTTGCGATGGCGGATAAAGCCTTCCACGGCGCGGATGACGTTGGAGTTGAAGCCGCCGCAGAGTCCCCGGTCGGACGTGAAGACCACGACACGGATCCGCTTGGGCTCCCGGACGGTGAGCAGGGGGTGCATCTTCGGGTTGACCCTGAGGGCAACGCTGTTCAGCACCTCCATGAACTTTTCCGAATAGGGCCGGAAATTCTCCATCCGCACCTGGGCGCTCTTCAGTTTCGAGGCAGCGACCATGTTCATGGCCCGCGTGATCTGCTTGGTCTTCTGGACTGCCTGTATTTTTCGTTTGATATCTCTTAACGCCGCCATTCAACCATCTCCCTGATCTGTCTGACCGGACCGGCCTGTCAGGCCGCCGCGAAAACCGAATCGAATTCCTTCAGGGCTCCCCGGATTTTCTTGTCCAGATCCGCGCTGATTTCCTGCTTCGTGTTGATCTCGGTCATCATGTCGGAGTACTTGGAATACATGAATCGGAGAAGTTCCTCTTCGTAGGTTTTCAGCCGGTCCACGGGATATTTGTCGATGAACCCGCGGACGCCCGCAAAAAGAATCATGATTTCTTCCGCCAGGGACATGGGCTTGTACTGGGGCTGTTTGAGGAGTTCCACGAGGCGGACCCCCCGGTCCAGCTGGGCCTGGGTGGCCTTGTCCAGGTCGCTTCCGAACTGGGCGAAAGCCGCCAGTTCCCGGAACTGGGCCAGGTCGAGTTTCAGGGTTCCGGCAACCTGCTTCATCGCCTTCACCTGGGCGGCGCCGCCGACGCGGGAAACGGAGAGGCCGACGTTGATGGCGGGCCGGATGCCGGCGAAGAAGAGGCTCGGTTCCAGGTACACCTGGCCGTCGGTGATCGAGATCACGTTCGTCGGGATGTAGGCGGACACGTCACCGGCCTGGGTTTCGATGATGGGCAGGGCCGTCAGGGTCCCGGCGCCGAGTTCGTCGTTCAATTTGGCCGCCCGTTCGAGCAGGCGGGAGTGGTTGTAGAAGATGTCCCCGGGGAAGGCTTCCCGTCCGGGGGGCCGGCGCAGCAGAAGGGAGATCTGCCGGTAGGCGACAGCCTGCTTGGAAAGATCGTCGTAAATGATGAGGGCGTCCTGCTTGTTGTCGCGGAAATACTCCCCGATGGCGCAGCCGGAGAACGCGGCGATGTACTGCAGGGTCGCGGGGTCGCTGGCGCATGCGGCGACGACGCAGGTATAACTCATGGCGTCGTTCTTCCGGAGGGCCTCGACGACCTGGGCGACGGTGGACTTCTTCTGGCCGATGGCCACGTAGATGCACTTCAGGCCCGTGTCCTTCTGCCGGATGATTGCGTCAATGCAGATGGCCGTTTTCCCGATCTGGCGGTCGCCGATGATCAGTTCCCGCTGGCCCCGTCCGATGGGCGTCATGGCGTCGATGGCCTTGAGCCCCGTGTACATGGGCTGCTTCACGGGCTGGCGGTGGATCACGCCGGGGGCCACCATTTCGATTCTGCGGAATTCCTGCGCCTCGATGGGCCCCTTTCCGTCGATGGGCGCCCCGGTGGCGTCGATGACCCGGCCCAGAACGGCCTCCCCCACGGGAACCTGGGCGATTCTTCCCGTCCTCTTGACGATGTCGCCCTCCTTGATGTGGATATCTTCACCGAGAATGGCCACACCCACGTTGTCCCGTTCGAGGTTCAGCACCATTCCGAGGATCCCGCCGGGGAACTCCACCAGCTCCATGGCCATGACGTTTTCGAGCCCGTAGATCCGGGCGATCCCGTCGCCGACGGAGAGGACGGTTCCCACCTCGCTCACGTCGAGCTTCTTTTCATAATCCTTGATCTGTTTGGTGATGATCTGGGTTATTTCTTCTGCCTTGATCGCTTCCATCCTTTATATCTCCTCCCTTAAGAGTTCCCTGATACTGTTGAGCTGGGCCAGGATACTCCCGTCATACAGGGTATCCCCGACCTTTACAACGATGCCCCCGATGAGGGACTGGTCGCGTTCCACGTTCATTTCCACCTGCTTCCCGGTCACCTCTTCCATCTTCAGCCGGAGTTTCTCCTCGAGATCCGCTGAAAGTTTGTAGGCTGTGACCACCTGAACGCGCACCCGTCCGGAAATCCGGTCCAGCGACTCCTGGTACCAGTCCTGGATTTCAGCGAGAGAGCCGATCCTGCCCTTTTCTATCAGTATTCTTAAAAAATTGCGCATGATGGGAGACAGGGCCGCCTTGTCGGCGACTTGATCAAGAACGATCATCTTGTCGGCCTTCGCAAAAACAGGATTGACCATGAAGCCCTTCAGGCTGGCGTTCTGCTCGAGAAGATCGTTGAATCCCTTCAGCTCGGCGAAGTATTCCTCCGATTTCCCTTCCTCGCGGGCGATGTCGAAGATCGCCTTCGCATATCGCTTTGAAATCTCGCTCCGTTTCAATTCAGCCTCCCCATCCTGTCGATAAACTCAGAGACCATGGCATCATGATCGCTTTTCTTGGATTCTTTCTTCAGGATCGACTCGGCCAACTGGACGGACAGCGCCACCGCTTCCTCCCTGAGTTCCTTCCTCGCCCTCTTGTATTCCTGATCGATCCGGGTCTTGGCGTCTTCCTTCATCTTTTCCGCCGTGGCCTTGGCGTCCTCGAGGATCTTCACCCGCTCCGCCTCGCCCTGGTCCTTGATCATGGCCGTGAGCGCCTCGATCTCCCCGGTGGCCTTGGTCAGCTTCGCGTCGTACTCCTTGAATTTCCTCTCCGCCTCCTCCTTCATGGAGATGGCGCTTTCCATGGCTTCCCGGATCTTTTCCCGCCTGCCCGTGAAGAATCCCTTGACGCCCTTCGCCGCAAGCTTGTAGATGATCGCCGCGAGAATGACGAAGTTCACGACCCGCCAGACGAAATCCATGAGCTTGCCGCCCCCGTGGGCCCCCTCCCCTTCCGCGCCGCCGGAAGCGTAAGCCACCGCGGCAACAAGGAGAATCATCCCCAAAGCCGGCAGGAGCGTCCCCAGGATGAACGATTTCGACAGTTTCTCACGAAATGTCCCTTTCATTGAATGGTCCTCCCCAGCACCTTTTCGGATATCTCCATCGAAATCTTTTCCGCCTGGGACTTCAGAACGGATCTGGCTCCCTCCATTTCCGCCGCCATCTTCGCCTTCAGCTCCTCCATCATCCCGGAAATCTCACCCCTCGCCTTGTCGGTGACGGCCTTCCCTTCGTCGGAAGCCTTCTTGCGGATCCCCTCCCGTTCGGTCATCGCCTGCTGCCGCGCAAGACGGAGCTTGTCCTCGTAGGCAGCCACCTTGTCCTGAACGGTCTTGTCGAGGGATTTCACTTCTTCATCCAGATCCTGAAGGTGCTTCTTCCTCCTCTCCAGGACCCCGAGAATGGGCTTGTAGAGGATGGCGTTCAGCAGGAAGATCATCACCAGGAAATTCACCAGCTGGATCAAAAGCGAACTGTTCAATTCAACCATTGGCTTTCACCCCTTATTTCAATGGAATGCCCATGAGGACAAAAAAAAACCGAGTGTGCAGAGTCCCACCCGGTTCGTTTCCTGGAGATTCTATCCCCCTTTCAGGAGCCAAAACGGCATTTTTGCGCAGAACATAGCAGTTGGATTGGTACTTTGCTGTGCTCACCGTGCTGTCCTTGTGAAAGGGATTCCTGAAAACCGGGCACTACTAACCACAACTGACCACCCTTGTCAAGCATTTTTTGCCTCCCCTCCGCGAAGTATTTCAAGGGAAACAGGGGGATTTCCGGGAGGTAAGGTCTCCTTACTCCCGTTTCGGCTCCTCGCTCCCCGCCGCCCGGACGGCCCCCATCTGGCAGTCCCCGACGAACAGCGCCCCTTCCTGGATGACCAGGACGGGCGTCCGGATGTTCCCCTGGACCTTTCCGCTGCTGCAGATCTCCAGGCGCTCCTTCGCCTCCAGGTTCCCCTCCACGTTGCCGTGGACGATGAGGTGGCCGACGGTGACGGAGGCCTCGATCCTGGCCCCCTCCCCGATCGTCAGGATGCCCCCGCCGACGATCTCCCCCTTGAAAACCCCCTCGATCCGGATGGAACCGTTCAGAATCAGCTTGCCGGAAAATTCCGTCCCCCTTCCCAGAAACGCGACGACGTCCCCGTCCGTTTTCTTGTTCAGCATTCCCTGAGCACCTCCTTCGATTCATTCCTGACGGCTTCGTAAAAAGCCCATATGCTGCGTTCCCCTTCTTCCCTCGTCCCGGCGGCTTGGCAACCCAGAAATCGCGTCCGGGACTTTTTCACGGTCCCTTCAACCTTTTTCCGCCGGGTACCGGGCAACCCGGCCCGCCTTCCGTCACGGCTGCAGGATGTATCTTCTCATGCTCACGTTCATGAGGAGCCCGATCCCGATCATCATGGCGGCCATGGACGATCCCCCGTAGCTGAAGAACGGCAGCGGGATTCCCACCACGGGAAGAACGCCGAGAACCATGCAGATGTTGATGAAGACCCCCCAGAACATCATGGCCGTGACGCCGAACGCGATCAGCGTTCCAGCGAGATCCCTGGAATTCCGGGCGATCTTGATTCCCCACAGGAGCAGGAACAGGAAAAGGGCCAAAAGGACGAGCGCACCGAGGAATCCCCATTCCTCCGCGAATACGGAAAAGACGAAGTCCGTCTGCTGTTCCGGGAGAAACTTGAGCTGGCTCTGGGTTCCCTTTAGAAATCCCTTTCCCAGGACCCCGCCGGAACCGATGGCGATGACCGACTGGATGATGTGGTATCCCGCGCCGAGGGGGTCCCTTTCGGGATTGAAGAAGGTAAAGATGCGCTCCCTCTGGTAGTCCTTCAGGCAGAACCACAGAATGGGCAAAAGGACGACGCCGGCGGAAAAGAACAGCAGGATGGTCTTCCGTTTCACGCCGATGAAGAAAATCATGGAGGCCGCGACGATCACGAGAAACAGCGCCGTGCCGAGGTCGGGCTGGCGGGCGATGAGGACCACGGGAAGGAAGAGGATGCCGAGGGGGACGAGGAGGTTCCGGATTTCATAGGCCTCCCCCGCCTGGTTGTCCGTGATGTACCGCGTGAGGACCAGGACGAGGCCGATCTTGGCGAACTCGGAAGGCTGGAGGGAAACCGGTCCGAGGGACAGCCACCGCTGGGACCCGTGGACCGTGTTTCCGTAAATCATGACGAGAAGGAGAAGGAGCATGATCGCGCCGTAAATCCAGTAGGCGTTGCGGACGATGAACCGGTAGTCCACGGCCGCCGCGACCAGCATGAATCCCAGCCCCGCGCAGAACCAGTAGAGCTGTTTCATGTAAAGGGTTTTCGCTCCCGACGGGGCGAAGCCGGAACCGGTGCTGTACAGGTTGACGATTCCAGCCATGGAAATCAGCAATATCAGGCCGAGAAGCACCCAGTCGAAGTGGACGATGAGCCGGCGGTCGACCTTCATCCCGCCCCCCCCGCGCCGGCGGATGTCCGGACCTCCGTCCCCGCCGGATGGACCCTGTCCTTTTTTATCTTGAAATATTTCATGAGGATTTCCCGGGCGATGGGGGCCGCCACGGAACCGCCGCCCCCTCCGTGCTCGACCACCACCATGACGGCGATCTCCGGATCCGGGTAGGGGGCGAGGGAGACGAAAAGGGCATGGTCCCGATACTTGTAGGGAATCTTTTCCAGGTCCTGATCCTCCTGGGACAGTTTCACGACCTGGGCCGTTCCCGTCTTCCCGCAGGCCACGACGCCCAGGGTTTCCAGTTCCCTCAGGGCCTTCCCCGTTCCCCTTTCCCCGTGAACGGTGTCGCGGAGGGCCGAAAGGAGAAACTTGCGGTTCCCCTCGTCCAGGGGCAGGATCCTCTCGACCTCGGAAGGGAGTTCCCGGATCGTCTCCCCTCCGGGGGAGACGATCCGATCCACCGTTCTCGGCCTGAAGAGAACGCCGCCGTTCCCGATGGCGCAGTAGGTCCGAAGCAGCTGGATGGGGGTCACGAGAATGAACCCCTGACCGATGGAAAGGGAAACGGTTTCCCCGATCTGCCAGGGCTCCTTCAATTTTCTCATTTTCCACTCCCGGGACGGGATCAGCCCCTCCTGCTCTCCCGGCATGCCGATCTCCGTCCTTTTTCCCAGGCCGAACATCCGGGCGTACCAGGCGATGGTGTCCACGCCGAGCTTTTCCCCGAGCTCGTAGAAGTAGACGTCGCAGGACTCGACGATGGCCCTCCTGAGATCGACGGAGCCGTGCCCGTCGCGGTTCCAGCACCGGAAGGTGCGGTCCCCGACGACATGGCTTCCGGTGCAGAAGGTCTTTTTCTCCGGCGTGACCGCCTTTTCCTCCAGCCCGGCCGCGGCGATGACGAGCTTGAAAAGCGAACCGGGGGGGTACAGGCCGAGGAGGGGACGGTTCTGAAGGGGGCACAGGGGATCCTCGAGAAGCTTCCGCCAGGCCTCCCCCGAGATCCCCCGGTTGAACAGGTTCGGGTCGTAGGAGGGCTTGCTCACCATGGCCAGGACGGAACCGTCCCTGGGATCCATCGCGATGACCGATCCCGCCTTCTCCCGGAAGGCTTCCCAGCAGATCCGCTGCAGATCGGCCCGGAGGGTGAGCACCACCGTGTTCCCGGGCCGGGGGGGCATGACGCCCAGCACCCGGATCTTCCGCCCGTTCACGTTGACCTCGATCTGCTCCCCGCCGCTCGCGCCGCGGAGTTCCTGGTCCATCATCTTCTCGATGCCCGTCTTGCCCACCATGTCGCCCGGCCTGTATGCCTCGGGGGATCCGCCGTCGGTTTCATCGCAGCACGCCTCCCCCACGTAGCCGAGGATGTGGGCCGCCATTTCCCCAAACCGGTAATCCCGAACGGGCACCACGTCGACCACGACGCCGGGCAGGTGGAAGGCGTTCGATTCGATCAGCGCGAGATTCTGCCAGGAAACGTCCCTTTCGAGCCTCACGGGAACGAAGGGCTTCCTGTCCTCGTTCCGTTCGAGCTGCCTTTTCCACCGGCCGGTGCGCTCGCCGTCGAAAAACGTCATCCGTTCCAGCACATCCCCGGAATTTTTCGCCAGCTCGGGGATCATGGACACGTCGAAGGAGGGCATGTTGTCCACCAGGATGTTCCCGTCCCTGTCCAGGACCTGCCCCCTCAGGGGCTTGACCTCCTGAAAACGGATCCGGTTGCTTTCCGACCGCAGTTTCAGCTCGTCCCCCCGGATGACCTGAAAAAACCACAGCTTTCCCGCGAGGAAAAAGAACGCCAGAAAGACGATCCAGACGATCACGTCGAAACGTCCCCGGAAGGTTCCGGGATCATATTTTGTTAATCGAACGCGCTCTTTCGCCATGGATCATTCCCGCAATGCGGTCGAAGACCGGGAAAACGAAGGGACAGATTATACCGGCAACGGCAGCCTGGGGCAAATAAATACGAAGAAACTCTCCGGACAGGTCCTTTCCGTAGAAAATCCCGTAAGCGGCATAGAGAACGAGAAACTCGGGAAAGGAAACCAGGAAGGAGAAGAGGGCCAGCGTCCAGGGCTTGCCCGGGTTCATCTTTCCGGACATCCAGCGGGTGAGGAAAAAGACGGACACATACACGATCACGTAGACCCCCGGGATGATGGAAAGAAGGCCGTCCATGAAAACGCCCAGATACAGGGCGAGCAGGAACCCTTCCCTTTCCTCCAGGAAAAAGCCCCCGTAAACGACGAGAAGGAAGGCGAGGTTGATCCGTACCGTATCGAAGGTCAGGGAAAGGAGGATCGTTTCCTGGAAGACGGCGGTGCAAAGGGCCACGATGGGGAGGATGACAAAAGCCGTCATGGTTCCTGTTTCCCCTGCTCCAGAAGCACCATGACCTCCTCCAGCAGGGCCGGGTCCACGGCGGGCTTCACCACGATCTTCTGGAACAGCCCCGTCTTCTCCTTCTCGACCCGGGCCACCGTTCCGAGGAGAAAGCCCTTGGGGAAAATCCCCACGAGGCCGGACGTGATCACTTCGTCGCCCGCCTGAACATCCCCGGACGACGGCACGTATTTCAGGACGCACCCCTCGGGTCCCGCACCCTGGAGAATGCCCTGGACCCGGCTTCTCTGGACAAGGGCGTCCACATTGCTGTTGAAATCCGTGATGAGGAGAACCTTCGATGCGTGCCAGGACGCCTCGATGATCCTTCCTCCCACGCCGATGTCGGTGAGGACGGGCATCCCCGGACGGATCCCATGGGCCGTCCCCTTGCTGATGTAAAGGACGTGAAACACCGACGTCCTCTCCGCGCCGGTGACCCGGGCCGCCGTCATGGGAAGGGAGACCGCCTCCGAGAGACCCATCAGCTTGCGGAGCCTCCTGGATTCCAGGTCCGCTTCCCGCAGTTCGTTGATCCTGTTTTTCAGGCGGTTCACTTCGCTCCGGAGTTCCTGGTTCTCCTTTTCCGCATGGACCAGAAGGAGGTACCGTTTCCAGGATTCCCCGACCCGGCGGATGGATTCCTGAAAAACGCCTTCCAGGGGAAGAACGACCTCCAGGACCACCTTCCTGAAATAGCCGGTCGACCCGGAAGGTTTGACGAGAAAGGCAAGGGGAACGAGGAAAAGGACGGCCAGGAAGGCGGCGACGAGAGCGACCTTGTACTTTCTATTGGCCATCGCTTGATCTAAGAGGGATTACGGATGGAACATTCCCGTGACGGATCGGAAGCTTCATGAATGGCTTCGTAATGGATTGCCCATCACACTTACGATTTACGGCTTCGTAAAAAGTCCATATGCTGTGTTGCCCTTC
>Ga0068711_1001755_pt1 | contig 11783 bp, 15 predicted proteins | sample MTBAKMMethaMetaG_FD_62224 | JGI IMG/M metagenome (GOLD analysis project Ga0068711, IMG submission 62224) | Enrichment culture microbial communities from Arthur Kill intertidal strait, New Jersey, USA, that are MTBE-degrading - MTBE-AKM (Arthur... | ecosystem: Environmental > Aquatic > Marine >...
AAGCGGTCAGCAGATCGGGGTGGTCACCGCGGCCACATCCATCACCATGCTGATCGCCTCCCCATTGTGGACGCGCTGGTCCGACCAGAGCCGCCATCCCCGCCGGGTGTTGCAATTGGCACTCATCTTAACCGGGCTGGGGTGGATCTGGTTGGGCAACCAGCACATTTTTGGCTGGATTTTGGTGGTCAGCGCGCTGCGGATTGTCCCCGCTTCCGGCATTTGGCCTATTTCAGACGACCTAGCCCTTTCCATTCAGGGCGCCTCCCGCGCCGGGTACGGACAGGTGCGCATGTGGGGGTCGCTGGGTTGGGCCATTATGGTCCTCTTTAGTGGCTGGTTGATTGAGCGCTTCGGCCTGGGGATCGCCTTTTGGGGCGCGGCGGGCGGCATGACCAGCGCGGCGCTGGTGTTGTTTCTGCTCCCCGCGTTTAAATCCACACCTCAACCTGCTCCAGACGAAAAACAGCGGCAAGGTCTGCCGGCGGTATTCAACAGTCTATTGCGTAATCCGTCATTAGTCGGTTTCGCGGCTATGCTGGTGCTGATCGGAATCGGCAATAACGGTGTGGTCCAGTTTGAGACCGTGTACATGGACGCGCTGGGCGCACGGGAAGCGCTCATTGGAGTGGCCGGGATGGTCAGTTCGGTGGTGGAGGTGCCTGGTATGCTATGGGCGGACCAGCTCATTCGCAAGCATGGTCCCGACCGCATCCTGTTGATTTCGCTGCTAATGCAGATCTTTCTACGCGCCCTGGTCTTCATCTGGCCGACTGTGCCTGCCATCTTAATCACGCGCCTGATCAATGGCATCGCCTTTAGCTTCTATACCATCGCCATCGTCAGTTATATCACCAACCGCACCCCCTCCAACCAACGCGGCACTATGCTGGCTTTGTTCAACGTCACCCTGGCGGGGCTGATCAGCATTCTGGCTTCTCCACTCAGCGGCGCGATTTACGACGCAGTGGGCGCCCGCGTGCTTTATCTGCTGGCGATCGCCGGTTATCTGACCGGTTGGCTGGTGCTGCGCGCCACACACCATCTACCGGCAAAAAGCCAGCCCGAAACCCTCCAAACTCAAGCAGAGAATTAACATTTTTCTAACATTTCGATTGAAGGCAACCTCCTGGTTAGGGTGTAAAATTCTATACTAAACAGTAGAGGTTAGCATGCTATTGGAAGAAACATCTTCATTTGAGCTTTTCTTTATCGATCTGATTTATTGGTTAATCATTCAGGGCCTGGTAGGCTTTATTGCCGCGCATCGCCCGCAAAAGCGATTTAACCCAGAAAACTGGCGCTACCGCACGCGTAAGTGGGAAAAAGACGGCAGAATCTATCAGGATTGGTTTAAAATCAAACACTGGAAACCGGTCGTATGGGACGCCGGGCGGGTTTTCCAACGAGATTTTCGCAAAGATCACGTTGACCCCGCCAATCCCGGCAACCTGGAACGCTGGATTATTGAAACCTGCCGGGCGGAGTGGTGTCACCATATCACCTTTTGGTTTATTCTACCGCTGACCGCCTTCAACCCACCCGCGCTCACCCAGTTTTGGCTGTTGTACGATATGGTGTTGAACCTGGTGCCGATCGTTGTACAGCGTTACAATCGCCCGCGGCTGAAAAAGCTGCTCACCGGTCTGCAGCGCCGAGAGAAATCCTCCTTTCAAAATACCCAATCCCCCGTCCACTCTTAGCATGAATCCACAATCGCCGCCCTTGCAGGCGGCGATTGATTTATTCTTACCAGCTAAGTTATCCTTCAACTGGAATCTGCGCCGGCGCCCAGAAGCTGGCATCCGCCTTCTCCAGCGGCAGAATGACCCCGTAGCTTGCCAGCGGCGGCGCGTTGACCAGATCAAATTTATGCCAGCGGTTGGCTTGCGGAGTGCCAAAGCACATTTCCAGCTCTCCGGCAGTCAAATCGATAATCATCGAGCGCAGCGTGCCAAAAAACTCGTCGTAATAGTGACAGGTCAATCCCTGCGGGTAGGGAGCCGACAGCAGCTCGCGCAGGTCTTCACGGGTCACTTTCGGCGCGCGGCCCGCCAGAAACCGCTCGATCGTCGTCTCACGCACCGGCGAGTTGCCCATCACGTACCCCTGCAGTTTCAGCATTTCAGCGTCGTGGTAATGGTTGGTGGCGATGATCCAGCCCCGTGAATCGTCCATGCCCGCGCGAGTCACTTTCACCTGGGGTCCAAAGATTTCCGCCCGCGCCGCGTTCCCGTTTTTATCCGCAAAGATCAAGATCGGGTTGCCCGCCATCGGCATCTCTTTGCACAACGCCACAGCCTCATCCACCGTGGCGCAGTTCTCCAGCGCGGACCGCACCAGTGCCCAGAACTGAAATCCATCCTGAACCGGCGCGCGCGCACCCTCAAACTTACCCACCGGGATGCCCCCCGCCGACATGGTCACTGACAGACCTTTTTCATTGAAGCCATCATAGCGTCCAAACAGCAACGCCGAATTGCTGATGTGCGCGTAGCGCCCGCGCGGGTGGGTCAGCGTTAATCGAAAGTCTTCCTGCTGGTCGCCAAACTCATAGGATCTGCCTACCAGCATGTGCCCGTCAGCGGTGGCTTGCGGCAAAACGGCAAACTGCGAGCAGTGCCCGGCCGTCAGGTACGTGGCCAGATAGAACATCACTCGCCGCGCCGGAATCTCGATCCCATCCGCCATACCCTGGATCTCTTCACTCAGTCCGGGGCAGAAAAGGTCAAACAGACTCACCAACCCTGAAAATTGTGTTTCATTTAACACATCCGGTGTGGAGCGAAAGAAGTTCAGCCAGCCCGGTGAGCGGCGCACCATCTCGGCCTGGGCACGCCCCATTAGATAATCGTTCCCTTCCAGGGTGACAAAATACGCTTCTGTGTTACGCGTTCGCATGATCAATCTCCTTTACAGTTTCATTCGGAACAACGCATTGATCATACCGCCGGAGACAAAATATTGCTTTTCAGCGCTTGCGGGGCACTTTGCAATTCTTGCGCTATTGGCTGCTATTTACATTTCCACAACCGGAATACACACCTCAATCTCAAACAAGCCCTGTGGGTGCGTTTCTGGTGTTTGCAGATACACTTCATAAGGTGGCTGGACGGCGGGCTGGTAACCGCTGTCTGGCAGCCATTCTCCAAACAGCGTTGCATACACCCAGCGGATGCCTTCTCGCGAGCAGGTCGCCCGACCTACCGCGTACAATCCGCCCGCTATTTCCATATATCCGATGCGCTGGTTGGTCGCTACCTTGTGGGACACAGACAGGCAGGCAAAATACTGGCAACGGTTGGCGGGTGTGATAGCCGGGTCGTCAAAAGACAGGCCGATCGACCGCGTCTGTTCACTGATTAGCCCGCGTACGCTGGCCCATTTTTGCAGCCGCAGCCAGGCCGCGCAAATCTTTTCCATGTTGTAACCTTCCATGTTTGCCACATAGATCACCGGCACAGCTGCCAGCTCACGCACGCGTACATCCAACACGGGCAAATGCTGTTCTTGCTGAGCCATAGGGTGCATGCCCATACGCGAGCTTTGCCCCCGATCCCGCCGGTACTGGCTGGCGGTTACTCCAAAACGCTGCTTGAAACCACGCGCGAAAACCGCCGGGGACGAGAATCCGCACGCCAGTGCGATTTCAGTCACCGGTTGATGCCCTTTTAGCAACAGGTTGGCCGCCCGTTCCAATCGCAGGCGGTTTACATAATCCGCGGGGGTCTCACCCAGCATTCCCGAGAAGATCCGGTGAAAGTGGAAGGCAGAGAATCCGGCTTGTGCTGCCAGGTCTTCCAGTAATAACGGCTCGCTGAGATTCCGGTTGATGTAATCCACCACCTGGCGAATGCGAAAATCATATTCATCTCGTGAAGGTTTTTGGTTCATCATTTCAGGTTTTCAATCCCGATCAACATCCATCCCATCCATTAAACTGCCAACGCCCCAACCCGGGTTGGCCGCCCGGAATTCCTCGGCCAGCAAGTCCATTAAAATTAGATCATAACGCCGTCCGGCTACCAGGCGCGCCTGCCGCCGCCGCCCAATTTCCTGAAAACCAATCGCCCGGTATGTCTTTAATGCACGTTGGTTATAGGAGAACACCCCCAGCATCAGATTATTCAAGTTAAGCACGTTGAATCCATAGTCTATCAGCAGGCGCAGCGCCTCGCGGCCGTAGCCTTTGCCCCAATACCCTTTTTCACCAATCACAATCCCCAGCATTGCCGTCTGATTAATTTGATCAATATTGAAGATCAGGCAGCGGCCGATCAACTCTCCAGTCCGCTTGTGAATGATGCTGAAAACCTGTGTCTGGTCCTGCAGCATCACGCGCAGGTCCTCTCGCATTTTTTCCGGGGTAATCGCGCTCCAGGCTTCATCGCCTAAAGGCAGGCTGACCTCCAGATCGTTAAACCATTGCGCCCACTTATCAGCATCTTCGAGCTCGCAAGGCGACAGATAACATAACTGTCCGGAACATTTTGGATAGTGAGACATGGCTGCACCCTCCTTTTCCAATTTCAACAATCAAGTGCCATCACACAGATTATAGACGATAATTATCCTTTTCATTCTGGCTGGCAGGAGACTATTCACAAGTCATCCCGAAAGCCTATAATATAAAAGACTCTATCATCACAAGGAAATTACATGGCATTTCAGGAATTTACCACCCATCGTCTGGTCAAATCCGAAGATTTAAACCATCACGGAACTTTATTCGCCGGCCGCAGCGCCGAATGGTTTGTGGAAGCCGGTTTTGTGGCAGCGGCCAGCTTGCTGCCGCCGGCCAATATTGTTTGCCTTAAAATTCATGGCATGACTTTTCGCAAACCCGCCAACCCCGGCGAGATTGCCGTTTTTCGCAGCCGGATTGTTGCCACTGGCCGCACCAGCCTGGTTGCCCATATTCGCGTCACCGTGAAAGAGAAAGAACTGTTAAACGGATTTATCACCTTCATCCATGTCGACGCACATGGAAATCCCCAACCACATGGCATTCAGCTGCAACCAGATACTGAAGAGGAGATGCAAATCGCCACAGAGGCTAAAAACCTGCCAAGGTAATTCAGAAAAAGAACGGGAATCCTATGTCTGAGCAAAAACCTTTGTATCAAAGAATTTACGCGCTTGTCCGCCAGATCCCACCTGGTAAAGTGGCTACCTACGGGCAGATCGCCCGTCTGGTAGGCGGCTGCACCCCGCGCATGGTCGGGTATGCCATGGCCGCTGTGCCCAATGGCAGTGAAGTACCCTGGCAGCGCGTCATCAATAGCAAAGGGGGCGTCAGCCCGCGCGCCAATCCTATTGGCGAAATTACCCAACGGATGCTGCTGGAAGAGGAAGGGGTAGTTTTTAACGACGAGGACCGAACAGATTTGAAACTGTTTGGCTGGATTGCTCCGGAAATTATCTGATCTAAGGTTTTACCCTTTAGCCCTCCACACCGCTGCCGATACTTCTTTATAGAAGAATTCAATGATCCAGATCGGCAGCGGTGCGATGGAACTATCTACCCAAACCACAATTCGCAATCATAGCACTCCGGCTCCCACGGCGCGTGGTTGCGCGCCAGCCTGCGGTTTGCCAATCGTGGGCAGTTCTGCATCTTCGCCGGTTGAACCCCGTCTTTCCAGTCTGGCTGCGTTTTCAATTCAGAATCAGCTTACTGAACTATCCGTTTCAAACCATAAAACCGATCTGGTTTTTCGAAAAGACAACAGCCTGCTGCTGAAAGCCAGCAGCCAGTTTGATCTGACCCTGCGCCAGGAAAGCACTCGGATCGATCTGACGCTCACCGCCGACCGGCTGGGCCTGACCCCCGCCGATTTTGCCGCGCTGGGCGGCAAACCCATTGAGATTCGTTTCTCGATCTCCCAAATGGACGCTCAAATTGAATTTCGTTCCGAGACCAACGTGATTAAAAAAAATCGCACCCTGGACGAAATCTTACGGGACCTGACCAGCGCCCTGACAGACATCTTAAAGAACCGCGGCGATAAATCCATCGCGGTGTTGATGGATGAAGAAGCCCTTGCCATTCTGTCTGGAGACCCCAAGGTTTCCGGATTGATGGATGAATTATTCGCCCTGATCCAAATCATCAATAATTTAAAAATGCAAGAGGGTGAACGTGATCGTTACGCCATTATCCTCAGCGGCAAAGGCAAACCCTACATCGAACATCAAGAGTCAACCCGTGTAAATATCGAGAACCGGATTCAAGAATTCAACATGACCATTCTGCCCCCCGCGCAAGCGCAATCCAGCGTAGAAGGCTCTTCCGAACCAGTGGCAGAAGAACAGGAGGTCACCCCATGAGCATGAATATGGTAGATCTGACTACCAGTCTGGCTGCCCAGGCTACCGGCATGAAAGCCGGTGAAGTATCGACTGCCATCGGCGCGCACATCCTGAAAAAGGTGATGCAGCAAAACGAGCAGCAGGCTCAAGCATTAATCAACATGATCAACCAGGCTCCTTCTCTGGAAGGTACTGGGAAATATGTAGATCTGTCGGTGTAAATACACCTTCCCCGCCCGAGCAGCAGACGCGCTTTCCGGTTCGCGCGTCTGCTGTCGATTTAATCGCCGGTGGATTCGGCTTTCGGTTATAATCTGAAAAATCTACAAATCTGAGGAATTTATGCATCAAGACCTGATCCGCCCCATGACCGCTGATGATTGGCCTTTTGTGAAGGCCATCTATACGGATGGAATCCAAACCGGCATGGCGACCTTTGAAACGCAATCTCCAGATTGGGAGACCTGGAACGCCGGCCATTTGACTTCCTGCCGGTTGGTGATGCAAATGGATGGGCAGATTGCCGGTTGGGCAGCCCTTTCAGGGGTGTCCTCGCGCTGTGTCTACGCCGGAGTGGCGGAGGTCAGTGTATATGTCAGCAGCGCTTTCAAACGGCGTGGCGTGGGAGCCGCCTTGCTTCAAAGCCTGATCGAAGCGTCAGAAATAGCGGGGCTCTGGACGCTTCAGGCTGGCATTATGGCCGACAATATCGCCAGTATTCGCTTGCATGAAAAAGCTGGCTTTCGCTTGGTGGGCACCCGCGAGAAAATTGGGCGGCTTAATGGTGTTTGGCGCGATACAGTCCTGATGGAGCGCCGCAGCCCGGTAGTAGGCGTGGATTAATCCCGCGACTCTGTTATTCTCTCATCATTGGCGATCAGCTGTTTTTCCATTGCAATCACCACACCCTCGCGCTGGCCAAATTTGCGCGGCGGTCTGCGCAGCAGCTCTGTAAAACCCATGCGCAACCAGAAGGCATGCCCTTCCAGGTTGTGCTCCAATACGCCCAGTCCCAGTTTGCGCGCGCCGCCTTCACAGGCCCAATCCTCGAGGGCCTTCATCACCAGTTTGCCGCTCCCTTTTCCGCGTTCGGCTGGGGCTAATAATAGCAGCCCAATAAACAACTTATCCTGTTCCGGAAAATCTTTAACCAAGTCAATTAAGCCCACTAATGCGCCGGTTTGGTCTTCAATTCCTAACACGATTTTATCCGCGCTGGTTTTACCAGGCGGTAAATCCATCAGTGTTTCTTCCGCCTCATGCTCGCCGGGCGGTTCGCCATTAATTAATTGGTTGAAATCACTGCAGCGTACCAGCAAGTTTTGCAAACGCTCGCAATCGCGTCCGGTTAATTGAACAAACCGCCAACTGCCTTCGGCAATTGGCAAATGAGCTGGAAATTTCATGTGCAATCCTTGGAGAAACTATTTTGGTTAAAACGCGATGTGCTGGGATTCAGTCATAAACCGCACAATGGGTGCGTTATCCCAGATATGCGCTTCAATATAACGTTCAGGGCCGTACATCCCGTCTGCATTCCAATCTTGGGGTAAACCAAATTCCTCAACCAACCCGGGCAATTCATCCAGGGTGTACACCTTACCGCGATAGGGTTTTCCATCTTTGGCGCGCATGGCCGGGAAAGTGTCGCCGTAGGTGAAACTGACGATCTCTTTGGGAAAATACGATATTGGAATTTGGATCTCGCGGCCTTTGGGATACCAGCTTTTCAACCACGGGCATTCCCCTAACACCATATAATGAGGGTGGGCGCGGCGCGGCTGGCCCCCTTTTTGGATGAATAAATGCCGCAAAAGCGTCTCAATTCCCCAGCGGGTTTCCAGATAATCTTCCGGCAGCGGGCCGCTTAACAAATTGGCTTCTTCACGCAGCTGTTCCAGAACCTCTTCGGAATCTTCATCGGACAAATCCGAAAGGCTGGCAAATGGGCCAATCGAGGCTTCGTAATAATGTGTTAAAAAATCCGGCACCATAGGCTTCAAATCCATGGAATACAATAGAGAACGGACCGGTGAATAATGGGGTTCCCGCCCAATAAAATAAAAAAAGGTTAATTCACTTCGTTGGAATTGGTTGCGAATTAATTCTTATTAATATACCACTATTTAATATTGGAAACCTTAAAATCCGTAAAGTATTTTTGGATAAGCTCATCCAATATGGCTTCTGAGGAAATTCCTAACCGAGGTTACTCCCCTCTTCCAGAGATCTTGCGCATTTTGCCACCCAATTTGCATCCATTTTAACCAATCGATTCTTCGATAAGTTTTGTTTGAGGATCCAGCGCACATCTTTATCATGATGATTCAGCCACTTCTCAAAAACAGGTTTGCCTTGCTGTGGGTAAGCCGCAATGGCCACACTCCAGCAATATGCCAGCCCTTTTCGTAAAGCGCTGAAATCATCCGTTTTGCGCTGCTCGCATGTCGCAATCGCCGCGGTAATCCGCTCAAGTATGCCCAAAACCGGCTCCGCATGGTGATCCTCTTTCAATAAACGCGGCTCACAAATTGCCGCGGCTGCCGCGCGTTGCTCCAGCAGACTGCCCCCCGCCCAGGCCTTCATTTCTTCCACAAGCGCGTCCATGTTCACGTCACCCCATTGTTGCAGGGCCATACAGACTGCCTCGCGCGTCCGCCAACGTGGATCGTTGGCCAGGGCGCGCAACGGTTTTATCTGCTGCATATCTCCTGCCGCCAGGCATCTGCCCAGGCCTACCGCGCCGCAAAAAGCCAGGAATTCTCGCGGGGAATTCACCGGCGCAAGGTCTGGCGGGTTTTCAGCAAGCAATTTTTGAAAATCTGGCAAACTTCCCACCCTGCTAAAGGCCATCGCCAGCTCAATATTTCCGCGTGGCCCAGGCAGTCCTGATTTTTCCAAAAGAAATGGCTGCCAATCCTCCTGCGCGCGCAAGGTTTGCTCATACTCATCGATTTTTGCCATATAATTCCTTCCGGAGGAGATGGGGGTTGAAACCCACACCATATTTCAAATAATTCTATTATACTGACTGGCTTGACAGATGCCATTTTTCTAGTACAATACCATAGTGTATATATAACACTAATGGTTCTTTTTATATAGGAAGTGAAAAACATGCCAGCATCAAACCTGATCGAAAAATCACAACAATACTTACAATTTGTTGAATCCTGGCTGAAAGACTTGCCTTTGGTTTCAATAGAAGAAGCCGGCATTGACCCTGCCGCTACCGCCCTGATCTCTGTGGATGTCACTAAGGGATTCTGTTCAATCGGCCCACTGGCCAGCCCACGCGTGAATGGGATTGTGCAGCCGATTGTTAATTTGATGACCCGCTTGTGGCAAACTGGAGTGCGTCATATTCTGCTTTCACAAGACACGCACGAACCAGACGCGGTAGAATTTAGCGCGTTTCCTCCACACTGTGTCCGCGGCACGGAAGAAGCGGAGACGGTCGACGCCTTTAAGCAATTGCCTTTTTTTGATCAAATGCTCTTACTGGAGAAAAATTCCATCGACTCCGGAATCAACACGGGACTGGATGGCTGGATCAACCAGCACCCCGAAATCAACACCTTTATTGTGGTGGGAGACTGCACCGATTTATGCACGTATCAACTGGCCATGCACCTGCGCCTTAGCGCGAATGCCAATCAGCTCCAGCGGCGGGTGATCACCCCGGCCGATTGCATCGATACTTACGATATGAGTGTAGAAACCGCTGCTGAAATTGGCGCGGTTCCGCATCCCGGTGATCTGATTCATCATATATTTTTGCATCACATGGCGCTGAACGGAATCGAAGTCATTGGCGGTCTAAAATAGACTTTGGAAATTAAACAACCCAGCTCATTTGGGTTCGAAATTGCTGGTATTTATTCATTTGACTGGCGCGATTGACCGGCTTCGTTTATATTTAATCCAATCAATTCGCCCAGAAAGCCAAATCAGTAGATGGAACCTTTACCCCTATTTAAAACTCCGCTGACCCTCACTGTAGAAGAAATCACCCGCTACATCCGCCAGATGATGGAAAGCGATGAGGTTCTGCGGGATGTGCGCGTATTAGGGGAAGTATCCAATCTTTCCACACCCAAATCGGGCCATATTTATTTCACATTGAAAGACCACAGCGCCCAGCTTAAGTGCGTGATCTGGCGCAGCCAGTCTATGCGCCTGCGCTTCGCCCTGCAAGATGGCATGGCCGTGGAAGCGCACGGCTCGATCAGTGTGTATGAACGGGATGGGCAATATCAACTTTATATCTCCTCCATCCAGCCCGTTGGGGAGGGGATGCTTTACCAGGAATTTCTACGGCTGAAAGGCCTGCTGGAAGCTGAAGGGCTTTTCGATGAAAGCCGCAAGCGCCCCTTACCTGCTTTTCCCAACAAAATCGGGATCATCAGCTCACCTACGGGCGCAGCCTTACAAGACATGCTCAATACACTGCAAAACCGCTATCCCCTGGCTGAAGTGGTGCTGGCGCCGTCTGCCGTACAGGGCACGGAGGCCCCGGCTGAGTTGGTCCGCGCTTTACGCGCCCTTAACCGCCAATCGGATATCGATGTGATCCTTATCGCGCGCGGTGGAGGTTCCTTAGAGGACCTGTGGGCTTTTAATGATGAGTTACTCGTTCGTGAAGTAGCCGCCTCCCGCATACCGGTGATCAGCGGCATTGGTCACGAAACAGACTTCACCCTGGTGGATTTCGCCTCCGATTATCGCGCGCCCACCCCCACTGGCGCGGCTGTGGCGGCCACCCCAGACCGGCGGGATTTGCTCCTAAATGTACTCGACGCGCGTATGGATCTGATCGGCGCGTTTTCCACCCGGTTAAATACGCATTCAGAACGATTAGACAGAATGCACCAGCGATTATTACATGGGTCACCTGCCCGCAGAATTGGCGACGACCAACAACGCCTCGATCAGATTTCCGCCCGAATCTTGCGCGCGGTGAATTCCCGGTTAAAATTGGATCGGGCAAACCTGCTTGCTTCAAACCAGCGCTTGTCAGCATTAAATCCAGCGGCTGTTCTGCAGCGTGGCTACGCGATTTTACATCTTCCGGACGGCGGATTGCTGCGCAGTATCACCCAGGCGCCCGTTGGTCAGAATTTTCAAGTTCAATTAAACGATGGGCAGTTTGCCGCCCGCGCGATAAATACCACATCTTCTATCCCCCAGAAGGAATCCGATGGCTAAAAAACCGACCGAAATTGAGAAGCTGAGTTATGAACAGGCATTCGAAGAGCTTGAAACCATTGTAACTGCATTGGAAAACGAACAACCCACACTGGATGAAGCCACAGCTTTATTCGAGCGCGGACAGGCGCTGATGCAGCATTGCGCCAAATTATTGGAACAGGCGGAATTAAAAGTACGCAAGCTCAGTCAGGATGACCTGAACCAGGATTAACGGCAGGAAGAACACCATGATTTTAAGACAACTGGCTGATAATCACATG
>Ga0068711_1001769_pt1 | contig 11713 bp, 5 predicted proteins | sample MTBAKMMethaMetaG_FD_62224 | JGI IMG/M metagenome (GOLD analysis project Ga0068711, IMG submission 62224) | Enrichment culture microbial communities from Arthur Kill intertidal strait, New Jersey, USA, that are MTBE-degrading - MTBE-AKM (Arthur... | ecosystem: Environmental > Aquatic > Marine >...
GAACCGATCACCGCGGATGACCTGGGCGTTGCGGGGGCAATGACAGTGTTGATGAAAGACGCCATCAAACCAACCTTGATGCAAACCCTGGAAGGAACCCCAGTGTTTGTACACGCGGGTCCTTTTGCCAATATCGCCCACGGAAATAGCTCGATCCTCGCGGATTTGATCGGCCTCAAATTGGCTGATTACGTGGTCACTGAATCAGGTTTCGGCGCGGATATGGGTATGGAGAAGTTCTTTGATATTAAATGCCGCTATTCCGGACGGATTCCGAATGTGGTTGTGCTGGTAGCCACTGTCCGCGCGTTGAAAATGCATGGCGGCGGTCCGGCGGTGGTAGCAGGTAAACCACTCGACCGGGAATATACAGAAGAAAACCTGGATTTGCTGCGCGCCGGATTGGGCAACATGATTCACCATATTCAAACCGCGCGCAAGTTTGGCATTCCGGTGGTGGTGGCAGTCAATCAATTCTTTACCGACACGGATGCTGAGTTGGAATTGGTGCGCAAAGCCGCGGTTGAACAAGGCGGCGCGGAAGCGGCCGTGGTTTGCAAGCATTGGGAATTAGGCGGAGAAGGTGCGGTTGACCTCGCCAATGAAGTGGTCAAGGCAGCCGAGAAACCTTCCAATTTTAAATTCCTTTATGATCTGGATTTGCCATTGAAAGAAAAAATTGAGATCATTGCCCGTGAAGTATATGGCGCAGATGGTGTGGATTTCCTGCCGGAAGCGGAAGCACGGATTGAAGAATACACCCGCCTGGGGTTTGGCAACCTGCCCATTTGTATGGCCAAAACTCATCTGAGTTTGAGCCACGATCCGGCGTTGAAAGGTGTGCCGACTGGTTTCCGCGTGCCGATCCGCGATGTGCGCGCCTCGGTTGGAGCGGGTTTTATTTATCCACTCCTCGGAACCATGAGCACCATGCCTGGTTTGCCCACTCGCCCGGCGTTCTATGATGTGGATATAGACCCGGAAACGGGCCGTGTGGTGGGTTTGTTCTAAAGGTTAATCGATTTCAAAACAAACCGGCCTGTGTTTCTTCGCAGGCCGGTTTTTCTATCGGCAAAGCCAAATTGGCTCGGTTTCGCAGCCCATTTTCTTGTAAAGTATGGTAAATTGGTGCAATCAAACGCATTGGAGAATAACCCATGAAGCAATCAAATCGTGAAATTTACCCGGCGACCTTCGCCCGCGATGAATCCGGAAGGATGCAAGTAGGCGGCTGCAACCTGGCTGATCTGGCAGGCCAGTGGAAAACCCCTGTCTATATCGTAGATGGCGCCACAGTTCGCGCCCAGGTATCTTGTTTATCCGCATTGGGTGAGCAAACCTATCCGGGAAAATTTACGATTGCCTACGCGTCGAAGGCCTACCTTTCGCTAAAATATGCGCAGAAGCTGGATCAAATGCAAGTGGGCATCGATACAGTCAGTCTGGGCGAGATGAAGATCGCCCGGAAGGCAGGGTTTGATGGCCGGCGGGTGCATTTGCATGGCAACGGGAAAACGGAAGAGGAATTGCGCTACGCACTGGAGTGGGGTGTGGACGCGATTGTGGTTGACAGCCTGGAAGAAATGGATTTTCTGGCTGGGCTGGCAAAGGACGCAGGCAGGCGCGCGGCAATCTGGCTGCGCATTACGCCGGGTGTGGATGTGGACACGCACGCGCATGTGCAGACTGGCCAAACTGGCAGCAAATTTGGCATCTCCATTCCGGGTGGGTTTGCGGCAGAGGCGGTCCAGCACGCATTAAGCCAACCCTGGCTCGAACTGACTGGATTGCATATTCACCTGGGCTCGCAAATTTTTGACGCGGCGCCTTATCAAAAGGCAATTGGAAAGCTGATGCAACTGGCAGATGCTTGTGGATTTCAACCGCGGCAAATCAGCACCGGTGGGGGATGGGGAGTGCGCTATGTGCCTAAACAAGCGCAAAATGATGCCGAAACCTGGATCAAAGCGGTCAGTGAGACCTTGAAATCAGAATGTGATCAGCGCGGCTGGAAATATCCTGAACTGGTGTTAGAGCCAGGTCGTTGGATAATCGCCCGCGCGGGAGTGGCCGTCTACTCGGTGACCACCACCAAGTTCAGTGGTGAAGGAAAATATGTTATCGCGCTGGATGGCGGGATGGCGGATAATCCGCGCCCGGCGATGTATGCTGCCAACTACATCGCAGATCTGGTGGAACGGGAGATGCCCGAGTCTCAGCTTGATAGTATGCTGGTAGGGAAGTTCTGCGAATCAGGCGATATTTTAATCCCAAGTATCTCAATGCCAGAAGTGAAACGCGGAGAATTGATTGCCATCCCGGCTGCTGGGGCGTATCAGATCAGCATGTCTTCCAATTACAATATGGCTGCAAGACCAACGGTTTTATGGTTGGAGAATGGGCTTGCAGAAGTACTCCAATACCGGGAGGATCCCAGTATGAGCCGCTATTGGATGGGAGCAGAGGATTAGATATTCAACCAGCGCTGGGCGAGAGAAGGCAGGTCGCTCATCTTGCCCACTTTTCGGGTGCATTCAGGCAGCGATTCAATAAACATGCGCCCGTAGCGTTTGGTGAGAATGCGTTTATCGAGCACAACCGCAATGCCACGGTCCGACTCGGTCCGAATCAGGCGGCCAAAACCCTGCCGGAAGCGAAGAATGGCTTCCGGTAGATTGTATTCATTGAAGGCATCCTCAAACGTTTCAGAACGCGCAGCGATAATCGGATCGGAGGGCACATCAAAAGGTAGGCGGGTGATTACCAAAACAGAGAGGGCTTCACCGGGAATATCAACCCCCTCCCAAAACGAGCGGGTACCCAACAGAACCGCTTTTTCAGAAGTCTTAAAGTTTTCCAACAAAGTACTGGCAGAGGCGCCTTCACCCTGTTCATAAACCTGGATGCCATGTTCAGCCAGATAAGGGGCGATTCCAGCGGAGGTTTTTTTGAGTTGCGCGTACGAGGTGAAAAGCACCAACATGCGTCCGCTGGTAGCGACGGCTAAATTGCGGATGACATGATCCAAACTGCGCTGATACGCGCCGGCGTTGGCCGGCTCTGGGATATCATCGGTGATGTAGAGCAGGGCGGCAGTTTCAAAATCAAAGGGAGAGCCTAAAGATAGCTCATCGGCGTCAACGGCAAACAACCGGTTGCGAAGATAGTCGAATTCCCCATTGGCGGTCAGGGTGGCAGAGGTGACAACCACACTGGTTTTCTCAAGCCACAGATATTTCTCCATCAACGGGCCAATATGTAATGGGGCTACATGCAGAGAAAGCTGGCTGCGGTTGGGTTTGATTTCTACCCAATAGATCGAATCGGGTGAAGGATCCGCTACCATCGAAGCTAATTGCTGCTGAGTTTCAGACAGACGGCGGAACACATTGGAAAGGTTTCCCAGGCTGTCTTCCAGGTCATCATCACCCGAGTCAGAATACACTCCCAGAGTTTTGATGATTTGGGTGAGCAGGTTAAGCAGTAATTTGAAAGTCTCTCCGGCGGTATCCCAGGCGATTTCTACTTCAGTCCAGGCAGGCTGGGTGCGCGAGGCACTCGTAATGCGCTCCTGCTGCCCATAGGCGCCTACAGGACGGCCTTCTCGCTGCTCAAGAAGGAAATTCTCCAATACTTTGAAGAAATTGGTTATATCGTGTTCCAAGCGGAAATTGAGATCAGTCTGGCGCACCACCGATTGGTTCAGCGCGGCGGATTCTGAAGGATTGATTTTTCCGAGCAGCAAACGTTCAATATGCCCCAGGATACCGGTGTTGGTTCCCCCCAATTCTTTGAGCATGCGACTCAAATCGTATTGATTGACTTCAAAGCTCAATGAATTGGTGACCGCCGATTCAAGGTGATGGCCTTCATCGATGATCAGGTATTCATAATCGGGCAACACCCGATTGCCAGTGGCTACATCGGCCAGCAACAGAGCGTGATTGACAATGATGATATGGGCGTTGTCTGCCGCGCGGCGGGATTGGTAGAATGGGCAGACCCCCCCCAGCTTATTAATACAAACTTCCTGTTTGCAGCCTTCATTATCGGCCGAAAGGCGCATCCATACTTCGCGCTCCACGGGGCCGTTAAGGTTGATCTGATTGCGGTCTCCACTGCCACCTTCTTCCAGCCAGACCAAAATTTTGGCGAGGACGCGCATTTCTTCCACGGTTTCAGGTCCACGCTGGCGCATGGCTTGCAGACGTTGGGGGCAAAGGTAATTTGATCGACCTTTAAGCACTGTGGCGCGCAGGTCAAGGTTTAACGCGGCGGCCAGATCGGGAACGTCTTTGTTAATTAATTGGTCTTGTAGATTGATGGTATTGGTGGAAATGACCACACGCATTCCATTTTGGATGGACCACAAAGCAGCCGGAATGAGATAAGCAAATGATTTCCCGGTGCCGGTTCCGGCTTCCACCATGAGGTGCCGGCCGTCGGAAATGGCCGTTGTGACCGCGCGCAACATTTCCACTTGCTGTTGGCGCTGCTCATAATTGCGGAAATAGGCCGAAAAAGGACCACCGTACTCCAACAGCGCGGAGACTTCCTCCGCATCCAGCGGGGTGGGCTGGTCTGCCGGTTCAATAGGGATGCCCTGGTCAGCTGATTGTAAAATGCGACCAACCAACTGCTGATTACGGGTCGTTTTTACTGGCTCAAAAGCCCGGCTTTTAAGGATATTTTGAAAAACGTAAGACGCGCCCCACTCAAAAGGTTCGCTCAGACGAACAAATTCGGCGATGCGCTCCAGAGGGAGCTCCATGGCTATTTGCACCAGTTCCTGGTAGACGGCGGTGGTCAGTTGCGCGTCATACAGGGCGCGATGGGCGTCGCCAGGCAAAATGATGTTGAGCGCCTGTCCCAGCGCCGAAAGGTTATATCGGCCAGCTGTGGGCATCAATACTGAAGCCAATTCATAGGTGTCAATGACCTGGTTGTATTCCAGTATGCGATGCCGCCGTAGAAATGAAAGGTCGAATTGCAGGTTTTGCCCCAAAATGGGGGAATTGCCGACAAAATCAGCAAATTCTTGAATGACTTCCTGCACCTCGGGAGCATTGTAAACCATCTCATTAGAGATGCCGGTTAATTGGGTGATAAAGGGGGGAATGGGCTGGCGGGGTTTGATCAGTGTGGACCATTGATCTTCGATCCGCTTGCCATTAAACCGAACTGCCCCAATCTCGATGATTTCATCGCGGTAGGGGTCTAAACCAGTAGTTTCAATATCCAGGGCAACGATGGAAGGCATGCCAGCATTATACCACTGGAAAAGATTGGAATTGGAATAAAGTCGAACAGAATTTCTGATACAGCCGGGTAACCAGGTAAAAGACTATTCTATTGGGGAGGAAAGTAAACAGAGGGAAGATCTATAATTTAGATGTCAGGCAAATCCTGCTTTCCTCTTTAATTATGGTGAATAAAGGGAAGTCCGTGAATGAATTTTTTGGATGACCATTATGAGATTTTTTGTTATTGATCTAATCCTGAATCAATCGAAAAAATGTCAGTTGATGAAGTCTAAACAATTTGAATAATTGAAGGAAAAATAATGGTAAATATGAAAAAGGGATCCTTTTCGGCTCAATCCTTCGGAAGAAAGGTGATACAAATCATGCTGGTTGCCGGATTAATATTAATCGCGTTTGGATTGGTTATGATGGGTGTTCTTCTGGCGCGGAGCCCCGGAAAAATGCGGCCTTTAGTGGATGCGAACGGAAACAGTATCCCTGGCAGCATCTCTGAAAAGATTTTCGTCAATATTAACGGTGTGGAACAAGGGATGATCATCCAGAGTGTAGATCCTTCCAATCCAGTTCTGCTTTTCCTCCACGGCGGTCCCGGAATGCCGGAATACTTTCTGACAGAACAATACCCAACCGGATTGGAAGACCATTTCACGGTTGTCTGGTGGGATCAACGCGGTGCCGGATTGTCATTCACAAATGACATGTCTTCAGTGACAATAGACCAAATCATCGATGACACCTTGGCTGTAACCAATTATTTGCGTGGAAGATTTGGGAAAGAAAAAATCTATCTAATGGGCCATTCCGGAGGAAGTTTCTTTGGTATTCAGGCAGCCGCACGTGCGCCAGAATTGTATTACGCCTATATCGGATTGGGCCAACTCTCTTACCAGCTTAAATCTGAAACGCTGGCATATCCATATATGCTGGAACAGTTCAAGCAAATCGGTAATATGAAAATGGTCCAAAAATTAGAAGCCGCAGCGCCAACATTAGACGGTCCTTTACCTGCCGAGTATGCCGCAGTCCGGGACGAAGCCATGCACAGTCTTGGTATAGGTACAACGCGAGACATGGAATCTGTAGTAAGCGGCTTATTCTTTCCTTCATTGCGATTCAACGAGTATACGTTGAGTGAAAAAATCAATCTCTGGCGTGGAAAAATCAATTCATCCAGACATTTGAGAAATACTATGTTCGCGATAGATTTAACCCAACAAGTAACTCAGCTTGATTTGCCAGTCTATTTTTTCCATGGAAAATACGATTTTACCTGTTCTTACTCACTGGCAAAATCATTTCTTGAGGGTATTGAAGCGCCAGTAAAGGGCTTTTATACTTTCGAGCAATCTGCTCACAGTCCGATATTTGAAGAACCTGAAAAGGTGAACCAGATCTTGCTTGAAGACGTATTGAATGGAGAAACCAATTTAGCGGATTCGGAATGAACCAGTTGCAATTCCAATCCGATTGAAATAACATTCTTATCATTGAAGATTTGCCAGACAAAAACCAAAAACGGAAAAGGATATTTCCGGCATGACCGAATTGCATAACGAGTTCTTGCATTTCTCTTGTGACCCTGAGAATGGGAGTTTTGATCTTACCCCTGTGGGAGATCAACGGCAGGATTTACCGCGAGTGAAAGCAGCCCGGTTGGGCATCCGCTATGTGGATAACCGCAAACAACGAATCTGCCGATGGGATTCTTGGACACCGGTCAATCAATTTGCCGAATCGCATCCGGATTCCAAACTTGGTCCCTTGAAGACGATCGAATTTAAAATTAAATCAGATTCTATTTTGGCAACCCGAATTCTTTTCGGGTTGCCTGAGTTTTCCCCGTTTTTGATCTGGAAATTGGAAATCCAGAATCTTGGTGATTCCCCGCTGAATATTGACCAGATTGACATGCTGACGATTGGACGCGCCGGAGAAGTAAATCAGGGAAGTTTATTCTTCCCGGGGATGGAAAAGATTGATCACCTGGCTTTCCATTCGCAAGGCTGGCAGAGCTGGTCCTGGACGGCCACCTATGGCGTTCACGAAGGGGAACGGCGCAGCCGGCTTAAATGGATCCAAAGCCCGCTATATGCCAACCCGGGCACGCCGCAGCCACGCCAGCCGAGAGATTATGCCGCCGATTTCTATGGCATTCTGGGTGATCGCAGCCAGCGTACCGCGCTATTGGCAGGTTTTTTGTCTCAACGCGAGCAATTTGGCACAATCAAAGTGGATATAAATGAGCATCCAAACCTTGCTGTGTGGGCTAACTGTGACCAGGTGCGCCTGGATGCGGGGGCAAGCCTGAGCACAGATTGGGCGGTGCTGATGCCTTTCCATTTGGACGTGCCTGAAGAACTGGATGTTTACTTTAAAGCGGCAGCGAAAGAAAACGCGGTCCGCGAGATGCGAAATATCCCCGCTGGCTGGTGCTCGTGGTATGAGTTTTACCAGAAGATCAGCGAAGAAAAGATCGAACAAAATCTGGCCGCGATTGAGTCGTTAAGCGATAAATTGCCTTTAGGTTTGGTCCAAATTGATGATGGTTTTGAGCACGAAGTGGGCGATTGGCTTACTTTCCGAGAAGGTTTTCCCAATGGGGTAAAACCGTTGGCACAGCAAATCTCCAAGGCTGGTTACCAGCCCGGTTTATGGTTGGCGCCGTTTATTGTGCATCCCAAAGCGGATATTTATCACGAAAAACCGGATTGGCTGCTGCGCAACCGCGCCGGAAGGCCGGTGAATGCGGGCTTTATCTGGGATGTGTTTACAACCGCGCTGGATTTGACCCATCCCGAGGCGATGGACTATGTGTGCGAGGTTATTCGCACCGCCGTGCAGGACTGGGGCTTTACGTACCTGAAACTCGATTTTCTTTACGCGGCGGTAGTGGATGGCAAATATCGCGATCCGAAGTTGACCCGCGCCCAGGTCTTAAGGAAAGCATTTGAGCGCATCCGCGCGGCGGCAGGCGCAGAAACCATGCTATTGGCGTGCGGATGCCCGATCGGTTCCGCACTGGGTTTATTTGACGCCATGCGCATTGGCGCGGATGTCAGCGGCAGCTGGAAGCCCGCCTACGGAGGATTGGATTTTCTATTTGCGACCGAGCCCAATATGCCCAGCGCGCGCAACGCGATTCAAAATGTGCTCACCCGCGCGCCAATGCACTTGAATTGGTTTGTCAATGACCCGGATTGTCTGATTGTACGCGAGTCTAGCCAGTTGACGCTGGAGGAGATTCGCTCGCTGGCGACGGTGATCGCGGTCAGCGGCGGGTCGCTGCTGCTTTCGGATAACCTGCCGGGGTTGTCGCAAGAACGGTTGGAGATCGCTCGCGCGCTGATCCCCTCCAGTTCGCATCGACCGGTGGTGCTGGATTGGTTTGACCGGGTCAGCCCGGAACGCGTGCGCGTCGATTTCGAGGGGCCGGAAGGCAAATGGTCTGTTGCCGCGATATTTAACTGGCAGGATGCTCCCCAAATGGTGACCGTCACGCGGGAGGATCTGCGTCTGACTGCAGGCAAAGTGATCTGCCGGTCTTTTTGGGATGATCGCGTGCAACTGCGAGAAGAGAATCAGCCGTTTTTCACATGCGAGCTTCCCGCGCATAGCTGCGCGCTGCTGGCGATTCGCGAGATCGAGCAAGACATTCCCCGCTACGCTGGCAGCAGCGTGCATTTCTCTCAAGGCTTGGAAGTAAAAGAATGGCGTGTGGAGGGGAATAAATTATCCGCACGGTTGGATGTGGAAAGGGTATTTGGTGGAACAATCGAGTTCTGGCTGCCTGCGGAAATCAAATCTGCCAGCTGGAGCGGAATTCCCCTTGCACCCAGCCGGCAGACATCCAATCTTGTTCAATTCCATCTGCCAGAAGGAAACGGCGGGTGGTTTGAAATCGAATGGCAATAGCGAATTACTCTGCTATGCCGGGGCGATTTCCTTCCGCGAATTGCGTCTGGTAAAGCTGGGCATACAGGCCGTTTGCTGATAAAAGGCTGGCATGCGTTCCACGTTCGACGATGCGGCCGCGATCGATCACCAGGATTAAATCCGCGGCCAGGATGGTACTGAGGCGGTGGGCGATCACAATGCTGGTTCGCCCGGCCATCACGCGGCGCAGTGCTTCTTGAATCAGGGCTTCGGACTCGCTATCCAGGTGGCTGGTAGCTTCATCCAGCACCAAAATCTTTGGGTTCTTTAGAATCACGCGTGCCAGGGCGATACGCTGCTTTTCTCCACCACTCAAGCGGTAACCACGCTCACCGACGACGGTATCGTAGCCATTCGGCAGGGCGGAAATGAAATTGTGGATGTTGGCGGCTTTGGCAGCAGCTTCGATTTCTTCCTGATTGGCATCCAATTTCGCGTAGATTAAGTTGGTGCGAATCGTATCGTGGAACAGGTGGGTTTCCTGGGTCACCATGCCGATCATGGAGGAAAGGAAATCCAGAGAAAGTTCGCGGATATCCACACCATCCAGCAAAACACGCCCTGCCTGTGGATCATACAATCGCGGAATCAGGTAGGTGAGGGTGGTTTTGCCCGCCCCCGAGGGACCGACCAGGGCGACCAATTGGCCGGGTTGCGCGGCAAAGTTGATCTCTTCCAAAGCCATATCCCGCGCCTGAGATTGCGCCTGACCCGTCTGGGTGGGGCTGCCGGATAACACCGCCGAGACCTGATCGAGCTGCCCAAAGCGGCGCACGCTTTTCAATAAATTATCCTCTTCGATTCCATAATGAAAAGTCACATTTTCAAAAGCCAACTCTCCGCGGGGATTGGGAATCAATTTTGCGGATTGGGGTTCTTGAATTTCCACAGGCAGATCGATGACTTCGAAAACGCGCTCAAAACTCACCACTGAGGTGGCAAATTCCACCGGCGCGGTGGCCAGACCCTGTAAAGATGCGTAAAGTGAAGTGAGATACGATCCAAAGGCGACAATCGTGCCCACGGTAAAGGCTTTTTGAATCACAAAATAGCCGCCCAATCCGTACACCAGGGCGGTGCCCACCGCACTGAGCAATCCGATAATGACAAAGAACGCGTTCCCTACCACAGCGCGTTGGATTCCCAGATCGCGAACTTTAGCGGAACGTTCGTTAAAACGCTCATTTTCCAGCGAGTTGCGGCCAAATAATTTCACCAATAACGCGCCGCCAATATTGAGGGTTTCATTGACCATGGCGTTCATCCGCGCGTTGTGGTCCATCTGCTCGCGGGCCAAATCACGCAATTTTCCTCCCAGGGCGCGTGCTGCCAGCAGGAAGAGCGGCAAAATGGCCACACTGATTAGCGTTAATCGCCATTCCAGGGTGAGCATTACCGCCATCACCCCGATGGTTTGAATCAGGTCGGTGATGATGTTGACGATGGTGTTGCTGATCGCGTTCTGCGCGCCAACCACATCGTTGTTCAGGCGGCTCATCAATTCCCCGATGCGGGTGTGGGTGAAGAAGTTGAGGGACATGCGCTGCAGGTGAGAGAAAAGCGCCACGCGTAAATCGAAGATCACTCCCTCTCCGACCGCTGCGTTTAATTTGCGCCGAATCACATTGAGCCCTCCACCCAGGGCGGGAATCAGCAATAAACCAAATGACAGCAAAATAAGGCGATTAATGTCTCCATTGGGAATGGCTTTGTCAATCAACTCACGGATGATCAACGGGGTCAGCAGGGTTAACCCTGTGCCCAATAAGATCAACAGCAGCATGGCGATAATCTGCCAGCGATACGGCCGCGCATATCCCAAGACCCGTTTTAATAAGGCCCAGGTGACTTTTGGTTTATCAGATTCTGAACTGATGTAATTCCACAAACCCATTCCATGAAAACCCATAAAGTTTCATCCTTTCATTCTGTGTCTCAATTGTAGTCTATGTTAAGAGCAATGGAGGAAGATATGTACAAACAAATCGCCCGATCCATTGCGATGGACCGGGCGATCTCAGGTTGAAATGACTTGATTATTCGGCAGGTTTTTGAGGTTCGAGCGGTTCTACCGGTTGGCTGGAAGCAGCTGCCTTGCGGGCTTTATTGCGGCGAACTGCCTTGATGATGGCGCGGACAATCAGGAAGATCGGCAGGAAGATGATCAACAGCACCGGCAAGAGGAACAGGATGATCCAGATCAGGGCGTTGATGATGAACTGCACGGCATCCACCAGGGCTTGCAGGGCGTCACGGGCTACGCCTACCGGCTCCCATCCGGCGACGGTCAATGGTTCAATGGAGGCCTTGCTGATGATATTAACGCTGATCGAAGATAATCGTGAGGCTTCATTGTAGTAGTTGATCTGTCCTTGCAACACTTCGATTTCTTCGCGAACGCGGGTCAATTCATTGAAGATGGTCAGCACATCTTCTGTTTTGGAGGCGGAGGCCATGATCTCACGCAGCTGCGCTTCGGCGTCTTGCAGGTTGCGCAAGCGGGATTGCAAATCGGT
>Ga0068711_1001771_pt1 | contig 11702 bp, 6 predicted proteins | sample MTBAKMMethaMetaG_FD_62224 | JGI IMG/M metagenome (GOLD analysis project Ga0068711, IMG submission 62224) | Enrichment culture microbial communities from Arthur Kill intertidal strait, New Jersey, USA, that are MTBE-degrading - MTBE-AKM (Arthur... | ecosystem: Environmental > Aquatic > Marine >...
GCGCGGACCCATGGTTCCCATCACCAGATCAGACTGGCTCTTGCCGGGTAATTCCACGTGCTCGCGGCGCGTCTCTTGCGGGGGATTCACCTTCGCCAAGGCTGGCTCAAGCGCCTGGTACTCATTATTCCACTCGCCCAATATCGCCCGGATGGAGTCAACCATCTCTTGGGGTGTGGGGCTGCCTACCATTGCGATCACCATCCCGCGCGGACCCACATGCGCGCGATGAAATTCCACCAGATCCGCCTGGGTGATGGTTCTGACGGTCTGCGAAAATCCATCCACTGGCACACCATAGGGATGGTTGGGAAACAACATCTGGTCAAACCGCATCGAGGCCATATCTGCTGTGCTCTGGTCGCGAATTTCCAGACCGGTCAGGAATTGCGCGCGTAATCGCTCTATCTGGTCTATTGGAAACACAGGTTGGGTGATCGCCTCTTTCAGTAAGGTCAGCATTAACGGCAGGTCTTCAGCCAGCGCCCGACCGCCAAAACTGGTGGTGTGCACGCTGGAGGAAAAGCCCAAGGAAGCTCCCACCGATTCGAGGGCATCATAAATCTGGGTAAAATTGCGCGTTTGTGTGCCTTTCATCAACCCCATCGTGGTGAATTGCGCCAGACCCAACTTTTCAGGCGGGTCAAACGTACTGCCATAAGACAGGTAACCATTCACCTGAATGGAAGGGCTGGTGACGTTTTGGCGCGCCAAAACCACAATCCCGTTAGACAGCTCAAAGCGCTGAATATCATCCGAACCGGGCATACTTTTCCAATGTTCTAAATTGATTTTCACAGCCATGATTACGCCTCTCGTTGCTCAGGGAGATAGTACCCAACCACCCGCCGCTCTGGGTTCAAATAGGTCTGGGCGATGCGCTGCACATCTGCCGGGATGGTTTTTTCCAACTTTTCCAGGTAATTTTCAAACCAACCATAATCCGCAAACATTTCGGCGTACCCCATCCAAAACGCCTGGTTGGATATATTCTCGCTGCCGTAAACAAACATGGCGCGCGCCTGTTTCACCGCCCGGGCGATCTCCTCGGCGCTGACCAGCTGGTCTTGCAGGCGTTTGATCTCATCGTCGTATGCCGCCAGTACTTTATCTGGGGTTTGCGCCGGGTGTACAATCGCGGTGACATCATACAGGTATGGATCAATGGTCGCTTGCAGGCCGGCGCCCACCGCCACCGCCACTTCGCGCTCCACCAAAGATTGGTACAGACGGCTGGTTTTATTGGTGATGCCGCCTCCGCCAAAGCGATTTAATCCAGCTGGTCCGGCCAGCAGACTATCCGCGATCAGGAATGGGAAGAAATCGGGGTGCGCGGCGCGTGGCGCGCGATAGGACACCCGTACATAGGCGGTTTGTTCCGGGCCGGTGACGGTGACTCTTCTTTCCGCGCTCAGCGCGGGTTCCTCAGCCGCGACGCGTTGGGGTAGATCAGCAGAGGGGATGCCGCCGTAATATTTTTTAACTTTTTGCAGCATCTCAGCAGTATCAAAATCTCCGGCAATCGCCAGCACGGCGTTATTGGGGGTATAGTAAGATCGATAATGCCGGTAGAGATCATCGCGGGTGATGCGGCGCAAATCTTCCATCTCCCCAATCACTTCAATCCGGTAGGGATGCTGGTCAAAGCCCAGGCGTTGCACCGCTTCATCCAGGCGGAACAAGGGTTCATTCTCATGCCCCTCGCGTTCTGATATAATCACCGTACGCTCCGATTCAACCTCTTCCGCGTCAAAGCGGCTGTTGATCATGCGGTCGGATTCCAAATCCAAAGCCAGGTCAATCCGGTCTGCCGGTAATTTTTCGTAGAACGCCGTCCAGTCCAGTGAGGTCATCGCGTTCCATTCGCCGCCCTCACGCGAGATGGCCTTGTCCAGGTCTCCTGCCGGGAATTTTTGGGTGCCTTTAAACTGCATGTGCTCCACCCAATGAGACAAGCCGGTTAATCCGGGCACTTCATCACGCGCGCCCACTTTATACCAGACCCAATGGCTGATCAATGGCGCGCTATGGATTTCTTTTAAATGTACGGTCATCCCATTGTCTAATCGAATTTTCGTGACATCATTGTTCATAAGACCTCATCAGGCTATGCTTGCCAGACAATATTGTTGACTAATTTTGTCTGTATTTTGTTCCGTAGATAGAATATAATGAATATAGCATAACCCTGAGCTTTTGTTAATGAAATCTACCTATACAAACCGGGGCTGACCAAATAGAAGGTGTAGATGTAACTTTCATTCTCACCCAGTCATCTATTATGGATAGACCCCAGCCACATTCATGGAGGAAACCTTGAAACAACCCACCTATCCCCCTCATCTGGTTGCAGTTATTGGTGCCGGTCCCGCCGGGTTATATGTAACCAAGGAATTATCAAAGAGCCATGAAGTCGTTCTGATCAACCGCGATATCAAACCGGGAGGGTTGGCCGAATATGGGATTTACCCCGATAAAACCAAGATCCGTCAGGGATTAAAAATGCAATTTCGAGAGATCCTTGCCAAACCCAATGTGCATTACTTTGGCAATGTCAACGTGAGCTGTGAAGGCGATATCAAGTTGAAAGAGTTGCGCGATTTTGGCTTTCAGGCCCTGGTTGTCACTGTGGGCGCGCAGTGGGCGCGAAATTTAGGCATTCCCGGCGAGGATCTGCATGGCGTTTACCACGCCAAAGACCTGGTTTACCACTACAGCGGACTGCCGCCCTATAGCCAGAAACCATTCCCGATTGGCCGCCGCGTGGCGGTGATTGGCGTGGGGAATGTCATGCTTGATATCACCCGTTATCTCACCCGTGTGGTCAAAGTGGATGAAGTAATCGCCATTGCCCGGCGCGGACCCGGTGAGATTAAGTTTGACAAAGCCGAATTGGAGGGCGTGGCTGCCAACCTGGATGTGGCTGATTTTGAGAAAGAACTGGAGAATCACCGCGAGCTGATGCTTTCGCTGGGGCAAAACCCGCAAGAAATTCGTGAAATGGTCTTATCTGCCGTGGAAAAAGCGGAACCGGCTGTTTCCGACTCACGCTTTCGCGTTCGATTCCTGCTTTCGCCCACCTGCATTCTCGGTGACGGCAGTAACCATGTCTGCGGGTTGGAACTGGAGCGCAATACGCTGGTGAAAAAGACCGCTGAGCATATCGCCTCAAAAGGCACCGGCGAAAGCGAAACGCTTGCCGTAGACACGATCATTTTCGCGATTGGCAACCGGGTGGACAATGGACTTGGGTTGCCCACGCACGGCAATTCATTCATCACCAATCCAAATCCACGCTTTCCCGTTCATGATACCTCTTATGAAGTCTTGAATGAGAACGGAAAGGTGATTCGAGATATTTTTGTTTCCGGATGGGCGCGCCAAGCCTCAACTGGTTTGGTCGGGTTGGCCCGCCGGGACAGTATCAACGCCGCCCGTGCCATCAATGAATATTTGCAATCACTACCCTCCAAAGAGGATTATTCTGCCGAATTGGAAGCCTTTGAAAAGCGGATGACCAATCTAGGGCACCCAGTGATCACCAGCCAGGATCTGCGCCGTCTGGAAGCCGTGGAGGAACAGATCGCCGCGGAAAAAGGATTGGAAGAGTTTAAATTCTATACCAACGAGGAAATGCTGGCCGCCATTGGTCTTTTTGAAATGCAAGACCAAATTAAGGAATAGGTCTTTTAGAGAAATTTTTTCTTGAAGAGCCAAACATCTCTTCCCCCTTCTCTGTTTCGCGGAGAAGGGGTTTACAATGCCAGGGGCTGAAGTCTACAAGAAAATATTATATGACCAATTACTTTTCTTTTTCTTCTTTGCCGGTCTTAGGCGCCGGGGGTAACAACAATAAAAATCCGATCCCGATCAAAATTTCCCCCAACACCACGCCACGGGCCTGCAGCGGGCCAAAATAGGGCACCTCGGGCAACGGATGGCTGCCAAATCCAAACACATCCGCCATCCCGGCGAAGACTGCCACCACATAGCCGGTACTGACCAATCGCAAGCCGATATCAGCGGCAATTGAAGGCGTACGGCCTTTCCAAAGCGCCATCAAACTGATATAGCCCCCTACACAAATGATCGCCATCCCGACCAGAAAAACGGCAATTTGCACAAACCCGATCACCGGGCTGCGATCCAGCCCAAAAATTCCCGGCCGGGCGCCCACCAAAAAGATAAGCAAGCCCGCCAAAGTAGCCGACAGGCCGATGCGGATGCGTGAACGCGAATAGGTAATCCCGTTTTGAGTTTCTGGTTCTTCGTAGCTTCCCTGATTGGTTAAGTCTGCCATGCTCATCCTGAAGGCAAAATCCTTTCTATGAAGCGCGCCCAATTGCTCCCCAGCACTGCTGCGATATCATCTTCATTGTACCCGCGTTCGCGCAGTAATGCAGCTAATTTATGCAAATCTGCCACGGATTCAAGCCCATCCGGGGCCTCCTGGCGGCCAAACCCGCCGTCAAAATCGCTGCCTAATCCCACATGGCGCGCGTCACCCGCGATCTGGCAGATCGCGTCGATATGCGCGACCATCCATTCCAACCCTACTTTGAATTTTGGGTCGCCGCGCATCCAGCCCGGTTTGAGAAACGCGTTATAGCCCAGTACGCCAATAACGCCGTCGCGTTCCACCACCGCCTCGATTGCTTCTGTGGTCAGGTGCCTTTCTTTGGGATCATCCTTAAGAATTTCGCGCACATTGGCATGGCTTACCGCCAACGGGCCTTCAAAGCGTTCCAGGGCTTGCAGCATGGGTCGCGTGCGCATATGCGCCAGATCCAACGCCATCCCCAGCCCACCCATTACTTCCAACAGGCGCCATCCTTCAGTGGTAAAGCCATCTCCTTCAAAAGTTCCCCCGCAAAACCGAGTGCCCGCCCATACCGGCCCTGCCATGCGCACACCGGCCAGCCACCAATCTTCCATTTCTTCCGGTTCCCCCAGCCCTTCCGCGCCTTCCATGGCCATCATCACACCCACCGGGTGAGTTTCCGGCTCTTCAGTGGGTTGGCGGCCATTCTGCCAGGCATCCAGAGAAATTTTTAAATCATCCCTGGTTTTTACCAGGCGAAACAAATCGGGGTTTTCGGCGCACAAACGTTCGTAGAAATCCACCTGCGCCCGCATGATGGCGCGCGCCTGACTTGGGTTTGCAAACACCTGATTCTCAAAATCGCCTACGGCATAGCGCCGCGGAATCACAAACAGCGAACCGATCACCAGCGCCACTCGCCCGCGTTGATAATCCGGCCAGCCCAATAACGCCTCGCCATTCAATTGTGGCGTGAGGGAGTTAGCCTCTTGGCGGCGAATCTCCTCTGCCGCGCGGCGATAATCGCGTGAAAAGGTCAGCGCGCTGTAAGCCAGGTCTTGATGAGCGTCAATAATCACTTGATTCATAATCAAACTCATTAGAAAAAAAGAGCGCACCCAGGGGAGCGCTCCTCTTTATTGTATTTAATATCTACCGCCACACAGGTGTCAGCGGATGACTACTCTTCTTCGCCTTCTTCTGCTTCCGAACCGTTCAAACCCTCTTCTTCGAGCAGGGTCTGCCAGTCCATCTCAGCAAAGGCCATCGAGTCTACGCGGCGCAGGCTCAAGCCAATGCGATGGTTTTCGGGGTCGAGGCGGATGATGCGCAGGGTAACCACATCACCTTCTTTGAGAACCTCTTTTGGGTGCTCAATGCGTTTTTCGCTGATTTCAGAAATGTGGATCAAACCTTCCACGTCGTCCTGCAGGCGGGCAAAGGCGCCAAATTTCGTCAGGCGGGTGATGGTGCCTTCCACCAACTGGCCAACCTGGAATTCTTCGGCCTTGGCAGCCCACGGATCGTCCTTCAATTGGCGAATGGACAGACCGATGCGTTTCTTGTCGCGGTCGATGCTGATGACCTTGACTTTGACTTCCTGGCCAACTTCCAATACCTCGCTGGGATGGTTGATGCGATCCCAGGAAATCTCGGAGAGGTGTACCAGACCATCCGCGCCGCTGATATTGACGAACGCGCCAAAATCGGCCAGACTGGTCACACGGCCAACCTTTACTTCACCTTCTTGCAGTTCATCGATCACGCGCTCTTTCAAGCTTTCGCGAGTCTCGGTGCTGGCTGCGCGCTCGGAGAGGATCAGACGTCGGCGTTCGCGATCCACTTCGATCACACACACGTCGATTTTTTGTCCAACCATCGCGCCAAAGCGATCTTCGGGGGTGTCACCGCTGACTTCCGCGCGGCGAGACAGGCTCACCTGGGAAGCGGGCACAAAACCACGCAGGCCGCCCATCGGGACGATCAAACCGCCTTTGTTGTAACCGATGATCTTGCTGTTGAAGGACTCTTTGCTTTCCATCAGAGCTTCGGCCTTGTCCCAGCTCACCGCTTCTTGCGCGCGGTTAAAGGACAGAACCAGGGTGCCCTGCGAATCTTCTGGGGTGATGACGTACACTTTGATTTCCTGACCGACCTTCATTTCTTTCAGGTCTTCTTCAGGAATTTGATCGAATTCCCGACCGCTGATGACACCCTCGGATTTTGTACCAACGCTGACCAAAATTTGGCCTTGGCTGATACTGGCAATCACACCATCTCGGATATCCCCTGATTTGGGGAAATCAATATCCAGGCCTTCTTGTTCAAGCAAGGAAGCCATGTTGTTGGTATCGACGTTTTCGTTTTCGGGCAATGCCCCTTGGGCGCCATTCTGTTCCATAAGTTAACTATACTCCGGAAATAAGATTAGGGTTCATTATAAAGGGGAATCAGGATTATTGCAACCCTGCCCCTGGTTCAACCCCTGACAATGCATAATTATATCCGATATTTCACGGATGTGCCAACCAATTCTTAAAAATGGATGAGAATTTTTAATGTCGTCTGCGTTTTTTCTTGCCGGAAGGTTGATTGCCATCACCAATCTGTTTCTGACTATCGTTGGCAGCAGCCTGCTCGCTGGCAGCTTGCGCCGCTTGAGCCGCTTCCAGTTGTTCGCGGGTCAGCGAAACGCTGATCGCCTGCCGCGGACTGAAAGTAAATACCCGGCTGATCACGCCGTGGCGCACATCCTCCAGCAGCGACTGGAACATTTCCGTGGCTTTGCTCTTGTATTGCACCAGCGGGTCGCGTTGAGCGTAGGCTTCCAGACCAACAGAAACGCGCAATGCTTCCACCCGCGTCAAATATTCCACCCATTGTTCCGAAATGACCCTGAGCAGCAGCTCGCGGTAAGATTCATTCTGCACCCGGCGGCCGAGCGTCTCTTCAATCACCTCGCGATCATCTTCACCAATTTCAATTAATGGGAGGACAGCCAATTCTTCAAAGCGTTCCGCGCCAATCGCCTCACTCAACACCATCCGGCTGCGCTCATCCAGCTGGCTTAAGCTGACGCTTTTCATTGCCAGATTATTCCACACGATTAAGCCGCGCGCCTCTTCCAGCACCTCCACCGCTTCTTCCATGTGTTTGAGAACTTTTTCAGTCTCTTCCTGGGGTTCAATGTTTTCCAACATACCCGCCGCCAGGAAGACAGTGCGCACGCGGGTATAACGCTGTTGGGCCTTGCGATGCGTACGCGCGTCAAAGGTCAGGCGCGTGCCTTCAGACATCAAGTTCAACAGTTGGATAATTTGCTGGTCTTCCAGAGACTCGCCTTCATAAGCCTTCAAGGCCGGTTCAATATCCCGGGCGATCTGGCCATCATCACCCAATAAGCGCTCGAGGCGGCGGTTGAATACCTCATCCACGCGATCCAGCACCAGGTTGGTGATCTCACGCCATTCATTGTTTTGCAGATCGGCAGCCCGCAGTTCCAGGCTTTCTTCCAGACGGCGCTCCACCGCCCCAACCAGCCGGTTGGCGTTCAGGCCAATCACAAAGCGCCCAATTTGCTCGCGCACCAATTGCGCCGTGTTCTCGTCTCCATCCAGTAAGGCACGCGCCTCCTGATTGGACAGGCGGACCGGCACCTTGATCAGGCTGGTCAGCTCCTGCTGCACATCCTGAGGACGGCGGGGTTCCTGGGCTTCTTCATCCAGACCCTCCAGGAAGGTATCCAGCAGATCCTGGCGTTCGTCCAACTGGGTCTGAATGCTTTCTTCCACGCGATCAATCAGGCTGCGCGTGCTGCGCACTACATGCTGGTGTTCGGCTTCCAACGCGCGTTTGGCGATATCCAGGACGGCATTTTTCACCGACTGCACATCGTTTGCCCCGCGTAGCGAGGCGCGAAATTCATCGAATAACAGCTGCAAGGTGTAGGATGGGAAGAAGATGTCCTGATAGCTGATCGTGGGTTGGATTTCATCCAGGTAGGCCAGCAATTTCCACGGGCCTTCTTCATCAGCTAACGCCAGCGGAACGCGCTTTTGCAGTTCCAGGCGCAACATCTCCATCACATCTTCACTCAGATCTTCTTTGGTGAAGACCCGGTCGCGCTGGGCATAAATCCGCGCGCGTTGGGTATTCAACACATCATCGTATTCCAACAAACGTTTACGGATATCAAAGTTCGCGCCTTCCACCCGCTCTTGCGACTGTTCCACCAGCCGCCCCAGCAGGCCCATTTCCATTGGCTGGCTCTCGTCAAACAAAATGCGTTTCCATAGCATTTCCACCTGCTGACCGCCAAACAGGCGCATCAGATCATCCTCCAGGGACAGGTAAAAGCGGGAAGAGCCGGGGTCACCCTGGCGGGCGGCGCGGCCGCGCAGCTGGTTGTCGATCCGGCGGGCCTCATGCCGCTCTGAGCCAATCACATGCAAGCCGCCCAGCTCACGCACGCGGCGCATGTTCTTCATATATTCCAGGAAGTGGTTAACCGCTTCCTCATAGATCCCAAACTCAGTCGCGTCCATGTTCTTCAGCGCCTGCAGGCGATCTTCATTGGTCAGGTTGAAGGGATCATCCACCACCCGCGCCAATACGCGATTGACATCCCGCAGGGTGTCTTCATGCAGTTCGCCGCCCAGTTTAATATCCACACCCCGGCCGGCCATGTTGGTGGCGATGGTCACCGCGCCAAACGCGCCAGCTTTGGCAATAATCATGGACTCAGTATCATGTTTGCGCGCGTTCAACACCTCATGCACGATGCCGCCCTGTAAGGTCTGAACCAGGCGTGATATATCTCCATCCTCAAACCCAAAATAGGATTTCAGCACTACCAGGTTTTCCGCGTCTTCGGGATTGAATGAAACGCCCAGGCTACGCGCAAGCTGGCGCAGCTCGGCGGTATTGATCTCTGGAACGGGTTTGTTTAACGGTTCCAGTTCGGGGGCTTGCCGCTCAATAAACTCCAGGTTGTTTTTCTTCAGATAAGCCAGGCGAATCAGCAGCACCTGGATCATCCGCCGCACCGGTTCAGCCGTAAAACGCTCAGACAGGCGCTCGGAGTGCTCTACGGAAGTGGTTCCCACCAGTTGTGGACGCCCTTTGACGTAATATTCAAAGACTTCCAATGTAATCGCGCGCAGTTTGGCTTCTTCACTGCGATATACCTGGTCGGGATAGTCTTTTCGTTTCCAGAACAACGGGTGTTTCTGAGTGTCATTCTTATCAGTGTAGTAGACGTACTTGTAGCCTTCCTCATCTTTGGCGTCCAATGCCACCAGGTCTGTAGTGGGCTGGTTGGCGACAAATTCCAGGTTGGAAGGAATCGGCAGCACGTCAATTTTGTAAATCTTATAAAGTTCTTCCGCCTCGGTCTCGGCCGTACCGGTCATACCTGCCAGCTTCTCATACATGCGGAAGTAATTCTGAATGGTGATGGTGGCATAGGTCACATTTTCCGGCTCCACCTTCACGCCTTCTTTGGCTTCCACCGCCTGGTGCAGCCCCTCCGACCAGCGCCGTCCGGGCATCAGCCGGCCGGTGAACTCGTCGATGATGATCACTTTTCCGCCTTGCACCAGATAATCCTTGTTGCGCCGGTAAAGGAACTGCGCCCGCAGCCCCTGTTCCAGGTAACCCAGCACACGCGCCTGCTCGGGGGTGATGTCTTCCGGCCGTTCGGGGTCGCGCAGCGCCATCTCCATGAGCTGTTCCACGTGCGCTTCGCCGACTTCCGTCAGGGTCACTGTGCGATCTTTTTCTTCCACTTCATAATCTTCGGGGTTGAGTTGCCGCACCACTTGAGCAGTCCGCACGTACCATTCGCTCTCGTCCTGCGCCGGTCCAGAGATAATCAATGGCGTGCGCGCTTCATCGATCAAAATGTTATCCACCTCATCGATAATCGCGTAAAAATGGCCACGCTGGACCCGGTCTTCCAGGCGCATGGTCAGGTTGTCACGCAGATAGTCAAAACCAAATTCGCTGTTGGTACCGTAGACGATATCAGCCATGTAAGCTTCATGCCGAGGGACCATGCGCAGTTGGTGCTGGTCTTCCTGGGACGATTCTTTTTGCAAATCAACCAGAAAAGCAATGGATTCCCCCGCCTGGCGGGACATTTGCAGCACGCCCACACTCAAGCCTAAAAGGTTATAGATTGGCGCCATCCAGCGCGCGTCACGCCGTGCCAGGTAATCGTTGACGGTGACCACATGCACGCCCTTGCCAGTCAGCGCGTTGAGGTAAACCGGCAGAGTCCCTACCAGAGTCTTGCCTTCACCCGTACGCATTTCAGCAATCTTGCCCTGGTGCAAGGTCATGCCGCCAATCATCTGAATATCATAATGCCGCAAACCGATCGTGCGCTTGCTGGCTTCACGCACCAAAGCAAAAGCCTCCACCAGCAGGTCATCCAGTGTTTCACCTTCCGCCAAGCGTTGCTTGAATTCTTCAGTTTTGACGCGCAAATCGGCGTTGCTTAATGCCTCGTATTGAGGCTCCAGTACCGCGATTTTTTCGGCTTCTTCAGCGAGCCGGTCGAGTTCTTTTTTATTGGGGTCTCCCCCCAGAAATTTCATCAAATTCTTGAACATAGCAGATTCACCTTTCCGATAGGTGATTATAGCATAACGCTCCCCAAGCGCTTTATATAATTTTTGTAAGAGCAATCATCATTTCCATCCATCCGGATTTGCAGGAATTGAGTAAAATAAAACTACCTATTCATTTATTCCCAATCAACAAGCTTATGCTTAACAAATTTAAATATTGGCTTTTCGGACCGCCCTTACCCAGCCAGGAAATGCTGCACACCCGGTTAGGAAAGTTTCGTGCTCTGGGTGCTTTCTCTCCAGACGCGCTCTCCTCAATCGCCTACGCCAACCAGGAAATCTTCCTGGGTTTGGTGGTAGCCGGCAGCGCTGGGCTGCAATTAACCTTTCCCATTGGGATTGTTATCGCCGGATTGTTGGCCCTGGTCGCTTTATCGTATTTCCAAACCATTCAAGGTTACCCATCAGGAGGAGGTTCTTTCGTTGTTGCGAAAGAGAATCTGGGGGAATACCCGGGGCTGATCACCGCCGCCGCGCTGGCGATTGATTATCTATTAACCGCCTCCGTCAGCCTTACCGCTGGTGTAGAGGCGATCGCCTCAGCCATCCCCGCACTTTGGCCCCACCGCACACTCATCGCCCTGTTTTTACTGGCGATCATCACCATTTTAAACATGCGCGGCTTGCGAGAAACCGGACTGGTAATCAGTTTTCCGGTTTACTTTTTCCTTCTGGCTTATTTCGCGATGATTGTGGCTGGCATTTCTCGGGCTGTCATAGAAGGTCCCGGTAATCTGGCTGTCAGCGCG
>Ga0068711_1001783_pt1 | contig 11644 bp, 9 predicted proteins | sample MTBAKMMethaMetaG_FD_62224 | JGI IMG/M metagenome (GOLD analysis project Ga0068711, IMG submission 62224) | Enrichment culture microbial communities from Arthur Kill intertidal strait, New Jersey, USA, that are MTBE-degrading - MTBE-AKM (Arthur... | ecosystem: Environmental > Aquatic > Marine >...
AAAGCGTCAGCGTCCTCTACCGGAGAAACGACGGGAACTATGCGCTGATCGAGACGAAATACTGACGGCTTCGTGGAAAGTCCCCGTGCCGCGCCGCCCGTCATCCCCTTTCCCCGAGGCGGGCCCCGTTCGCGGAGATTCGGCGAACGCCGGGCCCGCAGCGCTTATTTCCCGCTGCCGTCACGGAAAACGTTTCCGTTTTTTTGGGGATTCACGGGCACAGACGGTTTCGTCTTCTCGCGATCGCATCAAATACGGATCCCGGAGTGAAGGATGATGTACATCACCGACCTGCTTTCAAGGTTTTGCATTATAGAGGAATTGAAGTCGAAGACGAAGAAGGAAGTCCTGTACGAACTGTCGGAAGTTTTTCTCGAGGAAAAACCCGACATGGACTGCAGCGGGGTGGTGGACGTTCTTCTGGAAAGGGAAAAGCTCGGCAGTACGGGCATCGGCGAGGGGATCGCCATCCCCCACGGGAAGATGGCGTCCCTGGAAAAGCTCATCGTGTCCTTCGGGAGAAGTTCGAGAGGAATCGATTTCGATTCCCTGGACGGCAAGCCGGTCCATCTTTTCTTTCTGCTCATGGCGCCGGAAAATTCGGCGGGCCAGCATCTGAAGGCACTGGCGAAAATTTCCCGGATGCTGAAGGACGAAAAGTTCCGAAAGGAACTCATGGGGGCCGGATCGAAGGAAGCCCTTTATTCCCTGATCCAGGGGAAGGACAAATCCTTTCTGTAACATTCGAAAAACGGGGCAGGGCCATGGATGTCCTCACGTTGAAGGATCTTCTCGACCCGGAGGAGGGGGAGCGCGTTTTCGTCCTCGTCGCCGGACGGGAAGGAGCCGGGCGGAAGCTCGAGATCCCGGCACTGCGGATTTACACCGGCGGCCCCCAGGGTTCCTCTGCGCCGACCGGCGGGGGGCTGGTGCTTTCCTTCGGCCTTCTTCGCTCCCTGGAAGCGCCGGACCGGAAACGGTTCCTCGAGGAATTGTTCTCCCGCCGCCCTGAATACGTCGTCGTCGCGGAAGCGACGGGCGGCTTTCCCCCCCTTCTCGATGCCTGCGACAGCGAGGAAATCCCTCTCTACCTCACGGAGATGGGGCTTCATGCCGCGGAGAGCGAGATTCTCCGCCGCCTCCGGGAAAAGTTCCACGGGAAGACCTTTCTTCACGGGGTTCTCGTGGAGGTGTCCGGCATCGGGATACTCATCAGCGGGGAGAGCGGAATCGGCAAGAGCGAATGCGCCCTGGAGCTGATCAACCGGGGACACAGGCTTGTCTCGGACGACCTCGTCCACGTCGAGCGGAAGGGGAAGGGGAGCCTTCGGGGGAGAAGCCCGGAACGCACCCGGTACTTCATGGAGATCCGCGGTCTCGGCCTCATCAACGTGAAGAGCCTTTTCGGCGTGGCCGCCGTCGCCGAGGAGACGCCCATAGAAGTCAACGTCGAACTGGTTCCCTGGAAAGAGGAAACCGTCTTCGACCGCATCGAGTCGGAGGAGCGGCGTCGGATCATCCTCGGCGTGGCGATCCCCCTGGTCCGCGTTCCCGTCCGTTCCGGGGGAAACATGGCGACCATCGTGGAGATCGTGGCGAAAAACCGTCTTCTCAAAAAGGAAAGGGAAAGGGAATCCCGGGAGATCCTCCTGAAGATCGAGGAGAGCCGTTTCCTCCGGTGATCCCCCGGCAACGGTGATGAAGAACATCCGCATTGTCATCGTCACGGGACTCTCGGGTTCGGGAAAGAGCACCGTTCTCCGGGCCCTCGAAGACATCGGCTTTTTCTGCGTGGACAACCTGCCGGTGTCCCTCCTTCCGAAACTCCTGGATCTTCAGCTCGAAAGGGCGGACGAGATTTCCAGGATCGCCCTGGTCATGGATGTCCGGGAGAAACATTTTCTCGACCGTTACGGAGAGATCTTCTCCGGTTTGAAGAACCGGGGATACCTGATCGAAATCCTCTTCCTCGAGGCGGCCGACGAGACCCTTCTCCACCGGTTCAGCGAGACCCGGCGGTCCCATCCCCTCTCGGACCGGAGGACGGTTTCGGAGAGCATCCACCTCGAAAGGGAGAAGCTCCGGGACCTGAAGGCGATGGCCGACATGGTGGTGGACACGTCCCTGTACAATGTGCACCAGCTGAAGAGCCTCATCCAGCGCTACTATTCAAGTCCGTCGGAGGGAAAGAACCTCATCGTGAACCTCATCTCCTTCGGATACCGGTACGGGCTTCCCCCGGAAGCCGACATCGTCCTCGACGCGCGGTTTCTCCCCAACCCCTATTTCGTGCCCGGCCTGAAGGAATTCGACGGGAACAATCCGAAAATCGTCGACTGGGTCATGGGCTGGGAAGAGAGCCGGAAGTTCCTCGACGAGATCTCCGCGCTCATGGCCTTTCTGACGCCCCTGTACGAAAAGGAGGGAAAGGCCTACCTGACCATCGCCCTGGGCTGCACGGGGGGGAAACACCGCTCCGTGGTCATGGTGAACGAACTCGGCCGGTTCTTCTCCGAGAGAAACTACCGGGTGAACCTCCACCACCGGGACATCCAGCGCACGTAGAGGGGCCGCCCGGTCAGGTTCCCGTGAAGTGCCGGGTCACGTTGTCCCGGATCCAGTGGGCGTCCCACCACTCCTGGGGATTGACGAAGTCGCGGCCTGCGAAGATGCCGAAATGGAGATGGTCTCCGCCGGCGAGTCCCGTCGTGTCTGTCCTTCCGATGATGTCCCCCTTCCGGACCTTCCCTCCCGCTTCGACGTCCATGACGCCCAGATGGGAATAGAAGCTGAAAATCCCCTGCCCGTGATCGATGATGACCGTGTTGCCGTAAATGCCGAGGCCGTCGGCGTAAATCACCATGCCGTGATTGGAGGCTTCCACAGGGGCATGGGCGGTGGATGCGAGGTCGATGCCGTTGTGGACGCTTTCCCCCACGGGTTTCCCATCATGGAAATAGGTTCTCCGGTCCCCGAAACGGGCCATGGTCGACGCGTTTTTCATCCGGAGGAATTCCCCTTCCCACATCCGTTCCGGTGCCGACCGGGAACAGAGGGACCGGATCGTCTCGAGATTTTCCTTTCTCATCGCCTCGTTGACGTTCCGGAAGACCTCGAGGAGGTCCCATCCCCGCAGGTGATCGTATTTCTCCTGGAATTCCGGCATTTTCACTTCAAGAAAGGAGTCCGTGACGGCCATCGTGTCCTTCCGGAACGTTTTCGGCCGGACACGGGAGGACACGCTTCTCACGGAGGTGTTTCCCGCGTCGTCCGCCGCGTCCACGGAGATGGGAAGGCCGTTCTTTCCCATCTCGAGCGGCACGGCGAAATAGCAGATCCGGACCGTCTGCCCCGAAAGCTGCAAGGGGTAATCGGGATAGACCCGGTCGTCCACCCTGAGGGAGGACCGGGCGTTTTCCTTGTCGATCCTGTAGATCACGAGACCCGTTCCCCCCGGGTTCAGGTAAAGCCCTTCCGAAAGAACCTGGATCCGGGGCGGAACAAGGTCCACCAGAAGCGTCCGTGTGACGGTGCACCGGTTTTTCCTCAGGGAGTGGTCTTCCGACGTGATTTCGAGGAGGGCCTCGCCGTTTTTCAGCCCCAGGTCTTTTGCGGCGATGTCCACGGACAGGGTCTGCGACCGGACGCCCTTTCCGGGGAAATCCGCCGTCTTGAGGACATGCCGTTTTTCTCCCTGGGTCAGGGCGACGGTGATGCTCCGAAGGCCGCTTTTCCTGTCCGACGCCAGGACCCGGAAGGCTTTGTGCTGTCCCATGACCTGGAAATCCGGATCGAGCGCGCAGACGGGCGCCTCTCCTTCCAGGAGGGGATAAGCGAACCATGCCCCCGCGACAATGAGGACGACAAGAAGGACGATCCCTCCGTTTCGGACCCAATGCTTCATTTTTGCTGCCGTTCGTGCGTTCATAGCCTACCTCCTATATCCTGAAGCGTTCTTTTTTTCAAGGAACCGGCAGGCGGTATCCGCCGGGTGCACCGTTCGGGCCGTCTCTCCGGAGGGAGATCCGTTGACCTCGCCGGGGAGACCTGTTATAGTCACAAAACGGCATCGATACACGATCCGGTGCCCCATGGGGCCGCCAGGTAACAGCGTTTCGGACGGAGGGGAAAAGATGCTTGAAAAAAGGAGGATCCTTCTCGGCGTGACCGGAGGGATCGCGGCGTACAAGGCCGCCGAACTGACCCGGGAACTCATCCGGAGGGGCGCCTCTGTGAAGATCGTCATGACCCGGAACGCCACCGAGTTCATCGCCCCCCTGACCCTGCAGACCCTGTCGGGGAATCCGGTTTACCTGGACACGTTTTCCCTCACCGGGGACTGGCAGATCGGCCACATCTCCCTTGTCGACGAGGCGGACCTCATGGTGATCGCCCCCGCGACGGCCAACATCATCGGAAAGATCGCCTGCGGCATCGCCGACGACCTCCTTTCCACCACGGTCATGGCCGCCGCCGTTCCGGTCCTCCTGTGTCCCTCCATGAACACGAACATGTACGGCAGCGCCGCCGTCCGGGAGAACCTGGAAAAGCTGAGGGAAAGGGGATACCGGATCATGGAACCCGACCGGGGGGGGCTGGCGTGCGGGACCGAGGGGGCGGGGCGCCTGCCTTCCCCCGCCGACGTGGCCGATGAAATCGAATCCGTCCTGACCCCGAAGGATCTGGAAGGGGAACGGGTCCTCGTGACGGCGGGACCCACCCGGGAACCCCTGGACCCCGTCCGGTACATCTCGAACTATTCGTCGGGGAAGATGGGGTACGCCCTTGCCGCGGCGGCGGCGAAACGGGGAGCCCGGGTCGTCCTCGTCAGCGGGCCCACCGCCCTTGCCGTCCCCCGGGGCGTCACCGCCGTTCCCGTTTCCAGCGCCATGGAGATGCGCGAACGGGTCCTGGAACACCTGGAGGACTCCACGGTGGTCATCAAGGCGGCGGCAGTGGCGGACTACCGTCCCGCACGGCTTTCGGCCTCGAAGATCAAAAAGGCCGGCGAGGGGCTTTCCCTCGACCTGGAGCGGAATCCCGACATCATCTCCGAAGTGGGAAGGAACAAGGGAGACCGGGTTCTCGTGGGATTCGCCATGGAAACGGACGACCTGATTCCGAACGCGAGAAAGAAGCTCGTCGAGAAGAACATGGATCTCATCGTGGCGAACGATCTGGGACAGCCCGGATCGGGCTTCCAGTACGACACGAACATCGTCAAGATCCTCGACCGTGAAGGAAACACGGAGGAGCTTCCCATGATGGACAAGATCGACGTTGCCCACCGGATCCTCGACCGGATCGGGGAAATCGCACGGAGAAGGAAGGCCGGGCCCGGCGGGGAAAGGACGTAGGAGGCGGTGGAAACGGAGAGGGAGATCCTGGCGTCCGTCCTGGGCGACCTGAAACGCCATCTCGTCGCGGAGAAGGAACGGAAGGGAAGGTGCGCCGTGTTTTCCACCGGGGAACCCTCCGGGAGTTCTCCCCGGCCGGCGGCGACCCTCGCCTCCGTGCGGGAGGAACTTGGAGACTGCCACCGTTGCGGCCTGGGCGGTCTGCGGAGAAACCTGGTCTTCGGGGAGGGGAACGAAAAGGCGGAACTCGTGTTCGTCGGGGAGGCCCCGGGCGAAGAGGAGGACCGCCAGGGCCGGCCCTTCGTGGGCAGGGCGGGGCAGCTCCTGACCCGGATCATCGAGGCCATGGGGCTTTCCCGGAAGGATGTCTACATCTGCAACATCCTCAAGTGCCGTCCCCCGGGGAACCGGAATCCGGCGCCCGAGGAGATCGCCGCCTGCGAACCCTTCCTCATCCGTCAGATCGAGGCGATCCGGCCGAAGGTGATCTGCGCCCTGGGCACCTTTTCCGCCCGGACCCTCCTCAAGGTGCCCGATCCCATCTCCCGGATCAGGGGACGGTTTTACAGCTATCAAGGCATCCGCCTCATGCCGACCTACCATCCCGCCTATCTTCTCCGGAACCCCTCCTTCAAGAAGCAGGTCTGGGAAGATGTCCGGGAAATCATGAAATGCCTGGACGGGGACAAAGGGGGTAAGGAATCCCGTTCCCCGGACGGAATTTCCCGGGAGGGAAAAGGGAAATGAAGAAAATCGGAATCGCCCTGTTCGTGGCGCTCGCGCTCCTCATCGCGGCCGTCCCTGGAAAGACGGCGCCACCCGAGAAAGCGCCGGTGTACGGCGTCATCTCGGTGCAGGCCCCCATCACGCCGGCGACGTACAAGTACATCTCCCGCGCCCTGGGCGAGGCCGCCGGCGGCGGGGCCTCGGGGCTCATCATCCTGCTCGACACACCGGGAGGCCTGGATCTCGCCATGCGGGACATCGTCAAGGAGATCCTGAACGCGCCCCTGCCCATCTTCGTCTACGTCTATCCCCCCGGGGCGCGGGCGGCCTCGGCGGGGGTCATGATCACCATGGCGGCCCACGTGGCGGCCATGGCGCCGGGAACGAACATCGGGGCCGCCCACCCCGTGGCCATCGGGTCGGGGAAAATGGACGAAACCATGTCCAAGAAGGTGGAAAACGACGCCGTGGCCTACGTGAAGGGGATCGCCCAGCGCAGGGGCCGGAACCAGGAGTGGGCGGAAAACGCCGTGAGGAAGAGCGAATCCGTCACGGCGGAGGAAGCGCTGAAACTGCACGTCATCGATTACGTGGCCGTCAATCTCCCCGATCTTCTCCGGCAGGCCTCCGGCAGGGAGGTCGTTCTTCCCTCGGGAAAAGTGATCCTGAACACCGAGGGGGCGCAACTCCGGGAGAAGACCATGGGGCTTCGGGAGAAGGTCCTGACGGCGCTCAGCGACCCCAACATCGCCTACCTCCTGCTCATGATCGGGCTTGCCGGCCTCTACTTCGAATTCTCCCATCCCGGGGCCGTCCTGCCCGGGGTCGTGGGAGGGATCTCGCTCATCCTGGCGTTCTTCGCCCTCCAGACCCTCCCGGTGAATTTCGCCGGCGTCCTCCTCATCCTTTTCGGGGTCGTTCTTTTCATCGCCGAGATCAAGATCGTGAGCCACGGCCTTCTCACCGTGGCGGGAATCGTTTCCCTCGTCCTCGGGTCCCTGTTCCTCTTCGAATCGCCCATTCCGGCGCTTCGGGTGTCCTTTCAGGTGCTCATCCCCACGGTCCTCATCACCTCCCTCTTTTTCGTCGCCGTCATCGGGCTCGCCGTGAGGGCCCAGATGCGCAAACCCCGGACGGGCACGGAGGGGATGGTGGGGGAAGAGGGGGTGGCGCTCACGGCGGTCCACGGGGAGGGCCGGGTCTTCGTCCGCGGGGAATACTGGAATGCGACGAGCGAAAGTCCGATCGAGGAGGGGGAACCGGTGCGCGTGAAAGGGATCCGGGGCCTCATTCTGGAAGTCGAAAAAAGAGGCGTATCGGAGGAGGCGAAATCGTAAAAGGTCCGGATACGGATTTTTCACGAAGCCGTCGAAGGAGACGAAATCGCAAGGAGATTGAACAACGCTTTTTTTAACGGCAAAGTGAAAAGCTCCAGAGGCAAGGCGCCCGAAACCGGACGACCGAGGCGTACTTCCGGTACGCCGCAGGGAGGAGGGAGGAAGGGCAACGCGGCATATGGACTTTTCACGAAGCCGTCAAAGGAGACGGACTCGTAAGGAGATTGAGCAACACTTTTTCGAGCGGCAAAGGAAAAAGCTCCATAGGCAAGGCGCCCGACTCCGGACGACGGAGGCGTACTCCCGGTACGCCGCAGGGAGGAGGGAGGAAGGGCAACGCGGCATATGGACTTTTCACGAAGCCGTCAAAGGAGGAAACGAAATGATGTACACAATCCTATCCCTGGTCATCCTGGTCCTCTTGTTCCTGGCGGCGGCCATCCGGGTCCTGAACGAGTACGAAAGGGGCGTCATCTTCCGTCTCGGCAGGGTGATCGACGTAAAAGGCCCGGGGCTTATCATCCTCATTCCCGTCATCGACCGCATGGTGAAGGTGGACATGCGGATCATCACCATGGATGTGCCCCCCCAGGACGTTATCACCCGGGACAACGTGTCCGTAAAGGTGAACGCCGTCATTTACTTCCGCGTCATGAACGCCAACCAGGCGGTCATCGAGGTGGAGAACTTCCTTTATGCCACGTCCCAGCTGGCACAGACCACCCTGCGGAGCGTCTGCGGCCAGGTGGAACTGGACGAACTCCTGGCGGAGCGGGAAAAGATCAACGCCCACATCCAGGAGATCCTGGACCGTAGCACCGATCCCTGGGGGATCAAGGTGTCCACGGTGGAGGTGAAGCACATCGACCTTCCCCAGGAGATGCAGCGGGCCATGGCGAAGCAGGCCGAGGCGGAACGGGAACGGAGGGCGAAGGTGATCAACGCCGAAGGGGAGTTCCAGGCGGCGCAGAAGCTGGCGGAAGCCGGGGCGGTCATCGCCGAGCAGCCCATCGCCCTGCAGCTCCGGTACCTGCAGACCCTCGTCCAGGTGGCCTCGGAAAACAACTCGACGACCCTCTTCCCCATTCCCATCGATCTCTTTCGGCCGTTCCTCGATATCTATGAAAAGGCAAGGAAAAAGGAATGATGATGGAAGAAGGCCGGGCGCCGGCACGCGATTTCGTTTGACAACCGATTTCATTGTTTATATAGGAGATGGCCATTCGGCCTTTCGTCCGGCGCCGCCGAGCGGCGCCGCGACCGGGAGGCGAAGCGGGGGGCTCGTTTTCTCGACAGGATGAACGCCTGCTGACCGCCGGAGCGGCGGTGCCGGGGGGTATCGCGCCGAAAAGGCGGGGGAAGGGCGGCCGCGGGGAACCGCGGGGGGTGAAACCGGGTTCCCGGAGAAAAAAGGGAGGACATTGTGAGCATGGAGACGATTGTTTCGGTAAAGCCGCTTCTTGCCGTTGCCGTTTCTCTTTTCGGTTCCCTTCTGATCGTTCTCTTCCGGGAGAATGCGAACGTCCGGGAGTTCTTCACCTTCGTCATCGCCGGCGTCAAGCTCTACATCGTTTCCTCCATGGTTCCCCTGGTGCTCCAGGGAAAGACGATCGTCTTCACCCTGGTTGAGATCCTGCCCGGGGTGGGGATTTCCTTCCGGGTGGACCCCCTGGGCATGCTCTTCGCCCTGGTGGCCTCCTCCCTGTGGATCGTCACGACATTCTACGCCATCGGTTACATGAGGCCCCTTCACGAGCATTCCCAGACCCGGTTCTATACTTTTTTCGCCCTCGCCCTTTCGTCGGCGGTGGGCGTGGCCTTTGCCGGGAATCTCGTCACCCTGTACCTGTTCTATGAAATGCTTTCCCTTTCCACCTATTCCCTGGTGACCCATCACCAGGACGGGGCCGCCCGGTCCGCGGGCCGGAAATACCTGACCTATCTGATGGGGACTTCCATCGCCTTTTTCCTCCCGGCGGTCATCCTGACCTATCTCTACACGGGGACGCTCGATTTCTCCGCCCAGGGCATCCTCGCAGGGAAGGCCTCCCCGGCGGCCCTGACGATCCTGTTCCTCCTCTTCATCGCCGGGATCGGGAAGGCGGCCATCATGCCCATTCACTCGTGGCTTCCCTCGGCCATGGTCGCCCCGACGCCGGTGAGCGCCCTTCTCCACGCCGTCGCCGTGGTGAAGGTCGGCGTCTTCTCCGTTCTGAGGGTGTGTTTCCACGTGTTCGGGATCGATCTCCTTCATGCCCTGTCGCTGGACGTGGTCCTTCTGTACCTGATTTCGGTGACCATCGTCACCGGTTCCCTTTTCGCGCTCCGCCAGGACGACCTCAAGGCACGGCTGGCCTATTCGACGGTGAGCCAGCTTTCGTACATCGTCATGGGCGGCGGCCTCCTGAGCATCATGGGCATGACCGGCGGCATCGTGCACATCGTCATGCACGCCTTCGGGAAGATTACCCTCTTCTTCTGCGCCGGGGCGATCCTCGTCAATACGGGGATCAAGAAGATCAGCGAAATGAAGGGGATCGGAAAAATGATGCCCGTGACGATGACGGCGTTCTTTCTCGGGTCGCTCAGCGTCATCGGAATCCCCCCCTTCGGAGGGTTCATCAGCAAGTGGTATCTCGCCCTGGGAACCATCGAGTCCCACCAGATCCCCATCCTCGTCGTACTCCTGACCAGTTCGCTCCTGAACGCGGCCTACTTCCTGCCCATCGCCTACAACGCCTTCTTCTCGAGGGGGGGACAATTCAACGACAACACGGCGGTCCGGGAGGCTCCCCTGTTCGCCGTCGTCCCGCCGGTCTTCACGGCGGCGATTTCGTTCGTCCTTTTCATCTATCCGTCCGTATTTCTCGAGCTGGCACGGATGGCCGCCAGGGGTTCCTTCGGCGTCCATTGACGGGTACCGGGGAATAAAAGATCGTCGTTTTTTGCCGCCGCCGGATTGGTCCTCATGAAATACAAAGCGGACCCTTTCAAGATTGTCCTGGTGGGAGGAGGAAAAGCCTCGCTGGAATTTCTTCGTATCGCCCGCTTTCCGGCGGGCGATACGAAGGATCTCGAGGTCCTGGGGATCTTCGATCCCGACGCCCGATCCCCGGGCCTTCGTTATGCCCGTTCCGCAGGCATCGCGGTCTTTCCCTCCCATCTCGACCTTCTCCGTATCGGCGGGTTCGAGGCCGTCCTCGTTCTTTCGGAAGTATCCGGGATCCTGGCAAGGGTCCGCAGGCGGAAGCCCGCCGGAGTCCGGGTCATGGATTCCCGGGAAGCCGCCGTTTTCCTCGACCGTCTCCGGGTCCGGAGGGAAACGCGGGTGTTTGAAAAGGCCCTCGGGGACGCCATGGGGAAACCGGCGTCGGGACCGGACGATCCGGAAAAGGATGTGGCCGCCGCCCTCAACCGTTATTCGTCGAACCTCCTGAAGATCATCGAGGAAAGGAACCGCCAGGTTCACGGGGTTGAAAAAAGACGCCTCCACCACGACCGGGTGGTTTCCCAGATCGTCCGGGGAAGCACGATCCCCATGTTCGTCATCAACCAGAAGCACGAGGTGACCCACTGGAACAAGGCCCTGGAGCGGGTCACGGGCCGCCTGGCGGAAGAGATGGTCGGCACCCGGGATCAGTGGAAGGCCTTCTATCCGGTGAAGAAGCCCTGCCTTGCCGATCTCGTGGTGGACGGCAAGGACGAACAGGAGATCCGGAAGCTCTTTCGGGACCGGGCGAAACCGTCGGAATACCTGAAAGGGTCCTACGAGGCGGAAAATTTCTATCCCCGGATGGGCCCTTCGGGCAGGTGGCTCTATTTCACCGCCGCCCCGATCCGCGGGATGGACGGGAGAATCCTCGGGGCCATCGAGACCCTCTGGGACACCACCGCCCAGCGGGAGGCCAGGGAACGGCTGAAGGAAATCGAGGCCATCGAGGCCTCCATCCTGGACACGATCCACATCGCCGCCCTGGTGCTCCGGGAACGGCGGATCATCTTCGCCAACGAGGCGGCCGAGTCCGTCTTCGGGTGGAAGGCCGGAGATCTCGTCGGGCGGAACACGAGGATCCTGTATCCCAGCGACGCCGTGTACGAGGGCGTGGGGAAGGACTTCTATCGGGCCCTGGAGACGCGGCGCACCTTCCGCGGCGAATATCCCTGCGTCCGGAAGGACGGCCGGGAGATCCTCTGCGTGGTCCGGGCCTCCCGGATCGGGGAGCG
>Ga0068711_1001798_pt1 | contig 11565 bp, 10 predicted proteins | sample MTBAKMMethaMetaG_FD_62224 | JGI IMG/M metagenome (GOLD analysis project Ga0068711, IMG submission 62224) | Enrichment culture microbial communities from Arthur Kill intertidal strait, New Jersey, USA, that are MTBE-degrading - MTBE-AKM (Arthur... | ecosystem: Environmental > Aquatic > Marine >...
CACCTCGTCACCAGCAACCGTGGCCCGGAACAGATAGGCAGCGGGGGCGTGATACAGATCGAGCTCGTCAAGATAGTTGAGGGTGGTGGTCAGGACGCCGTCGGCAACGCCGTCCTCGTCACCCTGCACATTGGGCGAAGTCGACGCAACGCCGTCGGTCACGGAGAAGGAACGAATCCGCCCGTCACCGGCATCCACCACACCATCCTGATTGGCGTCGATGAACTGCTCGATCAACGCTGTTTCGCCGGACGGCAGTTGCAGAGCCAGGTCGACCAGGGTCGGGTCGGCAGAAGTGATTGATGCCGGTGACACAATCATGGGCACAAACACCACACAGGGGTTTCCTGCCGTTTGATAACTGCTGTCATCGTACCCATCGCGGGTTGCTTTGACCCGGTAGTAATAGGTCCCCTCCGCTTTATCGGTGACCCATGCAGTCAGTTCCGTACCGCTGTAGGCGGTACGCAGATCAGATGTAAATCCACTGTTGGTTGCCTCTTCGAGAATATAGGTCGCGCCGGCCGTGGAGGATGCGCCCCAACTCACGGCATAATTCCCGTCTGCATCACTGCTCGGAACAGAAATGCTGGTCGGTGTCCCTGCAGGTAGGGGAAAGGTCACGACACACCCGTTCCCCCCGGTCCGCCAGGCACTGTCAATGTAGCCGCTTCGTGTCGCCTTTACGCGGTAGTAGTAGCTGCTTTCCGCCTTCCCGCTGATGACTGTGTTCAGGGACGTTCCACTGTAGGCTGTGCGCAGATTGGAAGTGAACCCACTGTTCGAGGCCTCTTCCAGAACATATGTGACACTACTGGTACCTGATGCCCCCCAACTTACTGTGAAGGTCCCGTCATTATCGGTACTGGGCACCGTGATGCTGGTTGGTGGAAGGGCATCAGGCATAGAGCTTCGATAGGAAGCAACCACGTTCATGGTTTCGCGGAGGGTCCGTGCGTTGTCGCCGTCCGCAGCGTCACCGGCAACCGTATTTTGGTAGGAAAGGAGCGGTGTGGAAAAAAGTGGTGCTTCGTAATAGTAATTGCCGTAGCCATCATCGCCATAGGCCATAATGGTATGGTAATCAGTGCCATTGCTGCCGGTGAAATACCAGCCAGCCGAGTAGGTATTGAGACTAGTGTTGGGACCGGGAGAACTTGCCTGGTCTTTGCTGTGGTGGGCGCCGAGATTGTGGCCGATCTCATGGGTCAAGGTATGCGACAGATCGACGGACCGGATTGAGCAGACCGTGAAGGCATAGTTGGGTAATCCTGACATATTGTTCAAAAGCCAGCCGAGCCCGACCGTGCCGTAGGCAGAGCCGGTATCGACCAGCATGGTCACGACATCAGCCCCATAAGTATTTCGCAGGGTGGGAACGGTCGCCAAATTCCCCGTGCCGTAAGTCAAGGCCTGGAGATCGGTGCTCAGATCGACAGTCGTATAAGGGAGGGCAACGGCATGGACCAGATTGAAATTGAGGTCACTGATGTCACTGTTAACAAGGGCGAGGTTCAACTTGTTGACAACATCCTGGGAGAATGCGCTCATTCCCCCGTTACTGTCGACCCAGGTTTTGGCCTTGGTGTCATAAACAATCATGACATCAATTGTTTGGGCCAACGCAGAACCGGTGCCCCCAAAAAAAAGAAACACAGCGAACAAACCAGCGATCAATCTAGCTATTTTCATACCCAATCCTCTGTCTCCTCTGCTGTTGAAAACTTGAACTGGCGTTCTCACCTTTTCGGAATGAGAGGCGGCAGATGGATTACTTGCGGCATTTTCTTTTGATCGATCTCGGAAACAGAACCTTCTCCCTGCAGCATGTCCCCGGATACCCGGTAAAGCATGTTTTTATTGAGATCCTGCAAGGTCATCAGGTAATTCTCAGAGCTACCGGTAAGAACAAAGGTCGAAAGCTTTTCCCCTTCGATATTCCCCATGATTGTGACCACGCCGTTCGAACCATGTTTGACGCTCGTGACTGTAACTTTGTAAGGGGAATCATCAAAAAAGTTCAGCGAAAGGCTATCTCCCGGCTGCAAGGTTTCTGCGGCTGCCAGCAGATTCAGATCGACGCCGATTCGGCCCTTACGATTTAAATACGGAGGAACCGCCTCCTTTGCCAGCGTCGAAATACCTGCTGTGTCAGCACCCTGCACAGGCCAGGCGAAGTTGTACTCTGCAGCTTCCGATGTCAGCGGCAGGACGAAAAACGTCACCAGAATGACCCGGAAAAGTATCGGGCGCCAGAGACGAAACCAAGTTTTCGTGGGTTCCATCAAAACCTCCTGATCAAGAGGGCACAGTATTTTTCTGTACTTTCAATGAGAGTTGACCGTTAGAAGGGATTCCCTGGTGACTGACGATTTGCTCCTTGTCCCCGGCGAGAAACGGTAACTTGGTTGGAAGTTGCAAGCGGTGTTCCTAATCCTGATTATTAAAATAAGAGTTGGTCTTTTCCTGTTCTGGACAAAAACAGATGTGGCGGCGATCCAGAGGACCAATATTTTGCAGAAACGATCTTTTAGTGACCCAAAAGAAAAGGCCCCTCCGTGAAAGAAAGGGCCTTCTTTCCAAACAAATCTGCCCTGAAAAGTTCTCAGAGAGCCGACGTTATTGTTCTTGTCTAAAATAGTGAGACACGATCAACCACTTCGAAAAAAACTTAAGCAGCGTTACCCCCTCCAGCCTGCTCTCCCTACTCTATCAACCCCCTCCTGCGCAGTTCCTGCCTGACAAGGTTGCTCCGATCACGCAATTCCTGGTCTTCAGAGGGAGTCGAAACACCCTGGGAAACCCCGACCCCAACCGAGCTGGTCGCCATACCGACACCGAAGGAGGTATAGCGTCGGTCACGTCCAAGCTGCGCCAAGGTGTCGTTCACCTGCCGATAGTAAGTCTGCAGTTCCGCATCGGGCATGCTCATATAATCGCGCAGCAACAGGTCCGTGGCCTGCCGACTGGCCCCCGAAACACATCCCCACAGCAGAATTCCCAGCATCAGAATGGTCAGACTGGATTGCCAAAACCTGGTTATGGTCATTGAATCGCTCCGTTTCTTTAAATTGATTCCATGTTTCTAAAGCATAACGTGCATCGGCGGCATTGTGAATCATTCATGGCGCAAGGCAACGATGGGATCAAGACGCGCCGCTCGTACCGCTGGATAGAGGCCGAAAACCAGACCAACGGCGAGGCTGATGAGTAATGACAGAATCAAGCTGAACGGCGTCACCACCGTCACCAGACCAGTAAGCCGGGTAATAAACCAGGGGATTAGCAGGCCGCAGGCGATCCCCAATCCGCCGCCCGCGGTGGACAGCACCATGGTTTCAATCAGGAATTGACTGATGATCTGCCGCCGCTTGGCCCCAATGGCCCGGCGGATACCGATTTCCCGGGTCCGCTCAGTCACCGTTGCCAGCATGATGTTCATGATGCCGATACCGCCGACCAACAGGCTGATGCCGGCGATGGAGGCGAGTACGATACTGAAGGTGCGTTTCGTTTCTTCGGCCTGGCGCAACAAAGCCAGCGGCACGCGCAAACGATAATCGACCTTTTTATGAAAGCGTTGCAGCATCGCTTCGATCCCCTTGGCCGTCGCCTCCACCTCGTTGATATCCCGCACCTGCACCAGCAACTGATGTAATTCCACCCGCTCACGGCTGCTGGAACCACTTACCCGCCGGAATGAGATATCGCCAAAGCGTTCCCGCGCCGTACTCAAGGGGATATAGACGTCATTGACGCGGTCCGGAGCTGCCAGGGCACCCCCTTCCGAGGTGCTATTGCTGACGACTCCCACCACCCGGAAATATTCTCCGCCGACGCGAATGGCCTGCCCGACCGGTGCTTCCATGGGGAGTAACTGCCGGGCGAGTGCTTCGGTAATGACAGCGACACCGGCATTCATGTCGAAATCGTCCGGCAAAAGGACGCGACCGGCCAGCAGGGGCCGTTTGACCAGTGCAAACCAGGCCGGAGTCGTACCGACGAGACGCACCTCCTGCCCCCGGTCGCGGAACCGGCCGTCCTGACGCAGGATCTTGACGGGCACAGTCCGGTCAACCTGGCTGAAGGTGGCAGCTATCCGAAATTCGTCTTCATAGGTCAGGCCGTACACGCTGAGGAAAGTGCGGACCTGGCTGGTCGCCTCGTCTTCTACCGGCTTGGCCGCCTCGATAATAATATTGTTGCTGCCGAGCATGCGAATCTGCTCCAGCGCCTCGCGGCCAGCCCCCTCCCCCACGGACAGCATCGCCACCACGCTGCCGACGCCAAACACCATGCCGAGCATGGTGAGGAACGAACGCAAGCCGTGCAGATAGAGATTCTTGATGCCGAGACGAATGTCCCGCAACAGCTTGAAACCAGGCATCAGCCCCTCTCCTCCAACCGATCGATACGGCCGTCGCGGATGTACATGCGATGGCTGGCCGCTGCAGCGACCTCTGGGTCGTGGGTGACCATGATGATGGTTTTGCCCTGTCGATGCAGACCGCCCAGCAAATTCATGATCTGTTCTCCAGTGGAGCTGTCCAGATTCCCGGTCGGTTCATCGGCTAACAGGACCGCCGGATCATTGGCCAGGGACCGAGCGATGGCGACACGTTGCTGCTGGCCACCGGACAGCTCGGCGGGGCGGTGAGCCAGGCGATCCTCCAGCCCGACCAGCCGCGCCAGCTGCAAGGCTCGTTCAGCGCGACGCGGCGTCTCCCAGCCGAGATAGACCAGCGGGAGTTCGATATTCTCCTGCACGTTCAACTGGGGGATGAGATTGAAACTCTGGAAGATGAAGCCAAGGCGCTTGAGGCGCAGCTCGCTCAACTGATTGTCGGGCAACTGGCTGATGTCGTTCCCCTCAAAAAGATAACGTCCGCCGCTGATGCGATCCAGACACCCAAGGACGTTGAGCATGGTGCTCTTGCCCGAGCCGCTCGGGCCCATAATCGCCCAGAAAGTCCCTTCCTGCACCGACAGGGTGACGCCATCCAGGGCTGCGACGTCTTGTTCCCCCAGCCGATAGGTTTTGCGCACATCCTCAAGATGAATCAGGGTGGAACGGTCGACTGTCACTTGCGACTCTCCCCCCCGGCGGGACCGGGAAGACTTGATTCAGGAGGAATCAGAGGAGGATTGAGCAGGACCTTCTCTCCGTCCACCAAGCCATCAAGGATATGCACCATTGAACTGTTGGCCAGGCCAATCTTCACCTGGCGCGGCTCGGCCCCCATGGAATGAACGACATAGACCGTAGGATCGCCATTGATTTTAGTCACCGCTTGAACTGGCACGAAGAGGGCGTCCGGATAGTGGTCGATGAGGATTTCTGCCTTGCAGCTCATGCCGGTGCGCAATTCGTCCTGATCGGTCTGTAACGACACCTCTGAGTTGTACAGCTTCAGATCCGGATTGAGCCAGGCACTCATCGCATCAGGCAGAGGTGCGATCGATTCGAGCTTGCCGTTAAAAACTCGTCCAGGCAAGGCATCGACGGTGACCCGCACCGGCAGGCCGACTCGTACCAGCTCCAGACTCGATTCATGAATCTTGATCTCGGCCATGACCGATCCTGGCTTGGGGAGATAAATCAGTTCCTGGCGCTCACGCACTTCAGCCCCTTCGCCGAGTGGTTCGCTGTTGCTGCGCCATCCCATCTGCCCCGACGAGGCATACACCACCAGCCCTTCACTGGGGGCCACGATACGAGTCTTTTCAATCTGCCGCAGCAGCTTGCTCAGTTTATCCTTCTCCCGCTCGTACTCCGACTCGCGTGCTCGCAAGTCGGCCTTGGCCTGGACCAGGTCGGCCGAAGCCTTGCGCCGGGCGCGTTCTAATGCCAACTCGGTCTGACGAACCTGGCTTTCCAACTCGGCCCGACGCCGGGTAAAGGTAAAATTCTGCAGCAGATCGCGGTTGCCTACGGCCAGATCCAAATCGAGACGAGTCTTCTGGGCTGCCAGCTCATCGGCTTGCAACTCCGTCTGAGAAATATATTTCTCCTGGAACAACACCTTGGACCATTCCAGTTTTTCCTCGGCTCGGCGCAACTCCTCACGCGCCACCGTGATGCTGCTTTCCGCTTCTTTGAGTTCCTTGGGATAATCCCCCTCCAGATATTTGACCAAATCTTCCTTGGCGAAGCGGAAATCCAATTCAGCCTTATCAACATCACTCTGGGCCTGGTTCTCTGTCACTTCCAGCGTTTCCCTGGCGCGGATGAAGGTCGCTTCGGCATTCTGCACTCGAATCTGCTGATCGACTTTCTGATCTTCCAACTGACTGGCATCCAGCTCCACCAACAGATCGCCCGGCTGAACCTGGACCCCTTCTTTGACCATGTAGAGGATGGTGGTACGTCCCTCCACTTCGCTTTTGATGGTGACCTGCTCACGAGCTCGAATGGAGCCCCCCTCAAGGACGCTGATCTCCAGATCGCCACTGTGAACAGTAAAAGTCGATCGCTCAGTCTCACCGCTTGGCAAAGTTGGCCCCGCAGGGGAATGACTCAGCCACCAGATCAAACCCAGCAGCACCAGAACTCCGACCAGAATAACCCCGCGGTTTTTAAACCAGGGAGAAATCTTGTATGTTACATCAGTCATGCCGTTCCTCGTGTTGTTCCGTCATTTCGTGCCAGAGTCCCCGCTCATCGACCTGCAGGGTCCCCATGTCGCGCTGCAGTTCCAATTCACCAATACGGTAGCTGACCAGCGCAGAGGTCAAGGCGTTTTGGGCTGACACCAAGGCTTCCTGCGCATCAAGCAGGTCACGGATCTCGGCCCGGCCAGCGCGCAGAAACAAATCTGTACTTTCCACTCGTCGCTTGGCCAGAGTCACCGACAGGGACTGGATCTGCACTTGTTCCCGATACTGCTGCAGATTGCGCAAATCGTTGCGCACCGCCAATTTAACCTGATCCTCCAACTCCTGATAATTACGTACCGCCTGGTCGAGATCGATCAGACTGTTGCGCAAAGCATTGCGTTCCGCCGTTCTCTCCCAGGGGGGAGCGAAACTCAGCAGCGCAGAATACCGTCCCTTTTCCGGCCGCAGCTTGGCATCAGACAACCCTGCCCCTGCCAGAGAGCGGGATTCACCGGCCGTGCCGGCCAGGGTTAAATTGAGATCAGCATCGAGTCCGTCGGCCGCCACCACGACCTGTCGCTGGGCATCGTTGATCCGCCCTTCTGATATCTGCAGATCAAGCCGTTTTTCCAGTGCCGTCCGCAGCGCTTCGGCTTCCGGGATTTCAAACCGACCACGCACGCCCTGATCCATGGGTGGTAGCTCGACCGGCGCATCGGCCGGCAAAGTTTGCTGGCTTTGCTCTGCGCGCCGCGCCAAATCTTCCTGAAGCGCAGTTTGAGCCCGTTCTCCCAGGGAGGCCAATTCTTCGCGCTGCAGTTCCAGTTGTGCATCGGCCGGCAAACCGAGGGTCAATTTGAAGCGATCAAGCAGATTGAGGTAGCTTTGTTCGGCACTGATCCAACGGTCCCGAGCCCGCAGTTCATCCTGGCGGGCCTGATCGACCTGAATCTCCGGCAGGCGGCCGGCATCGGCCAGGCGACGGGCCCGCCGCGCCGAGGTGATCAGGCTGCGATAGTTCTCCTCGGCATTGCGCACCTGATCGAGCTGCTGCAGAACCGAAAGATAGTCACTGGCGACACTGACCGCAAAAGTTCGCTTAAAGCGCTCGAAACCCCAGATGGCATAGACCGTTTCCCGCTCGGCCTGCTGCAGCGGTTCTGTGACAATCTCCTTTCCGGAACCTCTCAACAGGGGGATGCTGATAGAGGCATCGGCAATCAAGCCCAAGGAAGACGAGTGGTCCCCCGTGAGGAGTTTGACCAGATCGAAGCCGAGGCGGGTCGCTACACTGGCACCTCCCTGGAGGGTTTTACTCAGGGAGACTTCGCCATGGTTTTCAACGCCACTGACCGTATCGGGCCCACTCAGATCGGTACTGGGGGCAGTACTGAATAGACCGGCGAGGGAGGTACGGAACGAATCTCGTTCCAGATCGAGAGCCAAGGCGGTCTGAAATACATTTTCCTTGGCACTCTGGTAGTCGCGGCTGTGACGTGCGGCAATCTGCAGGGCATCTAGCAACGAAACGGAAAGGGGCTGATCGGACGAAATTGCGGGCGCTGTTGAAGCGGATATGGTCGTTACAGCGGGCTTAGGCAAAGGCCAGTTGTCCGGCAAAGTCAGCTGTTCCACTCCCAAGGAGGCAGGGGAGCCATGGGGCAACAACTGATCGAGAAGCAAGCGGCGCCGGAGATTGTCTTCCGGACGTTCAATGGAAAATGGCTCGGTACGCCCCAGGGCCTGCTGCTGTTTCTCCTGGATAATCTGGCTGGCCACACGATCGGCATCTGAGACCTGAGCCGACGGCGCGAAACAACCCTGCAAAAAAGCGCTGCCAAGAAGAGCAACCAACATCCATTGCCGGCCCTGGAATAGAAAAAAAATCGATGGGTAAATGCGGCAACAGATCATTGAAACGGGATGGGCCTTTGACGAGGAGGTTAACGATCAGAAACTCATCATCAGAATAGCCTCATCAACTAGCCTTTGCAAGGGACTGTGACAGAAGGAAGCTTGGTCATTGATTGAAAAATTGCTGTATTGCGCCAGAATTAAAAAGAGCCTTTTGCGATTCGGCGAACCCGCATCGAGGATGCCCATGGCACACCATACCTTGAAATCCGATTACCACAAGTTGGTGCAACGTCTCAATCGCGCTCCGCAAGGGGCTCCCCCTTCAGCGTTGCTGTTCGATATCCTGCGGCTGCTTTTCAGCAGCCGGGAAGCCGGCCTGGTTGCCCTCCTCCCCCTGCGTCCGTTTGATACCCAACAGGCCTCCGAAATCTGGAAGTTGCCATTAGCCCAAACTCAAACCATGCTGGAAAACCTGGCCGAACGGATGTTGCTGGTCGATATCCAACAGCAGGACAAGACCCTGTACGTACTGCCGCCCCCCATGGCCGGTTTTTTCGAATTCGCTTTGATGCGTGTACGAGGTGATATTGACCAACGCTTGCTGAGCGAACTCTTTTATCAGTATCTAAATGTGGAGGAAGATTTCATCCGCGCCCTGTTCACCGGCAGCGATACTCAATTGGGCCGGATTTTTGTTCGGGAGGATGCCCTGTCGCCGGACCATTCTCTGGAAGTTCTCGACTACGAGCGGGCCAGCCAGATTATTCGTGATTCCTCCCACCTGGCGGTGGGACTCTGTTACTGCCGACATAAAATGCAGCATGTCGGACGGGCCTGTGATGCGCCGCTTGAAATTTGCATGACTTGCAGCACAGCCGCAGCAGCATTGGTGCGCCATGGCTATGCCCGTCCCATCGATGCCATGGAAGGGCTGGACCTGTTGCAAAAGGCACGAGACCTGAATCTGGTGCAATTTGGGGAGAATGTTCAGCAAGGTGTCAACTTTATCTGTAACTGCTGCAAATGCTGCTGCGACGCGCTTCTCGCGACCCGGCGTTTCGGTTTACTGCATCCAGTCCATTCCACCAATTTTCTGCCTCGGGTCGATCCGGCGCTCTGCCGAAAATGCGGGGCATGCCAGGCAGTCTGTCCGGTCGATGCCATCACCTGCCCGGAAAGCGCCAAATCACCAGCAACCGGCCAAACCGCTGTCAGAATCAATGACAATATCTGCCTAGGGTGCGGGCTGTGCGTCAAAATGTGCCGAACTGGGGCATTAAAACTGGCTCAGCGCCCTAAACGGCAAATTACCCCTCTCAATTCGACCCATCGCACAATCCTCATGGCCCTTGAAAAGGGAAAACTCCAGGAACTGATTTTTGACAACCAAGTTCTGTTCAGTCATCGCGCCCTGGCTGTGCTTCTGGGAGTGGTGCTGCGGCTCCCTCCGATCAAGCAAACTTTGGCGAAAAATCAGCTCTGTTCACGATATTTTGAAAAGATCAGTCAGCAATTCAATCCTATTCCACCCCGTGAGCTTCGTTGACCATCGCCCGGTCCAGAACAGAGGGCTTTCTGTACGACTATCTAACTCATTGAATTTAAAAAATTATAATTTGACAGCCAAGGATTATTCCCCTCTTTGTGCTATCATTTTCAAGTATCCTCCGAGCATTTCCAACCACTTGCTTCTTGCAAGATTAAACTCGGCACTCCTCTTGCATTCAGAATAAAAACAGCAAATCAAATGTATTTAATCCGCATGGAGGAAAATGATTATGGTCGGGAACCGGAAAATTCTCATTACGCAAAACCTGGAGGGGTACTTAGAGAAGGATCGGACCTATTCGCGTTGGGAAGGGTTTGATCTACTGATTGTCAATTCCGGTCGCCAAGCCTGGGAGATCATGGAAAACATCCGCCCCCATCTGATCTTCCTCGATTTATCCATGCCCGACATGCAACCCGACGAATTCTGCCGCCGCGTCAAAGGGCATGCAATTCTCGGTTCCATCCCCGTCGTCATTGTCATTAATGGCCATCAGGACAGAGATTTGGAAAACTGTCTGAATGCCGAGTACGACGAGATTCTCTTTCAGCCCATTACCAACCACCTTCTTCTGTCCACAGCCAGGAAAATGCTTGGCATCTCCCATCGCGCCTTTTCCCGAATTCCTGCCCGCCTTCCGGTGACCATCGGTCTGCCACCAGACAGGACCATGGCCGGGACCTCCTACAATCTGAGCATGGGAGGAATCTTCGTTGAGACTTTGCAACCGGTAGGAGAAGAGCAAATCCTTTCTCTTGAGTTCGTGCTGCCGCAGACGAAAAATCAGATTCGCTGCGAAGCTTGCGTTGCCTGGGTCAATGATCCCTTTCAGCGTCGTAGCCCAAACCTCCCACCTGGCATGGGCCTGCAGTTCACCTCTTTGGGGTTACGAGATCTGATTGCTATCCGGACCCATATCAATACCGAGGCCACTCCACTGCACGTGTGATATCAGGCGAGTAACTAATATGTTTCACGCTTCAAACGACAGAAGCGCCGGTCCAAAAGGACCGGCGCTTCTTTGTTAAGCCTGCTGATATTCATTTAGTGGCTTTTTTGCTCTGCTTCTTCCCTCGGGCTAGCCACGCCTTTAACGATACCAAACAGCATCAAGGCGGCGGGGATGAGCTGTGCAGCGACGATCAGGCCGCAGAAGCCGAGGAATGCCCAGACTAAGAATCCACTATGATCGGTCCGGCCGGTGGCGGCAAAAACGCTGGTAGCACTGGTCAACAGAGTAATAAGACTAATGGCGATCGCTTTCATGATGTCCTCCTATCGTATGTGTTTAAGTTATCGGGTCAACGTTTTCGTTTTGTTTCAGTTTTCTTCGGCAGCTTTATCAGAGGTCATCCCCTTGAACATGGAGCCGAGCATAACCAGGCCGGGGATGAGCTGAGCGGCAACCACCAGGGCAAGGACGCCGAGGAACAGTGTACCGAGGAGCCCGCTCCCGATCCCGGCGGACCCGTCAGCGGCGCAAGCGATTTGCGAAGTGCTGGCTACGATGGTCAGAGCGGAAATCAGTGTGCGTGTCATGGCGTCCTCCTAGAACTTGGAAT
>Ga0068711_1001801_pt1 | contig 11544 bp, 11 predicted proteins | sample MTBAKMMethaMetaG_FD_62224 | JGI IMG/M metagenome (GOLD analysis project Ga0068711, IMG submission 62224) | Enrichment culture microbial communities from Arthur Kill intertidal strait, New Jersey, USA, that are MTBE-degrading - MTBE-AKM (Arthur... | ecosystem: Environmental > Aquatic > Marine >...
GAGCATTTCGAGGGCTGTGCGGTGGACATCTCCGGGAACACATTTGAAAACAATTACGCTGCAATCGATATCGAGGAATTGGGCAAGAACGGCTCGACGATGACGGTCACGATTACGGGCAACACGATCACGGCAGAACCGGGCTCCGTTCGCTATATGGGAATCGGCATCGGCAATGTGGAGGGCACGACGCATGTTTCTGACAACACGATCTCGGGCGACCTGGCATTCGGAATTTACATAATTGGGTTCGGGGTCCAGGGTGGGAGCCGGGTATCGGCCTTTATCGAAAAGAACGAGATCAGGGTCGACGGAATCGGGATGGACCTAAGTGACGTTTTCTCGGTGATTTCGGGAGACTTGACGGTCCGCTACAACACTATCGAGACGAACGCCGACGCTTTGGGAGTCAGCGGGATCAACGTCGGTAGCTTCAACATGAATGCCGACTCGACGGCCACGTTCAGGGACAACAACATCATCGGGGATCCGGATGCGGCGTCATTTGGGTTTTACAAGAGTTCCAATGGCGAGATCGACGCGCAGGGAAACTGGTGGGGGGATGCCAGCGGACCTTATGACGACCACGACCCGGACGTCGATCCTCCCGACTACAACAACCCAACGGGACTCGGCAAGAAGGTCTCTTCCTATGTCGACTACGCGAACTGGCGGACGACGGCCTGGGTGGAAGGGGAGGTGGATGATGACGATTCGGATTCCGGTAATGGCTGCAACGCCGGCATCCTGAGTCCGCTGTTCCTGCTGTTGCTGGCACCGATGGGCTTGCTGTTGAGGAAGTCCAAATCTAAGTAAGTCCTTGAACAATATCTTAAAAGAGATGAAGGGGAACCTCTATGCGAGGTTCCCCTTTTTGCGAGCTGGTCGGACCTCAAAAATAAAAAAGCACGAGGAAGAATGTAAAGATTAATGAAGACGAGTTTTGGGTGGGGAGGTGGAGAGGTGGGGCCGTTACTTCTTTTCCCTATCCTCCACGAACCTTGAGAATCCCTTGAATGAGTAGTCCTGCTTCCGATCCATGTCCGGTTCCATTTTTCGATAGAAGCAGACCGGGATGCATTCTTCCGCCAGGTTTTTCGCGATGCAGGGCGTACACCCCTTGTCGTGGTTGACCGGGTGGGCCGGGCATTCATGGTCGACACAGGTGCAGAAAGTCACATTAGCCATTTAAAAAAGTCCTCCTTGGTTTTGCATGAGATAGGCGTGAAGGATGCACCGGTAGATTGTATCCCGCAGAAAGGGAAAAAGCCAAGGCGACACGAGGCCTGGAAGAACAGGCCGGAGGAAGAACCGGGCTGGGATTCTGGAGAGCAGGAGGTGGGGATCCTAACTTGACGCGACCGCTGTAACCGTGGTGGATATTCGCTAGAGTCAATTGCCCTTGTCCAACCCACTTATCCGCTTCGGCGGAACAGGAGGATCAAAGATGAAAACACTTTCAAGGATGAAGAAGGTTTTTGCCTTAGCCATGACGCTGGTCTTGGCAGGAACTTTGTCTGCTTCGGCCGCGGCTACCCCGGCCGTGAATAGCGCGGCGATCGATCCCGCGGCGATCGGTGCCCTCCAGAAAATGGGCACATACCTGCGTACGCTGAGCGCCTTCCAGATCGAAGCCGCGGTCCAGAAGGAACTTGTGCTGGAGAACGGCCTTAAGGTCCAGCTTGAGGAAGCCGTAAGCCTGGTTACCCGGAGGCCCGATCGGCTGATGCTCAAGGTTTCAAGCGAGAGGAAAGAGCGGGAATTTTTCTACGACGGCAGGCAGTTCACCCTTTGGGCTCCAAGGGTGAACAGCTACGCTACGGTGGTTGCGCCGCCGACGATCCGCGAACTGATAATCAAGCTGGAAGAAAAGTTTGGAATCGAGATGCCGCTTGTCGATCTCTTCAAGTGGGGGACCGAGGAAAGCAACATCAAGGACATCACCGTTGCCATGGAACTCGGCACGGCTAAAATTGGGGGTGCGGACTGCAACCAGTATGGTTTCCGCCAGGAGGGGCTCGACTGGCAGATCTGGATCCAGAACGGGAACTACCCGTTGCCGCGCAAGCTCGTCCTGACGACAACCACCGACGAGGCGAGACCGCAGCACCAGGCGGTCTTAACCTGGAACCTGGCCCCCGTGTTCATCGACAAGGACTTCACGTTCGAACCGCCCGCCAACGCGCAGCGGATCGTTTTCGCACAGCCCGCGAAGTAAGCCTGGGACGGGCAGAAAGGAGAAATGACATGAACCGAACCTTAAGAATGATGAAATTACTCCTCGCTTTGGCCGTCGCCCTGCTCATTACGGTAGAACCGGCTCTCGCCGCGGGCGCAGCTGTTCGCACAGGCTCACGGTCAACCGTCAACCGAAGTGGCAACGTCAACGCCAACGTAAACCGGAACGCCAACGTAAACCGGAACACCAACGTAAACCGGGATCTCAACGTGAACCGGGATATCGACATCGACGTCGACGTCGATCACGACCATCACGGCTACGGTTACGGGTACCACCACCCGGTCGGCGCGGCGATCGTCACGGCCGCGGTCATTGGTGCGATTCTCTACGAGCCGCCGCCGACCTACACCGTGGTAATCGTGGACGGAGTGACCTACTACCAGTCGGGCAGCACCTGGTACCAGCCGCAGTTCAACGGTACGACGACAACTTACGTTGTTGTCGCCAGCCCGAGGTAGGTGCACAAGCGCGCGCCTAAGTGTTTTTGCCGAACCAATCGTGAAACCAGGAAAAAGGGAGCCTGCTTTTTTAGAGGCTCCCTTTTTCGCTGAACTCGGCCCGGATGAGCGCAGGGTCGAACAGGTCCACCATCACCCTTCCGATGTACAGGTCGCCCGAGCATTTCCCGTCGAAGGGGCGGAGTAGGGGGATCGCTTTTGTCCTGGCAGGTCAGACGGGTTTTGGGGGAAGAAGGCTGGAGTTATTTCAGGCTGGGAAGGGCGGTGGAAAAGCGTAAGATGGAGAAAATTACTTCTATGTCGCCGCGAGAAGTGCTGGGAAAATTCATTCGGGCGTCAACGATGGATACGGATTTTCCCGGGAAAAAGGAGACAATCAAATGGGGTAGCTTGAATAGGTGTCTTGCAAGCCGGTTATCCCATTCAGCTTACTGGAGCAGATCGACTTTCGCGTTGAAACGATCGTCGCCGTGGAGCCGCTCCCGAATGGGGGATCAGACGCGCCGTCTTCAAAAGACCATCCTGAAGGGGGAATGAAGATGAAAATCGTTATCCCGCAGGGCTCTCGCAAGGGGGCCGGACACTACGTTCCAGGAGTAATTTCGAACGGTATGCTTTATATTTCCGGACAACTTCCGGTTGACCCGGAGACGGGCAAGATGCCGGAAGGCGGAGTGGTCGCCCATGCCAAGCAGGCCCTGGCCAACGTGGAGCGCATCCTGCTGGCGGCAGGCCTCTCGAGGGAGAATGTTGTGCAGTGCAGGGTCTATGTCCCCGATGTAGCGTTCTGGGACGAGGTGAATGCAGTGTATGCCGATTTTTTCGGTGCGCACAAGCCGGCTCGCGTGGTTGTGCCCAGTAGGGACCTGCATGGCGGAGCGCTTGTGGAAATCGAGGCACTCGCCGAAATGGAGGCCGAGTGAGGAATTAGCCGCCGGGATCCTTGCAAGACGAGGGGAACCCTCAAGGTTCTTGGTTGCCTGATGCGCCAAGGGTATGGAACATCAGGCCTGATGTTGCCATACAGTGGGGAGTGAGCCTCGTGGATTGGAAAGCCGCGCCGGATAGCGAGATCGTCTGTTACTGCCGGAATGTCGACAAGGGGAGGATCCTCAAGGCGATCAGCGAGGGGGCTTCTACCCTGAAGGAAGTCATGGAAAGGACCGGTGCGGGGAAGGGCAGGGATTGTGCCGTCAAGCACCCCCGGAAGGTCTGCTGCCACATGGATATCAAGCGGATACTGGACCTGTATGTGGGAAAAGCGGAAAGCCGGGAAAGCGGGTGCGGCTGAGGAAAACCCTGACAAACCCGGTGGGCTTGAGTGAATAGAAAGGGATTCAACCTTCAGTACCCTTCAGTGACCGCTACGCTATTGCCAACTCGCTTTTTACCCCCCCCTTATCCGCCTGCACACTGTGCTATCTATCCGCGATATGCAGCCAGCAGAAGCATCAGTTCTAGCCCGGACCTGGCCCCGGAAAACGGGTCCAGAAAATAAGGGGACAGGATCGGTCTTTCCTGGGAGAAGCCAGGAAAGACGACAATAAAAACCTTCTTTTGAACTAATCGGGAGTGGTGAATGTTCAAATCTACAGATTCACAGCTTTTGCAAGAGAACTGCCTTATAGCCTGGCACCGCCTTTGCGGCTCTTGTAGCGTTTAAGGATCATGTTCGTTTGGACCCGCGTGACTCCCTTTAGGGAATAGATCTTTTTCAGGACGAAATTTTCGAGGTTATCCATATCGTTGACGAGTGCGTGCATATGTAGAGTGCTGGAACCTGTCATCAGGTAAAGGTTTTCGACTTCGTCTTCATCGGCAAGTCTTTGGGCGACCTCATCCAGGAAGCGCGGTTCTACGTCGATTTCAAAGAAGGCGGACACAAATTTCCCCATCTTTTCGGGGTTAAGGGTCACTGTGAATTCTTCAATGACGCCATCCTGCTTCAACTTTTCTATCCTGTCTTTGATGCCCACCCTCGTCAGGCCAAATGTTCGGCCAATTTCTGCATAGCTGGTTCGGCTGTCCTTAACCAGGGTTTGAAGTATGTTCTTGTCCAGTTCATCCATGAGAAGTCCCCCTACTCTTGTGGGGCATTGCGCCTCGTTTATTTTTTAAAGAATAGTACAAGAAGGGCTAACATGAAAAGTGACAAGCTTAGGGTCAGTATGGAATTGGATTTTGAGTGTAAGCCAAGATTCAAACCGCCAAAACCTATGCTGATAAAGCCGAACAACAGGAAAATCTTTCCGCTCAAAAAAGTCGACCTCCCCAAAGACAAAGTGCCGCGTTCAGGATCCCGAGCAATAAACCGATGAGAAGCACCTTTGGGACAAGATTTCTGTAAAGAAGGTCTTCCTTGCCCTGCAAGCCAACGGAGGCCGAACCAAGAAGGATTTGTGTCGGTCCTATCGCACACCCGATGCCTCCCCCGATGGACTGTGCTCCGCTCATCAGGAGAGGGCTGAGGCCGAGGGCATTTGCGATAGAAAACTGAAGGGCACCGAAAATGACATTCGAGTTCGTGTTGCTTCCGGTTATGAAGGCTCCGGTCATCCCGACAAGGGGAACGAAAAGGGTGTAGGCTTTCCCGCTAATGTTACTGATGCCCAGAGCCATGCTTTCGGTCATCCCGCTGCCCATCATGATTGTTGCCGTGGATATCAGGAAAGCCAGGCTGACGAATCCAGGTATGGTGCGGTCGATGGAGTATTTCGCGACCGAGTGGAGAGAAGACGACTTCCATTTTCCCTTGCTCCTGTAATAGAGAATGCTCAGGAACGCAGAGAAAAAAATTACCGGCGCTGGGTGCCCGAGCAAACGAATCTCTGAAAACTTTCTTGCGGCTTTCACAGTGAAGTCAAGTCCGGTTGCGTAGGCTGGAAAAGCAAAAGAGAGGAGGGATATGTCGGTTTTCGACAACTGGAAAGCAACCGAGAGGAGAACGACAAGGATATAGGGCAAAAGAGCCTCCGGAAGGCTCAATGGAGCAGCTTCCTTCGAGAAGGATAACGACAGGGGTTTGCGAGTTCTGGCGATCGGTAAAAATGCGGCGAGGCCTGCCAGACCGGCAGCCAATCCCAACAAAGAAGTTGCTTCCAGACGCACGGCGATAAAAAGCGCAAGCGTGACAACCATGCCGACGAATACGAGATAGAAACTGCCCTTCCGAACCGAGCTCCATCCCCCGTAAAGCAGGCATACGCCAATCCCTGTGGCAAACATGGCCAAAACTCCATAAATGGCAAAATACCAGGAAAGAGAAACTGCGGGGATGCCGGTTACCAGGCTCAGGGCAGACAATGATGACCCCATGGATCCGAAGCTGATGGACCAGCTGTGTCCCAGGAGAACCGCTGAGCAGGCCAGCACGGGATCAAACCCGAGGCGGACCAATATTGGTGCTGTAATGGCAACCGGAACCCCAAACCCGGCTATCCCTTGCAGGAACGAGGAGAAAATCCAGCTCATCATGAGGAAAAGAAGGAATCGGTCGGAAACCAGTCTGATGAGAGCACCGCTGATCACGTTTATGGATCCCATGCTATCGGCAAGAGCGTATATAAACAGGGCTGCACCGATGATCAGGGAAACGTAGAAGGCAAGTGCGGTTCCCTTGGCAATGGAAACGGAAAGGCCCAAAAGGCCGATTTTAAAGGGGAAAAGGCTTAAGGCAACGGCAACGACGAAAGCAAGGGCGCCCGCTTTCAAAGCGGACATCTTGGCGCCGAGTAGGGCTAATAGGAGGGTTAGTATGGGTAGAACGGCGATCAGAGACAAAAAGCGACCCCCTTCGGAAAGGCTAGAATGAAGCCTCTATATAAAATATTTGTAAAGATATTTCGGGTAGTATCTTGTCATATGGTATGTTATAGCCTATTATAAACTTACTTTGCAATAACTCAACAAGAAATGACAAGGAGTGTGTCAGGGAAAACAGATCCGTAAAAATGAAGGGGGAGAAGTTGCGATGATCAGACGGGGATTTGCGTACGGGGTCTTTGCTCTATTGGTGTTTTCTATGATCCTCGCGTGTGGTGCGTCGGCCAGAGTTGAAGCAGCACAGCAGTTAACTTTTGGAACCGCTGCCCCGACGGGTGGGTGGATGATGCTGGGCTCTGCCATCTCGAAAATCGTCAACGACAAGGTTCCCGGCGTAAACCTGACCCCGGTTCCCAGCCCTCGGGGGAGTGTTGAGAACATCGAAACGATCATGAAGGGCGAACGCGAGTTCGGCTTGACAATGGCGAATATCGCTTATCTTGGAAAGCTGGGCAAGGAACCGTTCAAGGCTCCGATCAAGGGTGTAAGCGGATGGTTTTCTGCCCATTACGGGTACTGGTATCTTCTCGCACGGGCAGACAGCAATATCAAGACTGTCGCCGACCTGAAGGGCAAGCGAATCGCCATCGGTAATCCGGGGGATGGAGACGAGGCTCTAAATAAAGAAGTCTTGGCACGACTGGGATTGAAATGGACAGATTTCAAGCCCGAATATTCGGGTTTTTCAAGCGCGCTTGACCTTATCAAGCAGAACCAGATTGATGCTTTCGCCTATGTCGCTGCTCCGCGCCTGCCAAGCCTTACCGAGTTGATGACGACGAAAAAGCTTCGCATGGTGGCCATCGACAAAGGGGCCTTGAAGGATCTTGCGGCGGACCTGCCTTACGTGGTCCTGAGACAGATGCCTCACTCGGACTATGCGGCTCTTGAAATGCCGGAAGAAGCGACAATGGTTTCAATGAACCATATTGTTGTCTGCAGTGAGAAAATGGACCCCGAGCTCGTCTATAAGATGACTAAGGCTGTTTTTTCGAACCTTGAGAGCATCCGCCAGGTCAGCAAGGCTTTTGAGGTCATTACGCTGAAAAGTGCGGTAAGTGGCATGCCGATTCCGTTCCATCCGGGCGCGTTAAAGGTCTACAAGGAATTTGGCATGTTGAAGTAATCCTAGGTTCGATAGGTATATTTGGAGGAAGGCTATTGTTGGAGCAGGGCTGGCAAAACGGTCCTGCTCCAGTTTCTAAATGAAAGAGGTGCTGTCCTTGCCTGAACTGCTTTCAGACGAAAAGGAAAACCCCTATGTGGACGAGGTCCTTCAAAAAGTCGAGCAGATGGATGCGGAAGATTGCCTTGCTGCGGGCTTCCCGGAGGGGAATCGTCTCGCCGGCCTAGCCCTCTCGATTACAGCAATAATTTTTCTTCTTTACACCTATTATTCGGGAGCATTGGCTTCTATCCCGGCTTTTTTGCAGCGGGCCCTTCATCTTGGTCTGATTTTCATCCTTTGTGCCCTGATTTATCCCTCGAAGTTGTTCAAGAAGGGATCGCGGGTCGAAGCCATCTACAATTTGGTTTTCATTGGGCTGGGCCTTATATCGGTCACCTACCTGGCGCTCAACTGGAAAGCCTTATACCTGAGTGACCTGACTTTTTGGGGGAAGGTCGCCTCTTTTGTCGTAATTTTCGTGGTGCTCGACTTGACTCGCCGATCCATAGGAATGACGCTTGTCTTGATTGTTGTCATAGGTGTGGTTTATGCGCTTATGGGTCCTCTCCTGCCAGAAATTATCGCCCATCGGGGATATTCGATAGAACGCATGCTCAGCCAGGTAGCCGTGGGGACAGAAGGACTCTTCGGTTCGACGCTGGGGATTTCTTCGACCTATGTTGCCGCGTTTGTTTTTTTTGCCAGTTTTCTCGAGGCTTTCGGAGGGCTGAGGGCTTTCATGAAACTGGCTCTCTCTCTTGCCGGGGGCCTCGTTGGAGGCCCGGCCAAAATATCTGTCGTGGCTAGTGGTTTTTTCGCGATGATATCCGGAAGCACTGTGGCCAATGTGGTTTCAACGGGCTCGATTACCATTCCCCTGATGAAGCGTATGGGCTATCCGAACGCCTGGGCGGGAGCCGTTGAAGCCGTCGCTTCGACAGGGGGGACAATCACTCCTCCTATTATGGGAGCAACGGCTTTTATCCTGGCGGAATTCCTTGGTGTCCCCTACCTTGATGTAATGAAGGCTGCGGCCATACCTGCATTGCTCTATTACATCGGTCTTTTCTCCGCAGTTCATGCGAAATCCTGCCTGCAGGGATTCGTGGGCTTGCCTAAGGACAAATTGCCCCGGTTGCGGGAAGCCCTTATCGCAAGTGCTCCGCTCATTACGCCGATCCTCATTCTCGTATTTTTGCTTGTCAAGAAATATACCGCCATGACGGCGGCCCTTTACGCCACAATCGCCCTTTTGCTTTTTGCCTTTACGACGAAAATTACCCGACCGAGCATCCAGCGAATTGTCCGGGCTTCGAAATCCGCTTCCAAGGCTATGGTGGTTGTTTCCGCAGCTTGCGCTACAGCAGGAATCATTATTGCCATCCTGAACCTGACTGGTCTGGGGTTCAAGTTGAGTTCAATAATCGTGACCCTTTCCAGGGGCAACCTGTTGGTTGGTCTTCTCTTGACTCAGCTGGCCGCGATTATCCTGGGGATGGGGCTTGTCACCCCTGCGACCTACGCCCTCCTGGCAGTGCTTGTTGCCCCGGGTTTGGTCAACATGGGCGTCCAGCCGATGGCTGCGCACATGTTCATTTTCTTTTTTGCGGCATTGGCTCCAATTACTCCGCCTGTCGCTCTTGCGGCATACGCGGCAGCAGGATTGGCGGATGAAAGCCCGTTCAAGGTTGGCATGAATGCCGTCAAGCTTGGATTGGTCGCATTTTTCCTCCCTTACTTCTTTGTTTTCAGCCCCAGCCTGTTGGGGTACGGGAAATTATCGGTCATTCTGGTAGATTTCATCACGGCGGCAGTCGGGGTTTACGTTCTTGGATTTGCCACGCAGGGGTATCTGCGCGGACCGTTGAAGCGTTGGGAACAACCCATCCTCGTCGCGTTGGCACTCTGTCTTATCGTTCCGCATAACATGGTTTCACTGGTAGGGTTGGCAGGGCTGGGAATGATGTTTACCCTGAAGTTTTTCAAAAAAACAGTCCGGGGAGAGATCCGCAATGGATAATCCGTTTGTCTTGGTGAATCCCACGATATGGGATGCAGTTACCGGTGATCCTTTTGTCGGCTCAATCGGGATAAAAGACGGCAAGATTGCCTTTGTTCGAAGAGCGGAGCAAAACCCTCCGGCTGAGTGGCCGAAGATCGACCTGGCCGGCAATTGGGTGATTCCGGGCCTTATCGACTGCCACGTGCACCTTTGTTCTCCAATTGAGCAGGGAGTGCACGAACCCTATTGGAAACTCTCGACACCTCCCCCCCTAAAAGTACTTTACGCCCTGCATAATGCGCAGGAGACACTTAAAGCAGGCTTCACAACCGTCCGTAATTGCGGGGGAGTCTCTTACGGCATGCCGGAAGATATCCTGTTGCGGAATGCCATAAAAGGCGAGGTCGTGCCGGGGCCCCGGATCATTGCCTGCGGCGGCGGAATCACAGTGACAGGAGGGCATGGCGACAGGGGCATTCCCGCTTTTATGGAACGCCATCCCGCATCAGGACTTGGGGAAGTTCCCGCAGATGGAGCAGACGCCTGCAGGAAGGAAGTTCGACGAAAAGTTCGGATGGGAGCGGATTTCATCAAGATCTATACAACGGGTGGGGTCAGCACACCTGGGGATGGTCCTCACTCGGTGGACTTCACGATGGAAGAACTCGAAAGCATCATTGATGAAGCCCATCTTCACGGGAAGCTAGTGGCGACGCATGCCCAGGGAAACAAGGGGATAAAGAACGCTGTTATTGCCGGGGTGGACACTGTTGAGCACGGCAGTTTCCTTGATGAGGAAACGGCTGCGCTTATGGCGGAAAAAGGGATCTCGCTGGTCCCCACCCTGGGGATATTCAAGGCCATACTCGCCAGGGGCAGGGAATATCCCAATCAAGAAGCGATTAGAAAAGCCGAAATCATTTGCGAGGCTCAATCGGCCGCCGTGCGGATTGCCCTGGAAGCCGGTGTGAATATTGCACTGGGGACCGATGCCTCCGTGAGCATACGAAACGGCGAAAACGGACTGGAACTTCTCGAATTGGCAAAGGAAGGACTTAGTCCTTCTGAAACGCTTAAAGCCGCGACCTGCAACGCGGCACGAGCTATAGGCTTTTCCGATCAGCTTGGTTCTATCGAAGAAGGAAAGAGTGCGGATATTGTTGTTCTTGATCGAAACCCCTTGGAGAACCTGGAAGCGCTGGCGAAAAAGGAATCAATCCTTGCAGTGATGAGCCAGGGGCATGTCCGCTTTTCCAAAGGACAACGCAATCAGGGCCATATCGGAGAAAGTTTTTCCATGGCGTGAAACAGTGAGGCCAGTACCAAATAGTCTCGATGCAAAGACCGGAGTGTCTCAGGCACACTTGGACCGATATGGTTTTGCAAACAACCGAGGAGGGCTTTTTATATGAGCCGTGTTCTTGTTTTCGGCGCCGGGCGCGTAGCCAGGCCCTGTGTCCAGTACCTCCTGAAGCATGAAGATATCAACGTAACGGTAGTAGACCTTTCGGAGAGCAACCTCGAGAGAGTGACGGCAAACCACCCCAACAGCATGGCCCTAGTGGCAGACGCGGGTGGAGAATCGGCCAGCCTGATCGCATCGGTGAAACCCGACTTGGTGATGAACCTCCTGCCGCCTGCTTTCATGGCCCCGGTGGCAAGACAATGCCTGGAAGCGGGTGTTCACCTGGTCCACCCGGCCTACCTCGATGCGGAAACTTTGGCGTTGGACGGACAGGTAAAGGCTAAGGGGCTGACCTTCCTGGCTGAGCTGGGCCTGGACCCGGGGATTGACCACATGTCTGCGGCCCGGACCATCCGGCACATCCACGACTTGGGAGGGAAGGTGGAG
>Ga0068711_1001810_pt1 | contig 11497 bp, 10 predicted proteins | sample MTBAKMMethaMetaG_FD_62224 | JGI IMG/M metagenome (GOLD analysis project Ga0068711, IMG submission 62224) | Enrichment culture microbial communities from Arthur Kill intertidal strait, New Jersey, USA, that are MTBE-degrading - MTBE-AKM (Arthur... | ecosystem: Environmental > Aquatic > Marine >...
CGCTCACGCTGACCATGATCCGCGCCCTGCACGAGGGCCTCGGCATCCCCGCTGAGACGCTCCTCCGCCGGTCGACGGAGATAGATCAGGATGGCGGCTCCGACGACTTCGACTGGAGCCGCCTGCCGGTCAAGGAGATGGCGAGACGCGGCTGGCTCAAGGCGACTCCCGAGCGACTGAAGCGCGACCCTGGCGGCGTCGCCCGGCGCTGGTTCGCCGGCCTCGGGCGGCCGCAGCCCCCGGCGCTCTTGCGCACGTCTCACCACACGCGGTCGGCGCGCGAGATGGACCGCTACGCGCTGACCGCCTGGACGGCACGCGTGCTGCAGCTGGCCGCTGAGCAGCGCGCCGACGCGCCGTCCAAGCCCATCACCGTCGACGCCCAGTTCATGACCGAGGTCGCCCACCTGAGCGTGCTCGACAACGGCCCCGCCGCGGCGCGCGACTACCTCGTCAAGCACGGCATCGCCCTCGTCACCGAGCCGCACTTCCCGCGCACCTACCTCGACGGGGCCGCGATCTTCGGCGACGGCCCCGTCGTCGGCCTGACCCTGCGCTACGACCGTCTCGACAATTTCTGGTTCACGCTCATGCACGAGCTCGCGCACCTCGCGCTGCACGCCGATGCGGGCGCCGGTGCGTACTACGACGACCTCGAGGCGTCGAGCGAGCCGGACTCGCGCGAGAGCGAGGCGGATGCGCTGGCTGCCGAGGCGCTGATCCCGCAGACGGCGTGGAGCGAGTGGGCGGAGGAAGCCCGGCACTCGAAGGCCGACGTCATGGGCTTCGCGCGTTCGTTGCGGGTGCATCCCGCGGTGGTGGCCGGGAGGCTTCGGCATGAGACCGGGGACTTCAGGACGTTCAGCCGGATGCTGGGGTGCGGCTCGGCCCGACGCGCGCTCCAAATCGCAGACTGAGAGGAGGTGTCTGTGAGAAGAGCGATCGGGCTGGTAGGGAGTGCGCTCCTCATGCTGGCAGCCGTGCCCGTTCTCACCGCCTGTGGCGACGACGCCCCCGTCTCGCCTCGTGCGTCGGTCTCGAGCAGTCCATCGGCTTCGATCGGCGCGTCGTCGTCGACCTCCTCGCTGATCGCCGAGCTTCAGCGCCGCGCGCAAGATCCGCGGCTGAGCACCGACATGTCGGCGCAGTTCCCGCAGGCCGCCCCGCCGCCTCTGGATGAGGAGTCGCTCGCGCAGGCCGAGGAGATGCTCGGCTTCCGGCTCCCTCCGCTGCTTCGTCGCGTGTACCTGCACGTTGCCAACGGCGGTGTCGGGCCGGCCGGCGGGTTGCTCCCGCTGATCGACGACGGCCGGCCCAGGGACGCGGACGCCTACGTCGGAGTACCGGCCGTCGAGGTCTACGACGCCTTCCGCGCAGAAGACCCGGAGTTCCCCGCGTGGTCGTGGCCGGAGAAGCTCCTGCCGTTCAACGAGTGGGGCTGCGGGATCCTCTCCTGCATCGACTGCTCCTCGCCCGAAGGGGCCGTGTGGACGTTCGACCCGCACATGCTCGGCGAGGAGGAGCGCACCTCCGAGGCGCTGGCCCTCACGCATTCGAGCCTGCGTGAGTGGCTCACGGATTGGCTCGCCGGCGTCGACATGTGGGAGCTCATGTACGAGGACGACGGGATGAAGCTCCGTGGGCTGTAGCACCTCCTTGACCATGACGAACCCGGCTCCTCGAGAACCGGCCATCCCGACGCGCCCCAGCGCCGCGATAGACTCGACGCGCAGCGCGCGCAGGTCGTGCGCGAGACTTCAGCGCCAGCAGGGAGGTGGACTTTGGGCGGCGACCCACATGTGAACTGCGATGCTGCCGGCCGATGCGTGGAGTGGGCCGTGAGGGCCAAGGCGCTCGTGCTTGCGTGCCTGGCCGGTGCGCTGCTGCTGGCGAGCGGCTGCGGAGGAGACGGGGGCGTCGAGACGGCCGAGACGCCGCCGGCCTCGCCCTCCCCGCAGGCGTCATCCACCTCGCAGCTGACCACCTACACCAATGAGGAGTGGGGCTTCGCGCTCGAGTACCCCGCCGACTGGAGTCAAGGGGATCCCCCGGCCGGCCTTCAGCTGGGCGATGTCGACTTCGCGACGGGGTTCACGAGTGTCGGCAGGCTGGGCGAGTTGAGCGAGGCCGAGGCCGAGGAGGCGACGGCCGCTTTCGTCACCGGAGGCCGGATGCCCGAGGAGCTGAGCGACTCCGACTTCCGCGCCCTGCTGGAGGAGAACGCGGCGGCGATGGAAGAGGCGAGCGGGGAGATGCCGACACCCGGCAACCCCGGCATCGCCTTCACGAGGACCGAGATCACCGCACTGGCCGGCGTGCCCTGTCTCGTCGCCGACATGAACGCCGAGTACGAGCAGGGCAGTGTCCGGCACATGCGCTTCTACATGCTCGGCAAGGGCGACGTCTTCTACACGTTGGTCGTGTACACGACTGAGGATCGCTGGGCGCAGGACAAGGCCCTGCTCGAGTCCATCGCCCAGTCGTTCGTGATCCACGACTGACGGCGCTGTCGCCCCCCGCACTATTTCTTCTGCAGGTACACCTCGCCACCGATGACCTTCACGTCCACGGGCGCCTTCGTCGATGCCACTGCCGCCCGCAGTGCCGCGGCCACGTTCGACGCCTTCGCCGACGTTTCGTAGCGGGCGTACTGGGCCGACCCCTTCATGAACTCATCGATTACTTTCGCGTACTTCCCGTTTCTAGAGCGCTTCGGCAGCTCATCGACCGGGACCAGTCGTCCCTCCTGCTGTCTTGGCATGACGGCTCCTTGTTGTGGTGGCAGTCCATACTACCATCCTCAAAAACGATCATTGCGGCATGTGCATAATGCAGGAGGTTCTCACCGGGGGGCCGTACGGCCCCCCGGTCTGCTTGAGCGATCTGGACCACAAGTACGCTGAGGTGCAGCCCCCCAGGTCTCTCCCCCTGGCCTCGGCGTCGCACGGCTGGTCCCCGCGCGCCCGCACGCCTAGCACTCGGCTCCCTCCTCCAGGGGCACCGGAGTCCGCACGCGCTCGTGGTCGCCGGAGTGGGCGCCGAGGTGCCGGCCGGTGAAGATCGCGGGCAGCAGGATCAGGAACGCGGCGGCCGCCGCGACCAGGAACGGCACGCGGAACGCGCCGCCTATCTCCCGCTTGTAGGCCTCCTCTATCTCCGCCTGCAGCGGCGCCAGCTGCGCCTCCTGCTCGGGGGTGGCGCCGGCGGGTGCGGCGTCGAAGAGACTTGCGGCGCCGGAGCCGGCCGCCTCCGCGCCCGCGGCGCCGGTCAGCTCGTCGGCCGAGGTGGCCTCGAGGGTCGCGAGAGCCTGCGTCTTCATCGCCGAGGGGAGGCTCGCGTGGTTCTCCACGACCCTCACCGCCTCCGCCTTGGCGTCGTTCACGGCGGTCGTCATGGTGTGTGAGAAGACGGCCACCAGCACCGCGACCCCCAGCACGAAGCCGAGCTGGCGCGCGGTGTTGATCGCGCCCGAGGCGACGCCGCCGTGCTCCTCGGGCACCGAGCCCATCCCCGAGGCCATGAACGACGGCATGGCGAAGCCCATCCCCACGCCGAGCACGACGGCCCGCCAGGCGACGTCGCTGAGTGTGGCGGAGGCGTCGAGGGAGGACATGGCCAGAAGGCCCGCGCCGAAGGCGAGCGCCCCGACGACCGCCGGGAGCCGCGGCCCCCACCGGTCCACGAGCTTGCCGACGACCGGGGCGAGCAGCAGGCCGGTGATGGGCATGGGCGTGATGGCGATACCCGCCTTCAGCTCGGAGAAGCCCATCACGTTGACCATGAAGATGACGAGGAGGAAGACCGAGCCCATCATCGCCACGCCCATGAGCAGGAAGGCGGCGTTCGCCCCGGCGAACGAGCGGATCCTGAACAGGCGCAGGTCGAGCATCGGCTGCCGCGCGCGGCGCTCCCAGACGACGAAGGCCAGAGCGCCGACGACGGCCGCCGCGAAGAGGCCGAGGATCCGCCCCGACTCCCAGCCCCACTCGTTGCCCTGGATCAGGGCCAGGGTGAGGGCGGAGAGCGTGACGGCGGAGAGCACGATGCCGCCCACGTCGATACGGGCGTCGGCAGCGCGCTTGTGCTCGGGCACCAGTCGCCACGAGGCGAGCAGCGCCGCGATGCCGACCGGCACGTTGATGAAGAAGATCCACTGCCACGACCCGTACTCGGTGAGGACGCCGCCCAGGCTGGGGCCGAGGGCGGCGGCGACGGCGCCGAGCGCCGCCCAGAGCCCGGTCGCAAGACCGTGCTGCGAGCGCGGGAACGCGCCCAGCAGGATCGTCAGCGAGATCGGCACCATGGCCGCCGCGCCGAGCGCCTGACCGACGCGGAAGACGATCAGCCAGTCGATCGAGGGCGCGAACCCGGCCGCCAGGGAGAACGCCGTGAACAGGCCGAGACCGAGCATGAAGAGGCGCTTCTGCCCGAAACGGTCGGCGATGCGCCCGACCGAGAGGAAGAGGACGGCCAGCGCCAGGTTGTAGCTGTTGAGCACCCACGAGACCGACGCGATGGACGCATCGAGGTCCTTCATGATCGAGGGCACGGCGATGTTGACGATGGTGGCGTCGAGCAACGCCATGAACAGGCCGAGAGAGACGGCAAGCAGGATCAGCCAGCGGCGGGCGTGGGAGGCGGTGGTCATGGTCGATTCTCCAGGTCCGGAAGAGTCGTGGCGGGCTGCCGACGACCGGGATTGACGAAAGCGTCGTGGTCTCCGGCGTGCCGGTGGGGTCGCTGTGGCCCCTGCCGGCGTGACCGGTGACGGGGGGGCGGCCTGCCGAAGCAGGCCGCCCCGAGCCTTATCTCTTCCCCGGTGGTCCGGGCAGCGCCCGGCCCCCCGTCGCCATGGGGGCGAGCGCCTTCTCGAAGACGGCGACCGAGCCGGCGATGAAGCGCTCCCGATCGACCACGAGCCCGGGCACGTGTAGGCGCCTGGTGTTGAGGAAGAACATGAGGCAGGAGGAGACCAGCAGCTGTGCGGTCATGTCGACCGGTGCATCCCCGGTCAAGTCCGCTCGCTGGAGGCGCATGAGGTAGGCCGAGATCACGGCGGCGCTCTCCTTGACGATCTCGGCCCACACGTCGGCGACCTCGTCGTCGACCATCGACTGGCCGAAGAGCAGCAGCAGGATGTCGGCGTCGCTCTCGAAGGCGTCGAGGATGCGCCGCAGCAGGTCGTCGAGGGCGGCGTTTAGCGTCTCCTGGCTCGGATGCTCCTCGAGCCCGACGACCGCAGCCGCCGGGCTGCGCTCCTGAAGGAGAGCCAGCAGCAACTCGCGCTTGCCTGCGAAGTGGTGGTAGATGAGACCTTCGGTCACGCCGGCCTGGTGCGCGATCTCGCGCATGGCCGCGCCGGCGTAGCCCTTCTCGAGGAAGACGTGCAGCGCCGCGTCGAGGAGCCGCTCGCGGCGCTCCGCCGCGCCGATCCTGTGTCTCTTCGGTGTCGTCACGCTCATCGATCCCTCCGACGGGTGCTTCATGTCGAACAGTGTGCCCGTCACGTTACTAAGTAAACGTTCACTTAGCAAGCCGAGCGCTCTCTCGGCAGCGTCGCTCACCGTGCGTCCAGGCTACCCACCCGCAAGCGGTTCTCGAAGCCGTCGCGCGCAGGGCGTCCGTGCCGCTCGTCCGAACGCGGTGGTAGGGTCATAGGGAAAGGTGCGCGGGTGCCGCGCGTCGATGCTCAGCCTGCAGAGCCGTCGTTGGGCGCACAGGCCTCGACTCGTGACGGGAGACGGGTTGGACCATTTCCAGCGTCTCGCAGTGGACGATCGCGGCGGCGACCCGGCGGCCCGCACCGGGCCCGGGCGCCTCACCGGGTCTGAGCGCCTTACCGGGCCCGAGTTTCGCCTCAGGCTCGGCGGGTTTCATCCGCTCGGGAAGGCGCGGCGCCGCATCGGGCGTTGCCGCAAGGGTGCGCGGCCGACCGTCGGTGCGGCCCTCGTGCTGGGCGCGGTCTGGGTCGCTTTGCTTCTCCTGAGCGCCTTCGGGTCGGTGGGCTGCGGCCAAGGCACCGCGCCGCAGCCGTCCGAGGCCTCCCCGCTCTCGAGCAGACATCAGAGCAAGCCGTTCACCCAGGCCCGGCACGTCCACGACCCGCTCGGTTACTCCTTCTCCTACGAGACGCCGGCCTTCATGGCGATGCACGAGGGCTCTCACGGCATCAGCGCCGACTCGGTCGGGCGCCTCATCATCGACGAGACTGTCGACCAGCACATGTCCATCAGGATCGTCGCGAACAGCGAGGACGATCCGTCGTGCATCTTCATGCTGCTCGTGCCCGACCCGACCCCGGAGTCGTATCGGTCTGCCTGGCGGGGGATGACGAAGGCCGAGGTCGTCGACCAGTTACCCACGGTCGCTCGGCAGATGAAGGCGACCTTCAGTCAGGTCGACGAGTTCGACAAAGACACGTTCAAGGTCTCGACGGGGCTCGCGGACGGGATCCCCCAGGTCACACTCAGGGCTGTCGTTCCTACGGAGAGCCGCGGTGGCGACCTGCATGTGTGGCTGCGCTACCTGCTCACCCCGAAGCGGTACTACCTCGTGTTCTGGACGCAGGACGAGCGGGCGACGTACCGCGACACCGTCAAGCTGGCGCAGATGGCCGAGTCCGTGAAGGTGACCTGGTAGGCGCCAGGCCTCGCGGCTCGAAGGGCCAGGTTCGCAGCGCCGCAGCCCTCGACGCCGCAGGCGATTGCCACGGCAACGGCCGATAAAGTAAAGTCTTTTACCTTAGTCCCATGGCGACCATGACTCACGATACATGGGCCTTCTATGGCCGGAGAGTCGAGCTCGATGAGCTGCGGGAGATCCTGCGCCGCAAGCGCTGGTTCTTCCTGAAGGTGTCCGGCCGCCGGCGCATCGGCAAGACCAGCCTCGTCCAGCAGGCCTTCCAGGCCGAGGGCCAGGAGAAGGTCCTCTATATCCAGATCCCGGACTCGGACCCGGCCGGCGTGGTCTCCGCCGCGCGCGATTTCTACGCTCTGTTCGGCATCGAGGCTCCGCCGCCGGTGGACCTGCGGTCGCTCGCCGCCTCTATCGGCGACCTGGTCCGGCGCGGCTACGTGGTCGCCGTGGACGAGTTCCAGTACTTCCACCGCAAGGCGCTCTTCGAGTTCACCTCGCACCTGCAGTTCGAGGTCGACCGGCTCGCCGCGGACGCGGCGGCAGTCCGCGGCGGGCTGATCGTGCTGGGGTCGATCCACACCGAGATGGCGGCCTTGCTTGACGACCGCAGTGCGCCCCTCTTCGCGCGGCTGACCCACGCCCTCGATGTGCCGCACCTCGACATCGCTTCGGTCCTTGAGATCCTGCGCGCCCACGCCGAACCGACGGCGGAGCGGCTGCTCTTCCTCTGGAACCTCTTCGAGGGCGTACCGAAGTTCTACCGTGATGCCTACGAGGAGGAGGTGCTGGGCGCGGACCGTGGCGAGCTCGTGCGCGAGCTCTTCTTCTCCAGCTCATCGCCGCTCCGCGGCGAAGCCGAGAACTGGTTCCTGCGCGAGCTCCGTGGCCGCTACGACCTCGTCCTGAAGTACATCGCGCGCCATCCCGGTTGCACCAACGGGGAGATCCACGCCCACGCCCGTTCCGTCGAGGCGGAGAGGGAGAAGCAGGTCGGCGGCTACCTCAAGGTGCTCCGCGACCGCTACCGGATGGTCGATCAGCTCCAGCCGGTGTTCGCCAAAGCGACCGCCCGGAATGGGCGCTACTACATCTCCGACAACTTCCTCCGCTCTTGGCTAGCTGCCCTGGCGACCCCCGCCGCGTCGGTGAACTTCCGCCCCCTGGACGACCTGGTGCGCGAAGCGGACGATCGCCTTGCGGATGCGGAGGGGTACGGTCTCGAGCAACTCGTGGGGACCCTCTACGAAGAGCGCAGCCGCAAGGGCCTGGAGGGATTCCGCCTGACGCAACGGGTGCAGGGCTTCTGGGATCGGGGCGACACCGAGATCGACCTGGTGGCGCTGAACGAGGAGGACCGGATCGTGCGCCTGGGGACCTGCAAACGGGCCGCCGAGAGACTCGCCCCAGACTACCCACGGTTTGACGCGCACGTTGCGCGCTTCCTCGACCGGGCGGAACGTGTGCAGGGCTGGCGTGTCGAACGAGTCGCCATCGCGACCCGTCATTCACGACGGTCCCGGGAGGCGGCCGAACGTGCCGGCTACATCCCCCAGGATCTCGAGGATCTGACTGCCGGCCTCTGAGCGACGCCGCCCACGTCTACGGTGGCACAGATAGCACTGCTATGTATAATGCTGCTATGCATATCGGGATGCGAGCACGGTAGCGCCGGCGGCGCGACGTCATGGAGATCAACAAAGACCTGATCGCCGCCTCCTCGACCCCGATCGTCCTCGCGATCCTGTCCGAGGGCGACAGCTACGGCTACGCGATCCTCAAGCGCGTGCGCGAGCTCTCCGGAGGGCGCATGGAGTGGACGGACGGCATGCTCTACCCCGTCCTGCACCGGCTCGAGCGGCTCGGCCACGTCGAGGCGCACTGGGAGGTCGCGGGGAGCGGCCGCCGCCGCAAGTACTACCGCATCACGCCCGCCGGCCGGGCCCAGCTCGACGAGCAGCGCGCGCAGTGGCAGGCGGTGGACGCCACGCTGCGGGGCATCTGGCGGGCGCTCGCGCTGCCCGCTCCGGCAGGCCGGCCGGCGCTCGCCTTCCCCGCGTTGGCCGGCGGCCCGGCGCCCGCCCGCCCTGCCCCGCCCGGCCGCCCCGCGTCATTCGTGCCACTCCAGCAGGGAGCCTGACCGATGCCCACCTTAGATCAGCCCATGGCGCTCGAGGAGCAGATCGACCGCTGGCGGAGCTACCTGCGCCGCCGGCAGGCGATCCACCCCGTCGACATCGCGGAGCTGGAGGACCACCTGCGCGAGCAGATCGCGGCGTTGACCGACGCGGGGCTCGCCGCCGACGAGGCGTTCCTCGTGGCGGTCAAGCGCATGGGCGACCTCGACGCGCTCTCGCGGGAGTTCGCGCGCGAGCACTCCGATCGCCTGTGGAAGCAGCTCGTCGTGCCCTCCGGCCCCGGGGAGCCGAAGGCCGCGGGGCGCACCGACACGTTCGTCGCCTTCGGCCTGGCGGTGGTCGCCGCCCTGGCGGTCAAGGCGCCGGCGCTCTTCGGCCTCGACCTTGACGAGGACGGCGCCTTCTACGCCCGCAACCTGAGCCTCTTCGTGCTGCCCCTGCTGACCGGCTGCTTCGTGTGGAAGCGGCGGCTCGACACGAGGACCCTCGCCTGGCTGACGGCCGCGTTCGTCGGGGCGGCCGTCTTCGCCAACGTCTATCCGTTCACCGAGGGTGGCCACACCGAGGTGCTCACGGCGCTGCACCTGCCGATCGCGCTGTGGCTGGTCGTGGGCGTCGCGTACGCCGGGGGCCGCTGGCGCCAGGTCGACGGCCGCATGGACTTCATCCGCTTCTCGGGCGAGCTCTTCATCTACTACGTGCTGATCGCCCTCGGCGGCGGCGTGCTCGTGGGGTTCATGGCCATGATCTTCCAGGCCATCGGGATCGACGTCGAGCCCTTCTTCGAGTCGTGGCTGCTGCCGTGCGGGGCGGCCGGGGCGCTCGTGGTCGCCGCCTGGCTGGTCGAGGCCAAGCAGAGCGTGATCGAGAACATGGCGCCGGTGCTGACGCGGCTCTTCACGCCGCTCTTCGCCGCCCTGTTGCTCGCCTTCCTGGGGGCCCTGCTGTCGACCGGCCGCGGCGTCGACGTCGAGCGCGACGTGCTGATCGTGTTCGACCTGCTCCTCATGGTCGTCCTGGCCTTGCTGCTCTACTCGATATCGGCTCGCGACCCACAGTCGCCGCCGGGCACCTTCGATGTGGTGCAGGTCGTGCTGGTGATCAGTGCGCTGGCGGCCGACGCGGTCGCCCTGTGGGCCATCGCCGCACGCATCTCCGAGTTCGGCTTCAGCCCCAACCGGGTGGCCGGCCTGAGCGTGAACGTGATCCTGCTGGTCAATCTCGCATGGTCCGCCGTCCTGTGCCTGCGCTTCCTGCGCGGGCGCACGTCGTTCGTGAGTCTCGAGCGCTGGCAGACGGACTACCTGTGGGTCTACGCCGGGTGGGCGGCGTTCGTGGTGATCGCCTTCCCGCCTCTCTTCGGCTACGTCTGAGCGGCGTGCGGCGCTCTCACGACGGTCGCCGTCGCGGGGTCGCCGTCGCGGGGTTGCTGTCCCCGCTCAGTCCCCGCACGCCTCGCGCCACACGGCCCCGTCGAAGGGGCCCTGCGCCGGGGGCACGCTTCGCGGTGGGAGACCTGGCAGCTCGCGAACTCGGTCTCGGTGGGGAAGACGATGCCCGACTCGGACATGGTCGGGATCATGAGCATCGAGTCGGTGAGCCTTACGCCGATCAGCGCGACGGAGTCGTCCGCCTTGTCCCTGAGGTAGGAGACCTCGTAGATCGCCTTGGGCCTCGTGACCTCCACGACCCGGGCGAGCAGCTCGGTGAAGGCCTCGGTGTTGCCAGTCCCGGCTGGATGCGCTGCTCGCGCATGAGTGACCCTACGTCCATGGAGAACGGGATGTCGTCCATCAGCACCATGCGGTGGCTCCTCGTCAGTGCAGGAACAGGCGCAGCCCCGTGTGGACCATCGTCATGCCGTACTCCCCGGCAGCCTTCGTCACCACGTCGTCACGCGCGGAGCCTCCGGTCTGAGCGACGTAGCGCACGTTCGTCCTGGCGGCCCGGTCCAGGTTGTCGGGGAAGGGGATGAAGGCGTCGGACGAGAGGCAGATGCCGTCGAAGCGCCGCACCCACTCGGCGCGCTCCTCACGGGTGATCGGCTCGGGAGCGGCGTCGAGGCCGGCGCGCAGCTTGCCCTTCTCGATCTCGGAGAGCTCGTCCCAGAGGAGGAAGTAGTCGACGAGGTTGGCCTTCTCGGGCTTCGGCAGCCCGGCCTTGATCGCGAGCGACATGGTCTTGGGGTGCTGCTGCAGCAGCCACTTGTCGGCCTTGCCGCAGGCGAGCCGCGTGCAGTGCACGCGTGACTGCTGCCCGGCGCCCATGCCGATGACCTGGCCGTCGTGGGCGATGCAGACCGAGTTGGACTGCGTGTACTTGAGGGCGATCGTCGCGACGACGAGGGTCTCGAGGACGTCGTCCGGGATCGCGCCGCCGGCCTCGGCGCCCGTCCCGCCGGCGTCGCCGCTCGCGCCGCCGGCCTCGGCGCCCGTCCCGCCGGCGTCGCCGCTCGCGCCGCCGGCCTCGGCGCCCGTCCCGCCGGCGCCCGCCCTGGTGAAGAGGTCCTTCGCGACCGGGGCCGTGTTGCGCTTCTGGGTCATCGTGAAGCCGAAGATCTCGCGCGTCTCGGTGTCGGCGGGCTCGTACGCCGGGTCGATCCGCAGGACCATGTAGGCGCCGTCGCGCTTGGTCTTGAGCAACTCGAGAGCCTCGGGCTCGTAGCCCGGGGCGATGATGAGGTCGGAGACCTCGTCGAAGAGCAGGCGGGCGAGCGACATGTCGAC
>Ga0068711_1001822_pt1 | contig 11445 bp, 10 predicted proteins | sample MTBAKMMethaMetaG_FD_62224 | JGI IMG/M metagenome (GOLD analysis project Ga0068711, IMG submission 62224) | Enrichment culture microbial communities from Arthur Kill intertidal strait, New Jersey, USA, that are MTBE-degrading - MTBE-AKM (Arthur... | ecosystem: Environmental > Aquatic > Marine >...
GGCCAGCGCCTGGCGCGCGCCGATGGCCAGCAATTGCTTGCGGATCTCGCGGGTCATTTGCTCTGCCAGTTCAGGCATGAAAGTGCTGGCCAGCCCGATCATCTGCGGGTACACGCTCCCGCCCAGGATCATCGCGCCCGCGCAGCATTCCTCGTGCAAAATGGCCGGGATGCCCAGGCGGTTTTGTTCCACCAGAAATTTTTGAATTTGATTTCCCGCTTTGGCCGCGGATACCGGATCAAGGGTCGAAGCGCCCCCAACGCGGGTGATCTGCCCGATCCCCAGGCCTAATTTTTCCCGCAGCTTATCGGCGTTCAAAACCCCGCCCAGCTGCAGTTCGTACATCCAGCAAGAACCAATTTGAGCCAGTTTTTCGTCCAGAGACATATCTGCGATCAAGGAGTTGACGAGTTCAGGTTTGTTTTTCATCTCTTGTCCATTTCAGATCCAGTTTTCAGGTGGCGTATCATCGATACCATTGTAGACGATCCCGCGGCGTTTCGCACCCCTTTTCAGCAGCCACGCAGTGGTATAATCAACCAAATCCTTTCAGGGGGAGATTTGTTGAAACCATCCGCTATTCTTTCCTGGATCAATCGCTGGGGACCGGTGCTGCTGTGCATGGCCGGGATTTTTTATTTCTCATCGCTGCCCGGCGACAAGGCCGAGGCGGTGCTGGTCGGCATTGTGGGCACCACCGAGAGCGCGCCGATTGGGGCGCTGCCCCAAATCGTGATCGACTGGTACAAGGTCGGGCATGTGATCGGTTACGCGCTGCTGGGTGCCGCGACCGCCCGGGCGCTGGCGCGCGATGGGCGTTTCAACTTCTGGAGCGCCCTGTTGATCTGCACGGCCTACGCGGTGACGGATGAGATTCACCAGTATTTTGTGCCCAACCGTCACGCCTGGCCGGTGGACGTGCTGCTCGACGCGGCCGCCGCGGGGCTGGCCATCTCTCTGTTTTCCTTCTTCCGCAAAGACTGATTCAACCATTTAAAACACAGGGCAGCAAGCCAATAGACTTGCTGCCTGTGCGCCTGTTTCCAGGCTCAGGGGATTTTGATCTTCGGAGGAAGATCAGCGATGGATGCCGATAATAGCGAAAAAGCGCCGGCTTAGTGGGTGAAGAGTTTCAGCAGGAAGTTCTTGATATCGCCCTCGTAAGCGTATTTCGCGCCCTTATTATCTTTAATTTGCTGGTCGCGGTCCATCTCGTAGATGGAGATCGACTCGGGCGGGACCTCTTTGAGCATGCAGGAAAGCTGGGTGATGTCTTCGGGGCTGAGGTCGGTGATGATCATGTCTTCAAAGTGACCGTACAGCTCGGGGATTTTGGTGAGCACGTCGAAGGTGAGCAGTTTGGCGCGCAGGGCGTCGATGAACAGATTCTGGCGCGCGACGCGCGCGGGATCACCGCCGGGTTCCATCGAGCGGATGAAGTCAGCCGCAGCCAGGCCGTCGAGGTGCAGTTTGCCCGCCGCGAAGGTGGTGCCGCGCTCGTTGGTGAATTCCTCCGGGTTGGTGACGTCCACGCCGCCGATGGTGTCGACCATGGGGATGAACTCGTCCAGCTTGATGGTGAAGTAGTGATCAGGTTTGACCCCATAACTATCATACATCAATTGGGCCACCTTGCAGCTCGCGCCGGTGAGCTTGGCGCGCTCGTCGCCCTGGGTGCAATCGCACTGGTGCTTAAACATCGAGCAGAGGATCATGGTCTCACCGTCGAGGGTGACTTCCAGGTCGCGCGAGAAAGCCATTGAGGTGACTTTGGCGTTGTCGAAGTCGACCTGCACCAGGCGAATGGCGTCGGCGCCATGCGGGGGCACACCAATCGACGCGTCGACGCCCAGCATCAGCAGGTTGAGGGTGCCGGTGCGCCCGCAGGTCCCGGCCGGGGTGGGCGAAGGCACGGCGGTGGGAGCGGCTTCGGCCTGCTCCGGCTGCGCTTCGGCCATCAGCACGGTGGGCGCGGCCTGCGGCTGCTCGCTCTGGATGATGGTGAGCGGTTCGCCAAGCGGAGTGCGGTAGAGGCGCGGCAGGGCGATCACCCCAAAGACAAGGACGGCAAGGATCAGGGCGGGGATTACGATCTTGAGGATGTTCTTCATGTGGGTTCCTCCTATTCAGGACGATGGGATTGTAATTAGCAGGCTCCGTCGCGCTTGAGGACGACGAAGACGGTTTTCGCCAGGATGTAGATGTCCAGCCAGATGGACCAGTTCATCACGTAGTGATGGTCGAAGGTGGCGCGCTGAGCAAAGGTGGCCTGGTTGCGCCCGGAGATCTGCCACAGACCGGTCATGCCGGGCAGCACGCGCTGGTAGTGTTTGAGGGTGGGGCCGTAGATCTCGGCCTGGTTGAGCATAATCGGGCGCGGACCCACCAGGCTCATCTCTCCGGTGAGCACGTTCCACAGCTGGGGCAGCTCGTCGATGGAGAAGCGCCGCAGAAAGCCGCCGATGGGGGTGATGCGCGGATCGCCGCGCAGTTTCTGGTACTGGTCCCACTCGGCGCGCATGTGCGGGTTGTTGTCGAGAAAAGACTTGAGCACCTGGTCGGCGTTTACGTGCATGGTGCGGAATTTCAACATGTTGAGCACGCGGCCGTCTTTGCCCAGGCGCTGCTGGCGGTAGAAGACCGGGCCGGGCGAGGTGAGCTTGATCAGCAGGGCCGCGGCGGCCAGCAGGGGCGAGATGAGCAGCAGCCCCAAGCCCGAGCCGAGTACGTCCATCAGGCGCTTTTCGGTCTGGGCGTTGCGGTCCAGCAGATTGTGGCGGATCTCAAAGCTAAGCAGACCACCGTATTCGCGCACAGACATGCCGCACAGGTTGAGCCCGTTGTCGCCGTCGCGCAGCAGAATCACGCGTTCGAAGGTGTCTTGATAACGCTCGCGCAGCTCGGGCAGCTCCTCCAGGGAATGGTAGAGCACCAGCGCGGTATGCACGTGCGCCAGTTCGGGGCGGTTGGACATCTCACGCAGGGCGTAGACGGGCAGATCTTCCTCCCGGGTGTGCTCGTCGAGGGGGGTGAAGATCAGCGCGGGGCGCAGACCGATCTTGGGGCACTGGCGGTAACGCTCGGCGGCGCGCAGAGCCTGATCCAGTGGGCCGATGATGGCAGCCGGTTCGCCCCACCACCCCAGCCGCGCCAGCAGAGTGCGCGTGAGCACGCGCCCGACGGGGACGCTGACCAGCGCGAATAGCCACAGGAAGGCGAACACCATACGCGAGATGCCGCTGGTGGTGTGGGTGACGAAGGACAGCGAGGCGACGATGAGCGTCACCAGGGTGGTGGTGATGGTCAGGCTGCGAAACTCCCCAATGACTCCCTGACCGGTGGCGGGGTACAGCCCGCGCCCGGCGTAGATGAGCAGGTACAGGGCGATGAGGGGCAGCAGCCAGGTGAGATAGGCCAGATCGAAAGGCCCCAGCACGAGGCGGCGCAGCAGCGTGCCGGCAGCGGCGGCCAGACCCAGCATCAGCGCGTCGCTGAGCGCCAGGCTGAGACTCATAATGGCGCGCGCGTGACAGGCGTGGAAGCTGGCGCAGTCGCCCGGGCGGGCGTGGGCAAGGACAAGCTGGTATTCGGCGCTGGTTTGTTGCATGGTTTCTTCCCCCTTAGAAGAACGAGTTGAAATGCCAACAGCGATTCGGGTGAAAAACCGAATCGAAAAGAGACGGTAGATTGTGGGGTTGGTCAGGATTTTTTGGGTGAATTGCTCAGGCTCGATTGGGGAAGTGAGCCCGAATTGGAGATCAATTGCTTGGCCTGCCGCTCAAACTCCCCCAATACGGCGTCTTTGGAGAACTGTGCCTCGGCGATCAGGCGGCCTTTGCGGCCCAATGCCTGGCGGGTTTGCGCGTCGCGCGAGAGGTCAAGGATGGCATCGGCCATGGATTGCGCATCCCCCGGCGGGACGAGCACCCCGGACGAGGCGACGATGCGCGCCAGTTCGGTACCGGGAGCGGCGGTGGCGATCACCGGGCGGGCGCTGGCCAGCATGCCAAGCAGCTTGGACGGTAGCACCAGATCAGCGGCCCCGGCGCTCTGCGGCAGCAGATGGATGTCGGCGGCGTTGAGCAGATCGTTGAGACGTTCGACCGGCTGCAAGGGTAAAAAGCGCACCCCCGACAGGCCGCGGCAGGCTTCGACCAGTTCACCGCGCATGCTGCCTGCACCGCAAAATACAAACTGGATCCTCCGCTGAGCCTCCAGCAGACGGACCACACTAGCGAGGATCTCCAGCCCCTGTTTACGGCCCATATTACCGGAATAGAGCACAACCACATCCTCAGGAGACAGGCCCCATTCAGCGCGGAAAGCGGATGCCGGCACAGGCGCGATTTCACGGGTATCCACCCAATTGGGAAACAGCTGCACGTTGGCCGGGGCAACCCCTTTTTGGATGGCGCGTTCCAGCATCTTGCGCGAGATGGTAGAGCAGACGTCAAACGAACGCAGCAGCCCGCTTTCAAATAAGCGCGCCCCCCGCTCTACCGCGGGCAGGCTGCTCAACATTCCCAATTCAAAGGCGGCGTCGATCTCAAAGTCCTGAATATGCAGCCAGGAGCGCGCGCCGGTGATTGTGGCCAGGGCACGGTCAAATGGCGCGCAGAACAACGAGGGCGCGATGGAAAGCACCAGCTCCGGCCGCCAGGGGATGGCAGCGAGCAGGCCTGGCAGGCTGGAAAGACAAAATGAGAAGTGATGCAGCAGGCGTTTAAGCCCCCCCGGCCGGGTTGGCACCCACAGCGGACAGCGCCACACGTCCACCCCCTGCCATTGCTCGCGGCGATAAACCCAGGCTTTGTAGCCGGGCTGGACCTGCCATTGCGGGTAATAAGGCGGGGTGGTGACAACCCGCACGCTGTGGCCGCGGGCAGACAGCCAGGCGGCCAGTTCACCAGTGTATTTACCAATGCCGGTCAGTTCGGGGGCAAAGTTAATGCCGTGAATGAGGATTTTCATTTGTTGTTTTCGAAAGGGAATTATTCAAGCGAGTCTTGCATTACGCGCGGCTTGACCGGGCGGGCCGGGTTGCCGTAGCAGATCATACCGGCGGGCAGGTTTTGCAGCACGGTGCTGCGCGCGCCGACCACCGCGCCGTCGCCAATGGTGACGCCGGGCGCGACGAAGACATCCGAGGCCACCCAAACTTCATTACCGATGGTGATCTTTTGGGCGAAAATGTCAAAAGTGGGTTTGGTGTAATCGTGCGAGCCGGTGCACAGGTACGAGCGCTGCGAGATGACGGTATTGGAGCCGATTTCGATTTCCCCCAGGGTGTATAAAGAGACCTCATCCCCAATCCAGGAGTGATCGCCGATTTTAAGCTTCCAGGGGTAGACCACTTTAACCGAGGGGCGGAGAAGTACATTTTTACCGAGCTGCGCGCCGAACAGGCGCAGCCAGAAGCGCCGCCAGCCGTACAGGAACTGCGGGGAGGAATGACAAAACAGGGCTTGCACCAGCCACCACAATTGTACGAGGAAGGAGGAGCGGCCGCGGAACGCAGCCGGTAATTTGAAACTGCTTAATCGCTGGTAAGTCATTCTAAACTTCTAAACCATGCTCATTAGCCAAAACGGTTTTCATTTTTTCAATATCCCCCTGGCAGCATTTTTCGATTTCATCAATTTTTATATCCACTAACAAGCGATACCAAAACCCTTGCATAAAATGCCAGATAAAACCTTCCCCACCATCCAGAAAACCCAATTGAAAAAAATAGCGGTAACAAAAGTAAAGGAAAGCTCTCAAGCCTGTAGGGAGTGCTGAATATATTTTTTCTTTAACAAATCTTTTTCGTTTAGCTTGCGGATCATCGGATAAGAGGAGCGTTTGATCTTGCTGTAGAAAATGATATTTATTATTCAATACGTCTACGGTTTCACGCGAAGCATAGCGATTATGTTTGTTAATCCAGAATGTGATTCCTTTATGGTTATCGTCTACCAAACCACCCTTTGCAATGATGGTCTTTGCACCGGGGGGCAAGACAATATGTTCATCCATCCAACGCTGTTCAATATAACCAAAACCGTTTCGCCAAATTCGTAATAATACCTGCGGGTAAAACCCCCCATGCCGGATCCATTGATTGTGAAAAAAGACCTTGCGCTTAAAATAGACACCCATCAAATCGAGGGAAGCGGAATCAAGAATTTCGGGAATTTCTTCTTGCAAATCTGGCTCAAGGTATTCATCTGCGTCCATACGCATTAACCATTGAGACTCTTTTGGACATTGCCCACCCCCCCAGGCAAACTGATCCGCATAATTCTTCCATTTTCGCTGGTAAACTGTCGCGCCCAATGATTTTGCGATTTCTACAGTTTTATCCGTAGAATACGAATCCACAACAATAATGTTATCTGTTACTGGTAGTATAGATGTAATACATCGGTTGATGTGTACTTCTTCGTTATGAGTGAGAATAATAGCAAATATATTAGTCATAATTCAAACTACTTAAAATTCAGAAATTCAATACTGCAAGGTAATTTGTAGCCCCTCTAAAATATTCAAGATCTTCTGAGTACTCCAAAATCGGTAAAACTCCACCCCAAGGTAATATCCTATAGAAGCAGTAACCTAATGGCATTAACAAATCCCAAAAATCATGAAAATAAGTTTTTGAGTTAATATTTCCAGAACCAAATTCAAATGCTATAGCACGAATTGTTCCATTTTTTAAATTTTTATAGGCTCCTTTTAATGCTTCAAGTTCATGACCTTCTATGTCCATTTTCATATAATCAACAGACTTAATATGGTTTGTTTCTATTACAGAGTCCAATGTGATAGTAGTGACACTTTGTTTTTGATATTCTCCAATCTGAAAGTAAGAATCTCTTCTTTTATAAACCGATGCCAAGCCTGCAGTATCTGAGGTGGAAAACAAATCAATAGACTCACCTCCTACTGCACTAACTGCATTAGAGACCAATACAAAATTTGGGATATTCTTATTTAAAATGTAAGCATGACAACCCTTTTGTGGCTCGAATAAGTAAAATGTGGCATTCTTTATTTTCCTTGAAAGAAGGCGGGACCACTCACCTTTATTTGCGCCTACATCAAAAATGACAAAATGATCTTTCTTTTCCCCATATTTTTTTATGATATTTATTGCGGCATTAGTTTCGGCATCAAGCTTCCAACCTGTACCTGCTCCTTGACCTAAAAGTATAGATAAATAAATTTTTCCAATTGTAAAAAACCGATAAAAAAACCTATTAGAAACCAAGAAACTTAAAGGTATAGCAATAATTTTTCCAATTTTGTTAAGAGGTCCATATATTGAAGTCATATCCTTAATCCTTTCGATGGTGTATTAGTTCGTGTTTTGTAATTTATTTTTATGTTTATTTCCTGAATCATCCACATGAATAAAGGTGAAATTCCAATTGCAATTGATGCTCCGTACATATTAAATTTCGGAATTAAGGCGAATGAAACCATAGAAGAAATAATCGTCCCTATTACCAAACTTAAAAAAATTGCATTAGTCTTCCCTTCAGTGCGAGTTCTTACAGATGACAACCTATACAGAAAAATCGATAAAACTCCCACCCATAGTATTTTCAACAACAATAAATGTTCTTGATATTGGTTACTTAATAAACCACCTAATAAATCTTCTCCAAATAAATATATAATGCACAGCCCAATAAGCCATATAAATAGACCCGAATAAAAAGTTGTCTTAAGCAATCGAATATATGCAGCTTCGTCAGTAGAAAACAATTTCCCAGCAGAAGCTGACACATAAGTCTCCAAAATTTCTAGTAATACATTTCCAGCGTTTGTAATGCTACGCAATGTTGTAATAATCCCAACAAACATTAAGTTACCTTGTAAACCTAAAATAAAAATTGGCAGGTTGCACCATAACCATGTAAAAGGTCCACCTAGAATTAACCACTTAGCTTTAGAAAAATGAGGGTTAAAATATTTGCGGATATCAATAAGTCTCTTATTTATAGAAAACAAATCAATAATTGATTTAATAGCTGGAAGTAAAGCCGTGAGAGCAAGGATTCCTACAAACAGAAAAATATTCGTTGGTTTTATAAGGAATAATCCTAATAATCTGGTCGGATAAATAATGATGCTTGAGGCTAACGAAACAACATTGTTTGAAAAAATATACGCCCCTCTTCTCAAAAAATCTGATTGTTGTTGAAGAAACAAAAAAAATATAATTACCAAATATTCCGATATTGTGATTTTCCATCCAGAATCAAGACCAGATATGAATAATGCTAACGAAAGTACAATCGTTCCGGATATAGATATTAATAATTGAATAAACTGGATAAAGAAAAAATAAGAATTTTCCGTCTTCGAAGCTTCAACACTTGCTACCTGATAAATTGCCACTTGGCTTAATATTGAAGCTGCTAAATATGCGGAAAAAAGATAACCTAGTTTTCCTTGATTCTCAACCGTCAAATACCTAGCACCTAACAAAGTAGTAAAGAAGTTTCCTCCTGAGACAAGTGCTTGGTCAACCAATGAAATTAAAAAGCTCCATTTTTTATTAAACATAGCCAAGTACACTTTTCAATACATTTCTAATTTGAAGGATAATTCTTAAGAGACTTGGCGGTATAAGGTTTTTAAGTATTACTTTTATCTTATGTCCAAATAAATCAAAAGAACGAATTTTTACATTATTGTCAATCCAATAATTGTTTGTATTATTCAGTATTGAATTTATAAGTATACAATCCTGCTTATCTTTGCTCTCTCCCCTTAGTTCCTTGAATTTATAAATTTCAGATAGAGCGCATACTTTTACCCCATAATAGTAGAAATATTTCCTTGGATCAGTAATTATTTCTCGACAATCTATGCCAATTCTTTCCCATTCTTCATTATGAATATTGCAATCTTGAAATAACTCATTTTTATAACATTCATCTAGACATAAATAATCCAAATCTCGTGCAGGTCGCAGCCCATAGGCAGCCAGTACTCCACTTCCATCTATACAGTAATTCTCCGACTCATTTTCTTTTATGTGATTTTCATAAGCATGAAATAATGAATCAAACCAACTGTAATAAACTCGTTTTGAGCAATTCATATGGTGAATGCTATTATCATTTAAAAGTAATTTTGAAATTAATATTGTTTCTTCATGTGAGTCATTAATATGGATTGAATGTTTATCAATTTTATAAATATTCCTTATTTGTTCTTTAACACTAGATAACGCACTTAAATTACTTGTTTCAATAATAAACACTCTTAATGGGCCGTTACTAGAAAAACAAGCCCATGCTTTCTCTTGTGCCCCACGAAAATCATTTTTCCAATTTCCTAACCATTGTTCGTTTCTATATACTTGACGAACAAGATTCACCGCCCCAATTGAATTGAATTTGATTTGCTTTTTATAAATAATTTTTCCATATCTTCTTAGCAACTCCTCAACCTGGTCCTCTCTTCCTTCAGCATTGGGATATAGCAAAGCTATTCTAGTACTATTTACTAACTTACAATATTCATAAGCTAAGTACTCGCAATACTCTTTATTTAAACCTCGAGACAGAAAAAAAGCCAGGTCATATTTTCGTCCGGTCGAATTTTCCTGAATTACACTAATAGGTTTATCTAGCACTAAGCAAGCAGCAAGCCGATGCGCACCATCTAGGATAATCCCATCTGAACTTATGGGTACTGATGAAATTTGAAAATTAAAACCATTTTCTTTTATTGAATTTAGTACCAATTTGAAAGAATCCAGAAAATCTTTGCTAGATACTTTGGATCCATCTCCTTCAACGAAATTATTGAAAGCCTTTATATGCTCCAAATATAATTGTTCATTCCATTTACTAACAATGCCTTTGTGTGTTAAAAAATCTTTCGCATACAAGTATTTTGCTACTACATCAATCCTATCACTAGTAAGCAATTCATTAGGAGAGATTGAAATTTGGTTTTTCACGAATAAACCCCTCTAATTCTTACGTTAGTTTTATTAAACGTGTGATTTCTTTGGTGATAAAATTTTTCCGCCTTAGATGTTTTTTCCCCTATGTCAGAAATTAACATCAAGAGAACAATGAAACAAGGTATACCTACGTTACTTAAGTAAAAAACACCCATTGACATTCCTTCTATTAGAATAAAAAGAAAAAAGGATGTCATTTTTCTATTAGAGCGATTTCTAATCATGTAAAAAGTAAAAAACAGAATGATCCCGACAACTATAGGTATTCCAAAAGATAATATCAAGCGTATCCACATTGAGTGAAAATTATACGGAAATATTCCATTTAATCCCCATGCAGTCTCTTGAGAAGACCATAGCACATATAAATTTGCCGGAATATTGAGAGGCAAACTAATTCCTATCGGATAACCCAGAATAAACTTTATACTATTTGTGAATAATGCATCAAAAAAAGTTTTCCACATCCAATAACGGTCCATGGTAAACATATTTGTTGACAATTCTCTAAAAATAAAAGAATAAGCAAACGCCAATGCTCCAATTAATAGAATTACAACTTTCTGGCCTGAAAACTTTTCGTTAATTAGAATTATTAGTAATACAGCAAAAAGAGTTGTTCGGGAAAATGTTGCTGCGATCCCTAATAGAATTATTAGTCGTATTCGTTTATTTCTTCTAGAGGAGAGTAAGTATGATAAACCTAAAAGCGTTGCATCGTAATTCGGCTCTCCAGATCCTCTCACCCTTATTAATCCTTGGTTCAATATAAATCCCTCAACCATGAAATCTAGAAAATAAATAAAAACCAATATTATTCCAAAAATCAAGAAACTTCGTTTTGAGGGTATTCCAAATGTATAAAACCAAATAATAGAAAACAAAAAATAAAAAATGGGTTTCATCTCCATCATGAATGGTATCAATGAAAATGGTTCATTATTAATTGCAACCAAGAATTGTAATAATTTGAAACTCAGATAACAAATACAAATAAAAAAGATACTCGAATTTAGTTTTATATATTTCTCTTCGTTTTTCCTTCTCTTAATAAATGGAAATAAGAAAAAAGTAATGATAAGCAAAAATACCCATAATATATCAATCCAGTAATTAGAAATCTTTATCTTGAAAATTCTTGCAATAATATTCACGGTTGGGTATAAAAAATATGCAATAATCAGCGGTAGATTCTTTAGATACTTCATCTTTCCCCTCTACTCCCCCACCACCCAGCGGTTGCCCTCAATCCAGTCGCCGTGCAGGTCGTTCCACACGCGCAGGCTGTCCGCGCTCAGGCCCAGTTGGCCGGCCAGGTCAGCCAGCGGGGTGGCGCTCTCCACCCAGTAGGCGCGCAGCGGGCTGGCCAGGGCCGGGTCGGCCAGGCCTTCGGCAATCACCAGCGGCTCGCCGGTCCACAGGCTGGCGCGCCCGTCGCGCGGGTTGAGGGCCAGCAGCACGTCCACGCTGGTGTT
>Ga0068711_1001829_pt1 | contig 11407 bp, 8 predicted proteins | sample MTBAKMMethaMetaG_FD_62224 | JGI IMG/M metagenome (GOLD analysis project Ga0068711, IMG submission 62224) | Enrichment culture microbial communities from Arthur Kill intertidal strait, New Jersey, USA, that are MTBE-degrading - MTBE-AKM (Arthur... | ecosystem: Environmental > Aquatic > Marine >...
TTCCTTCTCTCTTCATCCGCCTGCTTGCGGCCGGAAAGGTCACGGTTATACACCACGCACCCGACAAATTTCTCCTTCTCATCGTAAATCGCGCTCCCTTTCCTCCACACGGGGATGGCGGCCCCGGTCTTGCCGACAAGCTCTATCTCACCCTCGAAGTAACCCTGATCCTTGAGGCTGCGCATACTCTCCTCAAAGAGAGCGTCCTTGCCGTTCGAGAAAAAACGCGTGGTGTGTTTCCCGATGAGATCTCCCTTGTCATACCCGAGCAGCGTTGCCTGGGCCTTGTTGCAATCAACGATGCTCCCGCGCGCGTCGAGGACCTCCACCCCGTCGGGGGCCGCCTCAAACAGCAGCTTGTAATTTTTCTTCCGCTGGATGTTCTCGTTGATACCGCGGACCATGTTGTACAGCTCACGGCTCTCCAAGGCGTTCGAGCTGTTCAGGAGGATGATGGAAAGCATCGACAGGGACACATCGGGGATACTGTCGCCTCCGTTCTCCAGCAGGCCGACGAACATGCCCCGTATCCGGGAACTGGTGGTCATCACATGGAGGATAAAGCGCCGATCATGCCGTTTCGATGAGACGATGACGGGTCTCTTCTCCCGCAAGGTCCAGGCGAATATGCCGTCATCGATAAAGAAGCCGACCTCTTCCTCGATATAGGCCCGGCATTCAGGGGGGTCCACCCTGGAGACGGTGAATTCATTGTTCTCCTCATTCACCAGATAAAAGGCCATGGCCTTGAGGGGGATCAGGCTGCGTATCCGCGATCCCGTCTCATCCAGGATGACGGAGGCGTCCTGCAGCTTGTTGACACTCGGCTGAAAATCTCCGAGAGATGCCACCATCTCTAGCGCATCCAGCGTAAAGCGGTTGACATCCTCCAGATACCGGACCCGCTTCTCAAGGTAGGACATCCCCTTCTTTGCCTTATTGTTCGTATTCGTGCTCATCTGCATTTGAATAGAAAAATGTAAATATCTCTTCGATGTGGCGATCGGCCTGTTTCGTGATCACGTCCAGGCTATTGGCCGACAGCCCGATACATTCCCATGCATCCGGGTCCAGTTGCGGAACGAAGCGTTCCCCGCTCGAACCGATCCCCATGGCATGCGCCATGATATCCGCCAGGTGTACGATGGATGGTTCCAGCGGATACCGTGATTCCTGCGGATCGTGATGATACCGGACGGCATGCTCCATCAGGAGGGGCAGCTTCCACCTCTTCAGGAGCAGTCCGCCCGTCTTCGCATGATCAAAATTCAGGTGGCCATCTTCGACCTCCTTCAAAAAACTCCGGGTGAGCTTCGCCTTCGTCAGGGCGTACACGGCGTGATCCGGCGTGTAATTGTACAGGATCAAACGGCCGATATCATGGAGCAGGCCGGAGAGAAACAGGCGCTCCGTGTTTTGTATTCCCTTGTAACCCGCGATGATCCTCGCGTACACACCGCAGGCAATACTGTGCTTCCAGTATGATTTCATATCGATGATATCGGACGGAATGTCCCTGAACATGTTGATGATGGTCACCCCGGAGGCCAGGGTCCCCAACTGTCTGGTCCCGATGATGGCGACCGCCCGGGATACGCTGTCGATCCGGGACGGAAAGCCGTAGAACGCGCTGTTGACGATCCTGAGAAGCCGCGCGGAGAGGCTGGTATCCTTGCCGATCACGCCGGCGATGTCGTTCGCCGAGCTGGTGGGCTTGGCGATGATCTCGTTCACCTTGAAAAGGATCATCGGCAGCGTCGGGAGCTCCAGGATATGGCGCCGTATGAATTTCTGAAAATCGATCGTATCGGCCTTCGCGGCCGGCAACTCATCCGGGTCCGCATCCTCCACGGGGCGATCATCATACCGGTCATCCTCTCCGGGGTGTTCCGGCATCTCCTCCGCCTCCTGAAGACAGGCAAGACGGAACAGCTCGCGCATGACCGGGTGATCGACGCCGGAATGCCGGAATCGTTCACGAACCCTCCGCTCCGCCCGCTCCATCAGTAGGGGATCAATTTCACATGTGGCGGTGTCTTCGACCTCATCGGTGTCCATGCCCTCGATGTCTGCCTCGATCACCCCCCACATCTTGAGCACTTTGATATGCCGCTCCGTCAAACCTGCCCCGCTCGGCAGGAGAAAGCGGCCCCGGGAATCTCTCAAGTCCTCGGCCAGTGCCATCCCGGGATATATCTGATTAATCTTTACAAGACCCATCGTATTACCGAAATCCCCCCATACGTACCGTACGGGATAGTGTAAGGAACCTGCACACACTCCGGCCTGTTATAAGCATCTGTATGCTTTCATCGGCATTCTTCCCGATAAACTTAAGGACGTTGGATTTTCGACACCCCTGCCCGGCGGGTACGACACGACCCACCGCTCCTCGCACCGGCGCGGATCGTGTCCTCGTCACGCATTGACCTTCCATGCAGGTACGTTGTGATCCGGCATCCTCGTGCGGCAAGAACGAGAGATGAGGAGGGCCTTCGACGAACGTTCAACCCACTGGAAGGATCAAATCACTATTGATGGGGATTGCGGGGACGGGTCCCCTGATGAAACGATGGGAGAGGATCGCGATCGATCCGCCGATACGACAATTTCAAAAAACGGGGGGTGCCCCCGCAAGGGACCACCCCCCGTTTTTACTGGTACGCCCAGAAGGATTCGAACCTTCGACCTTCGGATTCGTAGTCCGACGCTCTATCCAGCTGAGCCATGGGCGCACAGAATATATGGCGGAGAGAGGGGGATTCGAACCCCCGGTACACCTTTTGGGGCGTACAATCGCTTAGCAGGCGATCGCTTTCGGCCACTCAGCCATCTCTCCGCTCTTGCGCTCTATCGTGTCCTGTCGGGTTCTTGCTCCCCAAAAAACAAGCCGCAGTCGCGCTGATCGCCTCCAGTATATGGCGGAGGGAGCAGGATTCGAACCCGCGAACCTTTCGGTTAACGGTTTTCAAGACCGCCGCCTTCGACCTCTCGGCCATCCCTCCGGTTCCGTTTCTGCACTACTCTACTCAACCGCGGGTTATCCTGTCAATCCCCTTCATGTACGGTTTCAGTGCATCGGGGACCAGGACGCTCCCGTCCTCCTGCTGGTAGTTCTCGAGGATCGCGACCACGGTCCGCCCCACGGCGAGCCCCGATCCGTTGAGGGTATGGACGTATTCGACCTTCCCTCCCTCTCCGCGGCGGAACCGGATCCCCGCCCTGCGCGCCTGGAACGCCTCGAAATTGCTGCAGGAGGATATCTCCCGGTATGCGTTCTGCCCGGGCATCCACGCCTCAAGGTCGTACGTCTTCGCGGAGGAAAACCCCAGATCGCCCGTGCACAGGGAGACGGTCCGGAAGTGGATACCGAGCCTTCTGAGGACCTCTTCGGCGTTGGCGGTCAGCTTCTCCAGTTCGTCGTAGGACTCCTCCGGCCGGGTGAACTTCACCATCTCCACCTTGTTGAACTGGTGCTGCCGTATCAGTCCCCGCGTGTCCTTCCCGTAGGACCCTGCCTCCGCCCGGAAGCACGCCGAATAGGCAACATAGGAAATGGGGAGGTCCTTCTCATCCAGGATATCGCCCCGGTGGATGTTGGTCACGGGGACCTCCGCCGTGGGGATGAGGTAGTAATCCGTCCCCGCCACCTTGAAGAGGTCCTCCTCGAACTTGGGGAGCTGTCCCGTTCCCGTCATGCTGTCGCTGTTCACCATGAAGGGGGTGAAGACCTCGATGTAGCCGTGCTCGGTGGTGTGGAGATCGAGCATGAAGTTGACCAGCGCCCGTTCCAGCAGGGCGCCCGCCCCCCGGTACAGGGTGAAGCGCGCCCCGGTTATCTTGGCCCCGGCGGCAAAATCCAGTATATTGAGATCCTCGCCGATATCCCAGTGGGGTTTCGGTTCGAAAGCAAAGGCCGGTTGTTCGCCCCACTGCCGGACCTCGGGATTGTCCTCGTCGCCCGTCCCGCGAACGACCGATTCGTGGGGGATGTTGGGGATGGTCATTACCAGGGCGCCGAGCTCGGCCTCGGTCTCCTTGAGCGACTCGTCCAGTTCCCTGATACGCGAGGAGACCGTCCCCATCCTGGCGATGATGTCGGATGCGTCCCGGCCGTTCTTCTTCCGCGCGCCGATCTCCTTCGAGACGCTGTTCCTCTCGCTCCTTAAGGATTCAACTTCTTGAAGGATGTCCCGCCGCTTCCGATCCATCGCGACGAAGCGGTCCAGATCAACGGCGTCCCCCCGCTCCTCCAGCTTCGTCCGGACGAGATCGATATTCTCCCGTATGAACTTGACATCCAGCATAGCCGCACCGCCCTCCAGGGCCCTCTAAAAAGGGCACATCACTAACACTTTGACCCCGGTAAGTCAATACAAAATACCGATCGGCGCGCAAAAGCTGTTGCAATAATTCGTCTATTGTGAATAAGGTATCTCACCGGCGACGCCGGGGAGATGGTCACGCACACGGGGAAAGGAACGCACGGATGGGAAAAAGGATCGCGGTACTTCCGGGGGACGGCATCGGCCCGGAGATTATGCAGGAGGCCGTCAAGGTCCTGGATGCCGTACAGGACAGATTCTCGCTCGACATCGGCTACGAGTTCGCGGATGTGGGGGGGTGCGCGATCGACCGGCATGGGGAGGCCCTTCCCCCCGCCACCCTGAAACTGTGCGAGGCGAGCGATGCGATCCTCTTCGGCTCGGTGGGTGGTCCAAAGTGGGAGGGACTTCCCCCCGACAAACAACCGGAACGGGCAGCCCTCCTCCCCCTGCGAAAGCACTTCGGCCTCTTCTGCAACTTGAGACCCGCCAGGGTCTTCCCCGCCTTCACGGCGGCCAGTCCCCTGCGCCCCGATATCGTGAAGGACGGGTTCGACATCCTCTGCGTGCGCGAGCTGACGGGGGGGATCTACTTCGGCTCCCCCAAGGGCCGGAAGGGAAGCGGCGCGGGAGAGGCGGCCTTCGACACGATGATCTACACGCGCGGGGAGATCGAGCGGATCGCGCGGATGGCCTTCGATGCGGCACGGATGAGAAAGAAGAAGGTGACCTCCATCGACAAGGCCAACGTCCTGACCTCGATGGTCCTCTGGCGGGAGGTGGTGAGCGGGATCGGGAAGGAATATCCCGACGTAGAGCTGAATCACCTGTACATCGACAACGCGACGATGCAGCTCGTCAGGGACCCCCACCAGTTCGACGTCCTCCTGTGCGGAAACATGTTCGGGGATATCATTTCCGACGAGTGCGCCATGCTGACGGGGTCAATGGGGCTCCTGGCGTCGGCCAGCCTGAACGAGACGGGATTCGGCCTCTACGAGCCAGCGGGGGGATCGGCCCCCGACATCGCGGGGAAGGGGATCGCGAACCCGATCGCGCAGATCCTGTCGGCCGCGATGCTCCTGCGCCACACGCTGCGTTACGAGGAGGCTGCCGGCGCCGTCGAGCGCGCCGTCGAGGAGGTCATCGCCTCGGGGATGCACACCCCCGACATCGCCGCCGCCAGCGCGGTCGTCGGAACGGCCGAGATGGGGAGCGAGATCGCAAACCGGATAGCCACTTCCTAGCACCACGTATTTCCTGATTGAAGAACAGGGTTCAAGGGATCGAGGAGTCGAGTGATCGGAAAGCCCCGACAAGTCGGGATCAAAGACATCGATACAGTCTTTAGAGAACAAACCTCTGAATCCTTTACCCCTTGAATCCTCGAACCCTTGACCCCTTCTTATACATCCAACTACTTGGGAGATGATCCTGAACCATGATTACCTTCCGATCTTCATCTTCCTGACGTACTCCACCAGACCGCCGGCTGCGATCAGCTGCGCCATGAAGTCGGGGATCGGCTTGGCCTGAAAGGTCTTCCCATTCCCCTCGATTGTTCCGGAAGAAAGATCGACAACGGCCCTCCCGCCGTCGGAAAGACCCTTTGCGGCCTCCGCCGATTCGAGGAGGGGAAGGCCGATATTGAAGGCGTTCCGGTAGAAGATCCGGGCAAAGCTCTCGGCGATCACCACCCGGACCCCCGCCGCCTTAATCGCCAGGGGTGCGTGTTCGCGCGAGGAGCCGCACCCGAAGTTCTTCCCGGCGACGAGGATGTCCCCCTCCGAGACCTCCGTTGCGAATTCCGGCCTGATATCGACGAAACAGTTCTTCGCCAGTTCGTCCTCGGCGGAGACATTCAGATATCGCGCGGGGATGATGACGTCCGTGTCCACATCATCGCCGAATTTCCATATCCGCCCTTCCACGTGCATCTTCTCCATCACCGGCACATCCTCCCCTCTACAGTTCATCGGGCCCGCCGATCCTTCCCAGGACCGCGGACGCCGCGGCGACGATGGGGTTCGCGAGGTAGACCTCGCTCTCCGGATGCCCCATCCGTCCGATAAAGTTGCGATTCGTGGTTGCCACGGCCCGCTCCCCTTCCGCGAGAATCCCCATGTGCCCGCCCAGGCAGGGACCGCAGCAGGGCGGGCCGATGACGGCCCCGGCCTCCAGGAAGGTCTCCAGGATCCCCTCCCGCAGGGCCGTCTTGTATATCAGCGGAGAGCCGGGCATGATAATGAGCCGCACCCCCGGCGCGGCCTTTCGCCCTTTCAGGACCCGGGCCGCGTCGCGCAGATCGTCCAGCCACCCGTTCGTGCAGGAACCGATCACCACCTGGTCGATCGGGACATCCCCCGCCTCGGAGACCGGACGCACATTCGAGGGGAGATGCGGGAAGGCGACCTGCGGCTCGATCCCGCTCACGTCTATCTCGATGACCCGTTCGTACCCGGCGCCGGGGTCGCTCCTGAAGACCTCGAACCGCGCGGCGGTCCGCTCCGCCAGGTAGGCGAGGGTCGTCTCGTCCGGTTCGATGATCCCGTTCTTGCCCCCGGCTTCGATCGCCATGTTCGACATGGTGAAGCGCTGGTGCATCGGGAGTGCTCTGATCACGGGGCCGGAAAACTCCATGGCGCAGTACAGTGCCCCTTCGACGCCGAGGAGACCGATCGTGTGCAGGATCAGGTCCTTCCCTCCCACGTGGGGGCGCAGCGACCCCTCGTAGCGCAGAAGGATGGTCGGGGGGACCTTGAGCCATATCTCGCCGGTGGCCATCACCGCCCCGAGGTCGGTGCTCCCCACCCCCGTGGAGAAGGCCCCGAGGGCGCCGTAGGTGCAGGTGTGGCTGTCGGCACCGATGACGAGCTGTCCGGGGAGGACCAGCCCCTTTTCGGGGAGGATGACGTGCTCCACCCCCGAATCGCCCCCCTCGTAGTAGTGCGCCAACCCCTGTCTTTGGGCGAACTCGCGCACCATCTTCACCTGCTGCGCCGAGGCGATGTCCTTGTTGGGGACGAAGTGGTCCGCCACCAGGACGACCTTGCCTGCGTCGAACACCTTCCCCACCCCGATCTGGTCGAACACCTTGATGGCGAGGGGGGCCGTTATGTCGTTCGCGAGGGCGACATCGACCTTCGCCTCGATCAGGTCTCCGGGTGAAACCCGGTCCTTCCCGGCGTGAGCGGCCAGGATCTTCTCCGTGATGGTCATCGGCATCTTCCGTGTCTCCTGTCTTCGTATCTGTATCCCCCGGACGGTGTCCGTCCAGGCAATCAATCCATGTCATTTCGCCCGCAGGGAGAAATCCCTGTTTCGATCGAAGCTAAAGTTCTTAGATTTCTCAGTCGTCAACACTCCTTCGAAATGACAAAGTATCACTCTAGGCGTGGTTGAGCATCTGGAACGACTCGATCCTGTTGAGGGCGTTGATGTACGCCTTCGCCGAGGCGACGAGGACATCGGGGTCGGAGCCCCGCCCCGAGACGACCCTCTTCTTATGGCGAAGCTGGACGGTGACCACCCCCTGGGCGTCGGTCCCCTCCGTCACGGCATGGACCTGATACTTGACCAGTCGATGGTTCGTATTCGTCAGCTTCCTGATGGTGGCGAAGGTCGCGTCGACGGGTCCCACGCCGAAATACGCCTCCCGCACGACCTCGCCGTCTATCTCCATCTGGACGGTCGCGGTGGGGATGGCCACGTTCCCGCTCACCACACTGAGGTACAGGAGTTTGTACTGCTCGGGCCGCCTGAAAATATCCTCGGCGATGATCGCCTCCAGGTCCTCGTCGAACATCTCCTTCTTGATATCCGCCAGCTCCTTGAACCGCTTGAATACCGTATCGACCTCCTCCTTGGCAAGATCGAATCCCATCTTCTTGAGACGATCCCTGATGGCCGCACGTCCGGAGTGTTTTCCCAGGACGATGTTCGTGTCCGATACCCCCACCGTCTCCGGGGTCATGATCTCGTACGTGATCTTCTCCTTGATGAGGCCGTCCTGGTGTATCCCGGACTCGTGGGCGAAGGCGTTTACCCCGACGATCGCCTTGTTGGGCTGGACCTCCACCCCCGTGATCTCGGCGAGGAGCCGGGAGGTGGGATAGATGTGCCTCGTCCTGATGTTCGTGTGGAGCCCCAGGATATCCTTCCTCGTCTCGAGGGCCATCACGACCTCCTCCAGGGATGCGTTCCCCGCCCGCTCGCCGATCCCGTTCACCGCGCACTCCACCTGCCGCGCCCCCGCCTTCAGGCCGGCAAGGGAGGTGGCGACCGCGACGCCGAGGTCGTCATGGGTGTGGACGGATATGACGGCTTTATGGATGTTCCCCACCGTATCGAACAGGTACGCTATCAGCTCGCCGAACTCGTCCGGCATGGCGTACCCCACGGTGTCGGGGATATTGACGGTCGCGGCCCCCTCGTCTATGACGGCCTCCACGATCTCCGCCAGGTACTTCCGGTCGGTCCGCGTGGCGTCCTGGGCCGAGAATTCCACATTCTCCGTGAGGCTGAGGGCGTGCCTCACCCCGGCGCGCGCCTCCTTCATGACCTGCGCCTTCGTCATCCGCAGCATGTGGTTCAGGTGTATGTCGGACGTGGAGATGAAGGTGTGTATCCGGGGGAAGGCCGCCCCCCTGATCGCGTCCCATGCCCGGTCGATGTCCCCCAGGCTGGTCCGGCACAGGCCGGCGACCTGGGATTTCTTGATCACCCCGGCGATCTGGCGGACCGATTCGAAGTCCCCCTCGGAGGCGATGGGGAACCCCGCCTCGATGATATCGACACCCAGCCGCTCGAGCTGCTTCGCAAAGCGGAGCTTCTCGCCGGGGTTCATGCTGAACCCGGGGGCCTGTTCCCCGTCACGCAGCGTCGTGTCGAATATGAATACCCTGTTCTTGTCCGTCTTCATCTATCTCCCTCCTTCTACGGCATGATCCCTGCCGTTGTCCTTGCTCAATTTGTACTGCATGCTGTCGACCAGGGCGTGCCAGCTCGCCTCGATGATGTTCGCCGACACCCCGGTCGTCGTCCACACGTCGGTGTCGTCGCGCGACTCCAGGAGGACGCGCACCTTCGCCCCCGTCCCGTCGGTCTCTTCCAGTATCCTGACCTTGAAGTCCACGAGGCGCATCTCGCTGATCCGGGGGTAGAACTTGCTGAGCGCCTTCCTGAGTGCGTTGTCCAGGGCGTTGACGGGCCCCCTCCCCTCTGCGGCGGTGATCTCGTGCTCATCACCCACGGAGATCTTGATCGTCGACTGCGAGTGGGAGGCGTTGTCCCTCGTCTTCTCGTCGATCACGCGGAAGGATTCGAGGCGGAAGGGCTCCTCGAAGGTGCCGATCGCCTTCCGTATCAAGAGCGAGAGGGAGCCGTCCGCCGTGTCGAACTGATAACCCTCATCCTCCATTTTCTTGATGTCGCGGACGATCCGCTCGCTGACGCCGCTGTTCGTGCCGAGATCGATCCCCAGCTCCTTCGCCTTGTATTCGATATTGCTCTTCCCCGAGAGGTCGGAGACGATCACATTGCGCCGGTTCCCCACGAGCTCCGGGTCGGTATGCTCGTAGGCCACGGGATTCTTCAGGATGGCGCTCACGTGGACGCCCCCCTTGTGGGCGAAGGCGTTGCTCCCGACGAAGGGCTTCGAGTGGGCGGGAGGGGTGTTCGCCACCTCGCTCACATACCGCGAGAGGGACGTGAGATGCCGGAGTGAACCCTCCGGGAGGCACTTCTTCCCCATCTTGAGTTCCAGGTTGCCGATGACGGAGATCAGGTCCGCGTTCCCGCACCGCTCACCGTAGCCGTTCACCGTCCCCTGGACCATCGCAGCCCCGAGCGTGACTGCGGCAAGGGAATTGGCCACCGCCAGGCCGCAATCGTCGTGGGCGTGAATCCCCAGGCGCGGCGGGGAGAGCTGGGATACCGTCTCCCCGATGATCTCCGTCAGCTCCCAGGTAAGGGTCCCGCCGTTGGTGTCGCACAGGACGATCGAGTCGGCCCCGGCCTCCAGCGCGGCCCGCACCGTCCTGAGGGCGTACCCGGGATTGTTCTTGTACCCGTCGAAGAAGTGCTCCGCGTCGTAGACCACCTCCTTGCCCTTCGATTTCAGGTAGCGGACGGAGTCGCCGATCAGCGAGAGGTTTTCGTCCAGCGAGACCCCCAGGATCTCCGTCGCGTGGAGGTCCCAGCTCTTTCCGAAGACGGCCACCGCCGGGGTGCACGCCTCCAGGAGGGCCCGGATGTTGGGACACGCATCGGCGGGCAGGCCGGACCTCCTCGTGCTCCCGAAGGCCGTCAGGCGGGCGCTCTTGAACGTAACCTCCCCGGCCATCCGGAAGAACCTCATGTCCCGGGGGTTCGATCCCGGCCAGCCCCCCTCGATGTAGTGGAACCCCACCTCGTCCAGCCGCGTAGCGATCCGCAGTTTGTCCTCCGCGGAAAAGGTTATCCGGTGCCCCTGCGTCCCGTCCCGCAAGGTGGTGTCGTAAAGCACAACATCCGCTCTTTCCATGGAAACAGCCTCCCAAAAACAAAAAATCCGTTATCAGCGGACCTGATAACGGATTTTTGATCTTTTTCTTTTGTGGGAAACCTACTCCATCATCAAGTCACAGGTATGTGTCCTCCCAAGAAGGAGCCCGCTAATTATGATGATGGTAATCAGATTTCTCGACGACATTCGTACCCTCTCGAAAAAACGAGGCTCCTTGATAATACGGATCGGGGCCGTTGTCAACAAAAATTTGAGGTGCGATAAAAAACGGTTGCTATTTCCCGGCCGATCGGACGATACTGATCGCCCGCAAACGGAAGGAGGCCGCATGCCCCGATACAAGCTCACCCTGGAGTACGACGGGATCGGATACCGCGGGTGGCAGGCCCAGAAAAACGCCAGGAGCGTCCAGGAAGCCTCGCTGCAGCATCAAACCCTGCCCTAAGCGGCCTCGTATACTATCTTTAAGATTGTTATTGCCTCAGTTTATCTCTCAGCCGGTATGACGGCTGGCTCAGGTACTTCCCCTCCACCGTGCAGTTCATTGCTGAGATTGAACCCTACCCACTTCCCCTGT
>Ga0068711_1001845_pt1 | contig 11336 bp, 6 predicted proteins | sample MTBAKMMethaMetaG_FD_62224 | JGI IMG/M metagenome (GOLD analysis project Ga0068711, IMG submission 62224) | Enrichment culture microbial communities from Arthur Kill intertidal strait, New Jersey, USA, that are MTBE-degrading - MTBE-AKM (Arthur... | ecosystem: Environmental > Aquatic > Marine >...
GCTCGATACTGCCAAACTGCCGCCGGATATTGCTGTGAACGAGTTCGGTTACATTGCGGCCGACCCGGTAACGCTGGCTACTTCAGCCGAGGGCGTGTTTGCCGGCGGGGACTGCGTGCTTGGTCCGGCAGATGCTATCGGGGCGGTAGCCCACGGCCAGAGAGCCGCTATTTCCATGGAACTGTATCTCGAGGGTGTCGATATGGTTGCCGGACGCCCGCCCGCCCTTTCCCGCGTGGAAAATATTCCCAAGGAAGGCGTAGCTGCACAGTCCCGGGTACATACTCCTGCCGTAGAACCTGCCGAAAGAGCCGGATTTACCGAGGTGGAACTTACCTTGAGCGACGGGGACGCAAAGACCGAATGCAAGCGCTGCCTCAACTGCGGCATCTATGCCCGGACCGATGAGGAAGAGGTGGACCGGGTGCGTGGCACCGGCATTCATATTTCCCCCGGAGCATACGTTCATGTTCTGCCCATTGAAGCCGGGTTCGTGGGTTCGGATAACGTAGGCGTGCTGATTGCCGAAGAACCCTACAACCAGGATAAAATCGAACTCATTATCGATATCGGTACCAACGGCGAACTTATCATGGGCAACCGCAACAGGCTGATTTCCTCTTCATGTGCTACCGGTCCTGCTTTTGAGGGGGCTGAGATTAAATACGGCATGCGGGCTGCTCCCGGCGCAATCGAAAAAATAGTTATCGACCCGGCCACCAAAGAAGTCAAATTCAAGGTGATCGACCGGGAAGAATGGAATATCGAAGTTGAAAACATCGGCGCCAAGGGCATGTGCGGTTCGGCTATTATTGATGTCATCCCCCAGCTTTTCCGGGCCGGGATTATCGACCGGACCGGCCGCTTCGTCAAGGAACTGGAAAACCCGCGTATGCGTGAAACGGACGGCATGGCTGAATTCGTCATCGCCTGGGCAAGGGAAACCTCAATAAACCAGGATATTATCGTCCGGCAGGACGATATCCGCGCCATTCAACTGGCCAAGGGGGCTATGTATGCCGGAGCCAAAATCATGATGCGCACCCTCGGAGTAGAACAACTGGACAAGGTAATCCTGGCCGGAGCCTTCGGCAGTTACATAGACAAGGAATCGGCTGCGGTTCTGGGCCTCTTCCCGGATTGTGATATGGAGTTCGTTTATGCGGTGGGTAACGCCGCTGGAGATGGGGCGCGCATGGCGCTTTTGAATGTCGACAAGCGCCGGGAAGCCGACGAGATGGCCCGCAAGGTCGAATACGTTGAACTGACTCTGGCGCCCGATTTTGACAAAGTATTTGCCCAGGGGATGTGGATACCCCATATGAAGGATAAATTCCCCCATCTGGAACACCTTCTGCCGAAGAAGGAATAACATCGAGAGGTGAGCTATGGTCAGCTATGAAAAAGAACAAAAAGTATGCCGAATAGGGCCGGTTAAACTGGGCGGCCAGCCGGGTGAAAATCCGCCGCTCCTTATCGGTAACGTCTTCCAGAAGGGAGATGTTATGCTGGAGAACCGCAAGGAAGGTAAATTCAACCGGGAAGGTACCGCCGAAAGACTGGCGGCGCTCAAGGCTGTCTCGGAGGAAACCGGTGTTCCGGCACTGGTGGCTATGGTAGCCAACTCCGCTGAAGAGATGAAGCGCTACGTTGATTTCTTTGTCGAAACCAGCGATCTGCCCTTCGCCATTGATATCTGGGTTGAAAAGGTGCGCCTGGAAGCCGCCCGATACATAGCCGAACTGGGCCTGCAGGACCGGGTGCTTTACAACTCCATCACTCCCTGGGATAAGGACCTGGAAGGCCAGGTGGCAGAACTCAGGGAGCTTGGCATCAGGCACGTGGTGGTCCAGGTGTTCGATGAGCACGATAAAGGCCCGGCGGGCCGGGTTAAATCCTTAAAAGCTCTTATGCCCATCGTGGAAAAAGGTGGATTCGAATCCATACTGGTAGATACCTCGGTCATGAATCTGCCCACTATTTCACTTTCACTCAAGGCCAATCACCTCATAAAACAGGAATTCGGCCTGCCGTGCGGTTTCGCCCCTTCCAACGGCAGCTATATGTGGCGCAAGGCCGCCGGGGACAGGGGCAAGGCGCAGTTTGCGGCTGTCGATGCCGGGGTGCATGCCGTTTCGGCCCTGCTTTCCGATTTTCTGCTTTTTGGCCCGCTTTCCGGCGTGGGACGCGTGTTTCCTGCAGTAGCTGCTGCCCACTCCATGATGACGGCGCTGGCTTTCGAGGAAAGGGGCTATATTCCGGACCAGGCCCACCCCCTGGCCAGGATGTTCCCGGACGTGCTGACTCAATTTCAGAAAGAAGGAGAAGGTTAGATGAATTCAAGAGAAAGGGTTGGGGCGCTGTTTGCCGGTAAAAGGCCGGATTACATCCCAGTTTTTTCCGGTTACGGCAACATTACGGTGCATGGGCTCAAGAAATACGGTTGGAAGTTTGCCGAAATCCATACCGACCCGGTAAAGATGGCCAGGATGGCCAATTCCACTTACGAGCTTTTCGGTTTCGAATGTTCGGTTGCCCCGTTCGATATGGCTGTTGAGGCCGAAGTTCTCGGCTCCCGGGCCAACTTCTATGCCCACCAGGACGGCATACTGTACCCTACCATCGTAGAGCACGTATCCGAAAAAGTAACCGAGCTGGAAATCAAGGTGCCGGCTGACATCTCCGGCGCCGGGCGTGTGCCTGTGGTCACCGAGGCGCTGGGAATGATGAAGAAAGCCATCGGCAGCGAGGTAATGATAGGCTCCTGGGTGCTTGGGCCTTACACCCTGGCCGGCCAGCTGGTCGATATTGCCGACCTGGCTAAATCCGCTTTCAAACGCACCGAACTGGTCAACCAGATCCTGGAACAGTTGACCGACTACCTTATCAAGCTGATTGCCATCTACCGGCAGGCCGGGGCTGAATACATCACCGTACGTGAGATGGGCGCCGGGCCGGATATTTTAAGCCCGCGCATGTTCAAAGTTCTCATCCAGCCGCATCTGCAAAGGCTGTTTGCCTCGATCGAATCCCCCAAGGTTCTGCATATTTGCGGGGATACCAACGCTATAGTGGAATTGATGAACGAGTGCGGCGCCGACGTGCTCAGTCTGGAAAAAAAGAACGACATAGTTGAAACCCGCCGCAAGCTGGGCAAAGACGTGCTTATTTTCGGCGATATTGACCCGTACGGCGTGCTGGTCCAGGGCAGCGTGGCGGATGTGGACAGGGCCGTCAAGGAAGCCTTCGATGCCGGCGTAAATGCCCTCTGGCCCGGGTGTGATATCTGGCCGGACGTACCGGCGGAAAATATGAAAGCCATGATGGATTCTGCCCGCAAGTACGGAAAACTTTAATTAAAGTATTGTACTTTATGTAAAATGGAATTGCCGCATCTGGATCACAAGATGCGGCAATTCCATTATTCGTTACCAGTTTTTAGACCGACACGTCGGGCTTGCGCCCTCCTCGCGGTGATCTTCCACCTCGTCACTACGAGCCTTCGTAGAAGGCGCGGCAGTCTCTAGATCGTCACGAACTGCCTTGGGCAGTTCCCGCGATGACGTTATGAATGCTGGCGCCGTCGTGATGACCTTATCCTCATATTGAAAACAGCCATAAAATACGTGCTATAATGATCCGATTGTCGCCCAAAGCGCGGTGTCGGCATTGTGGCGGGCAGAGTCAGGATTATGGATATAAAGAATTTGATCTACCACAAGCCCGACAAGCTTACTTTCAAGAGCTTGCTGCTGCTGGTGGCCGTTTTATATATCGGCGTATATTTTCTTACCGGCAACCTGCTGACCCAGTTGCCGACCAACTGGTTTACAGGCTGGCTGGGCGGTGTATTCTCCCTGATGGACGAACACGGCTTTTTCAACGTATGGTCAGGTCAGAGCCCGGGTTTTCATTATTTCTACTACCTGGCATGGAAGCCCGCCCAATTATTAAGCGGCGGAGAGTGGTATTTCGCCGGCGTGTTTTCGCTCTTCTGGTACTTCTGGAGTATAGGAGCGCTGTTCGTCAGCGTTTATTTCTTCTATAAGATAATGGAGCAACTTGTCGGTGAACAGAAGGCAATCGTACTCGGGTTGGTTTACACAACCCTTTTCCTGACCTTCGAATGGTTCAAAGTGGTCGATTCGATCTCCATCGCTGCGCTGCTCGGAGCAGTGTATTACTGCCTGAAGGGCTCCCCGAAAATCGCGGGCGTGCTGCTTGGCATCGGCGCCGTTATCAAGCCGTTCGGGTTGTTGATGCTTCCGGTGGTGCTCAGAAGCGAGTTTCTTACCTTAAGAAAGAAAATCGTCTTTGCGGCGGCATCGCTGGCGAGCTTCGGCGTACTGCTTTTGCCCTTTGTTATCGGCAATTTCAATATCTTCATGAGCTCTTTCCGCTGGCAGAGCGGCCGCCCTCCCTGGGAAACTGTTTATGCCCTGATTCTCAAGCTGACCGGCCAGCCGGTGCCGGCCGACCCGTTTTTTCAGGATTATTCCGGCATCACCCAGCGGGACTGGGGGTGGACGGGTATAACCCCGGTTCATTCTATGATGATGGCCCCGGTGCCGGATTACCAGCACTGGTACGGCATTGTTTTCATGCTGCTGGCAGCCGCGGCAGTGCTGGCCTTTTTTTACTTCAAACGGGTCCGGTCCGAAAAAGATTTGGTATGGGGCATCCTGTTTGTTTTCCTGGTGTATTTTGCCCTGTTCTACGGCTGGTCGGCCAACTTCTTCTTCTGGCTGGCGCCGTTTTTACTCATCCTTCTTCCGATCAGCCTTTCATTCCTGCTGAGGCTGCTGGTACTGATCGAATACCCCCTGCTTTACGGATTGTATCTGGCTCATATCGCACCGGACCTGGTGACTTCAGTGTCCGGCCTGCCTGTTTCGCTCACCTCGGCGCTTGCGCCGCTGGGTATCGGCTACTGGGCCATGATCGTTTTCAGGACCTTGATATTCCTGGCGATTGCATTTCTGGCCTGGAATAAGCTGGCCACCCAGCCGCTTCATATTTCGCTCAAAGGCTTTTACCGGCAATACCGCGAGTTTCGAGCGGGCAATGGAAAACCTTCCGATTTATTGAAATAACCGAAAGAATTTTTTGCATATTTCCAAATCAGGCGTTTTTTCCTATTGACATATGTCGTATGCGATGATATATTTGTAGACTAAATAGGTCTGATTAGTATACTTACGTCAATTTTCTTTTGTTAAGGGAGGTGTCTGGATGAAGAAGCGAAGAAACCGTCATTCAGTTTCCGCAAAAAATGAAAATGTCATAGTTTTGTGATTTATTTCACGACAATTTTATTACTATTTGATTCATCTACGTTTAAAATTTCACGGTAAACACGAGATTTTCAAAATACAACATTTATAGGAGACCAATATGGCAACTACCAGACGGCAGAACCTCAGTTCTCGTCCCCGAAAAAAGTTCAAGGAAGTCTCCAGCCGAAAAGAACCAAAATGCACCGCTGTGCAAACCACGGTCCTTTCTTCTTTCAAGCCTTACGGCGCCCTTTCCAGGCGCCGTTTTCTGCAATGGAATGCCGGTTTGATGGCCCTGCTCGGCTACAGCCTTATCGGTCCCAGGTGGGAAACCAAGAAGGTCAGCGCCGAGGACGCCCAACCGGTAACCGAGCCGGTATACCGCAACCAGATTACCCATGCCGACCGGATGGCCGCGGCTCAAAACGCCTCCGATATGCTCGCTGCCGGCGGGCTGGCTAAAGAAAGCTTTTCCGCGGTTAACCCGGGCCCGGGAGACGTTCCGGATTACTATTCCCTTACCGTGCCCAACTGGGCCTGGACTCCGCCGCTGCGCAAGTTCGTGGATAGTTTGCCCGGCCTGGGCCCGGCAAACGCCAATGGCCTCGGCCAGTACATTCCCATCGCAGTTCCAGACACCATCAGTTATCCGGGTTCGGATTATTATGAGATCGAACTTCAGGAATATGACGAACAGATGCATTCCGATCTGCCACCTACCCGCATGCGGGGTTATGTACAGACCAATAACGGCACCGATCCGCAGGATGCAAATACCATCGCCCCGGCACCCATTCATTACATGGGCCCGCTGATTATCGCGCGCAGAGACCGGGCGGTACGCATACGTTTTACCAATGCCCTGCCGACAGGCGCCGGCGGCAACCTGTTTATCCCGGTCGATTCCGAAATGATGGGCGCCGGTATCGGCCCGATGGGCGGAACCGAAAAATACACCCATAACCGGGCAGTTATTCACCTGCATGGAGCTGATGCCCCCTGGATAAGCGATGGTACGCCGCATCAGTGGATAACCCCTGCCGGTGAAACCACCAGCTACCCGGAAGGCGCCAGCGTCTTCTATTCCGGCGTGCCCGATATGCCGGTTCCCGGCCCAGGCCAGTACAATTATTATTACCCCAACCAGATGAGCGCCCGCTTCATGTTCTATCACGACCATGCCCTGGGTATCACCCGGCTCAATGTATATGCCGGCATGGCAGCCGGTTACCTGATCCAGGATGACGTAGAGCAGGAACTGGTGGACGCCGGCCTCATACCTGCCGACCAGATACCGCTGGTTATCCAGGACAGGACATATGTGGATGCCGATATGCTGCCCGACACCGACCCCACCTGGGAATGGGGGGTTACCCCTCCCGTACCCCATACCGGAGACTTGTGGATGGGGCACGTATATGTTCCAGCCCAGCACCCATGGGCGCCGGACGGTTCGGGTGTCAACCCCATGGGCCGCTGGCACTACGCTGCCTGGTTCTGGCCGCCGGCTACCGACCTGGAGGTCGGCCCCCAGCCCAATCCGTATTACGACCCGATCAACGAGCCCTGGCAGGGGCCGGAAATCCCGGGAACTCCCCACCCGGCCATGCAGATGGAATCCTTCCAGGACTCCATGATTGTGAATGGGACCGTGTTCCCCTACCTGGAAGTCGATCCCAAAGCCTACCGCTTCCGGATTTTAAACGCTTCGAACGACCGGTTCATAAACCTGCAGATGTATGAAGCCGATCCGGATGGTTATGCCATAGACGACAACGGCGACCCGGCAGCCCCCGGGACCGGTTTCGGTACCGAGGTGAAGATGGTCAACGCCTCAAATTACCCGAATGACCCCACCTGGCCGCAGGATTTCGAGGAAGGCAACGGCACCTGGCCAGTCGACGGACGTGAAGGCGGTGTGCCGGACTGGAACCTTGCCGGCCCGGACTGGATAGCCATCGGTTCGGAAGGCGGCTTCCTGCCGGCTCCGGCGGTGGTGCGCCAGCGGCCCATCGACTGGAACGTGGACGTAACCATGTTCAATGCCGGCCTGGTGAATTCGTTCAGCCTGCTGCTCGGCCCGGCCGAACGCAGTGACGTGATTGTCGATTTTAGCGCTTATGCCGGTAAAACCCTTATTGTTTACAATGACGCACCGGCGCCGTTCCCGGCTCCGGACCCCCGCTTCGATTTCTATACCGGCTCGCCCGATATGGCCGAAGCCGGCGGCTATACCTATCCGGCTAATAATCACACTACTCTGGCGGGCTACGGGCCCAACACCCGCACCGTTATGCAAATCAGGGTACGCGACATCCAGCCGGCTCCTGCTTTCGACCTGCCCGCCCTGGAAGAAGCCTGGGCTTCGAACCAGAACCACCAGGGGGTCTTCGAACGCTCTCAGCCGCCGGTAATCGTCCCGCAGGCTCGCTACAACAGCGCATACAACGCCAATTTCCCCACCGACGCTTTCGTTCGAATATTCCAGACTTCGTTCACTTTTCAAACTATAAGCGGCGCTAGCATGACTATCCCCCTGCAGCCCAAGGCCATCCAGGATGAAATGGGTGAGGCTTACGACCCGGTATACGGGCGAATGAGTGGATTTCTGGGGCTGGAACTGCCTCAGACCAAGGCGGGTGCGCAGAATTTCATGCTTTATCCATATGCCTCTCCGCCAGTAGAACTGCTGCGCGGCTCCATGGTGCCGCTCAGTGAACCTTTGCCGGGGGACGGTACCCAGATATGGAAAATCACCCACAACGGCGTGGATACTCACCCGATTCATTTCCACCTGTTTAACGTGCAACTGATCAACCGGGTTGCCTGGGACGGCTTCCTGTCCTTCCCGCATGCTACCGAACTCGGCTGGAAGGAAACCGTCCGAATCAGCCCCCTGGAAGATACCATCGTCGCCCTGCGTCCGGTAGCCCCTCAACTGCCGTTCAAGGTTCCCAACAGCATCCGCCCCATCGATGCCACCATGCCGCTGGGAGAGGTGCTCACCGGGCCTCCCGGCGGTTTTGCCGACCCGGCCGGCAATCCGGTTACCGTCGTCAACCAGATGGTCAACTACGGCTGGGAATATGTGATACACTGCCATATTCTCGGGCACGAGGAAATGGATATGATGCACGGGGTGGCTTTCCTGGTGCCGCCGGATGCTCCCATCAACCTGATAGCCACTACCCTGTCGAACCCGACGCGTATCAGCCTGGTCTGGACCGATGATTCGGCCAATGCCACCGGTTTCCGCCTGGAGCGGGCAACCGATATGGCTTTTACCACCAACCTCACCAGCCTGACCCTGGGGTATACCACCAGTTACGAGGATACCACCGTAAACGAAGCGGTAACCTATTATTACCGCGTATTCGCCCAGAATACCGTCGGCTCCACCGTGCCCGGCTTCCCGCAGGCAACGGCCGAGTCGGGGCCTTCCAACATAGCCACCCAGAGTTCGGGCGTTGCCCAGACCCGGGTAATTACCGCAGCGCCCAATTCGCTCAGCCCGGCTGAAACCCTCAACATGACCGCGGTTATCCATCTTCTGCCCGGCGTGATACCGGTTGCTTCTGCCGGTTTGCCGGTTGTGTTCAACTACGTGTTTTACAAGCTCGATTCCGCCACCACCCAGTACGGCAGCGCCAACGCGCTGACCAACGGTTCCGGCGTAGCTTCTCTGGCCCTGCCGGTTCCTAACGAGAAAACCACCGTCGTGGTGGATGCCATCTTCAATGGCGATGCCAATTTGCTGGCATCCTCAAATATGAGTACCGTTGCGGTAGTGCCCTTTATCGAATCGCGTATAACCGCCGCCAGTTCCGGCGGCGTGATAAGCTTCCACCTGGCTGACCAGTACGGCGTGCCCATGTTCGGGCGCACCCTGAGTTTTCTTACCACCTCCGGCTCACTATCGGCCCCGAGCGCCATCACCAACGTAAACGGGGACGTTTCGGTTACCCTGAGCGGTACCGGATCCGGGGTGGTATCGGCCAGCTTCGGCGGCTGGGTAAGCCCGGCGGGCTGGTCCTACCAGCCTGCCCAGGCAAGGATTACTGCCGAACTGGTGGCATCGGGGCTGGCTCAAACCCGGGTAATCACCTCGGCTCCCAATTCCGTCAGCCCTTCCGAAACCCTCACCATGACGGCCTCTGTCAGCCAGTTTCCGGGTCCGGTGCCTGTAATCGCTGCCGGCCTCACCATAGTATTCAACTATGTTATCCACAAGCTGGAGTCGGCCACTACCGAAACGGGTTCGCTCAATGCGGTGACCGATGGTTCAGGTTTAGCCGTAATCAATGTTCCGGCGCCTGCTGAAAAAGCCACCTTCGTCATAGATGCCATATTCAACGGTAGCGCCAGCCTGCTGCCGTCTTCCAGCATGAAAATCGTGGCTGTGGTGCCGTTTATCGAATGCCTTGTTAGCGCCACCAGTTCCGGGGGGCTGATCACCTTCCATCTCGAAGACCAGTACGGCAACCCGATGGGCGGGCATACCCTTACTTTCCTGACCACCAGCGGGACCCTGTCGGCCGCCAGCGGGGTGACTACCGGCAGCGGGGATGCCGCCGTAACGCTAAGCGGTACCACCGCCGGTGTGGTTTCCGGCAGTTTCGGGGGTTATGTAAACCCGTCCGGCTGGTCCTATCAGCCCGCCCAGGCCAGAATTACGGTCCTGATATAGAGCCGGGAGAAAGTTAGTTCTAAACGGATGGTTAAGATTAATTACGGAAGCAGTCCGGATGAAAGGATAACGATATGATTGATACCAAAGTGCCGGAAATCGACCTTAAAATGTTCCAGACCAGGGACTGGAAGCTGGAAATATTCGGCTGCCCTTCCTGCAAGGAAGCGCTGAATGCCGATGGAGATATCATGTACTGCCCTTCATGCCGTACGGTCTACCAGGTGGATAACGGTGTGCCGGTTCTGCTCAGCGACCAGTTGAAAGCGCCCCTGTTTCGCCAGGAGCTCCCGGTCAAAAGCTATTACCTCAACGAGCGTTATGACTGGACCCGGGACCCCAGGGGCCTGGAGTACTGTTATCACCACTACCGCAAGTGGGAAACATGGTCCGCCTTGAGAAAATTCCTCGAACCCGAAAGCCTGGTCCTGGATGTAGGCTGCGGCACCGGCTTGATAACCGGCATGCTTTCCCGCAACCGTTACCGGACTGTGGCGCTGGACCTTAACCGCTGGGCGCTGTTTCAGATGAACGGCAAACCCTATGTCGCCAAAGCCCAGGCGGATGCCGAGTCCCTGCCGGTTCAGGATGAATCGGTGGACCTGGTAATCGCCACCGAGGTAATCGAACACCTGGAGGAACCCGGCAGGACGGCTGAAGAAATGCTCAGGGTTACCCGGCCGGGCGGCCACATAATAGGGTCCGTGCCCAACCGCCACCCGCTGTGGAATATGCGCCGCCAGCTTTCCATCAGCTGTCCCGGCGACGAACCCTTTCACCGCAACTTTACCCGGCGTGAAATCGCCGATCTCTGGTATGAGGCCGGCTACGAGGCGGATATTTCAGCCATCTGCCTCGGCATGAACTGGCTCTGGATTATTGAAAAATAGGGAGTGAAAAGATGAATACCGGCTTGCTCAGGTTCCTGGGAATCGTCCTGGTGGTACTGGCGGTGGCGCTGGCGGTAATTCCCCAGTTCACTGATTGCCAGTCTCAGGGCAGTATGATTACACTGGCCAACGGCAAGGTGATTTCCATGAAGTGCCACTGGACCGCGCTAAGCCAGATAGCCCTGGCAATCCCTATTGCTTTTGTCGGCCTGGCAATGGCCATCCGGCCCCGCAAGCTAAGCGGTTTCTGGCCGGGTGTTTTCATAGTTATTCTGGGGGCTCTGCCCATTCTGGTGACCGGCTTTCTGATAGGAACATGCGTTACCCCTACCATGTATTGCAACGTAGCCATGAAACCGGTCATTTTCGTGCTGGGGGGCCTGGTAATGCTGGTTGGAGCGGTGGTGATAATCGCTTCCTTAATGAAAAACCGGAACCAAGTTTAAACTGAAAGGTGCATCCAAGCCGTTGACCATTAAACAC
>Ga0068711_1001849_pt1 | contig 11323 bp, 9 predicted proteins | sample MTBAKMMethaMetaG_FD_62224 | JGI IMG/M metagenome (GOLD analysis project Ga0068711, IMG submission 62224) | Enrichment culture microbial communities from Arthur Kill intertidal strait, New Jersey, USA, that are MTBE-degrading - MTBE-AKM (Arthur... | ecosystem: Environmental > Aquatic > Marine >...
GGGACGGGACGAGGAGGCAATGGTCTGCCTCAGCCGTGCACGGGAAAAGGCACGGGGCAGGGAATTTCCACGAAGGGTGTGGTAGCCCGGTGTCGGAAGAGCGGGAACCTGAAGGATTCCGGCAAAAGAGCAGGGTTGCAGGTGCGGGGGGAGTTCCATGATCCCCGTCTTTACCGCGGTTGCTGCTGTCTGCATGGGATTGCTGGCCGGGTTCATCGCGGCACTGGCAGGTGTCGGGGGTGGGTTCCTCTATGTTCCGATTCTCGTCCTGGTGTTCGGCCTTGACCCCCAGGATGCTGTGGGTACCAGCCTTACCGTGATCATCTTCACCACCTTTGCGGCCTCAGTATCCTATCTCCGTCAGAAGAGAGTCTTTTTCAGGAGCGCTGCGTGCCTGATTCTCCCGAGTGTCGTGTTTGCCATCGTCGGCGCTTTTCTCACGGCTTTCATATCCGGGGTAATTGTCGCGCTGCTCTTTTCCCTGGTTGTCGGTCTGCTGGCGGTCAAACTTCTCTTTCAGGAATTCCCGCTTGTCCGGGCGATTGACAGGGGACCCTCGTGCGAAGAGACCTGTTGTGACCGCTTCTCATGTACCGCGAAAAACAGGCTCTACTATCTGCACTACGCAGTATGGGGGGCACTTGCCGGTCTGGCAAGCGGGCTTACCGGCATCGGAGGCGGGGTGTTCAACGTCCCGGCAATGGTAACCGCAGGAATGCCCGTGCACTTTGCAGTCGCCACATCATCCGTAGTGGTCCTCGCCACGTCATCTGCAGGGGCCGGCGTCCATGCGACCCTCGGCCATATTCAGCCTGCGTATGCACTCAGCCTTTCAATGGGGGCGGTGATCGGGGCATATGCCGGTGCGCTGACAGCACCGAAAGCACCGGAACAGCTCCTGGGGAAAGGTATAGGGATACTCCTGGCCGTCGTAGCCATCAGCATGCTCATTACCACCGTTTCTGGCCTGTAATCACACAGACTCCCGGGACGGTTTACTGCCCGGGATGGAGCAGGGACCCGGGAGTCTTCCCCTCCGGCAGAGATCTCAGGTAATGAGCGGCCATGATGATGGCGACGATTGACCCGATGGTGTTTGAGACCATATCAAGAATGGAATCGGTGACGCCGTTATTGTAGGACGACTGCACAAGAACATCGATGTAGTACTCCCCGACCTCCCAGCTCAGACCGAACAGAAAAACCAGAATGAATATCCCGAGCAGGATTCGGGAGGGGCGCACCCGGATCTCCCAGTAGTCCATCACCAGGAAGAATGAAAAGATCAGGAGGCCGAGAGCCAGAGCCGATACGCCGTGTGCCAGCTTGTCGTAATAGGGCATATACTTCCAGTACCAGCGGTTGATTCCGCCGGCTAAGTGGAGAAAAAGGGCGAGGGCAATGGTGCTCTTGGTCCCGAACGGGAGGATAATGGAGATCTTCTTTTCGAAGAGAACCGGAACAACGAGAAGCGCCATAGACGTGAGCACGACATAGAACCGGGTGGTGTCTTCGATGAGCACAGCCTGTACGGCCAATCCAAGGAATATTATCTCAAAGGCGATGAGAACGGCATATTCGAGCTGTTGTCTGTTCATGCTCTGTTATTCCACCATTATTCACACTCCTAGGTAATATCTCTGCTCATGCTTCCCGGAACGGAAGGCCTGAGAAGCCCGGTTCAACCAGGAATGCATCGTTCCGGATCAGCCAGGTTCCTGGTGGGCAGAACGGTCCTGTCTCTATCCATCGGTTTTTCTATGGGCAGGGCAATGATCCCGTAGAAGCGGACGGAGTATCAATGCCGGCAGCACCCGTTATCCCAAGGAGTACCTGCAGGCTCTTTGGAGCTATCAAAGCGCTCGGGACCATGAAAAATACCGCAATCCTTGTCCACGGGCCGAAAGGCTGCGTCTACCATATCGCCTACATCCTTGGCATGCGGGGCGACCGCCCTCCCCGGATCTACTCTACCTGCCTCGACGAACAGGACGTCATTTTCGGAGCAGAACAAAAACTGGTCTCTGCGATCGAGGACCTGGACCGCACTCTCTCCCCTGAGCTGATCGCCGTCCTCTCCTGCTGCGCATCGGGAATCATCGGGGAGGATGTAGCCTCGGCGGTCCGTTCGGCATCGGTATCTGCCCGGGCGCTGGCAATTGATTCGGGAGGGTTTGAAGGTGATCACGCCGGAGGTTATACCGACACCCTCGCCACAATTGCCGCAACGCTTGCCGGTACGAGCGGATCGGTTGACCCCTGTTCGGTCAACCTGCTCGGGGTTCTCCGTTCAGGACCGGATCTCACGGAGGTGAAACGGATGCTCTCATCTGTCGGAGTTACGACAGGAACGGTTCTCACTGCAGGTGCCGGCCTCCAGGATCTCAAACGGGCAGGAGATGCTGCCCTGAACCTGGTTCTCTGTGAGAATTCAGGGCTTGGGGCTGCGGAAGTACTCAAAGCACGATTCGGCACTCCGTTCAGAATCATCGATCTGCCCATAGGGAGACAGGCAACCGACCGGTTCCTTTCTGCTGTACTGGAGGGGCTTGGCCGGCAATATCCCCTGCCACATGTAGTATCAGAACCATCCCTTATTCCCGTGGATGTGCGAATCGCCCTGTTTTCAGGCCCTGCCCGCGCTATTGCCTTCTCAACGTTCCTCACGGAGCTGAACTGTCCGCCCCGCCTGATTGTTCTCGATGTGATCCCACCATCTCCGGAACGAGTCTGCCAGGCAGCAGGACCGGACAGTGAAGTCCTCATCATGCCCGGCTACCAGGAGATCGAAGACCATCTCGACCGGGCCGGGATCAATCTCATCCTCGGTGGTCTGCTCGAGCGCCCGTTCGCAGCAGAACGGAACATCCCCTCTATCGATGTGATGCACGGGAGTCAGGCGACGTTCGGGTACAGCGGTGAAGAGAACCTGATGCGGCGCATCAGGGCAGCGGTATCCCGATCGGTGCAGGACTGAAAACAGTCTTTACCGGCAGGAACCTGGAAGAGAGAGTGCCGGACGAAGAGAGCCGGATCGCGCACCATCAGCCTGCGCTCCGGGCAGGGGAGGATGTTCGGTGACCCTTTTCTCAACAAAGAGGTGGCCGCCACTACACCCGCCTGCCGTATCAGTTGTGTCAGATGATGTCAAGCGCGATCAGTTCCTCTATCTCCTCTTCATCTTCATCATCATGCGGCCGATCTGGTACTTTTTCCCGTTTCTTTCCGCCTTGTGTTGAGAGGGCTTCCCTGATACGGTTGAAGAGACGCATATGTGGTCGTATCTTCTCTCCGGATCATAAATACCTGTCAGGCAGGAACTACCATCAGCCGGTACGGTCGCCGGAAGGAGGGGGGGTGCCGCAGAAATCGTCTATTCTTGTCTGGCTCAGCTCGCCTGTCTGGAGACCCGAGAGTTTCAGTCCGATCAGCCGGACGAGGCGACCATCGTAGAGTTCAGAGACCAGCTGCCGGGCCACTGCCCGGATCGTCGGGAGATCCGCTCGGGGTTTCTCAATCGTCCGGGCTTTTGTCCGGGTATCAAACCCATGGTAACGGATCTTGATTGTGACTGTTTTAAACATCAATCCCTCATTGGAAAGGGTTTCTGCGAGATCCTGTGCCATGCTGTCCAGGGTCCCCTGGAGGGCAGGGATATCCCGGGTATCCTGCTCATAGGTCACCTCGCGGGAGATGGACCTGCTGGTCTGTCGGATCCGGATACTGGTCCGGTCGATTCCCCGGGCAAGGTCACGCATGACGACAGCTGACCTCCCGAACCTCGCGATGAGAGCCTGGATGTCGGCGAGAGCCAGCTGTCCGATGGTGACTATCCCCATCTCATGGAGTGCCCGGGCAGACTTCTTTCCGATTCCCGGGATCTTCTCAACCGCCAGAGGGGCGAGGAACGAGGCAGCATCTTCGGGTAATACCACCATGAGGCCATCAGGCTTGGAGCGATCGGAAGCGATCTTGGCAAGGGTCCTCCCGGGAGCTATCCCGATCGAGCAGGCAAGCCCTTCCTTCATCCTGATCTCTTCCTTGATCTCACGTGCTTTCTCACGTGCAGCATCGAAAGACTGCAGATGGCTCATGTCCAGGTAGGCTTCATCGATACTTACCTGCTCGAAGACCGGCGAATAGTGCCGGAGAATCCGCATCACTGATTGCGAGGCCCGCTCATAGAGCTCGAAGCGGGGACGGAGGAACACTGCATCGGGACAGCGCTGGTATGCGTGCGAGATGGGCATCGCTGAATGGATACCGAACCTCCGCGCCTCGTATGAACTGGTGCTCACCACACCCCGCCCAAAGCCCCCTTTGGGATCTGCTCCGACAATGACCGGCCGGCCTGCATATTCAGGATGCTCCCTGACTTCGACAGAGGCATAAAAGCTGTCCATATCGATGTGCAGTATGATCCGGGGTGCTCCGGCCTTCATGCCTCGTGCCGGTCCGGCTGATATCAGGTCTTCTCCGGATCCCGGATCCCTCATTCTTTACCGCCTGTGTCCCCCGGCCCTCCGGAAGAACCGCTGAAGGCGGGGGAGATTCTGTTCATAGTGGATCGAGAGCGACGGCAGGGTATACGGCAGGTACCTGGTGATCAAGACTGTTCCGGTCAGACCCTTCCCGAGGAGGGTCTTCTCCTTCCCGATGATAGTTGTCTGGTGTTTCCGGATGTTGTCGAGGAACTCATCGCCCGTGTCAGCCCGCGAGCAGGTAACCACAGTGCCGTAATCACGAAGGAGGTGGGCGTCAGTTCCGCCGACGATGCCAAGCCTGTATCGTTCGGCGAGGTGCCCTGCCCTGATGTTCCCTGAACGGGGCATCCCGCCACAGATGGCTTCAATAGCATCAAAACGGGGAATGATTTCCGGTGGGAGCCACTCGCGTTCGACACACCGGCCTACACCCTTGTTGAAGATAAGATATCCGAACGGATGTGCCGCGGCGCAGAGACAGGAATATCCGGACGCCCTGTCAAGGATCTCTGACGTCGTGAGCCGGATGGCCAGAAAAGGACTCTGCTGCTTGTTTTCTTCAATGTGATTCCGATAGAAATCGATCAGGTCGGGGAGTGCATAGAAATAGACAAGGATATGGGGTCCGTCCAGGGCACTAACTTCTATCCCCGGGATAATGAGAGATCCCTGTGATGATTCAACCGCGTCCCTGCTTCCGCTGACCACATTATGATCGGTAATCGAAAGCCCGATGCCCAGTGACGAGGCTCGGGAGAGAGCATCCCTGACCCGGATTGGCGCATCGGAATGGTTGGTATGACAGTGCATATCGACAGCACAGAACCCTTCCCGTTCGAGCTCTTCCCGGACCGGTCTTCCGAACCGGATCCGCTCTGAGACGACCCGCTCTCGTTTCACCATGATCAAAACCCGGGGGTATGCAGAACCGCCTCTGCTTTGTTCCTTGTTTGTGAACGGCAAATCATATAGCATTGGATACGGTGCTCACCGATCATTCGAACCCTGTCCATGCGGAACCGGATGAGAAATACCTCACCCTCCTGAGACATTTCCGGGACCGGAGCCATCAGGAAGGGCACCAGGGAGATCTGATCCCCCCTTGCCCGCAATCCAACCCGCCTCACCGGGTCTTCGCTTCCGGGAAGATCCCGGGTCATCGGTTCCCGCTTCTCTTTCAGGGTATTGGTTGCTGCTGGCTTATGCAATGGATCGCCCCGAGCCCGTTCACCAGTGCCCTGCAGTCGATCCCGATAACCTCGCGATCCGGGAAGACTGACGCAAGGATTGCCCTGGCCCGGACATCATTCGGATGGTGAAATGCCGGCATGAGCACGACCCTGTTGGCGATGAGGAAATTGGCGTAACTGGCAGGGAGGCGCCCCTCATCCCCGACGGGACCGGGCATTGGCAGGGGGATAACCGTGAGGGGAGTTCCGTCCTGATTGGTTGAGCCCCGGAGTATCCGGTAGTTCTCGTTGAGCGCAGCAAAGTTCTCATCATCCGGATCATCCTCGACAGCGCAGACCACCGTTCTTTCATTCACAAACCGGGCAACATCATCAACATGGCCATCAGTGTCGTCACCTGCAATCCCGTCCGACAGCCAGATCACCTGGCTGCACCCCAGGTAATCCCTGAGCACGGCTTCAATCTCACCACGGCTGAGATCAGGGTTGCGATTGGGATTCAGGAGGCACTGTTCGGTGGTCAGTACCGTCCCCCTCCCGTTCACATCGATCGACCCCCCCTCCATCACCACGCCGGGGGAAAAGCACCTGATCCCGAGCTCGCGGTTCATCATTGAAGGAATGCAGTCATCATAGAGCAGTTCGGGATACTTATTTCCCCAGGCATTGAACCGCCAGTTTACCATGGCAAGCTCATGGTTCTTCCGGTTCACGACAAATGTGGGACCGTAGTCCCTGAACCAGACATCGGCATAATCGATGGTATGAAAGCGGAGATGCTCCGGGATCCTGCCACTCTTCCCGATGGTGGTCCGCACCCGTTCTCTGGTCTCCTCGTCGCGGACAAGGAGGTTGACCATCTGGCCGCGGCAGGAAGTCCTGATGATCGTTCCGTAGGTATTCTCAACGGCAGAAAGCTCGGGGAAGGTCTCTTCATCCTGGGGCCATGAGAGCCAGACTGACTCCTGCGGATCCCACTCGGCAGGCATATGGAATCCTTCCTCCTTCGGAGTCTGAACGGTCCGGACCTGGACAGGAGCCATACCGGTTCACTCATCTCCGGTCAGGATACGGTAGGTGTCCGGCCGCCGGTTCTGCAAAAATCCCCAACCCTCCCTGACCTCATCGTTCATTTCCGGAAATATCTCAGCAAACAGGACCTGTTCTTCCTCGCCAGCCCGGGCAGTCACTGTCCCAAAGGCATCAGCGACAAATGAACTCCCCCAGAATTGGAGATCCCCTTCAGTCCCGACCCGGTTGACCGCGGCGATGTGGATACCGTTTGCGATGGCATGCCCCCGCTGGACCGTCTCCCAGGCATTCCGCCAGTCACCTTCGGAGGTGTCCCGTTCCCCCCGGATCCACCCGATAGCCGTCGGATAGAAAATGATCTCTGCACCGAGGAGAGTGAGTGCCCGTGCAGCCTCCGGGAACCACTGGTCATAGCAGATGAGCACGCCGATCCGGGCTACAGGGGTGGAGTAGACAGCATATGCGTTTCCGGGGTGGAAGTAGCTCTTCTCAAAGAAGAGAGGATCATGGGGGACATGTACTTTCCGGTACGGTGGTTCAAGAATGATGCCATTGTCGATGACCACGGCAGTATTGTAAAAACGGCCATCTGTTCCCTGCTCAAAGACGGGGACGATGACCGTGACGTGGTATTCGCGGGACAGTCCGGAAAACGCACGGGTGGACTCACCGGGAACCTGTTCAGCATAGAGTAAAGCATCCCGGTTCTCATACTGTGGAAAATAGGGGGTGCGGAAGAGCTCCGGGAGACAAATGATCTCAGCCCCGCCGAGAGCAGCTTCTTTTGCGAGCGAAAGAGTCTTCCGGAGATTGTATCCGGTATCCGCGGTGACACCGTGCTGGACGAGGCCAATCCTGACCCTGCGACTGTCCATGGTTCCTAGGGGTGTTGTCAGTCATCCTACATCTAGGTGACCCCCCCGGACCTTATCAATCTCCATAGGTAGACCAGTCCCAGCGATCGGGGCAACCCCGGCCCGGAAGTGAGTTCCTTCCTGAGGATCATACGTCTTATGTGCTCCCTGATCAACCATCATGCAGAGGTATGTCACCCGTCACTATTGTATCAGGGGATCTCTTCAGGCTGCATGACTGCAGGGGACATCCGGAAACTCAGAAACGTCTGGTGCATGCCCTTTCCGGTGTTCCGGCAGGCACTCCTGTCGTGCCGCCGGTGATGGCGGATCCGGAGGACCTCCTGCAGGTCCATACTGCGGGTTATGTCGATATGATCCGGGACGCAGCCGCCTCCCTGCCCGAACACCAGTGCCGGTACCTGGACCCTGACACCTATATCACCTGCCACTCCTTTGAGGTCGCTCTGTACGCTGCCGGAGCCGGTATCCAGTGCGTCCGGGCTGCACGGGGTGACACCACCATGTTTGCCCTTATCCGCCCCCCCGGACACCATGCAGGCGCCTCCAGCCATCTTGGATTCTGCATATTCAATACCACCGCGGTGGCTGCTGCTTCTGCACTCCAGCACCTGGATCGGGTTGCCATTGTGGACTGGGATGTACATCATGGAAACGGCACCCAGGGTATCTTCTATTTCTCGGATCGCGTTCTCTACTGCTCAGTTCACCAGGAGTATATCTTTCCGGGAACCGGGTGGCGGGAAGAACGGGGCGCAGGTCAGGGCGAAGGGTTCACCATCAATGCGCCGCTTCCTGCCGGATCCTCCCTTGCCGGCTACAGGAAGGTATTTCTCGATGAGTTCCTGCCGGCCATTCTTGAATTTGATCCCGGACTCATCATCATCTCCGCCGGACAGGACTGTCTCTTCGATGACCCCCTGGGGAGTATGGCGCTCCGTCCTGCCGATCTTGGGACTCTGACCTCTATCCTTGCCGAGCCGGGCATCCCGCTCGCCCTGATGCTCGAGGGAGGCTACGGGCCCTCCCACCCTGCGGCGATCGCTGCGATCATTCATGCTCTGGGGGATATTTGATGAGAATAGGAGAATCCGGTGGGCAAGGATTATCAGGATGCGGGAAGAGCAGTATTCATGGAATCGGGGAAAAAGAAGTTGATCGAATCGGTTCCGATCCTTCTCGGTTCGATTATTCTCTGTAGCCTGGCAGGCCTCCTCGGGACCCTGGTGACCGCCACCGGACCGGGATCCTGGTACGATATACTGGTCAAACCGTCCTTCAACCCTCCTTCCTGGGTATTCGGACCGGCCTGGACCCTCCTCTATATTCTGATGGGCATCTCCCTGTATCTCGTCCTGATGGAGTGGAGGAAAGGGACCGAAGTCCGTATCCCGCTCATCCTGTTCGGCATCCAGCTCGCACTCAATGCACTGTGGTCGTTCCTCTTCTTCGGCCTCCAGTCTCCTGCAGCCGGTCTTGCCGGCATCCTTGTTCTCTGGGTATTCATTGTGGCAACGATTGTGTCCTTCCTCAGGGTCAGCCGCCCGGCAGCGATCATCCTCCTCCCTTACCTCGCCTGGGTATCCTTCGCCTCGCTCCTGAACTATGCCATCTTCATCCTGAATCCCTGAGCCGTGGTGTCGGGCTGCCCTCCTATCACGGAACTCCTGATGTGGCAGGAACAGCGCCTCCTGACGGACAATGCCAGGTATCCTGCTCCGGGGAGGATGACTACCGGGGGTGCTTCGGAAGGCCTTTGCCGGTATCTCCTTGTCTCTGTGCAGCACTGGAAGGAGCGGATTTCGGGGGCAATTGCCCGGTTTAACAGGAAAAAGAGGAAGCGGAAGGCCTGATTCCGGCCAGACTTACTGTTTCGGATAACCTATTGATGCAAGGTTCTCCGTAATCTCTCCGAGAACGGCAGGATCATCAATGGTAGCCGGGACCCGGTATTCCGTACCGTCGGCAATCTTCTTCATGGTCCCCCGGAGGATCTTCCCGGACCTTGTCTTGGGCAGCCGCTTGACCACCACGGCCGTCTTGAACGAGGCGATCGGGCCGATCTTCTCCCGCACCATCCGGACAAGCTCGCGGATGATCTCGTCCCGATCCCGGATGACTCCTGCCTTGAGGACGATGAAGCCGACCGGGATCTCTCCTTTCACGGCATCTGCGACGCCGGTCACTGCACATTCCGCAACATCGGGATGGGAGGCCAGCACCTCTTCCATAGCACCGGTCGAGAGCCGGTGTCCGGCTGTATTGATGATGTCATCGGTCCGGCCCATGATCCAGAGGTACCCGTCGCTATCAATGAACCCTGCATCACCGGTCAGGTAGTATCCCGGATACTCCGAGAGGTAGGTCCTGATGTAGTCCTTGTCATTGTTCCAGAGCGTGGTCAGGCAACCAGGGGGAAGCGGGAGACGTATCACGATGGTTCCCGTCTTTCCGGGGGGAAGCTCGGCCCCGTGGTCATCGAGTACACGGACATCATAGCCTGGTACCGGTTTCGTGCAGGAACCGGGCTTCACGGGGAAGAGCTCCAGTCCTGTCGGATTGGCGCCGATCGCCCAGCCGGTCTCGGTCTGCCACCAGTGGTCGATAACCGGGACACCGAGCCGGTCCCGGGCCCAGGTAAGAGTGTCAGGATCGCACCGCTCTCCGGCCAAAAAGAGCATCCTGAATCCTGAGAGGTCGTACCGGCCGATGTGGGATCCGGCAGGGTCTTCCCGTTTTATGGCCCGGAAGGCGGTGGGAGCAGTGAAGAGCACCGAGACTCCGTGATCGGCGATGACCCGCCAGAAGGCTCCGGGGTCCGGGGTTCCAACCGATTTTCCCTCATACAGGATAGTGGTGCAGCCATGGGCAAGAGGAGCATAGACGATATACGAATGGCCGACCACCCACCCTACATCAGAAGCGGCCCAGAACACCTCTCCGGGAGAGATATCGTAAATATTCTTCATACTCCACTTCAGGGCAACGAGATGCCCGCCGTTATCCCTGACCACCCCTTTGGGAATTCCGGTGGTCCCGGATGTGTACAGAATATAGAGGGGATCGGTGGCCGCAACCGGGACACAGCCTGCTGGTGGAGCGTCCATCAGCTCATCCCAGGGCAGGTCCCGTCCCCTGATGAGAGGTGCATCCTCCTGGGGACGCTGGAGAATGACACAGGCTTCCGGCTTCACGCCGGCCTGCCCGATCGCATCATCCAGGAGCGGCTTGTAGGGAATGATCCGGTTCACCTCTATCCCGCATGAGGCGGAGAGAATAACTTTCGGTTGTGCATCCCTGATTCGTGCCGCAAGCTCACGGGCCGCGAACCCCCCGAATACCACTGAGTGGATGGCGCCAATCCGTGCACAGGCGAGCATGGCGATGACCGTCTCGGGGACCATCGGCATGTAAATGACCACCCGGTCACCCTTGACAACCCCGCGCTCACGCAGCCCCCCGGCACACCGGGCAACGAGGTCACGGAGTTCCCGGTAGCTGTAGTGCCTGATGGTCCGGGTAACGGGACTGTCATAAATCAGTGCAGTGCTGGATCCCGCTCCACGCTCAACGTGGATGTCGAGGCAGTTTTTGCAGGTATTGAGCACTCCGCCCGAAAACCATGAATAGAACGGCGGATTACTGCCATCAAGCACAGAATCCCATGTATTTTCCCAAAAAACCGCACCGGCAGCTTTTCCCCAGAACTCCCCCGGGGCCTCGATTGACTGCCGGTATATAT
>Ga0068711_1001857_pt1 | contig 11298 bp, 12 predicted proteins | sample MTBAKMMethaMetaG_FD_62224 | JGI IMG/M metagenome (GOLD analysis project Ga0068711, IMG submission 62224) | Enrichment culture microbial communities from Arthur Kill intertidal strait, New Jersey, USA, that are MTBE-degrading - MTBE-AKM (Arthur... | ecosystem: Environmental > Aquatic > Marine >...
GAATAAAACCGGGGCAACGAAACAGAAACCACAACTCAAACCAGAGTCGGGAAAGTCCAGAAGACAAAAGATCTATTTCGTCAAAAGGGTTTTTCTACAGGCTCGTTAGCATTCCAAATGATGAAGATACCAAAAGTTATTAAACTAGCTATCCCGTTTTGGGGTTACTATATCATGCACGATTATGTGCATGATGTTTGGATGGAGAGAAATGAGAAATTAATAGTTAAGTTCTGTGAAATAATAGGGCTTTCACTTTTGTTGTTGATTTTAATTTCTACATATTTTTCAAGTATCGGCTTGTATGACACTTATATTTCAATTAATGTTCAAGCAACAAAATTCAATATTATTAAGTATGTAATCTGTATTGTTTTCGGTTTTTTCCTCCCTCTTTTCAATAGTCTCTATAACATTTTAAGTGTGTTAGCATTTTTTATATTTTTCATATGGGTTTTGATTATACCATTTCTAGGAAACATGATTTCTATTTTTATTGTTACATTATCCTCTCTTGTAATTGTCGATATATCAGAGATACCTTACTTGATAGTAAAATATACAAAAATTATTTTTAGATGTTTTGATGAAAAAGAGGACATTGAAAACAAGCCATCATTTTATTGGGTTACTATGACTATTTACTTAATAAGTTTTGTTGACATTTCTAAAAGTGTTTTATGGTTGAACAGAAAAATGGGGCCATTCACATCTTGGCACTATTTTGTAATGGCGTGTTCTTATCTTGGAGGAATATATTTTGCGACTAAAATCATAAAAGAATCTATGGAAGAAGAGAGGGTTGAACATGATACAACGCCACTATCTCTTCTGACAAATTATATATTCAAATAATAATATGCTAACAATGCGTTTCACCATCGCTTCACTACGTTTCGCTGGACTCGCGTGATCGCTCGCCGGTGAACTAAACGTTAGGTGTCAAAAATGTTTTGTCCGAAATGCAAAGGGGAATATCGGGAGGGGTTCTTTGAATGTGCGGACTGCAAAATCCCACTTGTCGAATTTCTACCGGAAGAAATAAACCAAATTGAACCAAAAGAAGGAATAGAACTGGTCAAATTATTTGAAACCAGCGATCAAGCACTTGTGGCTTTCATTCAGTCCTTATTTGAATCAGAAAACATTGCTCATTTCGTTGTCGGGGAAGCAATGTTGGGTGCGGGCTGCATGCACGGGGGGCGTCCTGCAGACATTCTCGTTGACCTGAAACAGTTTGAACGTGCAAAAAAATTGGTATCGGAACTCAACTGGCAAGAAAACACCTAACACTTATCAGGCCCCCGGGCGTCAAGAGTAAAAAAGTCCGATCGCCGAAAGATTGATGTCTTTGGTCTTTGACAAGCGACTGATCAGATCAGAGCCGACCGGTTTCCGGCTTGGGATTTTCTTCTGGCTACAGACGAATTCTGCTCCAAACACTTATCGAGGCTCTTGATGCAGGGGCTCGGTATCGAGTCCTCCCTGCCGCCATGAAGGGCGCGCACGTAGAGGGCATGGCCAAGGACGAAATCAATTCCCTCGTCAGCACACAGGTCGGCCAGCCAGTACCAGGTGAACATGCCCTCGCAGCCGACCACCAGGCCACAGCGGAAGGATTTGATCAGTCGCAGAAACGCGTTCGGACGAGTCGGGATGTTCTTGTGAGCGACCACCTCGCCGGTCGCATCGAGAATGCAGACGTACATGGCACCGGCATGCAGATCGACACCGCAATAATGTTGATGCTGTTTGGTGTAAAATCTCATGGTGCAGGCTCCTTTGTTTGAGGATAGAGACTCTCAAAGGATAGCGGATGGTCCGCTATTCAGGAGGGGGCCTGCACTAGTATCAAGAAAATCAAGCGGACGGTGGACCTTCCCCCGATATAATTGACACCTCAACCTAATCAATAGGTGCTTATCTTTTGATTTGCAGTTCAAAGTCCTCCTTAAATTTCTTCCGAAACACCTCAAACTTATCCATTTCCCCTTCCTGTCCGGACCACCGCTCCAGCTCCTCCCAGTCGACTTGCCGTTCCTGGGCCACCCACAGCGCCTGTTGAAAGCACTGGCGATCATTCCAGTGGTAGAACGCAGCCAGGCGATCTTTGATGCAATCGGTCGGTGACAGCAGCCGAAGAGTGCCGGTCTCCAATTGTAGTTCTGCGATCTCTGCGACCGGTTCGCCCCCTACGGCCAGCGGTCCGGAAGGAAACTCCAGAAAGAATTGGGTTTCGGTGTGGACGTAATAGCGGTTCTTCTCTGTGAACCCAATCTCCGCCAAGGCTCCCTTTAGCCTCTGTCGAGTGACATGCAGCCGGTGGATGAAATCCAGATCCATGGAGGTGTACCGATTCGACGTATAAATTGCCACGCAGCCGCCACCGCTGAGGACGACAGAAATACCTTTGCTTTCAAGGTGCGAGCAAACGTAGGCTCCCAGTTCGCCCAGACTCATTTCGGCAACGGTTTTCATAACGGTTTGCTTGCCCTCCGCGGCCGCTGCCGTGCCAGAAGAAGCCGCTCTTGTTCTTCCGGGGGATAGAAGGAAATCGCTTTGGCAAGAAACGCTTTAAGCTCATCCAGTAGTGGGTAACGCGGATCAAAGCTGTAGAGGCGGGTCCGGCCTGCTTGCCGGCTGGCGAGAATCCCTCCATTTTCCAGTGTTTCAAGCTGCTTCTGAACCGGAGACAGGTCCGTGGCAAAGAAACGGGCGATATCCCGCGCGTACCCTTCATCTCTTGCGTAAATGAAAAAGAGGACTCTCTCCTTGTTGACCGATCCCAGCAGAGCTTCAATCATTTTCGACCTCACATGCAGGTCAATTGACCTATATTTTGTGTATAATGACCTAAAAATAAGGTCATTATACAACGAAACACCCAATGTGCAACTGGAATGTTTGAAGGCCCAAAACAGCTAAATATCCGACAAGGAAGCTCCGCATAATCCACCCTTTGCCCATGCTTCCTCCATTTTTTGACATTTCCCTCCCACCTGATTTAAATTACCTCTGTTTTGCGCTAAGCCTTTGGTTAATCACACCTGAAAACATCCATCTGGGAATCGATACATGAAACAAATGAACATCGTCAGATTGCTGGTGATCGTTGCTCTCTTGAGTGTTTTTTCCGGCTGCAAAGAGAGTCCGCTGGAATTCTCAATCCGTTATGACACCCTGGGCGACCTGAAGCCGAACGCGCCGGTTTATTTCGAAGAGACGCCTGTCGGTAAGGTGGAAAAAATCGTTTCGACCGAGCAGGGCGATTACCTGGTCGAGGTCTCGATCGCTTTGGAACACAAAGGGAAAGCCACGGAGAATTCCAAATTTTTCATTTTGAGCGACCCGCTGGATTCCAAGCGGGAGGCCGTTGTTATCGAGCAAGACCCTCCTGGCGGCGCTGTGTTGAAAGATGGCAGCATTGTCCAGGGAGAAAAGCGGTTGGGATGTTTTGATTCGTTTATGCATTCCTTCAAGAAAAGCACCAAGGAAGCCTCGACCAAACTGCAGGAGGCGATGCAGGAATGGAAGAAAGCTCTGGCGGAGAGTTCCCGCAACTTCGATGAGGAACTGAATAAATCGCTCGATGATCTGGATCGATACCTGCAGGATTCCCAGAATTCCCAGGGCTCTCTTTTTAGCGAAGAGGACTTGGAACAATTGCAGCAAGCCATCAAGGAGTTTATTGAGGAGTTCAAGCGTTCCAGTGCTGACATCCAAAAACAGCTGCGCGAGAACGTTCTGCCGCAGCTGCGCAGAAATCTGGAGAATCTTCGCGAGCAATTGCTGGATCAGGGCCGGAAGGATGATGCCAGGGACATTGACGGCCAGATCAACCAGCTTGTCGAAGTCTGATTGAAGTTCAGCCTCAAAGCGGGCAGGGCAGAAGCCCTGAAGAACCATTGCAACAGGAGAGATTCGTGATACCAACAGCCCATCTGATCTATTTTTCTCCCACCGGAACGACCCGGAAGATCTCCACCAGCATTGCCCAAGGGCTGGCTGCAGAAGATATCATCCATGACGACATGACCTTGCCGGGGAGCCGCGTTGAAGGAATGCCGGGGGAGGGGATCGCCGTCATCGGGACTCCGGTTTATGCCGGCCGGGTTCCCGAACTTTTCCTGGAACGGTTCCAGGGGATTGCTGGAAAGGGGATGCCGGCTGTAATCGTTGCCCTGTATGGCAACCGGGAGTTTGAGGACGCCTTGGTGGAATTGCGCGACGTGGTGACTGCGCAAGGCTTCAAAGTCATCGCTGCCGGGACCTTTGTCGGCGAGCATTCCTATTCGACAGACCAGACTCCCGTCGCAGCAGGTCGGCCTGACCGGACTGATTTGAATATTGCGGTCGATTTCGGGCGGCAGATCGCTGCCAGGATAGCTCAAAATAATCTGGAATGCCCGGTCATCGAAGGCCATGTCCCCTACCGCGAGCGGGTCAAATTCGGCGGCATTGCTCCTGAGACCGACCCTGCCAAATGTACCCTGTGCGGGGCGTGCAAGCCGGTTTGCCCCACGGCTGTCATCAGCATTTCCAACGCAGTGATCACCGAGGCCGAACGCTGCGTCATGTGCTGCGCCTGCGTCAGAGTTTGCGAATTCGACGCCCGCCATTTGAAGCACCCGGTCATTCAGGAACGGCGTGCCATGCTGACCAGGAATTGCAGCGTGCCCAAAATGCCGAAGTTGTTCCTGTAGCTTGAGGGGTGATTCTCAAGCAGATCTTACAGATATTTATCCGATGATAGAGGACAAGAAAAAGCCCCGATCTTGCGACAAGGGGCTTTTTCCATATGAGTCGTTGACATCAGATGAAAGGGAGTTATTACTGTCATAAATGGCTATGAAAGAAAAATTTGTAATTTTTTTTGTATGAACTTTTAAAAAATTAACGAGTTACGATAGATCATTCGTTTTTGAAACGATCTTCTGTTTTTTATAGAAAAGTGAATTGTGTTTTTTCTCTTTAGCGTTGGTTATAAAAAGTCTGTGGTTTGAGGGATGGAAAAAACAGTTAAATTCCTTCAAGACTATTTGTCGAGTTACATGGCGACAATAATAAATACCATGCTTCACCCTGTTGGCAGATTTCGTTTTAATCCAGATGCTGGTCACAAATCACGGCAAACCGTATCATTGAATCCTCATCTTTGGAGTTTTTCTGTCGCAAGTATTTTGATTGCGACGGTAATTTTTTCGGTTGCAGTAGGAGAGCTTGATGTCCCCGCTCTCACCGAGACCCTCCTCGCGTTTGTACTTATCGTGATTTGGTTTTGGATTTTGTTTGGCGTTTATGCCCATCTGTTGTGCAGGGGGTGTCACGGCAAGGCTAAATTTACTGAAACCTTAGCGATTACTCTTCAGATTTTATCCGTAGTCTATGTCGTCAGCTCATTCGTTGCTTTCACCATTAATTTGTTTATAAAAGCATTTGTTTCACATGGTCATTTCGATGTTTCAATCCTTTATATGATTTCACAGTTCATTCTCTTGTCCATTTACCTTCCTCCATCGCTTCGTGGCGCACATGATTTGACCCTGAAACACCAAATCATCCTGACGATTGCCCTGCCGGCTGCTGTCATCGTAACCAATGGCTTCCTTTTTTTCCTTGTGGCAATAAACCTCTTTCCAATACAGATACATAAATAATGGCCAGGAGTGGGTGAATACCTGAAAAGCTTGTTCAATTGGATAGGTTTTCTGTCACCTTGACTGTTCTGTTGTGCCTGCCAACCTCCGTTGCGGAGAAGACAGTTGATTCTTTGCCGTGTTGGAGTAATCTTTTGGTGGATGAATATCCCCATGAGGGCGAGGAATTGAACAGAATATATGCTGCAGCAATGGTTGCTTAGCGTTCTCCTTGGCAGTTTTGTCCTCGCCTTTTCAGGCTGTATCCCCGTTCCTGTTTCCACCGTGCCGCTCCATCCGCGTGAAGAACGCCCCTTCCTCCTGGAATCCGCCCTGGCGGAGAACTACGGCATTTTTTCCTGCCCGGCCTATGACCCTGGTGGCGAGTTCCTTGCCGTCTATGATTCCGGAACTGACCTGGTCCGGATCCTGCGCAGTGCCGACCTGTCCACAGTCAACAGTCTCAAACCAACGCGCTGGCCGCGCCGGCTGAGTTTCTCACCGGCTGGCCACTTCCTGCTGATCGAGACCCACCAGGGCTGGCTGGATGATTCCCTGCGTCGAAAACCTGCCACCTCCGGGCAGGTTTCTATCGATTCTCCCGAGGCCGTCAAAGACAACATCCAGCGGGTTGAGGTCTGGGATCTGCAAACCGGACAAACCACCTCGGGTCTCAGTTGCGATGCCGTTGTGACGAGTGAACCGGTCGGCGGCTGGCTCTGGGCGCGGAACTGGGCGATTACGCCCGGCTACCGAAGTTCGGCGTTGTTGGAGGCGCACTTTTCCGCTGACGAGAAGGAGCTGTCGGTTCTCTGCTGGGATGGGGTGGAGCAGCGCTGGGACAGCAGCACCTGGGAGCGTCTCGAGAACATTCCTGCGCCGCCGTTCTGGGATGCAGTGATGGGTTTGTCCACAGCCCGCTGGCTGGCGGAAAACGATGTCTCCAGCGAGACCGCGGATGGCCGCATCGTGCTGCTGCGGGTCCGGGAGAAGAGCTTCGGGTTTGCTTCGCTCTACCTTTGGGATCGCAGTACTGCGCAGTCCCTGCCGCTGCCCGGGGAATGCGCGAGCCGACTGCAGCCGGTTTATGCTCTGTCCCGGGATGGAAAAACGGTTGTCGCCGCCTGCAACAAGGATCTGGGGTATGCCGTCCGCGTCTGGGATTTTGCTTCGGGGCAGGAGCGGCCCCTCAAGGATGCCGAGTTCGGCTTTGCCGGCGGGATCCCGACCATCCGTGGGGAAGGGGTAGCGCTGTCGCCTGACGGCCGTTACCTGGCGGTCGCCCTGCTCGGTCAGATGGAGGCTTTGCTGGCCAACGTTCTGCTGGTCCCTGCAACGCTTTCGCGGAGCGATCTGCGGCTCTGGGATCTGGAAACCGGCCGGGAGCTGATCACGCTGCCGATTGACGAACTGGACGGCGGCACCAATTATTTCAAGGGCGTCGACCTGGCGTTTTCTCCTGACGGCCAGACTCTGGCGGTTGCCGGCCGGCGCTTACGGATCTACCAGCTGGTCGATCTTTCAACATCTTCTCCATGACCGCCGGTTATGATTCTGAAGCCGTGCCGCTGATCCGCTTCGGGCGTTGCCGATGGCAATTGTGTCCAAATCGTTTAGATCCCCCGGGAATTGAGTGCAGGATGCCGGCAAAAACGCCGGCACCCTGTTAAAAATATCAATCCGGGTCGCGCTAACAGGTTTACAGATTCTTGATTTGAGCTGCAGCGTTTTCAGCCGCCAGCATCACATGGTAGGTCAGAGGTGAAGCTGTCATCAGCGGATGGGTGGCATACTGCATCACAGCAAGATCTTCTGCGGTCAATTCGGACTGAATCGCTACGGACAGGATGTTCACCATGTCCGCCGCCGCCTCACTGCCCCGAATATGTCCACCAATCAACTTGCCGTTGTCCCGTCTGAACAGCAACTTGGCTTTCATGTCAGGGACACAGCCGGGAAGATTGCCCGGATGGCGATTGGGTGCAACGGCCTGGCCGACAACGACATCAATCCCTTCATCGGCGGCAGCCTTGGTGGTCAAACCGGCGGCACCGATATTCGTGTTCCCCACCGTGGTGGCAAACGCTCCCAATGCTCCCAGGGTTTTACGTTTCGGCTCATACAGATTGCTGGCGGCGATCATTCCTTCGCTGGCGGCGACCGAGGCCAGGCGGATATTGCTTGGCTTGCCTGAAAAGAAGGAAAATTTAGAAGCGCAATCCCCCACCGCGAAGATATCCGGGTCTTGGGTTTGGAGATACTCGTTGACGATGAACCCTCTGCGGGGGTCTGTTTGAAGGTCAAGGGGGGCGGCCAATTCGAGGTTCGGGACTACGCCGATTCCGACAATGACGACGTCTGCGGGCAGAACTTCGCCGCTGGCCAGTCGAACCGCGCTGACCCGACCTGTCCCTTCAATCGCTTCCACGCGTTTCTCGGTCAGGACCTGGACACCCAGTTGCCGCAATTCACCTTCAGCTTCAATGCAAAACTCTTCTTCGCAGGCGAGCATCAAACAGTGGGGTAACATTTCGACCAGGCTGACATTGATGCTCGACCCAGCCTGTTCGGCAGTGCAAAAGTAATCCTGGCAAACCGCGCCACCCATTTTGGCAACCTGCTCGGCCATCTCCACCCCGATGAAGCCTCCACCAATAACCACGACGTTCTTGGCCTGCTTCAAGGCGGCATGCAATTGCTCCAGATAGGTGGGATCCTTTTTGACCGTGAACACATTTTCGAGACCGATGCCGGGCATCGGTGGTAGAAACGGCTTAGACCCTATGGCCAGAATCAGCTTGTCGTATCCCAGCTCCGTTCCATCTGCAAATCGAACGATCTTGGCTGGCCGATCAATAGCACTGACTTCGTTGGGAATGACTGCAATTCCCTGATCGAGAAATTTCTGATCGGGAATAATGTCTTTTTCGACATCTTTTAAAACGCCATAAATATAGGGGATACCACAAGGCACCACTGTTTTGCGGACGTGGCGAATGACGGCCACGCTTTTATCCGGGTGCCTTTTGCGCAGGGTGACAGAAGCCATTAAGCCAGCAGCTGAACCTCCAATAATTGCGACATCAGTTTTTTGCATTTTCCGGGTTCCTTTCTTGGACATCCAAAAGCCGTGATTTGTTTTGGCAATCAGGGCAGATGGCGTAAATACTCATTGTGTGAGATTGAAGCTCCCAGCCATATCTCCCTGTAATGGTTTCACAGAGGCGGCAAATATCGTCTTTGCGGAAATCAACGATTTTTCCACAAACGGGGCAAATCATATTGTCGTAAGCGCAACCATCGACACAGACGCCGTAGCGGGTATCGTTCCCTTCGGGGGTGAGACTCAATTTTTTCAGAATCCCGCATTCCAGCAGCAGTTGCACGGTTCGATAAATGGTGGCTTTTGAGGTCTTGCGTTTGCGTTGCTTAAGGCGAAACAGCAGGGTGTCAATTTCAAACGGCTCGCCAATATCCAAGACTTCGGCCAAAATTTCCTGACGTTCGGGAGTCAATTTGAGGCCACGTTCTTGAACAAATTTTTCGAATAAAGTTTGGTCCATTAAGAGCACTCCGGAAAACTATTCATTGAGACTGATTCTCAGTCTCTTTATATTTAAATATATTCATTATTGGTTTTTGTCAAGCCGATATGTTTAACTGTGTCTGGGGGAAAATTATTTTTGCCTTGCTGATAACTTGAATTATCTGGGTAAATGTGTGAAATTTAATCGACGTGAGACACTCTTGGAGATCTGGTAATGAGCGAAAATTTTTTTTTGGAAAAGCCTCTGCCCACTCCGACCGATGCAATTTTAGAGAGCATTTCCGATGGTGTGTTCACTGTCGACGCTGACTGGCGCATTACCTCCTTCAACCGGGCTGCTGAAGCGATTACCGGCATTCCCCGTACCGAAGCCATTGGCCGGTTGTGTTCCGAAGTTTTTCGATCGAGCATGTGCGAGGGGGCTTGTGCCCTGCAAAGCACCCTCGATTCCGGACAACCGCTGATCAATCGCACTTGCTATATCGTCAACGCGGCTGGGGAACGGATCCCGATCAGTGTTTCGACCGCAGTCCTGCGTGACGACCAGGGGCGGGTGATCGGAGGAGCGGAAACATTTCGCGATCTCAGTGAGGTAGAGGCGTTGCGCAAGGAACTCTCCGGCCGTTTCCAGGTGGGTGACCTGGTCAGCCGCAGCCCCTCTATGCGGAAAATTTTCGATCTTCTGCCGGCCGTGGCGATGAGCGCCTCCACGGTGTTGATTCAGGGCGAAACGGGTACCGGCAAGGAACTCCTCGCCCGCGCTATGCACAACTTGGGACCGCGCGCTCGAAAACCTTTTGTCGCCATCAATTGCGGAGCTCTGCCCGACACTCTGCTGGAGTCCGAACTGTTCGGCTACAAGAAGGGGGCCTTTACCGGAGCAACCCGGGATAAGCCTGGGCGTTTCCAGGTCGCTCGCGACGGTACGATTTTTTTGGATGAGATCGGCGAGATCACTCCGGCACTACAGGTGCGCCTGTTGCGCGTTCTGCAGGATCGCAGCTTCGAACCGTTAGGGAGCAGCCAAAGCCTGCCGACGGAAGCACGCATCATTGCCGCGACCAACCGCGACCTGGCGGCCATGGTCAAACGCGGTGAGTTCCGGGAAGATCTGTTCTATCGCATCAATGTCGTCCGGTTAGACCTGCCGCCGCTTCGGCAACGGAAAGAAGACATCCCGCTACTGGTCAACCATTTTATCTCGCGCTTCAACCATATGCAGACCAAGAACATTGACGGCGTCAGCAACGAAGTGCTGTCTTTGCTTATGGCCCATCATTGGCCGGGCAACGTGCGGGAGCTGGAAAACGTCATCGAACGGGCGTTCGTCATTTGTACCGGCGCGTTCATCGAGATCGGCTGTCTGCCGGAAGAGCTGAGCGGTGCCGAGCGTCCTGCCGTAGGGCAGGAGGATATCGCTTCTGCTCGGCGCATGAGTGAAGCCCAGACCATCCTCAACGCCCTCAGACGTAATCATTTCAACCGCGCAGCGGCGGCCCGCGAACTTGGCATTCACAAAACTACCCTCTACCGGAAATTGAAATCCCTCCACCTTGACCTACCCGAACAGGACGGTCGTACCTCCTTGAATCGCTAATTAAATTTTCAACAATGCAACAATGCAACCTTGTGCAACGCATACCGTTGCATAGTTGCACCTGTCTGCGTCGAATTTTGCTCCCACCTCTGGACCGTTAATATTTCCAAGCTATTGAAGATATTTAGTTTTTAAGCTTTGTGAAGCCTTGGCACAGGTCGTGCGATAGATAAGGTTGAAGGAGGCGGTGGATATGAAACTTGCCCTGCCGGTATGGAACGGTCGTTTGGCGCCTGTTTTTGATGCCGCTGGCCAGGTCCTGCTTGTCACCCTGGACCGAGACCGCATCGTCAGCGAACAGACCGTTGCCATGCCGAGCGGACTGCCCCTGGCCCGGATTCATTATCTGGCTGATCAGAGGGTCGCTGTTTTGATCTGTGGGGCGATTTCCCGTCCGCTGTTTGCTCTCGGCCGCGCCTACGGGATTACCATCTACCCTTTTATCGCCGGGCCCTCCCATGAAGTGCTTCTGGCCTGGTTGGAAGATCGTCTGATGGACCCGATTTATGCGATGCCCG
>Ga0068711_1001860_pt1 | contig 11287 bp, 10 predicted proteins | sample MTBAKMMethaMetaG_FD_62224 | JGI IMG/M metagenome (GOLD analysis project Ga0068711, IMG submission 62224) | Enrichment culture microbial communities from Arthur Kill intertidal strait, New Jersey, USA, that are MTBE-degrading - MTBE-AKM (Arthur... | ecosystem: Environmental > Aquatic > Marine >...
GGGAGGAACGATCTCGGAAATCGGGGGAACCCCCTTCCATCTCCTTTCCCCATCCCTTCTGGCAACGAACGGCAGGATTCATCCCGCCATGGAGGAGGTCTTCAGGGCCACGGATCCCTTCGATCCCGGGGTCCGGTCCGCCCGGTAGCGGCATCGCCTTTCCCGGAAAAACCGTTTTCCGGAAATCCGAAAAAAATCAAATTTTTTTCTTGACAGCCATTCCAGCTTTATGCTTTAAAAGACATATAGAAGATTCCTTCTATGACTCTTTCCATGGCAGGGGGGGTTGCTCTCCGGCAAGTGCAACCCCCCTCTCCGTATCTTCAGGAATCCCCTCCCTTTTCAAAAAGCCCGTTTCCCGGTTCGGCCGTCGACGCCCGCAGTCGTCCCATGCTTCCCGGAAACCGTGAATTCGCGAAAAATCCGTGAGTCGCTCCCTCCGGACGGATTCGCGACACCTCCCGGAGGCGTGCCGCCCCATCCCGGAGAGCGGGGCGTATTTCTTGGAACGATGCGGGGACAAGGGGCGATACGTTACAGGGACGCCGGACAAATCCGTCAGAAGTGGTACCAGATGGAAAGATAGTCGTTGATGTTCTCCCCGTCCCGGCAGAGCCGCTTCAGGTAATCGTAAATGGAAACATCCGTGTACAGATAGTCGTTCACGGAAGTCAGCTTCGTCTCCCAGGAATAGAACCGGTACACACGCCTCCCGTCGGGAAGGATCATGATCACCTCATGGTCCTGCCAGGAGCGGAGATGGGATTTTCCGAGTCGGGGGACGTTGAAGACCGACTCGTCGGTCCGGACCAGCCCGGGGAGGAGGCGGCATTCCTCCCGGCGCTCCTGCTCGATCCGGGCGATGGGAACCCGGAAGTCGAGGGTTTCGTCCTTTCCCATGGTGTTGAAGGTGTAATAGGGATCCACGCCGTGGACTTTCAACACCCGGCGAAGGAGGCACGATTCGAATTTTCTGCTGTTGTAATAGGTAAAAACCGCCTGGTTGTATACGTTCATGCCGATCTTCCGGATCCTGCGGATGGCTTCCAGGGAATCGGGGTTCATCTCCGCGGGATGCTCGAAATGGGTCACCACGGCGATTTCCCGTTTTCCCCAGGAATGGTACCTCTGGAAGATCCCCAGGAGTTCGTCGTTGATCCGGAAGGGGAGGGTCACCGGAATCCGGGTGCCGATGCGGATCCGTTCCACGTGCTCGATTTCGGCGATTTCCCCGAGGATCCATTCGATGTACCGGTTGTTGAGGGTCAGGGGGTCGCCGCCGGTTACGAGAACCTCGGAGATGTTCCTGTCGTCCCGGATCCACTGGAGGGCCTGGCTGACCTTCTTCTTGGACAGCATGACCTCCTCGTCCATGTCCTTCACCTCCCAGTTGCGCTGGCAATAGACGCAGATCTGGGGACAGGAACGGTAAGGCTTGAGGATCACGATCTGGGGATAACGCCGGGTCACCCCCTCGATGGGGCTCGTCGCCTTCTCGGCCATGAAATCCATGTCGATCCCGTTGCGGCGGTTTTTCAGGACATTCTCGCAGTAACGGACACTGGGAATCACCTGGGCCCGGACGGCCCTGTCCGTTCCGGACCGCCCCTCCCGGTTGAAGAGGGACAGATAGTGGGGGGTGATCTCGAAGGGGATGTCGTTTTTCAGGGCCATTTCCAGACCCCGGACCTCGTCTTTCTCCAGGCGGACCAGGGCGGAGAGGGTTTTCCTGTCCCGGATGATATGCTTCATGTGCCAGCGATGGTCGTACCAGTCCTTTTCCGTGCCCCCGAAGAAGGCAAGAATGTCCTTCCGCAGCATTTTGCGCTGCTCGACGATTTTCTCGTCCATGCCGTTGGCATACCGGCGGAAATACCGGTTCATCATGGAGGCGTAGGCGTCGAGCTGTTCCGACCGTTCGACGGCCGCGTCATGGCCTTCCTTGATGATGAGAAGCTCGTCGCGCCGGGAATGTCTCCCGTACTTTCCCCGGATCCCGAGGAAAAGGGCAATGAACTCCATGACGAATCCCTCGGAAACCTTATCCAGGATCCCCTCCTCGTTCCGGGCCAGCCCGTATAGCAGGGCCAGGGCGGAAGTATCCGCCAGGTGTTCGTTTTCCGTCCGGAATATGTTGGAGATCACCCGGATGCATTCCCGGACGTTTCTTTTTTCCACGACGTTCAGGTCGGCATAGTAGGTGTCGGATTTCATGTTGTACAGGTCACGCCGCAGCCGGTCCAGGTGGTCGAAAACCACGTACCGCGCCTCTTCCGCGTGCTTTGAGTTCCGGAGCATGCTTTCGATCCGGGGAGCCGCCCTCCAGAGCCTCTGAACCAGTTCCTCCTTGCCGAGATTGATCAGTCTCTTCATCTTCCCTTCCTGTTTCGTCGTGTCGGTCGTAAAAACCCTCAAGGTCCACGAAATGCGGATTTTTTACATACCACAGATACTTCCCGGTTTTCAACCGCCGGTGCCGATCCCGATTCCGGCCCGGTCCGCCCGGGACCTCCGGGGTGGGAACCCGGGAGAAAATATGCTATGCTCGCCCCGAAAAAAAGAAAGGGGCTCCCCATGTCCACCGAACGGGAAACGGAGGCTCTCCGCGACCTCGCCGACGGCCTGGCATCGGAAGGCCGCTACGAGGAAGCCGTCGAAATCTACGGCAGGCTCGTCAGGGACAATCCCGAAAGCGACTCCCCCCTCATGTCCCTCGCCTGGACATACCGGGACTGGGGAAAGGAGGAGGAGGCCGTCCGCTGTCTCGAAATGCTCTTCGAGCGGGAGATCCGGCGCCGGGTGTTCACCGGTTTCGCCTTCGACGAGCTGGTCCGCCTGTTCCGCGAGAAGGGGATGCACGACCGTCTTGTGTCCCTTTGTGAACGGGTGGCGGAAGCCCAGCCGGAGGATCCCGCCCTTCTTTGCACCCTCGGGGAGGCTTACCTGGGGGCGGGGCGGGGGGATGAGGCCGTCCGGGTTTTCGGGAAACTGGCGGTGATGGAGCCGGAAGCGTCCGCATATCTGTGCTTTCTGGGAAACGCCCACGTCATCGCGGGAGATCCGGAACAAGCGTTGGGATGCTATGAAAAGGCCGTCGCCCTCGAACCCGGAAAATCACACGTCTTCTTCGGCCGCCTGGGAAACCGGTTCGCCCGGACGGGCGACCTCGAGCGGGGGGAACGGATCCTCCGGAGGGCGATCGGCGAAAAACCGGATGACCCCCTGTCCCACTGCAGCCTCGGAGACGTCCTGATCCGGCGCGGACGGATCGACGAGGCCCGGAAGGCATACGACCGGGCGATCGCACTGGACGGGGCGTCGAGGGAAGGATACCTGAACCGGATGGGAAGGTCCCTTCTCGAGGGGGGCCGTTTCGGAGAGGCGGCCGCCGTTTTCGAGGAACTCCTTTCCCTGTCGCCGGGAAACCCGATCCACCGCAGGAACCTCGAGGAAGCCCGCAGGTTGGAAAAAGGATGAAATCGGCTCTTGACAGAAATCCATTCCTTGGGATATGTTCACCTTCCAGGCGATTGACCGGATAATCGTGGGGATGTAGCTCAACTGGGAGAGCGCGGCGTTCGCAATGCCGAGGTCAGGGGTTCGATCCCCCTCATCTCCACCAGGATAAAAAAAATCCCTCCTCAGGAGGGATTTTTTCATTTCAGGGGTCCGGGTCCGTCCGACCGTCCGGGCCTTCAGCCGCGACCGGGGAACAGTTTCGAAAACCGCCGTTTTTTCCTTTTCTTCCATCCGCCGCGATGATAGGCGTAACTTGCCAGCAGGGGAAGGGCCATGGTGGCCTCGGCGAAGACCATCTGCTCGTGGGCGGTGTCCACCTTGCCCCAGGAGGAGGCCTCCTTCAGGGTGGAGCTGGAACAGGCGCCGTCCCGGGCGTCCGCCACGGTGATCTGAACGGCATACTTGTGCATGGGCACTTCCTTCCCGAGAATTTCGGCACAGATCACCGTGTCCTGGACGAAATTCTTGGGAACGCCGCCGCCGATCATGAGAAGACCGGTCGTCTCCGCCGCCATCTTGATCTCCGTCAGCTCCCGGAAGTCCTTCACCGAGTCGATGGAAACATGGCGGTCCGGATTCCGGTGCTGGTGCAGGACCAGGCCGAAGCCCGCACTGCTGTCGGAAAAGGCGGGACAGAACACGGGGACATCGTTCTCGCAGGCAAGCTGCACCAGGGAATCCTTCTTTACGGAATGCGTCTCCAGATGCTTTCCCATCTCCCGGATGAACTCCCGTGAGGAATAGGGGCCGGGCTCGAGCAGATCGGCGATCTCGGCGATCGTGCGGTCGCAAGTCTGAAGTTCCTCCTCGTCGATGTAGGTGTCGTAGATTCTGTCGATGTAAAGACGTCTCAATTCCCTGTCGTCCACGTGGGATGAACCCTGATAATGACGGAACCCGAGGGCCTCGAAAAAATCCATGTCCACCACCGTCGCCCCCGTCGCACAGACCGCATCCACCATGTTGTGGGCAACCAGGTCCGCGTAGATCCCCATGCAGCCGGCGGCGCTCGTGCTTCCCGCGATCGTCAGGATGACGGCGCAGTCTTCGTCCCGGAGCATCCGGTCATAGAGGTCCGCCGCCGCGGCGAGATCCCTGGCGGAAAAGGACATGTGCCGCATCGATTCCACAATGGGGACGGCGTCGATCGCCTTGATGTCCACGTGTCGAACTTCCCGCTTCAGATAATCCTTTTTTTCCATACGTTGTCCTTGTCGTTTCCGACCCCTTCTCTTCCCATGTATCTCTCCGCCGTACGGCGGGAATCCCCCGGACGGGGCATTCGAAAAAACGGTTTTTCACTTCTTGCAGGTTCGTTCTTCTTGATTCATTAACCGAACCCGGCTTATATTGCAACAGGCCGGCAAAGGGCAAGGAGATTTTCTCCGCCGCCGATCCGGCCCCCTTCGGACGGGGGAACGGAAAAGATCACCGGGAGGAACGGGAATGAAACTGAGCAGAAGCGAAATTCTCAAACTCATGGAAGACTGGTCCGCAGCATGGAACCGCCACGACTTCGATGCGGTCATGGAACGATTTCACGACGACGTTGTGTTCGAGAACTGGACCGGCGGCCGCGCCGCGGGAAAGGATGCCCTCCGGAAAGCCTGGACCCCATGGTTCGAAAACCACGGCGGCTTCGTCTTTCGCACCGAGTCCTTCATCCCGGACGAGGAAGGGCAGCGGGTGACCTGGCAATGGACCCTGGAGTGGCCGTCCCTGGAAAAAGGGTTCGAAGGAAAGAGGGAAATCCGCAGAGGGATCGACGTCATCGAATTGAAGGACGGAAAAGTGTTCCGCAAATGCACCTATTCCAAGACCACCCTGGAAATCGACGGCCGGAAGACCCCCCTGGCGGCCGCCGGGCGATGACATTCCTTTCCGGCGAAGAGGCCCGCCGCGCCGGTCCGCCGTAAATCCGCCCTCAGGAACCGTCGTGCTCCCGCCTGGGCGGGTCCGGGGGAAAGGCATCCTTTTCGAAAGGGACGGCGAGGCAGTCCGCCCCGAGGCCGAGAACGCCGGCACAGGCAAACTCGAAATAGATGTCGACGATGTCCTGAACCTTCATGGGACCGTCCGCCTTGTACCAGTAGGAAACGCCGGTGCACATCTGGAGAATGGCGAAGGCCACGATATTGGAGTCCCGGATGTGAAAGCGCCCCTCCTCTTTTCCCTCGTCGAGAATGTCGGAAAACAGCTTCTCGTATTTTCTCCGCTTCCGGAGAATGAACGCGTGGTTCTCCTCCGTGAGACTCCGGATTTCGGAATCGGTGACGTAGGTCATCTCCAGGTTGTTGATGTGGTAGACGATGTGGGTTTCGATGGCCTTCCTCAGTTTCGCGATGGCGTCTCCCTGGTTCCGAAGGGACTCCTTCAGGAGGAACGTGAGTTCCGACATGGTGAAGTCCATGATGTTGAAAAGGATTTCCTGCTTCGAGGAGAAATGGTAGTACACGCTCGCGCCCCTGATCCCCGAACGTCCCGCCATTTCCCGCAGGGTCGCCGCTTCGTAGGACTTGGCGCGGAAGAGGCGGGCCGCCTCGGTCAGGATGATCTTCTTTCTCGGATGCATGTCCATTTTTCTCCGCCTTTCCGGCGGGATATCGAGGATGCGTCAAAACGGCGCAATCCCGAAAAAGTCCGAAGGACGCTTTTTCGAACGGCAGGGACATAAGGCCCGAGGTCAAGGCGCCCGCATTTCCGGGACCGACGCCCGCTCCCCGGCAACGGGGGAATGAAGGGCGGCGCATCCCATGAACCATCTACAAAAATGTAAACCTAACGGTTGTTATAATGTCTTCCCTTTTCCGTCAAGCAATTTTTTCCCCGGCATCCGTCCCTCACAAGAAATAATCCATAACAAACTGTCAATATAAGCTATTTTACCGTTTCACCTTCTCCGGGAGAAAAAGGATTTTCCCCTGAAATTTTTCTTGACAAACCCATTTTCATCCCTTACGGTGGAAGAACCTAACGTGCGTTAGGTTCATCTTCCTGGGAGGTAAAGGTGTCATGAAGCTTCTGAAAAGAATTTTCGTCCTCTCATTGTCCGTTCTCCTGCTGACGGGCGTTCTGGCGTCCTTCTCCGGAGCGGATGCATGGGCCGCGGACCAGAAGGTTTACAAGTTCAGGATGCAGGTCCTCTTCGGTCCGAGCCAGCTGTGGCAGTACAAACCTTTCGTCGATTACGTCGAGCAGGCCAGCGGCGGACGGATCAAGATCGAGCTCTACGCCGGCGGCCAGCTGGTGCCCACGGACCAGATGCTGAGCGCCTGCGCCGAGGGGACCATCGACCTGGCGGGAGGGGCGGGAGGATACTGGTCCAACCGGATCCCCCTGGCGGACATCGAGGCGGGGATGCCCTTCTCCCTCAGAACCCTGACGGACGTGAACACGTTCTTCTACCAGAAGGGATTCCTGGAACTGTGCCGGAAGGCATACGCGGAGCACGGCATTTACTATCTCGGCCCCCAGATGGTGGACTTTTCCTACATCGAGGCCAAGAAACCCGTGAAGACCCTGGATGACCTCAAAAAGCTGAAATTCAGGGCCGTTCCCAACACGGGCAAGCTCCTGGGCAAATCGGGGGTTTCCGCGGTCTATATCCCCGCAGAGGAAGTCTACATGGCCATCTCCACGGGCACCCTGGACGGCGTGATCTACGGGGGCGCCGAGTCGAACTCCACCATGTCCTACCAGGAAGTGGCCCCGTATTACATGGTTCCCCCCATCAACTGCGCGAACCAGGACCTGATCATGGGAATGAAGCAGTGGAATTCCCTCCCCAAGGACCTCCAGGCCGTTCTCGACCTGGCCACCCAGTATGAAAACCTCTACATCCAGACCCTGAACTGGGATCTGGAATTCAAGACCCGGGCCCGGATGATCAAGGAAAACAACCTCCAGATCGTCGAGCTGGACAAGTCCCTTCTGGACACCCTCACCGCCAGCGCCAGGGAAATGTGGGCGGAAGCGGCGAAGAAGGACGCCTACTCCAAGCAGGGGATCGACATGCTCCTCGACTACCTGAAGGAGGTGGGCTACATCAAATAACGGCTTCGTAAAAGTTTCAGACTTTTTCGAGTCCTTTCAAAAACGCGCTGAAAACGGAGACGGTGCGCGCCCCTCCCCCTTCGGGCGCGCACGCGGTCTCGCCGAGGTTGTTATGAAACCCCTTGCCCTTTTCGTGAAAGCGGTCGACGGCATATCCGTCATCGTCGGGAAGATCGTCGGCTATTTCATGGTCCTCGTGATGATTTCGTCGACCATCGAAATCGTTTCGCGGTACTTCTTCAACAGCCCGACGATCTGGGCGTACGAGTTCGGCCAGTACCTCTTCGGGGCCTACTTCCTGCTCGCCGGCGCCATCACACTCTATTACAGGGAACACGTGGGGATGGACGTCGTCGTGAGCCATCTGAGCCCGAGGAAACAGGCGGTGCTGAACGCCTTCACCTACGTCTTCGCGGCCCTGTTCTGCGGAGTGCTCGTGTACAAGGGGGGGCAGTTCGCCTACAAATCCGTCATTCACCTCGAACGGGCGGCCAGCGTCTGGGCCCCTCCCATCTGGCCCCTCAAGACGGCCCTGCCCGTCGCCGGTCTCCTCATGCTCCTCCAGGCCACGAGCAACCTGATCAAGGATCTGTATTTCGCCGTAACGGGGAAGACCTGGGCGGAAAGGGAGGTGAACGTCTGATGGACATGGCCACCATCACCCTGCTCATGTTCGGCGTCATGGTGCTCCTCCTGTGCACGGGGCTGCCGGTCGCCTTCGTCATCGGAAGCGTGGGCATCATCTTCGCCTATTTCCTCTGGGGGCCCGGCGGGCTTTCCATGGTCATCTACCCCACCTACGGGCTGTCCCTGACCTTCCTGCTCGCGGCGGTCCCCCTGTTCATTTTCATGGGGCTCATCCTGCAGAAATCGGGAATCGCCGACGATCTCTTCGAGGCCATGTACAAATGGGCCGGCGGACTCAGGGGAGGGATGGCCGTGGGAACGGTCATCGTCTGCGCCATCATCGCCGCCATGGTCGGCATCAGCGGCGCGGCCACCGTGGCCATGGGACTCATCGCCCTGCCGGCCATGCTGAAGCGGAACTATTCCAAGTATCTCGCCACGGGAACCATCCAGGCGGGAGGCGCCCTCGGTCTTCTCATCCCCCCGAGCATTCCGTTCCTCGTGTATGCCTTCGTGGCCCAGCAGTCGGCGGGGATGCTCTTCGCCAGCGGCGTCCTGCCCGGCCTTCTCCTGTGCTCGCTCTACATCGTCTACATCCTCGTCCGTTCGGCCCTCCAGCCCGAACTGGCCCCGGCCCTCCCGCCGGAGGAACGGGCGACGCTCCGGGAGAAGCTGCTTTCCCTCAAGGCCCTCGTTCTCCCCTTCGCCGTCATCTTCTCCGTCATGGCCTGCGTGGTGCTCGGCATCACGACGATCACCGAGGCGTCGGTCATCGGCGCCCTGGGGGCCATGATCGCCGCGGCCGTCCAGCGCAAGCTCACCTTCCGGATGATCCGGGAGAGCCTGGAACGGACGACGGTCGTGACCGCCATGGTCATGTGGATCGCCCTGGCGGCGGTGTGCTTCGGAAGCATCTACACGGGACTCGGCGCCGCGACGATGGTGAAGGACGTCTTCCTGGGACTGGGGCTCGGCCCCTGGGGGGTCCTCATCTGCATGCAGCTCAGCTTCTTCGTCCTCGGCATGTTCCTCGACGACACGGCCATCCTCTTTCTCACCGTCCCCCTGTATCTGCCCATCGTCAAGCAGCTGGGGTTCGACCCCCTGTGGTTCGGGACCCTCTTCGTCATCAACATGCAGATGGCCTTCCTCACCCCGCCTTACGGGCTCAACCTCTTCTACATGAAAGGCGTCGTGCCCAAGGACATCACCATGACCGACCTCTACTGGTCCGTGTGGCCCTTCGTGCTCATTCAGGCGGTCGGACTCGCCCTGGTCATGATCTTCCCCCAGATCGCGCTCTGGCTGCCGAACGCCGTGTTCCGATAATCGGGAGGCTGAAGCGATGAAAAAGAAAGGACATCCCCTGGGCCTGCACCGGGTCCTGGAACCCGCGGGGGCCCTCCCCCAGGCGGCCTTCCGGCTGGACAGCACGCCCGAGTGCTACGACAACGAAATCCTTCTGGACGTGGAGGTGTTGAACATCACCTCGGCGAGTTTTTCCAGGATCAAGAGGGAAGTGGGAACGGGTGAGGAGGCCCTCGCCCGGGCCGTCCTGGAGATCGTCCGGGAAAGGGGAAAATACCAGGACCCCGTCCTCGGTTCGGGAGGGATGCTCATCGGCACCGTCCTGGAAATCGGGGACCGGCTGGCGGGCCGGATCGACCTGGCCCCCGGCGACCGGGTGGCGACGCTGATCTCGCTCACGGCAACGCCCCTCAGCCTGGAGGAGGTTCTTCACATCAACCCGGCGACAGACCAGGTCCGGGTCCGGGGAAAGGCCGTTCTTTTCGAGCGGAGCCTGTTCGCCCGCATTCCCGGCGACCTGCCCGCAGAGGTCTCCCTCGCCGTCATGGACGTGGCCGGCGCGCCGGCCATGGTGGCCCGAAGCGTCGCCGCCGGGGACACCGTCGTGATCCTGGGCGGGGGCAAGGCGGGGCTCCTGTGCCTCCATGAAGCCCGCAAAAGGGTCGCCCCGACGGGGAAAACGATCGCCGTCGAATATTCGGCAAAACGGTGCGGGGAGATTCTCTCGCTCGGCCTCGCCGACATCGCCCTTCCCCTGGACGTGACGAAACCGGTGAACGTCATGGAAAAAATCGAAGAGGCCACGGGAGGGGCCATGGCCGACTTCACCGTCAACGTGGTGAACGTGGAGCATTCGGAGATGGCGGCCATCCTGTCCACCAAGCCCGCGGGAACGGTCTTCTTCTACAACACGGCCACGAGCTTCACCAGGGCGGCCCTCGGGGCGGAAAGCGCGGCCACGCCCGTCCGGATGCTCATCGGAAACGGCTACGTCCCCGGCCATGCCGAGCTTGCCTTCCAGATTCTCAGGGAAAACGAAAATCTTCGAAAATTTTTCGAGGTCCTCTACGGGAAGAGGGCGTCATGACCTCTCCCGCAACCCGGCTTTTTCAAGCCGGAGGGATGAAAACGCTGCTGGAATACGAAAGGAGAACGAAAGATGGAAGAGATACGATCGACCATACGGCTCAGAATGTCCCAGGCGGACGCCCACTACGGGGGAAATCTCGTGGACGGGGCCCGGATGCTGGCCCTCTTCGGGGACATCGCCACGGAACTCCTGATCCGAATGGACGGCGATGAAGGTCTCTTTCTCCGTTATGACGAGGTGGAATTCCTCGCCCCCGTCTTCGCGGGGGACTACATCGAGGCCTCGGGATGGATCACCGGGACGGGAAAGACCTCCCGGACGATGGAATTCGTCGCGAAAAAGGTGATCCGCTGTCTCAACGACCCCAAACAGCCTTCCGCATGCGACTTCCTCGAGAAGCCCGTCGTCGCCACCCGTGCCAAGGGGGTCTGCGTCACCCCTCTGGCGATGCAGCGGAAAAAACCGGCATGAGCGGTTCCTGAACCGCCCCTGCTCCTCACAGGGAAACCGGGAGGCATGGATATCATGAAAAAACTCATTCTTACGGCGGCCATCCAGGGGGCCGAACTGACCCGGAAGGACACCCCCCATCTCCCCCTCACCCCGGAGGAGCTGGCCCGCGAGGCCTGCCGGGCCTGGAACGAAGGGGCGGCGGTGATTCACGTTCACGTCCGCGACCGTCTCGGGAAC
>Ga0068711_1001884_pt1 | contig 11191 bp, 8 predicted proteins | sample MTBAKMMethaMetaG_FD_62224 | JGI IMG/M metagenome (GOLD analysis project Ga0068711, IMG submission 62224) | Enrichment culture microbial communities from Arthur Kill intertidal strait, New Jersey, USA, that are MTBE-degrading - MTBE-AKM (Arthur... | ecosystem: Environmental > Aquatic > Marine >...
TATCTCCCCTCAATTCTGGGACATCCGCAGGCCGCATGAACCGTTCATCCTGGGTGACATACTTCTTCCAGTCAAGACCCGCTTCTGTGAATGCCAACTCGACAAATTCTTTGACCGAATGACTTTCACCGGTTGCTATGACAAAATCGTCGGGGTCTTTCTGTTGGAGGATGAGGTGCATTGCTTTTACATAATCTCCAGCGAAGCCCCAGTCCCTCTTCGCATCAAGATTTCCAAGTCTTAATTCCTTTGACAAACCGTGATATATCCTGGCGACTCCGTCAGTAATTTTCCTGGTCACGAATTCAATGCCGCGACGGGGAGATTCATGGTTGAAGAGAATTCCATTGCAACAGAACATGTCATAGCTTTCGCGATAATTGATAGTTGTATAATACGCATAAACTTTCGCGACCGCATAAGGACTCCGGGGGTGAAATGTAGTATTTTCATTCTGAGGAACTTCCGCTTTCCCAAACATCTCGCTGCTCGAAGCTTGGTACATTTTGGCGCCCGGGCTGAATTGGCGGAGTGCTTCAAGCATTCGCGTTGTACCAAGCCCTGTCACATCCCCGGTTAGCACTGGTTGATTCCATGATGTCGCGACAAAAGATTGTGCGGCAAGATTGTAGACTTCATCTGGTTGCGCTGTCTGGACCGCAATATTCAGAGAACTCTGGTCGGTAAGATCTCCCTCAAGTAAAAATAGATTATCGACGATGTGTTCAATCCGTGTGGTGTTTGGAGTGCTCAATCTCCTGACCAGTCCGTATACGTCGTATCCTTTTTCAAGTAAAAGCTCCGCCAGATATGAGCCGTCCTGACCGGTTATCCCTGTAATTAATGCAGACTTTGCCATATTTCGTCATTTGGACTATTTCGATTTCAAACATGAAAAAAATTTACTCCTTAAATGAGAGAACTTTAAGAGGTTCAAATCATCTCCTTGAAGACCTTTGATGATAAGCGAAAATTTTATCGTACAATTCATAAGTCTCTCGAGCGGTTCTCTCCCAGGTGAATAATTTACTCCGTTCAAACCCGCAATTGGTGCATCCTTCATTGAAAACCTGGAGAATCGCTTCTGAAAAATTCACAATATAATCAGGATTGGAGAGATCAATTAAAACCCCGCAATCTTCTACAATTTCCGGCAAACTCGCACTATCACTCACAACAACAGGTATATTGCAGGCCATTGCCTCGAGAACAGGAAGGCCAAATCCCTCATATTCAGCAGTATGGAGGAAGATATCAGCAGCATTATAGAGGGAGGGCATATCCTCCTCTTTTATCCAGCCGAGATTAATAATTCCGTCTCCCTTAAGTTCCTCGCCATACCCGACTTTTATTAGTTTAACGGAGGGACACTCCTTTTTTATACGATCGAATACCCTCTTGGTGATGTCCATTCTTTTGTGCGGTAAATTGGAGGCAACAACGAGGATATGTTTTTCATTAGTCTCAAACCCAAATTTCTTTTTGCAGTCAGCTCGATTCATGGGGTAATACCGCGAATGATCGACCCCCGGATAGATTACTTCGATTTTCGCTTCCTCAATACCGCACAGTCGCATAAGTTCTCGTTTTGTGAATTCAGAAATTGTGATGATCCTATCAGTTTTTTTTAATGCTTTTAGAGTAAAGGCCCATTGAATTTTTGTGGATATATCATTTTGAGTCTGAGGATAGGCGATAGGGGTAAGATCAAGGACAGTGACAATGAACCATTTTGGCCTTCGGAAATATACTATCGGAGCGAGGGTCTGGTAAGTTGCATGTACAATATCCGCATCCATTACGGGATACCGGTAGAGCCATGACAACGGAACACTCCCCAACAACGGGTTATCGAATCGTTGGATTCTCTGTATATCTGAGGATGGAGTAATTTCTCGAATTTTGGAAAATAATTCATCTTCGTACCGTTTCACACCTGATGGTGGCTGGTTCTTTTTGGATATATTCCACTGGAGAACTTTCATTCACCCACCCTTTCCACGTTATACTTGCTCATAGTGTCTCGTTAATCCTCTTCATTTTTTACCAGACTAGAACAAGGCTTGCCTAACCGGGGAAAGGTATGAATTAGGCTCTCATTCATCAGAATACGTCTGAATGATCTTATCAATGACTTCATCCCAGTCAAAAATTTTTTTCTTATAGACCGAATGTTCACGGTGCGATCGGATGGCATCTTGCAAGTTCTCGGCAGATGGTTCAATGCCGATGCACATTTCATCATCAATAAATTCTGCCAAGGCCCCTTCTTTATTCACAACAACCTGGAGACCGCTCGCAAGCGCTTCAGCAACGGTGATACCAAACGCTTCAAACGAGGAAAGGGAGATAAAAATACCTGCTGACATGTATTCTAGGATCAAATCTTCCCTTGAGAGATCTTTTTTCCAGGTGATTCTGTTCTCTACATCCAAGGATGAAGCAAGACTACGCAGATCGGTTTCATACGGCCCTTTTCCCACGATAACCAGATAATATTCTGAAAGTGCAGGCAAAGCCTCAATAATATAGTGGACTCCTTTGTATTCCTCAATACGCCCGATATAGAGCAATCTGTGAGGATCACGTTTCGCCGTGAAACTGGAAAACTCATGAAAATTTATCCCAATAGGAATCAAGACAAATTTTTCTTTTTGGACGGGGAATTTTTTCGTGACTAATGCTCTCTCGTATTCTGAATCGCAGATAATTTTGTCTGCCCGGTAAAATATTCTCTTCCCAAGTACGTTATACAGGGTGAGAAGGAGATTCCGGAACCGTGTATGACCCTGTCCGTGATAGTGAGGAGTAAACATGAATTTTTTTCCACGGACAGCCAGAGCTCCGAACAATGCTGGGAAAGCATGGTATCCATGTGCATGGAGAACAGGTGCATCACTGTTTTTTAAGTAGAAAAACATCCCGGGAGCAAAAAAATAGGCATCGCCGGGCGCAAAACTCCGGAACCGGGTTACCTGAACACCATTTATGATATCTTTCTTGGGGTAAATACCATGGGGATCAGAGCATACCACTTCGACCCGGTGACCTCTCTGTACCAATCTCTCGCTGATCTCCTTAACGTGTGTTTCCACACCCCCGATATCGGGGTAATAGCGGGGACAGACCTGAATTATGTTCATTTTAGTTTCCTGCTTGGAATAACAATAGACTCCAGAAAGGATGCCCATTGTTTGCGTATTTCAATCCTGGTAAGGTGTGCAGGAGGTGCGTATGAACCTCTCTCCTTCAGGTGCCGGATCAGTGCCTCAGATAATTTTTCCGCATTTTCCGGTGGGATGAAAAAAGCGCCAGCATAGGAGCGCACCCCCTCTTCAAGGCCCCCGACCGTCGTTGCGATAATTGGAAGCCCGTACATCATTGCGAGAGGCGCGACACCGCTCTGCGAAGCGCGGGTATAGGGGAGTACAAGAACATCTGCAGCGGAAAAATACAACGGGATCTCACTATCATCTACGTAGCGGTTCACGATTGAGATCTTTTCGCGGTTGGGTGATGTTTTTGCCCGCAGCAGAGATTCCTGGTCCTCCCATGCCTCGCCGACGATGATGAGCCGGGTGAAGCGTATCAACTCGTCAGGAAGGGCGTCGAAGGCCTCGATCAGGTATTTTACCCCCTTGTACGGACGGAGAAGACCAAAAAAGAGGATAACGTTTGCCTCGGTAATATTCAGTTGTTTTCTAGCAATTGGTTTATCGATAATCGGATACCGAATAAAAAGACCAAGTGGGATGATCGATATCTTTTCGTGGGGGATATGGTACCGGGTTTCGATTAATTCCCGGTCAGCCTCCGAATGGGTCACGAAGTGACTGGCAAACCTGCGAATAATTCTCCCGATCAGGGTGGAATATACCCGGAGGGGCATAATCGACTGTTCTAGGGGGTCTACGACTTCGTGATACTCGATAACGATTGGTACCCTGCGGAAGAGCATGAGCTGGAGGGCGAGATACATGTGCGCAACACTGGATGTCCACCACTGGAATATGAGAACATCAGAATTCCGCATCGAGCTGGCAGCTCTCATCCACGATAAAGGATTGTACCAATCGAGCATCTCTTTGGATTCAATGCCGGGTTTAAAGGATGCAGTTGACAGGTTCTGTCCCACACGCCTCCATCCTGGGAAAAATTTTTTGGGAACCATATGCCGGAACAGAAAGGCCTGAACGTTCCCGATCTCTGAAAGCGTATTTGATAATGTGATAGTATAGTAACTGATGCCGGAAAGAAACCGTTTCGAAGGGCCAACGAGAGATATCCTGGTTCGGGTATTCATGTGAATATCCACCACGGGTCCATCATAGCATCCAGACCATAAGATTCAATTTTCTGGCGCTTCATCTGAATAGAATCCCAGATCCATCCGATATATTCATCTGGCAACGGGATTTTTAGGGAGGTTATTCCTTCCCAAGCCTAGCCTGTTGCATTCCTCCTGGTATACGAACAAAATCTCTTCGAGGATTACCGAAGTCCTGGCATATTTGCCTTTTTCTGGGGACGATATAATGGATTTTCTCCGATTCTCATCATACGGGATGTTCACACTTTCCACTTGGAAGTGCGGGTTGATAGGTTTTCCGGGACAGCGCCCTCGCAAGGAATAATCACCTGGGAAACAAATGGAGTTGTGTGATTAAGAAGCCGGCACTTTTCAATAAGCTGATGAACATCGAGCCGGTCAGGCGCCAGAGCATTATCCATATCAGCACGAATATCGCGATAACTATTATCGGTTTTCTTTCGACAGTGTACTTTGCCCATGTCCTCGGGCCGTCCATTCTCGGGGCATATTTCCTGTTCCTTGCATACTTCGCACTATTCAACCTCGTCGTTGACGGTGGATTCGGCAATGCCACGGCAAAGAGGATATCCGAGGGAATGGATCAGGAGGAATTCTTTTCCGCATCGACAGCGTTGAGACTGCTCCTTCTTGTCCTATCACTCATCCTCATGTTTGCGTTAAGCCCGTTCCTGGTCGATCTGAACTCGGCAGATCTTTTCTGGTGGCTGATTCTCGCCCTAATCGTGAACGTACCGTTGGGGATACTCTGGTTTGGTAATTATGGCTTGGCAAAGGCAGGAGTAATACAGGCGAGCAACCTCTTGAACAACCTGGCGAGAATCATCCTCCAGGTCGCATTCGTCTTCCTCGGATTTCAGCTGGCAGGTCTCACCGGAGGATTCATTGCCGGCCTCGCCGCCGGATGTCTGTTCAATTACCGGTATCTCGAGTTACACCTTCGCCGGTTTACACTGGTCCATCTGAAGAGCCTGTTCACCTTTTCCTTCTGGATATTCCTCGCCATGAGCGGGATTCTGGTCATAACGACGGCAGATGTGGTGCTGATCGGGTACTTCATGAGTAATGCCGATGTGGGCATCTACCGGGTGGCCCTCCAACTGGCCTCCATGGGGGTGTTTGTGGCCCTGGCGCTCGAGAATGTGCTCTATCCGATGTTCAGCCGCTGGAACGAAGAGGGGGACCTCGGGCTGATCGCAACTAGCCTTTCCAGGGCTTACACGTATTCGCTCGTCCTTGCCGTCCCCTTCTGTGTCGGCGGCTGGCTGCTCGGGGATAAACTCCTCTACTACCTCTACGGGGAAGCATTTGTTCTGGGAACCATGGCCCTGTTTGTTCTCCTTCCCCTCTATGTTGTCTACATCTTTCAGTACTTCCCGATGATGACCCTGAATGCCCTCAATCACCCCAAGGATTCGTTCTGGATCACAGTGGTGGGGGTCCTAGTGAACATCGCACTCAATATCCTCCTGATACCCGTGATCGGAATAATCGGTGCGGCAGTTGCCACCATCATCTCCATTCTGGTAAGCGCGATCCTCGGGCACAAGGTTCTCGGGAACTATGTCACAGTTGAGATGGAGATAAAGCCGGTTTTCCACATCATGGCGGCCACTGGTGTGATGGCCCTCGTGGTTGGGGGACTGCGGCTGGTAATACCAGTTGTGCACCTCGGGTACCTCGTCGCCCTTGTCATCATCGGGGCGATTGTCTATATCGTGCTGCTGCTCAGGATCGATCGCGGTATCCATGATGAAGTGAAAGAGCTGGTTGTGCAGACAGGGATACCCTGGTTGGACGTTCTTTAGTTGGTAAAGTGCACTCCCGGAAAACCTATTATCCACGAGCCCTATCTTCATCCCGGGAGTGAGCATATGACGAGTCATGTCGGGAAGGAACTGGAAAAACTCACGACAATCGCTGGAGAAAAAGGGGTGATAACAGGGATCATCCCTGCATCCGACGTCATCGTCTCAGACTGGGTCCGGTTCAAGTGCCGGTTCGGTTGCAAGGGGTACGCCAAGCACTTCGGCTGCCCACCTTATGCCCCCACCCCCGCAGAAACCCGGGCCATGGTGAGGGAGTACGAGATCGGGCTCCTTCTCCGGTTCGATGGCGTGCCCGGCCATCCATCGTTTGGCCCTGACGATCTCCCGGAGGATTTCCACCATTTCTATAAGGATCTGATCATCTGGGTGAACACCACGGTCCACTTCCTTGAGAAGACAGCCTTCTATGATGGGTTCTACAAGGCGTTCGGATTCGGCGGCTATCCGTGCATATTCTGCGAGGAGTGTGTTGCCGAGCAATGCGAGGGCATCGTGGACGAGAGCATGCGGAGGAAGTGCCGGCACATGGATCTTGTCAGACCGAGTATGGAAGCCTCGGGAATAGATGTCTTTGGCACCGCAAAGAAAGTGGGATGGGAACTGTCCACTATACCTTGCAAGGATATGGAATATGGGAAGGTCGTTCACAGCGACATCGTATCTTTGGGACTGATTTTAATAGACTAGTCAAGAAAATAAATTTATGGATATGCGATATTTTACTAAAGTCATTAAAGATTTCTTAAGGACAAAAAATTTTCAGAAATTGATTAATAATCTGCATAAGGATCCTGATCGTATAGTTATTGATTCAAGGATTTTTCCATACGTTTTAATGAAAGATGGTTTAAAATTTTATGTTACAAAAAATCTGTTAACTGTTGAACAGGCATTTTGGGACTATAATTTTTTTGACATACGAAAGGAAGATATTGTCATTGATATTGGGGCAAATATTGGAGGTTTTGCGATTCCGGCTGCTAAACATTCTGATAATGTTTACGCAATAGAACCAATAGAACTCGAAGAATTGAAAAAAAACAATGAAATAAATGAAATTCAAGTAAATATTATTGAAGGAGCCTTGGGTGATGGAAATGACTTCGTCATTAAATGGCTTGATAAATCTAGAACAATTAAAACCTATTCTTTTACTGAGATAAAAACTATTTGTGGGGGTTGTGATTTTTTAAAATGCGATTGTGAAGGATTTGAATGGTTTATAAAACCGGCTGAATTGAATGGTGTGAGGAGGATAGAAATGGAACTGCATAATTTTAATCCGTCAAATAATAACCCTTTTTCATTGATGGATTTCATCAAAGAAAATTATCAGACAATATTGCAAAAAGAAAATGGAGAAATTATTGCTAATTTTTCAATGAAATTTAATAAAACCCAGATAACGGAGGTAATGATTCTCCATGCGATACGAATCTGAGTATACTGTGTAAGTTTCTCCATACATTAATATTAATTAAAGGGAAATTAGGCGTAGAAGGGTATGTCACGCTCTTGACCCCTGATAAGAAGTGATATTATGGCTGAATTTGCAAATGCATTTTATGGAAACGCCAGCCCCCGCAAGCTCACGCACAGCGAGCTCGTGCGGGCGATACGCCTCATGATCGTCGATGAATACGAGGCGATTTCTATCTATACCCAGCTCGCCGAGTCCATCGATAACCAGCTGGCAAAGGAAGTGCTCCTCGACATCGCCGATGAAGAGCGGGTGCACGCCGGAGAGTTCCTCCGCCTGCTGAAGGAACTGGCCCCGGACGAGGAGAAGTGGTACGCAGATGGAGCGGCGGAAGTCGAGGCCGAGATTGCCAAGATGGCCGGTGCCCCGGCAGCTGCTGAGGCCCCTGCGGGAGCAGAAAAGCCCAAAACGATTGGATCGTTGAAGGAGTGAGACCACGATGGAGATGAAATATCTGGGACGGGAAGAGGCCCCCATCAAGCCGGAGACCTGGAATCTGCTGGATTCCACCATGGTGGAGGAAGCAAAGACAGTGCTTGCCGGCCGCCGCCTGCTGCACATTGAAGGGCCATACGGCCTTGGCCTCAAGGCCGTACCGCTCGAGGATTGTTCGGAATCAGAATGCATGCTGGTCAGCCAGTTCGTGCCGGTCCACATGATCAGCACCACGTTTTCGCTCGGTGTGCGGGACCTGCTCTCCTACGAACAGAACGGACTTCCGTTCTCGGCTTCAGCGGTTTCGGATGCGGCGATCAAGGTTGCCCAGCTGGAGGATGCCATCATCTTCGAGGGCGCACCGGAAACCCCCGGGCTCCTCACCGTAGAGGGGGCAAACAGCCAGAAGCTCGCCTCGTGGAGCACGGTCGGCAAAGCAGCCGATGACATTATCCAGGCCATGATCAGCCTTGACGAGGCAGGGTACCACGGGCCCTATGCCCTCGCCCTTGCCCCTGCCCGGTTCAATCTCCTGTACCGGCGTTATATGCAGGGAATCGGAACCGAACTCGAGCACATCAGGACCATCGTGACCGACGGCGTCTTCAAGGCCCCGGTCCTGAAGACCGGCGGGGTCCTGATCGCTACCGGAAAGCAGTATGCCTCGATCGTTATCGGCCAGGACATGACTGCCGGTTTTGTGGGCCCGGTTGGAGATGCCCTCGAGTTCTCCATCACCGAGAGCCTCGCCCTGCTGGTCCGTGAACCGGCCTCGATCTGTGTGCTGAAAGAGAAGGCGTGAAAATCCTCTGAAATTTATTTTTTTTCCGAATGGATTATTCAGAATGGAAATACTCACGAAAAGAAAAGCATACACACTCACATCGACGCTTCTGGGGCTTCGCCCCGCAGCTGAGGCATCCCCTCAATGCGATAGGCCGGTGCTGGCTCGATAGTGAATCCGGAATCGGTGCCGAATCAGATCCAGGGCATTTACTCCTTCCCCATATTCTCCTCACCGGCAACCTGGCACAGCGCCTCAAGGATGAGGATCGTTCCTTTCTTGTCGAGTGGCTGGTTGTCGTTCCCGCACTTTGGGGAGTAGATGCATGCCGGGCACCCCTCTTCGCAGGGACATTCGCGGACCAGGGCTGCGGTATGCCGGACAAGATCTTCAAATATCTCATACGCCTTTTCGGCGAGGCCGATACCGCCTTCGTGCCCGTCATATACGAAGACCGCGGGACCGCCGGTTTCGGGATGGGCCGGGACCGAGAGGCCGCCGAGATCCCACCGGTCGCACAGCACGAGGAAGGGCATCATGGCGATCAGGGCATGCTCGGTCCCGTGCAGCCCGCCATCGGGATCTGCACCTGCACTGCGGAGGGCGTTCTCTAAAGTATCGGGGGGTGTGAACCAGACCGCCCTGGTCGGGAACACAAGCGGGGGCAGATCGAGCGGTTCAACACCGAGGATTGAATCGTTCCGGATGATTTTGTAGGCGTAGTACTGCTCACTCACCTCGACATCACCAAAGGAGAGGGTAAAATCGCCGACCGGGCGGGACTCCCGGACCTGCCGGACGGTGATATCCACGGACTTCAGGGGCCGGGTGTAGTAATCGACCTCAGCAGGGCTCACCCTGATGATCCCGTGGGATAGATCCATGGAATCGACGAGATACTGCTCTCCCTGGTGGAGGAGCACCGCCCCCTGGTGTGCCTCCCGGAAGGCCTGGCCGCGGTCCATGGTCTCGAGAGTCCGGCCGTTCGAGACCACCCTGAACGAGTCCCGGGATATACCCGAGAGCCCCACCAGCTCGTGCGGCCGCCGGCTTCCGGAGAAGACGAGCCCCCTTGGTGTCTCTGCAACCAGGCGTTCGGCTTTCAGGGCATCGGCGATACCCGGGAAACCCGGCCCGAAGTACTCTACATCGCCCCTGCCAAGCGGAAGCTCCGCAGCGGCACAGAGGAGCTGCCCCGAGAGGATGTACGGATTTTCGAGATCCACGATGGCGCGCTCGTGCAGTGAGCTGAAAAAGAGGTCCGGGTGCCGCATGAAGTACTGGTCGAGGGGATTGGCACTGGCCACCAGGAAGGCAACCGATTCTCCTCCATTCCTCCCTGCCCGTCCGGCCTGCTGCCAGGTCGCCATCATGGTACCCGGGTAGCCGGCAAGGATCACCCCGTCAAGGGAGCCGATATCGATGCCGAGTTCGAGGGCATTGGTTGAGACCACACCGGCAAGAAAACCCGATTTCAGCCGGTTCTCGATCTCCCGGCGCTCCTCCGGGAGGTACCCTGCCCGGTAGGCGGCAATCTCATCAGCAGTGCCGACCCGCTCCCGGACCGCCCCTTCCCGGGCCCAGAGGGCAACGAGCTCGGTCATCTTCCGTGAGCCGGTAAAGGTGAGGGTCTGGAGCCGGTGGCGCATGCACTCGACCAGCACCCCGGCAGCATCCCGGTGGAACGATCCCTCTCTGACACCGTCCCGGAACGGGTTGTAGAGGACGAATTGGCGTGATCCCTGTGGGGCGCCATCTCCGGAGATGGTACGGAACGAAACCCCGCAAAGTTTCCCGGCAAACTCGGCCGGATTGGCAAGCGTGGCGCTGGCGACGACAAAAAGGGGTTCTGACCCGTACCGGGCGCAGAGCCGCCGCAACCTTCGGATGAGAAATGCCATGTGCGATCCGGAGACACCCCTGAACCGATGTGCCTCATCGATCACCACGCAGGAGAGACCGGAGAGGAACCGTGACCACTGGTAGTGCCAGGGGAGGATCTGGTGGAGCTCATGGGGATTCGACAGCACCAGCCGCGACGACTGCCGGATTTGCGGCCGCCGGTCACGGGGGGTATCCCCGTCATAGACCGCTGGCCGTGCGGATATCCCCGTCTCCCTGCAGAGCGTTTCGACGGTCTTGAGCTGGTCGTGGGCAAGGGCCTTGGTCGGATAGAGGACCAGCGCGGTTGCTGCGGGATCGAGAAAAAGCCGTTCCAGAATCGGGAGGAGAAAGGCGAGGGTTTTTCCTGACGCCGTCCTCGTTGTCAGGATGAGATGTTCGTCCTTCCGGAACGCCTCCAGCGCTTCTGCCTGGTGCGAGTAGAGACGGAT